>Ga0184626_10000291_pt1 | contig 14649 bp, 10 predicted proteins | sample PLM3_60_b1_FD_133142 | JGI IMG/M metagenome (GOLD analysis project Ga0184626, IMG submission 133142) | Groundwater sediment microbial communities from an aquifer in East River, Colorado, USA - PLM3_60_b1 | ecosystem: Environmental > Terrestrial > Soil > Riparian zone | place: USA: East River... | reverse complement strand
GTATCCAGCACACGAGTGCTGCTGAAACGCAGAATATGAGGAGCATGTCCGGCATAGCCAGTCTGGTAAAGCTCCAGAAGCTGTAACTAGTGGCTAAAAAGGCCGCTGCCGTGAGTCCCACGCCCTCGCCGTGAATGCGTAGTCCAAGAAAGTACACGAACGCCATCACACCGAGCCCGCACAATGCCGATGGAATGCGGGCGGCGCCATAGTTGAAGCCAAACATCTTGTAGGAGATGCCGATAAGCCAATACTGAAGAGGAGGTCTGTTGAGTGGCAGCTCATGCGGGGCGTGCGGCAGAAGCCACTCATTGGTCTCCACCATCATCCTTGCGCCTAATGCAAAGTTGCTTTCGGCGCGTAAGAACTGTCTATACGCACCTATGTCTGCAAAGAACAGAATGGCAGCGAAAATAAAGAGGAGGAGAAATGCACGTCGAGCCTTGATCGCTGTGAGCAAGTCCGAGAAACTCATCGTCCTGTGTGATGTGAGTGATTGGCTGACGGCAACAGGTGTGAAGCTGTACTAATATAGTAAGACCGCTGGATGCTAACGTCGTTGAACGGCGGCAGTTTGGTCACTGGTGTGGGTGCTGAGACGCCCAAGCACAATCGAAGCACAAAGACTTGCTAACCTGTTCGTCGATTATTCTGTAGCACGGGTTCCACCAGGCCTCTGACGCTGAAACGTGAGACGAGAATATACAGCACCTCGTTGTTCAAACACCAGAGCGAACTAGTGCGTTCATCTTAAGGCGCAAACGGGCGACTATGGTTCCAGAACTGATGCTCAGGCCTGGGTTGGTTCACGCGTTCTGGGGAGAATCTGGAAACAGCGCTGGGATAGCGTCCCGATACGTGACTCCCATGGCAAGCAGGTAATGGCGCTCCTGGGAAGGAGTTGATTAAGTCCAATCAATGGGCGTGGCTCAGAGTTGTCAAAGTCGTGAATAAACAACGCCATCAGCAATAAGATACTCGAGGCACAGTGGCTTCGTGCACGGTTAATAATTTCGGGGATACTCACCATGTGAGCGAGAGGCAATGACTTTTCACTTGGAGACCAGCTCGGAATCCTGGGTCAACTATACCGGTCGCTCTCCCACGGCAGGGCGGAATTGGAATAGCCGCGGACTTCCCAAAAGCCCTTCTGATCGCGATCCGAGAACGTGATCTCCTTCACCCACTTGGCGCCCTTCCAGCCATAACGCTTCGGCACGATTATGCGTACCGGCCCACCGTGTTCTTTCGTGAGGGGCTTCCCGTTCCACTTGTAGGCCAAGAGCACGTCGTCATCGTCGCAGGCTTCCAGGGGAAGATTCGTGGTGTAGTCGTCATAGGACTTGAACAGGACGAATTTGGCGAGTGACAACGGCTTCACGACTTCAATGAGCCGCTTGAAGCTGACTCCTTCCCACTCGTTGTCCAAGGTGCTCCAAGAGGTCACGCAGTGAAAGTCGGAGATCGATTTGAACTGTGGTTGGGCCTGGAAATCCTGCCAGGTCCAGGTCACCGGGTTCGCGACGAACCCGGTGACAGTCAGGCGCCAGTCGGCGAGGACGATCTCCGGCTTGTGGCCCAAGTCCAGCACCGGCCACGTGTTGACCAGATGCTGGCCGGGAGGCAGTCGCTCATGCTCGGCCTCTTCTCCCTCGACCTCTCTCCCAGAGGTGTCCCGTTTCTGTTTGGCCCAGGTTTCCTTGGTCTTGATCATTCGCTCATTAACATCCACAGCGTCCTCCATCTAGACGTATTTCCGTTCCAGGCACAGAAGCCTTTCAATTGACTGTCAAATTCCAATGTAGGGCTGGGCCGAGTCGAGCGACTAGCAGGTACATCCGTTTGCTGCCGGTTCGCATAGGTGCTAGTAGAAGAACCAGACCGGGAGTGGTATTGTCAACCAGGCCATCCCAGGGAGTCCCTCAACGACCTCAGAGAATGAAGACAGGAAAGAAGATGAGGAAAGCAAGCGGTAAGAGAGACACATCTTCTCACCAGCGAAAAGCCCGATCATCAGCGCAGACGGGTAGTATGCCTATAACTGCTGAAGGCCGTCGACTGGATGAGGACACCCAGCGGGAGAAGCATTGGAAACGCTGGGGGCCCTACCTCAGTGAGCGCGCCTGGGGGACGGTGCGTGAGGACTACAGCGCCGATGGCACGGCTTGGGAGTACTTCCCTCACGACCATGCGCGATCACGAGCCTATCGGTGGAATGAAGACGGACTGGGCGGGATCAGCGACCGGCATCAACTGATTTGCTTTGCGATTGCGCTCTGGAATGGCCGCGATCCGATTCTCAAGGAACGGCTCTTCGGCCTGACGGCAAACGAAGGGAATCACGGCGAGGACGTCAAAGAATATTACTTTTACCTTGATTCTACGCCGACGCATTCCTACATGCGCTACCTCTACAAGTACCCGCAGGCGGAATTCCCCTATGCGCGGCTGGTCGAAGAGAACCGTCGTCGTGGGAAACAGGCTCCGGAGTTCGAGCTGATGGACACCGGCGTATTTGACGAGGACCGGTATTTCGACGTTTTCATCGAATATGCGAAGGCTTCGCCGGAAGATCTCCTGATTCGGCTGCAAGTCGTCAATCGCGGTCCGGAGGCCGCGGAAGTGACCGTGCTGCCGACCGTCTGGTTTCGCAACACCTGGTCCTGGGGACTTGGGCCGAAGCGGCCTCAGCTTCGCAGGGGCGAGGCCGTTAGAGACGCGAGCGTCATTGAGTTCGACCATGAGTACTATGGACGCCGCTTGCTGCTGTGCGACGGTCTCCCACAACTGCTCTTCACCGAAAATGAAACGAATACCCGCCGGCTTTATGGGGTTGAGAGCGGTTCACGGTATGTGAAAGATGGCATCAATGACTATATCGTTCATGGGGCGAAGGAGGCGGTTAACCCGGAGCAGATCGGCTCGAAGGCCGCGGCTCACTATGTGCTGACCCTGGGACCGGGGGAGGCCGCGACGATCAGGTTACGCTTTACTAATCAGGGAGCTGTCACGTCGGCCCTCGGGAAGGGGTTCGAGGCCATTTTTTCGCAACGCAAGAAAGAGGCAGACGAGTTTTACGAACAATTGGCCCCGGCCTGCCACACTGATGACGCTCGTCGCGTGCAGCGTCAGGCTTTCGCTGGCCTTTTTTGGAGCAAGCAGTTCTATCACTATGATGTCAGTCGGTGGCTCGTGGGCGATGCTGCTGGCCCGCCGCCACCCCCTGAACGTCTGCGCGGACGCAACAGTGACTGGACGCATTTGTACAACGCCGATGTCCTCTCCATGCCGGATAAATGGGAATTTCCATGGTATGCCGCCTGGGACCTGGCTTTCCATTGCATCTCGCTGGCTCTGGTGGATCCGACCTTCGCCAAGGACCAACTGATTCTGTTGCTGCGCGAATGGTACATGCACCCCAACGGGCAACTGCCGGCCTACGAGGGGGCCTTCGGGGACGTCAATCCTCCGGTTCACGCCTGGGCAGCATGGCGCGTGTACAAGATCGAGAAGAAGCGCCGAGGGGTCGGTGACCGGCAATTCCTTGAGCGCGTCTTTCACAAGCTCTTGCTGAACTTCTCCTGGTGGGTCAATCGCAAGGACGCAGAAGGCAAGAACGTCTTCCAGGGCGGCTTCTTGGGACTGGACAATATCGGGGTCTTCGACCGAAGCAGACCACTGCCGACCGGCGGCCACATCGAACAGTCGGATGCCACGAGTTGGATGGGCATGTACTGTCTGAACATGTTGACGATCGCGCTGGAGCTGGCGCGTGAGAACCGTGCCTATTCGGACGTGGCCAGCAAGTTCTTTGAGCACTTTGTTTATATTTGTCACGCCATGAACAACATCGCCGGCGAAGGGATCGAACTGTGGGACAAGGAGGACGGCTTCTACTACGACGTCCTGCATTTGCCGGATGGGAGCAATCATCCACTCAAAGTCCGCTCGATGGTGGGGCTCATCCCGCTGTTTGCGGTGGAAACGCTTGATCCGGAGGTCGTGGATAAACTTCCCGAGTTTAAACGCCGCATGCAGTGGTTTATCGACAATCGCCCCATGTTGGGCGACCACGTGGAGATGCAGACCGTCGAGGATGGTCGTATTCGCCGGTTTTTGTCCTTGGTCAATCGTGAGCGGCTGCGGCAGGTGCTGCGATACATGCTGGATGAAGGAGAATTTCTCTCTCCCCATGGGGTTCGGGCCCTGTCGCGCTTTCATCACGAGCATCCTTACGTGCTGCAGGTCAATGGGATGGAACATCGTGTGGGCTACGAACCGGCTGAGTCCACCACTGGGCTCTTCGGCGGCAACTCGAACTGGCGCGGGCCCGTCTGGTTTCCGGTGAACTACCTCATCATCGAGTCTTTGCAGAAATTTCATTACTACCTAGGGGACGACTACAAGGTGGAATATCCCACCGGCTCTGGTCGCATGATCACCCTCTGGGATGTCGCTGCGGAATTGTCCCGCCGCCTCACTCGGATCTTTCTGCGAGGTTCTGATGAACGAAGGCCGGTCTTCGGCGGCGTCGAGAAGTTTCAGCGCGATCCGAACTGGCGAGATCTGGTACTGTTCTACGAATACTTCCACGGCGACAATGGCGCGGGGATTGGGGCCAGCCATCAGACCGGCTGGACGGGACTGGTCGCAAAGTTGATACAGCAGAGCGGAGAATGAGGAGCAGGGGCGGCCAGAGTAGCCCTCGTGCTCGCACGGCGCGCACGATCGGAATGTGCTCGCCGGACGCGCGCAGGGTAGGGCCACTCCGGCCACCCCTTGGGTGAGACGTAAGGGGGTTGAATGCGATGCGCGCAGTTAGGATCATCCAGGCCATCCCTCTACAAGAAGGGGTAACTTAGAAGAAAGATGAAAATTAAGGCAGAGGACTGCCAGAACCTCGAGCGCGCCCTGAAGCTGGAGTGGCTTGAAACGAACGGGCGCGGTGGGTTTGCGTCGGGCACGGTCGCCGGACCGAATACGCGCCGGTACCATGCCCTGCTACTCGTGGCCAGGAAGCCGCTGGCGGAGCGTTGTGTCCTGGTGAACCATCTCGAAGAACGCCTCGACATCAACGGCAGTTCATTTCCGCTCTCCACGAATCTCTATCCCGGTACGGTCCACCCCGATGGTTACCGCCGCTGCGTCGGATTCGCAATCGAGGCTTGGCCGACTTGGACCTATGCGCTGGGTGGCGTTAAGGTGGCGCGCGAAATCTTCAATCCGCGCGGACGGGAGCTTGTCGTGGTTCGGTGGCGTCTCGCTGAACCATCAACGTGCTCGGTGCGGCTCGTGATTCGCCCGATGCTGACCGGCCGGGATTATCATTCTTTGCACCATGAGAATGGCGCTATCCACACCGATGCTACTGTGCGAGAGGGACTCGTGGCGTGGCAGCCCTATGGGGATCTTCCCCAAATCAGAGCCTTCCATACAGGGGAGTATCGGCATCAGCCTGACTGGTTTCGGCGCGTCCAATATCCCGTGGAGCAAGAGCGCGGGCTGGAGTATGAGGAAGACTGGTGGTCGCCGGGCGAGGTGGCGTTCGAACTTTCACACGAGAGGCCAGCTTCTCTGGTGTTCACCACTGAACTGGCTGAGACCATCAATGTGGACACCCTCGCGAAGGGCGAGCAGCGCCGGCGCAAGGCTGTGAGAACCGGCGTGCCCAAAGGCGACCCCTTGGCGCGATCACTCTGGTCCGCAACTGAAACCTTTATCTCAGAACGTGGGAAGCAGCAAACCATCATCGCTGGATACCCTTGGTTCACCGATTGGGGGCGCGACACCTTTCTGTCATTGCCTGGCTCGTGTCTGGTGACGGGTCGCCACGAGGTGGCGAAGCAGATCATCGAGGCCTTTGCCGCTCATGTCTCGCAGGGGATGATCCCGAATCGCTTTCCCGATGTAGGCGAAATGCCCGAATACAACACGATTGACGGATCACTCTGGTTTGTCCATGCCGTGGGCCGGTATCTCGATTACACCGGGGACGATAGGACTGTGGAGCAGGTTGCATGGCCGGCAGTCCGGCAAATCCTCGACGGATATCGGCAAGGGACTCGGTACGGCATCAGAGTGGATCATGATGGGCTGGTCACGAGTGGCGCACCGGGCGTCCAGCTTACCTGGATGGATGCCAAGGTCGGGGAGTGGGTGGTGACGCCGCGCCGTGGGAAACCGGTGGAGATCCAGGCGCTGTGGGTCAGGGCCTTAGGATTCGGGGAGATTCTTGGAACCCGTTTCGGCGATCCCGCTTTCGCCGCACGTTGTCGTGCGGACCGCGTTCGTGCGATCAAGTCGTTCCGTGCTCGGTTCTGGCACGAAGCAGGCGGGTATCTCTACGACCTGATTGACGGGGAGAACGGCGACGATGCGTCCCTCCGACCCAATCAAATCTTTGTGGTCGCAGTGACCAAGGGGCTGCTCAGTCGTGAGCAGGCCAGGCGGGTCGTCAAGATAGTCGAAGAGCAGTTGTTGACTCCGGTCGGCCTCAGAACCTTGGCTCCAGGTGACCCGCGATACCGCCCACGCTACGAAGGCTCCGTAGCAGACCGGGATGGGGCCTATCACCAGGGCACCGTGTGGCCATTCCTCCTCGGCCCATTCGTGACAGCGTGGGTCAGCACCCATGGCAGAACGACGACGGCGCGCCGCAAAGCGCGAGAATTCTTCAAGGGGATCGAGCGGCATCTCGGCGATGCCTGCCTGGGCCAGGTGTCTGAAATCTTTGATGCGGAGGCGCCCCATACCCCGCGCGGTTGCTTCGCCCAGGCCTGGTCGATGGCCGAGGTCCTTCGGTCGCTGGTCGAGGATGTGCTGGGCCAAGAACCTCGCAAACTCTTCCCGCGTACAGGGAAAAAGCAAGCGCGCCGACGAAACCGAACGATATGAGCGCTGAGGAGTTCGATGAGAACTGAGAGTAGTTGTGGGGAGGGTTTTCGTGAAGGTATCGAAGCTATCTGGCGGCGCTATCGTTGTGCTTTGGCAGATTGCGCGTGAGTCGGCCGCAACTCTCCGACAATAGCATGCGCTTCGGGTATCAGATCAGCAAGTTGCTCGGCCTGTGCGATCTCCAGAGCCGTTGTGGCCAGGGCGATCGCTTCCTGGTGGTTGCCGCGAGCCGCATAGGTTTTGGCTAAGGTCAAGCGGGCGTTCACCGCCTTCGGATCTCGTTGAATGACCCGCCGCAGCATCTGTTCGCCCTTCTCCGCATCTCCGCCCAGGAGAACCGGGAGCCGGATCAGAAAGGTCCCTTTGGAGGAAAGCGCGTCTAGATGATCCGGGTTCAGGTCCAGGGTCCGATCCAGCGCCCTCAGCGCCCTCAGCATTCGCCCGAACGCGAACGGAGACGAGATGCTGTCGCCGTCGATCCGAATCTGCTCGCCGAGGCTGCAAAAGAGGGCGAAATGCGCATTGGCGAGCTGGTCGTCCAACGCGATCGCCTGTTCAGCGAGCACTTGACTTCTTTCAAAATGGGCGAGCCGGATCGACCGTTCCTGGGCTCGTCGCCCGAGGTCACATTCCTTCTGCGCCTTCACACCCAACTCTCCGGCGGATTCATGAGCTGAGGCGCCCCAGGGGGCAGAGCTCAGCACGGCTAGCAGAATCGCGGGCACCCACATCATCTTTCGCATTGTTTCCTCTTCTCTCCTCCGTCTATTCAGTTGAGCCAGCGGATATAGTGCAAAGCCGGTGCCGTGAAAATGAGGCCAGGGTGATTTCAATTGGACGTCATAAAATCATAGACTTATAAGAACACTGTGCTCGCTCTGGCGTTCCCATAGTAGTTACAAAATTGCAACGGTGAACACAAGATCCCGCAAAGCATCACAGCCGTTGCCTGGTTTCTTGGCAGGGTGGTGTCGATTGACCATTCGAACACCTTCCTTCCCACACACATGGGTTCCCTAACCACTGAAGCAATCTCGTAACAAGGAAAACCGACGCAGTATTTGGATGGATTAGCTCGCTCAGCGGTAAGATCGGAAGGTCCAGATCAGGGCGCACGCTGAGGGCAATCTAGCGCGTGAGACTACTACAAATCGTGGGCCAATTCAAGTCTCCTTCTCCTCTGTCCCTTTTCTCTCCTGTGTGAGAAGATTTAGATGCTGCGCGGAGGACTATTGATTTCAGGTCAGGAGTGGGCGGAATGACTCTGAAGAGTTCCTCTTGTCCAAGAGCGGTTGTTCTTCTGTGCCTCTGCGCGATGTGCTTGGTTCCGGCGGAATTGCGTGCCTGGGGGCAGGAAGGGCATCGGATCATTGCGGCGATTGCGGAAATCCGGCTCCAGAAGCATGCTGCTGAGGGCATCCAAGAGCTGCTCGGCGACGGAAGCCTCTCCTCTGTAGCCAATTGGGCTGATGAGATTCGGAAGGATCGGCCTGAGACGGCTCTCTGGCACTTCGTGGACATCCCGAGGGACCGACAGGAGTATGACCCGACGCGCGATTGTGCGTTTCCCCGTAAAGGCGATTGTGTGGTGGCTGCCATTGAGAGATATCGGGTGTTCCTCGCCGATCTAAGCCGCAGCAAGCAGGATCGCGCAGAAGCGCTTAAGTTTTTGGTTCACCTCGTTGGCGACGTCCATCAACCCTTGCATTGCCTCAAGGACCATGAGGGCGGTACCACACTCGAGGTGCTCTTCTATGGTGAGCGGATCAACCCCTTCAACGAGAAACCGTGGAATCTGCATGCGGTCTGGGATTCGGGATTGATCCAGCATGCCGGTCTGAGCCAAGAGGACTACATCCGAACCCTGAATCATTGGCTCGAGCGGCAGCCCCTCGAAGAACTTCTGCAGGGAACCGGGCGTGAGTGGGCCTTGGAGTCGCATCAGGCTGCGATCACGACCGCCTACAGCTTTCCTGCGGATCGCAATCTAGGGGATCTCTACCTTCAGGCCAGCTTGCCGGTTGTGAGTGAGCGACTTGCCAAGGCTGGAGCGCGCCTGGCGATGCTGTTGAATGAAGCCTTTCGGCGACCGGACAGATGAGTCTCAGGGTCGCTGAGGACTTAGGACGAGCGGTAGGACAGAATCTCCAGCCGAATCTTCCCCACAATGTCCACGAGGGGCAGCAGGTCGGCCAGACGGTCGCCGTCGAGGAGTTTGATGTGGGTGGCATCGACACCGATCTGGCCGAAGGTCGGATCAACGGGCAGCCAGCCTGAGCCCACGTAACTTTCGGCCCAGGTGTGGTAGAGAAAGCCCTCCAGCTCCTGCGAATAGACGAGCCCATTCGTCACTCGCGTGGGAATCCCGAGACTGCGCGCAAGGGCCGTATAGAGCCAGGTCAAGCCTTGGCACTCCGCCTTTCGACCGTCTAAGACCTGTAAAGACGAAAACACATCCACCGGCACTTGTTCCACGTGCTCCTGGATCCATACGACGAGCTGTTGAATCCGTGGGATCGGATCGGTGCTTGTCCCGACGATGTCCTTGGCGGTTTTCTGAATCTTCGGGTCCTGGCTTTCGATGGCGCTCGTGGGTTTCAAGTAGGGCGAAAGATCGGCTGCCTCTAATCCTGTCCGCTGGTTCATCCCAGAGGGATTGAGGGCATGAATGAGGCACTGAGTCTGGCCACCCCTTTGCCCGGAGATCGGACCATCTTGCCGTTCGCACTGCTGAAGTTGATCTGATGGCATTGTGAACGTATCGGGAAGCCCCTGGACGGCCACCTGCATCGTGGTCACGGTCCGTGGGTGGGAGAGCGACATATTCACGCGGACCCGGCTGTACTCTACCAGCACGTCTCGTTTGTTCACGCTGGCCCGAGCAAGATAGGATTTGGCCTGCCTCTCGGTTTCTAGCGTCGAAATCAAGAGTCCGCGCCAGGCCATCTCCAGCACTGGCTCTCCCCGGTCATTGATCCAGATCGTGGAGTTCTGGCCGTCCACCTTCGTGACGACCTGGAAGGCACGGCCGTCATACAGGTCGCTTTCCTGGTAGGCTTCGATGGCTTGAGACACCCGTGACACTTGCTGGCTTTGGCCGTCATACACGAGATAGCTGTATTCTCTTCCGACCTCGAGTCCATGCAGGGTCGGGTACAACGCGATCGCGCTGGTGGGGTAAACCGCTTCTGTGAGGGGGATCGCGTCACGGCTGGTCCGACCTGCGGTTTCCCGCTCGACCAGTAATTGTCCTCGCTCGACCTTTCCAGAAAGCTTCAGTTTCTGGCCGTCGAGATCGTATTCGAGGGCAAACCGCTCCAGGTGGAGATCGTCTGACACCCAATCCTGCGCTTTGAGCGTTACGCTCTTGTTGAATCCCAGAAAATGAAAGGCTAGAAGCGCCTCTGAGCGAAGCTCGTAGTGGCTTCCACCTTCTCCAGGGGGGTTCAAAGCCAGGTGGGTAAGGCCGATCTTTTCGCCGTTGAAGATGATCCCGGTCCAGTATTCGCGAGAGGGCCATGCCTGTAGGGCGTGGTGTGGGGGTGGTTGGGGAGGCGCATTCACCTCGCGGAAATAGAGACCGGCGCATCCGCCCGTTAGGAGTACCGGGGCAAGCAGAAGCCAGCATGCGAGCCTGATGCTGCCGCGTGGTGATTTGGTGATCATGCGCAAGACATGGTCAGTCGGGTACGTTCAGCTAAGGATTATACGGCTTTGGCTCCGACGCTGTAAGGCTTTTCCATTTCGACCGACAAAGGGGCAAGATTTCCCTCAGAGCAATCCAAAAGGACTGGGAGAATTGACATAGGAAAGAGAGGTAGCCATGATGAGTCCAGAAGCAGCCATGACGACGCCGGTGCAAGGGTCTTCTTCCAATAAAGGAAAGATCGTCGTTGCAGCGATCCTTGCCGCGGCGATCGGTGCCTTCTTTTACTTTGACCTTCAGCTGTATCTTTCGCTGGACGCGCTCAAGGCAAACCGGGATCGGTTGCTGGCCTTTACGGACGCCAACTATGGCACAGCGGTCGTCTCGTTTATCGTGAGTTACTGCGTGGTAACCGGCTTGTCGCTCCCGGGCGCGGCGATTCTGACTCTTGGCGGCGGGTTTCTCTTCGGGAGTGTGCTCGGGACAGTCTTCGTGAATGTGGGAGCGACGACCGGTGCGACGCTGGCGTTTTTGGCGGCGCGCTATTTGTTGCGGGACTGGGTGGAACAGAAATTTGGAGATCGCCTGCAGCCGATTCAGGAAGGCTTTGCTAAAAACGCCTTCAGTTATCTGATGACCTTGCGGCTGATTCCCCTCTTTCCATTTTTCCTGGTCAATATGGTGTCCGGTCTCACCAGAGTGAATCTTGGCACCTACGTGGTCGCCACGGCGCTCGGCATCATTCCCGGCAGCTTCGTGTATGCCTATGCCGGCCGTCAGCTCGGCACGATCGACTCGCTCAAAGAAATCGCGTCTCCCAATGTGCTGCTCGCGTTTACGCTCTTGGGGCTATTAGCCCTGGTCCCGGTGGTCTATCGGAAATTCACCGCCGGGAAGTCATGAAGAAGGTTGCTGCTCATGACCACTCACGAGACAGTCACTGTCCTGCCGAACGACGAACATAACCAACGGTTGGTCAGCAACGTTCATCCACCCGATTGGGTGAACCCGGAACCGACCGAGCGGTACAACCTGGTGGTGATCGGGGCCGGAACCGCAGGGCTGGTGACAGCGGCGATCGCGTCGGCTCTCGGCGCCAAGGTCGCCTTGATCGAGAAACATCTGATGGGTGGGGATTGCCTGAATGTCGGGTGTGTCCCGTCCAAGGGCGTGATTCGAGCCTCACGCGCCTGGGCCGAGGTTCGTCACGCGGAGGAGTTCGGGCTGCATATCCCTCCTGGCGTGAAGTACGACTTTGGGGAAGCCATGGCGCGCATGCGGAAACTGCGGGCACGCATCAGCCACACAGATTCTGCCCACCGGTACAAGTCATTGGGCGTGGACGTGTACATCGGGGAAGGCCGGTTCACGGGGCCGAACACGATTCAGGTGGAAGCTAAGACTTTGACCTTCAAGAAAGCCGCCATCTGCACTGGCGCTCGCGCCGCTGTCCCTCGCATTCCCGGTGCAGCAGAAGTCGGCTACCTGACCAATGAGACCATCTTCACGCTGACCGAATTGCCGCCCCGCCTCGCCGTCATCGGAGCCGGCCCCATCGGGTGTGAGATGGCCCAGGCGTTTGCTCGATTTGGAAGCCGCGCGTGCCTGTTCGAGATGACGGGCCACATCCTGCCTCGCGAGGACGCGGATGCGGCGGAGGTGGTCCAGGAACAGATGAAAAAGGACGGCGTCTGCTTCGTCTTTCATTCGAAAGTCCAGCGGATCGAGCGACGGGGCCAACAGAAAGTGGTCCACTACGCGATGAACGGGGAGATGAAGGAACTGGTTGTGGACGAGATCCTGGTGGGGATCGGACGGGCCCCGAATGTGGAGGGACTGGGGCTGGAAACAGTCGGTGTCGAGTATGACCTCAAGAATGGCGTGAAGGTCAACAAGCGGCTTCAGACGACGAATCCCCGGATCTATGCGGCTGGCGACATCTGCTTTCCGTTCAAGTTTACCCATACAGCGGATGCGATGGCGCAGATCGTGATCCAGAATGCGTTGTTCCCCCATCCTTTCGGACTGGGCTATGCCAGCACGGACTCGCTGATCATTCCCTGGTGTACCTACACGGAGCCGGAGATCGCGCACGTGGGGATGTACGAGGCGGACGCCAAGGCCAAAGGGCTCGAGGTGGAAACCTACACGTACAAGCTCGATGAAGTGGATCGGGCGATCCTGGACAGCGAGGATGAAGGTTTTGCGAGGGTCCATATCCAAAAGGGCACGGACAAGATTCTTGGCGCGACTATCGTGGCAGCCCATGCCGGCGACATGATCAATGAGTTCTCGGTCCTCATGAAGGCCGGCGCCGGAGTGAAAATCATTGCCGGGACCATTCACCCCTATCCCACGCAGGCCGAGGTCAACAAGAAAGTCGTCAATCTCTGGCGCAAGGCCCACTTCACCCAGCGCACCAAGAACATCCTCAGCAAGTGGTTTTCCTGGACACGATGAGGGGTGTGCAGGGATGGGGCCAGGCTGACCTCTGTGCTCCCAAAGCGCGCACGTCAGAAGTGCTCGCTCGATGGGCGCAGTGGAGGTCAGCCTGGCCCCATCCCTTGAGGATGGTTGAAGAAGAAGGTGCTCGTTGGACACGCGCAGTGAAGCCAGCCTGACCGCCCGCCTTCGAGGTAAAAGAGAAGGGATAAAGTGTCGCAGGAAGGCTCGACACGGTTGAGAAGGTGGACACTTGTTGGCGGGTCGCTGGCGGCTGTTTTGGTTGTTGCGTCAGTGGCGCTGGCGGAATCGGGCGTGATCTTGGAGGTCGGGAAATTCTCAGCGGGGCGGGAAGGGGAAGCGGTGCCGGATGGCTGGAAGCCTCTGATCTTCCCCAAAGTTCCGCGACACACCACATATACGCTGGTCAAAGCAGACGGCACTGTGGCCGTGAAGGCTGGCAGCGAGGGAGCTTCATCCGGTCTCACCAGGGAGATCACAATCAATCCTCGGGAGTATCCGATCGTCCAGTGGCGGTGGAAGGTGGCGAATGTGCTCAGTAAGGGCGACGTCTTCCGCAAGGAGGGGGACGACTATCCTGCACGGCTGTACATCACGTTTGAGTATGACCCCAGCAAAGTGGGGTTTTTCGAGAAGGCCGGACGAGAGGCCTATCGGATGATCTATGGGAAACAGTTGCCCCTCGGAGCGATCAATTATATCTGGGAGAGCAGAGCGCCGGTTGGGACCGTGACACCTAATACCTACACGAAGCAAAGCATGATGTTCGTGCTGGAGAGCGGGAAAGCGAAGCTCAATGCGTGGGTCAGTGAAGAACGGAACGTTTATGAGGACTACAAGAAGGCCTTCGGCGATGAGCCTCCGATGATCAATGGAGTCGCGATCATGACCGACACCGACGATACGCAAGAGACGGCGACGGCTTTCTACGGTGACATCGTTTTTAAGAAGGCGATGCCAAATTGACAGACGACACCTGGCGCGTTAGGCATTGCTGGCTGAAGCGTCGTAATGGACACGACTCTCGAAGGTAGAGCACATGCCGACCGCGCTCCTCTATGACCGGCTTCAGTTTGCCGTCACCATCACATTCCACTACCTCTTTCCACAGTTGACGATGGGCTTGGCCCTGTTGATCCTGTATTTCAGGACCAAAGCTTTTCGGAATGGAAGCGACCATGATCTCGCGGTCGCCCGCTTCTGGACCAAAATCTTTGCCTTGAGTTTTGCCTTCGGCGTCGTCACCGGCATCCCCATGGAGTTTCAGTTCGGCACAAATTGGGCGAAGTTCTCGAATTTTGCTGGAGGCGTCATCGGGCAGACCCTGGCGATGGAGGGCCTGTTCGCGTTTTTCATGGAATCCTCGTTCCTTGGGATTCTGCTTTTCGGTGAGAAACGGTTTGGCCCTCGAGTACAATGGTTTGCTGCCTTGATGTTGTTCCTGGGGTCATGGCTGTCAGGCTATTTCATCCTGGCGACCAACTCCTGGATGCAGCATCCGGTCGCCTATACCGTGGCCGCGGACGGCCGAGTTCACGTGAGCAGCTTGTGGGGCCTGCTGACGAATCCATGGCTGCTCTGGCAGTACACCCACAATATGACAGCCGCGGTGGCGACGAGTTCGTTTGTGATGGCTGCAGTGGGCG
>Ga0184626_10000290_pt1 | contig 14650 bp, 10 predicted proteins | sample PLM3_60_b1_FD_133142 | JGI IMG/M metagenome (GOLD analysis project Ga0184626, IMG submission 133142) | Groundwater sediment microbial communities from an aquifer in East River, Colorado, USA - PLM3_60_b1 | ecosystem: Environmental > Terrestrial > Soil > Riparian zone | place: USA: East River... | reverse complement strand
GCCGCCCGTCTCCGACAGCACCTTTGTTATCGCCGCCGTCAACGTCGTCTTGCCATGGTCCACGTGACCGATCGTCCCAACATTGCAATGCGGCTTCGTCCGCTGAAACTTCTCTTTTGACATCGCCCCTTATCCTTGAACCTTAGAGTCTTCGTTAAATCTTGAAATCGCTTCTAAACCTTAGAGTCGCCGATCAATCGCAGCGCCAAACTCAATTCGATCTGTCGCCTTTTTGCTTTGTCTTCGCTTCAACCGGGCTGAGCCCTGACTGTGAAATGGAGCGGGTGATGGGAATCGAACCCACGTAGCCAGCTTGGAAGGCTGGAGCTCTACCATTGAGCTACACCCGCAGCGCCTCCTTACATCACCGCCTGCCGGACAATCCTCCGCCGGCTATCGACCCACTTTCGCCACTTCTCCGCCTGCCCGCAGGATGGTGGAGGGGGTAGGATTCGAACCTACGTAGGCTGACGCCAACGGGTTTACAGCCCGTCCCCTTTAGCCACTCGGGCACCCCTCCTGATTGGACAGGTCTCGCTTTTTCTGCGGAGTTGCGAACTATGTGGATTCACAGTTACTTGTCAACGCGAAAACAGGCCAACGATCCACGTTGCCGGGACCCGCTCACGGAATCGCCGGCGCAGCAGTCGTTAACCCGCAAATTTCATCGCGGATACTAAGGACAGGTATGTCTAAGCGCAAGCGATTCAAGCACCATGGCGACCGGGACCGCGCCCACCCGCAGAGCCGAAGCCACGATCCTTCGGTCGAGCGCCCCTCCGCGGCCGCGACTCCGTCCGCCACCGGGGCGGCGCGGGAGTGGCAGGCCCGGCGGAACCAGCCGGGTTCGGCGCTATGGCTCTATGGAATTCATCCCGTTTCTGAAGTGCTGGCCAATAAACAAAGAAAGATCCACCGGTTAGCGGCAATTTCGGAGACCCGGGATCAGATTTCCGCAGTGCTGAAGCAAGCCGGAAAATGTCACGATTATCCCATTGTTCTGGAACCCTTTGATCGAGTTTCGCTGGAAAAGCTCCTGCCGGCCGGTGCCGTCCACCAGGGCGTGGCAGTGCTGGTGGAGCCGCTGGAGCCGCCGGACATAATAGAGGTCTGCGACTCCGCGGAATCGGCGGGGTCCGCTCTCCTCTTGATTCTGGACCAGGTGACGGACCCCCACAATGTCGGCGCCATCCTCCGCACGGCCGCCGCTTTCGGCGCTCGGGCCGTCATCGTCACCGAGCGGAATGCCGCCTCGGAGAGCGGAGTCTTGGCCAAATCGGCCTCCGGCGCCCTGGAGCACGTGCCCCTGGTCCCCGTCACCAATCTAGCCCGTGCCATGGCGCAACTGAAGGAGGCCGGATTCTGGTGCATCGGCCTGGCCGCGGAGGCTTCCGAGACCCTGGCGGAGATTGACCTCAGCGGCCGGATCGCCATCGTCTTGGGCGCCGAAGGGGCCGGACTGCGTCGGCTGACCCGCGACAACTGCGACAAGCTGACCCGCTTGCCCACCCAGGGGCCGATCTCTCAGCTCAATGTCTCGAATGCGGCCGCGATCGCCCTATATGAAGTGGCACGGCGGCGCCCCGGTTTGCCCCCACCCGGTATCAGCCGTTAGATTTGCGCCGCCCCGAGGCCCTCGATCGTTCGTTGGATCAAAAAGGAGATTCGCAGTGCGGTTTCGACCTCTCATCGCCGGTGCTTGTTTCCTTCTGCTGCCCAACGCCGCCCTGGCTGAGTTTTCCGAGGCAGCCCAGCGCTGGTTCGATAGCTTCGATCAGGACAAGGACGGAGTCTTGACGTCGGAGGAGTACACGGCGGTTGCGGAAAAGCAGTTCGGCCGCGTCGATAGCAACAGCGACGGGTCGATCGACGTGGCGGAGTATGTGTTCGGCATACCCGAGGGCAACGACGAGGAACTGGAGCGCTCTAAGAAGCGCTTCGCCATCATGGACCAAAATGGCGATGGCGGTGCTACTCAAGAAGAGTTCGTCGCCTTCGGCCAACAGGTGATCGATCTTTCCGACTTCGACGGCGACGGCAAGATGACCAGCGAGGAATTCGCCGCCAGTGTCTCGCCGAGCGAGTGACGGATTGCGCCGGGATCGCTACGGCCGGTCGATCAGTTCGAAACCGGATAGGCCCGCAGCAGCTTCGACTCTTTCCACTGCATGCCCAGGAGGCCGCGGGCCGTCATCGGCTTGAAGCCGCGGGCGCGATTGCGGTCGGCGATGTCGAACATGATATCGAGCTGCTGGAACAGGCTGCGATAGGCATCGCCGATGGTCAGTTCCGGGTCCCAGATATGGATCGCCTCGGCGCCCGCGCCGTTGATCTCGATGATCGAGAAGCCCTCGCCTTTCGCCAGTTCGTCCATATCGCGGAAGCGGATATCGAATCGCCCGTAGAAGAAATCCGGCATCGAGCGGGCGATCTCGTCGAAGCGCCGGCTCAATTCCGGCGTGATGTATGCGCCGCCATCGCGATAGAGGGCACCCACCCGCAGGCTGGCAATGGTCGTCAGGCGCAGGACCTCACCCTCCGCCAAGACATCGTCGAGCCGATCCTGGAAGGCGGCGCAATGAAGCTTGGCGTTCCGTGACGCCCGTACGTCCCCAGCGATCAGCTCGCCCACCGTTGCACGGCCATTGCCTACCACATGGGGAAAATAGCGCAGGCCGAGCGACAGAATGCGGCCGCGCGGCTCGCCAGGCCGCCGGACATAGAAGATCCCCGCCTCTCCCGCCCAGGGCAGATATTGCTGCAGCACGGGTTGCTGGGCCCGGGGAAACCGCTCCAGATAGGCTGAAAGCTCGCCGCTGTTGCGGACCAGCCGCACGCCATAGCCGCAGGAACCGATATCCGGCTTGGCGATGAGCGGATAGCCGATGCCCGCCTCCGCCATTTTCGCCTCGGCGATTCGCAGGGGCGGCCACGGATGCGCTCCTTCGGGAAATCGCAACAGTGTGGACGGCGCCACCCATCGCTGCTGATCCGCACCGATCTGCCGCAGATAGGCGATCTTCGATTCGCCGCGAATCCCTCCGGTTTCGATATGGGGATTGGCGACCGTCGGCAAGGTGAGGCTGCGGTACCGCAACGCCAGCCACATCCATTTGAAGAACAGCGGCGTGTAGATCCACAACCAGGGAATGTATTCCCTGGGCGACACCGGCGCGCGGTCCAGGCGAACCGCCGGCATCCCGTCAAGGCAAATGTAACAGCCGGCCGGCTTTACCGGGCGCGACAAAGCGGCATTGCGCAGTACGGCCCGAATCCCCTGCCGGGCCCACACCGCTCTTGGAGTCGCAAAATCCACCCATGGCAAAAACGCCATGACCGCTTCCCCCGATTTGATGCTTTATTGTTATGATTTCGCACTGCAAAATCATTTTTTCCTGTGCTAATTTGCACAGACAACAACCCCAGCGCAATATGTCCCCGAAAGTTTCGTTACCCGGCGATATCCAATCCTGGCTCGCCAGCCTTGGCTTGGAGCAATACGCCAGCGCGTTTGCGGCGCAAGCGGTGGACGCGGATGTCTTGGGCGAGCTCAGCGACGGCGATCTGACACAGCTCGGAATTCCCCTCGGCCACCGGCGCAAACTGCTGCGGGCCATCGCCGTGATTCGCGCCAGCGCCAGTGCTCCGGAGACCCCTGCCGCATCGGTGCCGGAGCGGCGATCGCTCACGGTATTGTTCTGCGACCTCGTTGGTTCGACGGCCCTGTCGCGCAAGCTCGACCCCGAGGATCTGCGGCCGATCATTCGCGCCTATCAGGATTGCTGCGCCGGCATCGTGGCGCGCCTCGACGGATTCGTCTGCCGCTATATCGGCGATGGCATCCTCATCTATTTCGGCTATCCCCGCGCCCATGAGGACGACGCCGAGCGCGCAGTTCGCGCCAGCCTGGAAATCGTCCAATCGGTGAGCCGCCTGTCTGTGGGCGGCGACCTGACCCTGCAGGTCCGCATCGGCGTCACCACCGGGCTGGTCGTGGTCGGCGAGCTCATCGGCAGCGGCGTCTCGCAAGAGGTGGCCGCCATCGGTGATGCACCGAATATCGCGGCCCGGCTGCAATCTCTCGCCACGCCGGACACGATTGTCATCGACGATACGACGCGGCATCTGACCCAGGGCCTGTTCAAGTTCGAAAATCTCGGCCCGCAACCGCTCAAGGGAATCAGCGACACCGTACAGACCTGGCGTGTGCTGGAAGAACGCGCCCGCAAGAGCCGCTTCGAGGCCACCCGCGGCGAGCAGCTCGTTCCCTTCGTGAATCGCAGTCACGAGCTGGATTTCCTTCTGGAATGCTGGCAGCAGGCCTATTCCGGCATGGGCCAGGCCGTGCTCGTTGCCGGCGAGCCCGGCATCGGCAAGTCGCGTCTCCTCGCCGTCTTCACGGAGAAGCTCGGCCGCGACGGCTATGCCGAGATGCGCTTTCAAAGCTCGCCCCATCATCAGAGCACGGCGCTCTATCCCTTCCTCGATCATCTGCGCCGCGCCGCGCGCCTGCGGCACGAAGAGAACCCGCGGGAGAAACTCGACCGGATCGCCGACTACTTCGCCGGCGCCGTGACCAACGTGGACGAAGCGGTCCGGGTATTCGGTGCGCTGCTGTCGATTCCGGCGGATGCGTCGGTCGACGCGGCGACGGTGCGCAGCGGACTCAAACAGCAGGCCTTTGCGGTGCTGTGGGAGCAGATGGCGACGATCTGCTCCCTGCAGCCCTTGCTGGTGGTGATCGAGGATGCGCACTGGCTTGATCCGACATCGCTGGAACTGCTGGACATGATCGCCGACAATATCGGCACGCGGCGCCTTCTGCTGCTGGTTACCTACCGCCCTGAGCAGGAGCCCGCATTGGCGCGTCACCGCAATGTCAAGCTGTTGACCGTGAACCGACTGCAGCGCTCGGAGTGCCAGACCATTGTGCGGCATCTGGCCAGTCACAAGGCGGTGCCGCCGTCGCTGCTGAGCGAGATCATCGTCCGGACCGACGGCGTCGCCCTGTTCGTCGAGGAGTTGACCAAGGCCGTTCTCGAGTCCGAAATTCTGGTGGATCGCGGCGACCGCTATGAAATCACCCCCGGCGCCAAGTCGCTGGCGATTCCCACGACGCTGAACGGGTCGCTCATGGCGCGCCTGGACCGCAACGCGGCCACGCGGGAACTGGCGCAGATCGGTTCGGTGATCGGTCGTGAGTTTTCGTTCAGCATGCTGGCGGCCGTCTCCGAATGGTCTCAAGCCGCGCTGGTCGATGCGCTCAACAAGCTGGTGGAGACGGATCTCCTGCTCTGCGTCGGCGAACCGCCGCGCGCCAGCTACCGATTCAAGCATGCGCTGGTGCAGGATGCGGCATACGAGAATCTGCTGCTCAGCAATCGCCGCAAACTTCATGCTAGGGTCGCCGTTGTGCTTGAGCAGAGCTTTCCCGATACGGTTGCGGCCGAGCCCGCTGTGCTCGCCCATCATTTCGCCCGCGCCGGCAACTTCGAACAGGGCATCGCCTACTACATCAAGGCGGCACGGCTGGCTATCGCACGATCGGCCCTGGCCGAGGCGATTACCGTTCTCAATAAGGCGATGGACTTGCTCGCCGGTCTGTCGGCCGATACCGATCGCCGGCCGCTCGAACTTGAATTGCAGGTCATGCTCGGCACCGCGTTGCGCGCCGCCCGTGCGCCGAGCGCGCCGGAGACCGGCCGGGCCTGGAACCGAGCCCGCGATCTCTGCCAGGGCGAGGGCGACGCGCCGTATCTGCTGCAGGTGTTGTACGGACAGTTCCTGTTTCACCAGGGCAATTCCAATCTGGCGAAGGCGCGCGAACTGGGCGAAGAACTCCTCGGACTCGGCCTAAGGCTGCAGGATGCAAGGGCGCTGGTGCGCGGCCACAGCGCCGTCGGCCGCTCTGCCTTCGGCCAGGGCGACCTGGTCGCCGCGCGTCTGCATCTGGAGAAGGCGCTGTCGATCGAGGACGACCGGCTGCGCCGATCGTCAGGCAGCATCGAGGGGCCGGAGTCCCAAGTGCTTGATCTCTGCTATCTCGCCTGGACTCTGTTCATCCAGGGCAATGTAGAGCTGGCATTGCGCCGCTGCGCCGAATCCATCGCCACGGCGCGCAAGCTGGCCCAGCCCTATGACCTGGTCGTCGCCCACGGCAATGCTTGTTACTTCTATCAGTTCCGCCGCGATATCCATGCCGCGGCCGCCAGCGCCGAGACCGTGATCGCCCTGGCCGAGGAGAAGGGATTTCCGTCCTGGCTGTCGTTGGCGAAGATCTTCCGCGGCTGGGCACTGGTGCAGGACGGCCAGCCTGATGCCGGCTTGCCGCTGATCGAACGGTCTCTGGCCGAGCACCGGGCGACCGGCGAGTTGCTGGAAGTCCCCTACTGCATCAGTCTGCTGGCGGAATGTCTGGTTCAAACCGGCCATCAGGATTTGGCGCTGAAGGCGCTGGATGACGCGCTCGCAATGTCGAAGGCGACCCAGGAGGCGTGGTTCGAACCGGAACTGCACCGCCTGCGCGGCGAGGTTCTGCTCGCCGCCGGCGCCGGCAAGGAAGCGCTGGAATGCCTGCGCCGCGCCCGCGACATGGCCAAACGACAGGGCGCCCGGATGTGGGAGTGCCGGGCAGCCCAAAGCCTGGCGCGAGCCCTGGCCGCCTCGGGCGAACCCGAGGAAGCGCGGTCCCTGCTCGCACCCCTGCGCGAGCAATTCGCGGGCATTGTGACGCCGGCCGAACTGCTGGCGGTCGATCAGGCGCTGGCGCTGCTGCCCCGGCGCAAGCGGCACAAGGCGGCGCCGGGCAGCGGGTAATCCGCATTAAAGGTCGAGCTTCAGGCCCTCGTGGCTCGCTCGAGTCCCCGCGTAGAGATCGAGTCCCATCAACCACCATCCTATGGTTGTGGCGAAACTCTGCGGAGCCAAGCCTGGAAACGCAAGGCGCCAATCAAAAGCTCGGCGGTGTGCAGGCGGTGACGACTTCACATTCCTCCGCACCGGGATTGCGGAAGCGGTGCGGCAGGCGGCTGTCGAAATAATATGCGTCGCCGGGGCCGAGCGTGCGGCGCGGTGTAGAGGGTCATGGTCATGGACGATGCATCCTAGAGGCTACGGCTCCCTAAGAGAAATTGACGATGTTGCACACCCGCGCGCATTGACTTCAATAGGGAGAAACAAGCAACCGCCAATTCTGTCTGGTTGACCGTTAGCGTCATCGGACCTAGCGTTCTCCGTCGTTCCGAATTCACAGGGTGTTTCGCGTCCATTCAAGATAATGAAGGGAGAAACGTCATGAAAAAGGGCCGAATCCTATCAGTATCTGTCGCTTCGATTGCTGTTGCAGTGCTCATGGCCGGAAGTACATGGGCTGACGAGATGGAAACTTTGGCAGTGATCGAGCACGCCACGAGCGATACCGTGACAGACACGGGCGCTACGGGTGACAGCCCAGGCGATTTGCTGACATTCGCCAATGAAATATTTGACAAGGACAACGCCACGAAAGTCGGAACCAACAATGGTTGGTGCATTCGAGTTAGTGTTGGCAAGTCCTGGGAATGCTTCTGGACACTCACGCTGGCGGGCGGTCAGATCATGGTCGAAGGCCCGTTTCTCGACGCCGGTGATTCAGTCCTGGCCATTACCGGCGGCACCGGGAAGTATGCCGGCGCGCGCGGCGAGATGGCCTTGCATGCCCGCGACGACAAGGGTGCGGAATATGACTTCGGCTACAAACTTACATACTAGCGGTCGGACAATTTCGGCGCGGGAGCGCCGACGCGCGATACGGTCGGCGACGCGAAGAGGCGCAGGGAACCCGCCTAGAAGCTCGGCGGTGTGCAGGCGGTGACGACTTCACATTCCTCCGCACCGGGATTGCGGAAGCGGTGCGGCAGGCGGCTGTCGAAATAATATGCATCGCCGGGGCCGAGCGTGCGGCGCTGATCCCCCGCGGTTACCTCCAGCTTTCCGCGCAAGACGACCCCGCCTTCCTGGGATTCATGGCGCAGCATCGCTTCGCCCGTATCGGCGCCGGGCGCGTAGCGCTCATGCAGGATCTGCAGTTGGTGCCCAGTCAGGTCCCGGCCGACTTGCCGATAGGAGATCTTGCCGCCGGCGAGCTCAACCAGTTCCGCCGCGCCGAAGAACACCTGGGGCCGCGCCGCGGTCTCGCCGGCGAAGAAATCGGCCAGCGAAATCGGCAGGCCGTCGAGCACACGCTTCAGAGAGCCCACCGACGGACTGCTCCGGTTCTGCTCGATCAGCGAAATGATTGCGTTGCTGACGCCCGCGCGCTTGGCCAATTCACGCTGGGACAGGCCGTGCATTTCCCGCAGCAACCGGAGACGCGCGCCCAGATCGAACCCGTATTCCGCCATCGACCGGCTCCGGACTATCCGTTTAGAGTGTTAAATATTCTAATCAGGCCGAAAGTGGAACGCAATATTCCATCGCAAAATCAGCATTCTGCCGGTTTTATTTTGTTTAGCTTCTTTAGCATGCTATGGAATGCGCCATCTTCGGCCCTTCCAGGAAAGAACCTCCGGCATGTCAAACGTCGTCGAGACGGCATCCTTCGATGCCTCGCCCAACAATCTCGAAGCCTTCTGGATGCCGTTCACCGCCAACCGCCAGTTCAAGGGCAAGCCGCGCCTGTTCGTCGGCGCTAAGGACATGCACTACACCACCCATGACGGCCGCAAGGTGCTGGACGGCACCGCCGGCCTCTGGTGCGTGAATGCCGGCCATGGCCGAAAGAAGATCACCGAGGCGGTCAGCGACCAGGTCGCGCGCATGGACTATGCGCCGGCGTTCCAGATGGGCCACCCCATCGCCTTCAAGCTGGCGTCGCAGCTCACCACCCTGCTGTCGGGCGATTTCGAGCATGTGTTCTTCACCAACTCCGGCTCGGAGGCGGTGGACACGGCGCTGAAGATCGCGCTGGCCTATCACAATGTGCGCGGCCAGGGGCAGCGCACGCGGCTGATCGGGCGGGAGCGCGGCTATCACGGCGTTGGCTTCGGCGGCATCTCCGTCGGTGGCATCGTCAACAACCGCAAGTTCTTCGGCTCGCTGCTGAACGGCGTCGATCACATGCCGCACACGCACAATCTGAAGGAGAACGCCTACAGCAAGGGCCTGCCCAATTGGGGCGCCCATCTGGCCGACGAGCTGGAGCGCATCGTCACCCTGCATGACGCCTCCACCATCGCCGCTGTCATCGTCGAGCCGGTGGCGGGATCGACCGGCGTGCTGCTGCCGCCCAAGGGCTATCTGCAGAAGTTGCGGGATATCTGCACCAAGCACGGCATCCTGCTGATCTTCGACGAAGTGATCACCGGCTTCGGCCGCCTCGGCGCCAGCTTCGCCACCGAGTATTTTGGCGTGGTGCCCGACATGATCACCTGCGCCAAGGGCCTGACCAACGGCACCGTGCCCATGGGTGCGGTGTTCGCGCGCAAGGGCATCTACGACACCTTCATGGAGAAGGCGCCGGAGAACGCCATCGAGCTGTTCCACGGCTACACCTATTCCGCCCATCCGCTGGCCTGCGCCGCCGCGCTGGCCTCGCTGGATATCTACAGGGAGGAAGGGCTGTTCGAGCGCTGCGCCAGCCTCGCCGACTATTGGCAGGACGGCGTGCATTCGCTGAACGGTGCGCGCAACGTCATCGATCTGCGCAATCTCGGCCTGATCGCCGGCATCGAGCTGGAATCCATGCCCGGCAAGGTGGGTAAGCGCGCCTTCGAAGCGTTCCTCAAATGCTACGATGACGGGCTCTTGATCCGGACGACAGCCGATATCATTGCCCTGTCGCCGCCACTGATCGTCGAGAAGAGCCATATCGATGAGATGTTCGACAAGCTCGGCAAGGTGTTGAAGACCGTCGACTAAGCCGGCAGCCGGCGGCGCCTTTCGCCGGGCGCCGCCTGGGTCCATGCGGCGGCCGCCGCTGGCTCTTCTAGACAGCGGCCCGATATCCGACCATACAATCCCCAGGCAAAGAACCGTCGGCGCCGTTCCCGCGGCGCGTTCCGCCGCAACAAGAAAGACAAACCAGAGGCAAACCATGCTGATCGGCGTTCCCAAGGAAATCAAAACCCACGAATACCGCGTCGGCCTGGTGCCGGCAGGTGCCCGCGAGCTGATCCATCACGGGCATAAGGTGCTGGTGCAGACCGGCGCCGGCGCCGGGATCGGTTTTGACGACAAGGCATATACCTCTGTCGGCGCGAAGATCGCCGCCAGCGCCGAAGAGGTATTCGCCAAGGCCGAGATGATCGTGAAAGTGAAGGAGCCGCAGCCCAAGGAATGCAAAATGCTGCGCGAGGGGCAGCTGCTCTTCACCTATCTGCATCTGGCGCCCGATCCCGAGCAGACCAAGGCGCTGCTGAAGTCCGGCTGCACTGCCATCGCCTATGAGACCGTGACCAGCCCGCGCGGCGGTTTGCCGCTGCTGGCGCCGATGAGCGAAGTCGCCGGCCGCATGTCGATCCAGGTGGGCGCCCATTGCCTGGAAAAGGCGGCGGGCGGCTCCGGCATCCTGCTGGGCGGCGTCCCCGGCGTGCCGCCGGCGCGCGTGGTCGTGCTCGGCGGCGGCGTTTCCGGCACCCATGCGGCGCGCATGGCCATGGGCATGGAAGCCAACGTCATGGTCATCGACAGATCCCTCGACCGGCTGAAGCAGCTCGACGAGCAGTTCGGCTCGAAGCTCTACACTCAGTACGCCACCGTCGACGCCATCGAGAGCAATGTCATCAAGGCCGACTTGGTGATCGGCGCAGTGCTGGTGCCGGGCGCCGCGGCGCCGAAGCTGGTGACCAAGGCCATGCTGAAGAAGATGCGGCCGGGCTCGGTGCTGGTGGATATCTCCATCGACCAGGGCGGCTGTTTCGAGACCAGCCACCCCACCACGCATACGGACCCCACCTTCGTGGTGGACGGCATCGTGCACTACTGCGTCGCCAACATGCCGGGCGCGGTGGCGCGAACCTCCACCTTCGCGCTCAACAACGCCACCCTGACCTTCGCGCTAGCGCTCGCGGACAAAGGCTATCGCCGCGCCTGCGCCGAGGATGTGCATCTGCGCAACGGCCTCAACATCCACGCCGGCAAGCTGACCTACAAGGCGGTGGCCGACGCGCTGAAGTTGAAATACACGGCGCCCGAGGAGGCGCTGGGCGTGTAGCGCACAGTCTTTCTCGAATGCTTTGGACGTAAACTCAAAAACATGCCGTTGCACGGCTTGTGAGAGTCCGGTCTTGAGCGGTTAGCGGCCGTCGGACTCGGTGGAATGCACTTCCGAGATGTGCCAAAACCGGAAGTGGTAGACCGTCACTCCATCGGCCCCGCCTTTCGTATGCCGTCGAGCAAGTGTTCGAGGTTGGCCTGCTCGCGAAAAGGCTCGTGGGCCGCATAATACAACATCGACATGCTGGGCTTCAGGTCCCGAAATTTCACGACTTGCGCCCGCGCCTCATCAGTTCGGCCGAGTTGCCCATAGGCCGCCGCAAGATAGGTCGTCGTGAAGGGGTCGGCGGTGGCGAAGCCGCGACTGAACGCGGCGACCGCCTCCTCGTACCGACGGGCTGCATAGAGGGCCATGCCAAGAGAAATGAAGTACCATGGCGGCGCGTGCGGATTGATACTAAGGACTTTGTGAATCTTATTTATGGCCTCGGTCGCTTTTCCTGTGTAGGTCAGCAACCAAGTTGCCGTGACGATCGCATCGGAATCGTTCGGATTTAGCGCGAAAGCCCGCTCGAATTGAGCAAGAGCATCGTCGAACTCCTTGCGGTACACGCTCACGTATCCGAGCGTCCAGCAACAGTAGCTGTCGTTCGGATCCAGCGCCGCTCCTTTCTTCGCCAAAGCAAGGGCTTGATCTAATGCTGGCGTCGATAAATTAATCCACCAGTCTCCCATGTACCATGAAGCCAGTCCGGAATACGCGGCCGCAAACTGGGGATCGAGTGCAATTGCCTTCTCCAGCATTTCCCGCGCTCTCGGCTCGACGGTCTTATCCCACGAGTTAAGAAAGGCGAGTGCTCGTAGGAAGTACTCGTAGGCAGTGAGATTTTCGGTCCGTCTGCGGCGTGCGGAATGTCCGCCGGCATCAGCAATTCGGCCTGGCAGAACGGCGACGATGCTATGCACTACTTCGTCTTGAACAGCGAAGATATCCTTGATATCGCGGTCATACCGCTCGCTCCAGAGGTGATTGCCAGTGCTTGCATTGATCAGCTGAGCTGAGATCCGGAGCCGATCACCCAACTTTCGCACGCTGCCTTCGACAATGTATTGCACGCCAAGTTCCCGAGCCACTTGGCGCACATCGACATTCTTGCCCTTGTATTGGAACGATGAATTCCGCGCGATGACGAACAGAGAACGGAAACGCGACAACTCCGTGATGATGTCATCGGTGATACCGTCGGAGAAATACGCCTGCTCTGGGTCGCCCGACATGTTGGTGAAGGGCAGCACCGCGATGGAGGGCTTGGAGGTCTCCCTGTCCACATAGGCCGTTTTTTCGCTATCGACACTCATCGCAGGATGAGACTGCGGCCGTTGCGGTGCAGGCGCTTCCGATTGCTCCAGGATGGAGCTGTATAAGGCCGTTGTTTCCAGTGCCGGCGCTACGTCGAGCTCGCTCCTCAGGATCTCCCGGCAGTGCTCGTATTGCCGCAGCGCCGTGCTGGTCTCGCCGGCTTCCGCATGGAGCCGCATCAACGCCCGATGACCGTCCTCCTGCAATGGATCGAGCGCCAATAGACGATGGGCGACAGCGATGGCACTCGCCCCAGTCTCTTGGGTCAGCAGCTTCTTGAGCACGGTCGCGGCAAGCGCCCGCAATCTCTGCCGCTCGACAGTGAGCCATTCTTCGAAGGCTGCATCGCGGGCGTCGAGTCCGTCGAGCAGATCACCTGTGTAGAGCTCTGCCGCGCGCCGTAGATCGCTGGTGGCATTGCCGGCGGCAAGTTCTTCAAATATGAGCGCATCGACCTCTACGTTTGCCGGATCAAGCGCCAGCGAGTCCCTTTGCTTGACCAGGGGCGATGGTTCGACGGCACCCAGCGCTTTGCCAAGCTCCGTGAGCGCTTGCCTCAGGCTATTGCGGGCCTGTTCGTCTCCCCGATCGCTCCAGAGCAGGCCGACAAGCTTGTCACGCGCGTGGCTCCGCCCGGTTGGAAGCGCCAGATAGGCCAGCAGTGCGCGGGTCTTTCGGGCGGCAATATCCAGCACCGGCCCGGATACTATTCGGGCCTCAAAGCCGCCGAGAAGCTTGAGTTGTAGACGCCTCAACTGGCGGGACTCCTCCCAACTGGGCCTGGAGCATGGGTACTGGCCGGATTTTGGCCGTTTTCACGCCCCGGACGCCCCCGGCGGCAAGAATAAACGCTGGTTTCACATCCTCCAAGCGTTTCGCTCACACCCAGTGTCGTACACCAAACCAACGAAACCCGCCGATCAAGCGCACTAGGCAGCAAGAAGCAGACCCCATGGCACAGATGACATCCAACGAATTTGAAGCTGTTACGTGGTCTCAACTGATTTGGACGCCGACACGAGGCTTGATCGGGCGTCTATGGCAGCAAACCGGCAAGTGCGCCGCAACCATGACCGGTAAAGTTCGCTGCTGGGCGCAGCGCCAAAGGGATCAGGTGTTGCCACCGCCCGACCTGTGGCACCAACAGTGCCGTCGCGACATTCTCCGGATCGAGGCGCGCCGCATACTGTAGAAGTCACGGGCTGCCGAATCCTTTGCGTACAAACGGGTTTCCGCCGCTGGCTCGCCGCCCATAATCCTTGGACAGCGGGAGGTCCGCAACGGGTCAAACTTGGGACGAACTGGCTAGGTCCGTGGTAGGTCCGGTTACCGCGCGAGAGCGGACGAACCCGTGCGGCGGGTGTCCGAAGCGGCCCTGACGCCGACTGGATCAAGAGAATCGTCAATCAGCAGGAGCGCGAACAAGACATCGATCATTGTCAGGGTGAGCATCGCGGCGCGCCCTTTGCATATCAGTGGCTACTTCGGCCGCACGGCGCGCAGGCCTTCGTCAGGCTGCGGGAGCTTGCCGCGGCGGCGCAGTTTCACTGCTTCGACCAAAGCGCGCGCCGCATTAGCGACTTCCTTCTGGAAATCCGCATCGGCATCGAGATCCTCGTGGCTGGTGGCGTAGGGCTCATAGTAGCCGACATAGGCGTCGAGTTGCGCCTTGCGGCCTGCAGGGATCAGGCCGATATCGGTGAGCCAGTCGGCGAGCATACGCCGTAGATTCTCGACGCCCGCCGCGTCGCCATGCACGATGACCGAGAATACCCGCCCGGCGAGATGACGTGGATAGGCCCAGCCCTTCATCTCCAGTTCCTTCGCCAGTTTCGGGTCCTTGCCGCCGGTTGTGGTGGGATCGGGATTGCCGCCATCGGCGCAGACGAGACGGTCGATCATCAATTTCAGTGAGCTCGGTACCTGGTACCAATTGACGGGGCAGAGGATCATCACGCCATGGGCGGCGACCCACATGGGATAGATTTCGCTCATCCAGTCGCTCACCTGCCCCATGGCGAAGTTCGGGTAGCAGGAACAGGGCCAATGGCAGAGCGGCTGCGCCGTCGACACGCAGGCCTTGCAGGGATGGATCTG
>Ga0184626_10000289_pt1 | contig 14661 bp, 13 predicted proteins | sample PLM3_60_b1_FD_133142 | JGI IMG/M metagenome (GOLD analysis project Ga0184626, IMG submission 133142) | Groundwater sediment microbial communities from an aquifer in East River, Colorado, USA - PLM3_60_b1 | ecosystem: Environmental > Terrestrial > Soil > Riparian zone | place: USA: East River... | reverse complement strand
GATCTGGTTCGCGCCTGCCGATTCCTTCAAGACAAGGGGACCTCCTTCCGGTGTCTCATCGCGGGAGAAGGTGAGGAACGGGACCGCCTCAACCAACAGATTAGCGCGCTGGGGCTGAAGGATCGGGTGACCCTCCTCGGGCCCCTGACTCAGGAGGAGGTGCTGAGGCTGATGCGGGAGGCCACTGTCCTAGTCCTCCCCTGCGTGGTGAGCCCGTCGGGGAATCAGGATGGGCTACCCAGTGTGCTGATTGAGGCGCTGGCGGTGGAGCTGCCGGCGATCTCCACGACGCTCTCAGGGATCCCGGAGATCATCGAGCATGGCCGAACCGGACTCCTGGTTCCGCCAGGCGATTCGATGTCTCTCGCCTCGACGATCGAACAGGTTTTCGGGAACCCGGGGCTGAGAGAACGCTTGGCCAGGGCGGGTCTCAGGAAGGTGAGGGCGCAGTTCGATATCCGGAAAACGGCAATGGCCTTGAGGAGCTACCTTGCTCGGTCCATGCCTATCTCGAATCGGTCCAGGGCCTGGAACAGGAAGGACCCTGATGTTTCACACTGAGCTATGAACGAGACCTGGCAGTACGCCTGGGACGTTAAGACCCGTCAGGGGATGGTCATCGGCGATAAGCTGCATACGGGCGCGACGACGTGAAGCACCGTTTCAGGGTCAATCCGGCCCTCGGAAAAATCCGGCCCCGAACCATACGGCGAATTTTCGGCCATTTTAGAGGCCACGTCCGGCCCCACTGGCAGGCTCTTCTCCTCGCCGGGACATGCAGCCTCGGCATTTCCATGGCCGAGGTGTTACGGCCCTGGCCAATCAAGTTGATCTTCGATGATGTGTTCGGTGTTCGCCTGCGAGGGCGCCACTTGGACCTCGGACTTCGCCTCGGGGTAGAACAGCAGGTCCTCCTTGGTGTCCTCATCCTGTGCTTCGCGGCCATCGCGGTCCTGAGAAGCCTCTTGCGGCACAAGCGGGCCCACCTGACCGCAGGCGTCAGCGAGAAGGTGTTGGCCTCCATCAGGAGCCGGTTGTACAGTCATATCCTTCGCCTCTCCCCCTCCTCGCATGATCGCCATCGCTCCGGGGATCTGCTGACCCGCCTGACTCGCGACACCGGGTCCCTCACCAAACTCCTCGTGGAATCGCTTTTCGACATCAGCGACAGCCTGCTTCCGCTCCTGGGGATGGTCACCGTGATGCTGTGGATGGACTGGCAGCTTACCCTCGTCGCCCTGGCCATCAGTCCTTTCCTCCTCCTTGTCGTCATGCGCTTCAAGGGGCCGATCACAAACGCAACGACCACGCAGCGGAACAGGGAGAGCCAGATCACGAGCGCCATCAGCGAGACCCTCTCGGCAATTTCGGTCGTCCAGGCCTTCAACCGAGAGCGGTATGAGGATGAGCGGTTCTTCGGTCGGAGCAAGGCGAGCCTGAAGGAAGGTCTCGAGGCGGCGCGCCTCACAGTGAAGTTCGATCGGCTCATCGACCTCATTCTGGCGGTGGGATCCTGTGTCGTCCTGTGGCTGGGGGCCAAGAAGGTCCTGGCTGGTGTCCTGACCCCGGGCGATCTATTGGTCTTTACCGCGTATCTCAGCCGGGTATACGGGCCGATGGCGAGACTGACCAACCTTACTATCCAGATCTCTAAGGCCACTGTCTCCGGGGAGCGGGTGGTTGCCCTCCTTGAGACAGAGCCAGCGATTCAAGATGCCCCCGGAGCTGTAATCGCGCCGCCTTTCCGAGGCGGGATTGGCTTCGAGGAGGTCGAGTTCGGGTATCGCCCCGGGCAGCCGGTCCTCAAAGGGGTGAGCTTTGTGGCAAAGCCGGGACAGGTCGTGGCGTTAGTCGGGTCGAGCGGAGCGGGAAAATCGACGATCGCGAATCTCCTGCTCCGCTATTACGACCCCGTCCACGGGACGATCCTGCTCGACGGGCGCGATATTCGGGACTACACCCTGGCTTCCTTGAGGCAACAGGTCGCCGTTGTCTTGCAGGAGTCGGTGCTCTTCGCCACCACCATTCGGGAGAATATCGCCTATGGCAAGCTAGAGGCGTCATGGGAGGAGATCGTGGCGGCCTCGAAGGCCGCGAACGCCCACGACTTCATCATGGGGCTCGAGAAGGGTTACGACACGGTCCTCGGCGAGCGGGGCGGCACCATTTCCGGGGGCCAGAAGCAGCGGATCGCGATCGCCAGGGCCATCGTCCGGGATGCCCCGATCCTGATCCTGGACGAGCCGATGACAGGCCTCGATGTCGAGAGTGAGGCGACAGTCCGGGACGCCCTTAAGCCCCTCATGGCTGGAAGGACCTGCCTCTTGATCACCCATGATTTTGAAGCGGTCGCAGACGCGGACCTGATCCTGACGCTTGAGGATGGCAGGATAGTCGAGCAGGGGACACACGAAGAGCTGTGCGCCGGCAAGTCACGCTACCGGGAGCTGATCGAACGTCAGGACGGTGATGCCTTTTCTCGCCGGAAGCATCCTGCGGGCGCTGGAAATGTCGTTTCTCTTATTCCCAAATTGAGAGCGTAGTTGCCGGTATTTCTTCGAGCTGGACGGCATTGCTTGGTTCGGCAGGAGAGCGGGTGAACGTCTCGCGGGTCCCTCGCACTCATAGGAATTTCGCCTACAACGGTTTGACCATTGGAGTGTATAGCGGAAACCCCTCCCACCTGTCCTGGCTGGAGGAGTTTCTCTCGCCACAGTTTCAGTTACTCGGTGAGGGCACCTCTGAGTGTATAGTTTCCCTGACTGCCGACGATCAGCTATTCAGGGAGGTGTTTCGCAGGGGGGCCCGATCAGATGGCGGGCGGGTCGATTGCTTCGCCCTTGACAGTAACCTCGTTCGGCTCCCACTCTGGCAGTCTCTGGGCCCCGATCAGATCATCTTTGACCCGCAGTTCAGGGTCTTCTACGTCGTCAACCCTGGTGGCGCCGAGACCGAGATGCTGACGCGCGCGAACAGCTTGGCCGCGCGAATCTCGTTGATGCGCGTGACCCGAGAGTTTGCAATGAATCATTCACATCGGGCTGGATGCCTGATCATTCACGGGTCAGCCTTTGTGGTAGGAGACCGAGGCGTCATTTTCGCCGGGCCGAAGCGGGCCGGGAAGACCACCTTGCTGATCCATGCGCTACAGGGTGGAGCAGCCGCATATCTCTCGAACGATCGGGTGGTCGCATCGTTTGATGGGACGGCCCCGATGCTTCGGGGGATGCCGACCGTCGTGACCGTCCGAAGGCAAACGCTGGAGATGTTTCCAGACCTGCTGGATCGATTGCTGGTGAGGTCGTATCGTTCTCGCTTGAGCCTCGGCGAAATAAGGGAGGCACAGCTTCGACCTGTCCAGCCAGATCAGGATGGCAATTACTACCTCAGCCCGGCCCAATTCTGTGATCTCCTTCAGGTGGCCACCGTGGCTCAGGCACAGGCGGAAGCTTTGGTGTTTCCACAGGTAACAGGTCGAAGCGGGAGCATCGAACTCGAGAGGCTCTCTTCAAAAGCCGCGGCGGTCCGATTGGCCGACTGTCTGTTTAGCTCACATTCTATGCAGAAGGTGTCTGCTGTGTTTGCGTTGTCGGGCAGTGGCGCTATTCCTGATCGAGCCATGCTCGAAGGCCTCTGTCTCAGGTTGACGTCACAGCTCCGCTGCTTTGAGTGTCGGCTGGGCGATGACGCCTATCGGAGCGCAGGCTCAGCGGCGAGGTTGATTCATGACGTCGTCGGGTAAGGTCGAGCGCTGGTCTCTGACATCCTTGCATGAGATCGTGATCGATTCGCACAGTCGGAAGGGACAAACGGATCGCCAGGGCGAAGCATGAAATCGCCCGTGCTCGAGGTGAAGTATTGGTTTCTAATGGCCTGTGTCGGTCGGTACGGACGAAAACAGGTCTCGGCCATGGTGCGGGTGAGGAACGAAGAAGATTTCCTCTACCCGGCCGTGGAGTCGATCGTAGATTACGTGGATGAAATTGTCATCGTTGATAATCTCAGCACGGATCGCACCCCGCTGATCATAGAGGCGCTTCGTCGGGAGCATCCGGACAAGGTGGTGTATTATCAATATCCCCATGAAATCCGAAAGGTCGGCAGGGAGAATTGGGAGCTGGCCTCAAGCCCTGAAGGCCGCTCATCGCCCCATCTTTCCGCGAATTACTACAACTGGTGTCTGCGGCGATGCACGAAGCCGTTCATCCTCAAGTGGGATGGGGACATGATTGCGACGGAGGCGTTCTATCGGGCGCTCGAAGAGTGGCGCTTATCTTACAAACCTATCATGGTCTTCCATGGCGCCAATGTCCATCCCGACATGGAGCATCTGGTTGCGGCAAAGGTATCTGACCGTGAAAAGCTGATGGCTTCCCTTACTGTGGCTGGGCTCCCCAGATGGGTCACGTCTCTGACCTACGACTCTTCGGAGCCTCGCCTGTTTCCCAGACCGCTCGCCAAGTACGATAGCAGCCTCGGGTGGACCCAGCGTCTGTCCAGCCCGTATCTCGATCTGTTCGGGTCCCGCTGCTGCCATCGGGTCCAGGATGCGTGTTTTCTGCACCTGAAGTTCTGCAAGCGTGACCCCTATTCCGGGTATTCTCCAGATCTCAGAGAGGTCATCTCCGCCAACGTGACTGTTGGGCCACCATTAAGCCGTGAAGCACGGCAACTGCTGCAACGCTGGCAGATAGAGAGACGTCTCGAGCAGGCAAGCGTTTTCAGCGGCTGAGGTGTGCACGAATAGCTTGACATGCCGGGCCTCGCGGGTCATTGAGCTGTGATGCGAGGGGTCGTGATAAGGAGGGCAGCCTGTATGCGGCCATCACCGAGCACCTCCCCCTTAGTGAGCGTCGTCATCCCCACCTATAATCGGGCGCACCTCCTTGGTCGGGCTCTCCAGAGCGTTCTCCTCCAAACGTATTTGGACTACGAGATCGTCGTGGTTGATGACGGGTCGACTGACCATACACTCGAAGTCGTGAAGACTTTTCAGAACGACCGAGTACGATACTTGCGATTTGAGCGACATTGCGGCCCCAGTCGGGCGAGGAACGTCGGTATTCAGGCTGCGCGCGGAGAATGGATAGCCTTCCTCGATAGCGATGACGAGTGGCTGCCTCGCAAGCTGGAATTGCAGATGGCTCGGCTGCAGGGAACTCAGGACCTCCGGGTAGCGGCTGTGTATTGCGTCTGCGATGAGCTTGAGGGCTCGGCACGGCGTACGGTGCCGTCGAGCGGCGTGCTCCACGAGGGAGATGTCTTCGACCATCTGCTCAGGAACCGACGACCTCCGACCGCATCTGCCTACATCGCGAAGCGTTCCTCCCTTTTGGGGGTTGGCGGGTTCGATGAAGGCTTCCCCAGTTCGCACGACATCGACCTCTGGCTACGATTCTCGAGAGCAGGCAATCATTTCGTGGCGGTCAATGAGCCGTTGGTGATCAAGCATAATCACGTGGGACCGAGAATCTCCAACGATCCGGTTGCCCCATTTCGAGGCCTCCGGCAGTTTGATCGCCGGTGGGGGCCGGTCATGAAGCGGCGGCTTGGTGCTGAGGTCTATGGGCGATGGAAGGCCAAGCGGCGGAAGGGAATACAACAATTGCAGATCGCGCGACTTCAGGCTGCAGCGGCGAAAGGCGAGGCCGCTTCCGCGCTTCCTCATCTTGTCGCGCTGTTGCGGCTCTTCCCCTGGTCTCTACCTTCCGTCTTCCAAGGACTCTCGCTTCTGACGTTCGGCCACTTCATGAACGGGTTTCGGGTGGCGGCATGCGAGGAGGTTCCGGTCGATCCGGAGGGAGGAGTTTCAACGGCGGTCGATCGCTGAAACGACCCGGGGCGGCTTTGTGGCAAGCGTCACCTGGAGTGTTTAACAGGAAGGATCTGATCAGCGGCTGCGAGGTCCGCTGAAGACCGGGGGCCTTAAGGATCAAGAATGAGGATATTGCTTCTATGGCATAGCTCCAGGGGCGCCGGAGAGGATTTGGACCCGGAGCGGGTTGCCTGGAAGCTGCAGCAGATCTTCGCCCCCCTGTTCAGCACAACCCCCCAGGCGTCGGTCCGCCGGAGTTCCGCCGCGAGCGCGGTGTTCGTCCAGCTCCCCGTGCCCGGCTGGAAGCCTCCGTTCTTCGAGGAGGATGAGCGGACTTGGGCACTCGCGGTGGAGTACCCGATCGACGCGCGGCCAGCGCTGGAGGCGACCGGCATACACGTTCGACAGGATACGTTCCTTCCCACCTTGTGCCGCAGTCTGGAGGGGGACCCCACCCCCCTGCTCCGCGACATGGCGCCCCCCTTCTCCCTGGCCTGGGCCTCGAAGCAGACGGGCGAGACCTTCGTCCAGAACGATGGCCTCGGGCAAGCCCAGCTCTTCGAGTATCAGGGCTCCAGGCTGTGGGCCCTCACCAACAAGATCTTCGCCCTGAAGGCGCTCGACATCGAGCTGGAGCTGGAGCCTGAGGAGTGGGCGACTCGTTTTACGCTGGGTCGCTTCCCGCTCGACAGAACCGGCTACAAGCGGACTCGCTTTCTGGGACCTGGCACGCAGGTACGCCTAAGTTCAGATGGCGTGACCCGCACGACGCACGACGTGCTGGCGGACTGGGTCAGCCCGCGGACGCTGTCACCGGCCGATTGCCTAGAGATGGCCCGGACCTCGCTCCTGCGACAGATCAAAGCTGCCATGCCGCTGTGGGAGCAGCCGACTGTCGGCCTCACGGGCGGCTGGGACACCCGGGCGGTGGTCGCCTCGCTCCGCTTCCTGGGTGTAGATTTCGCGGCTCGGGTGCGAGGTCATCCGGAGCACTACGACGTCATCATCGCCTCTAAGCTGGCAAAGATTGCCGGTTTCGACCTGCGGGTCCAGGCCTACCCCGGGCTCCCCCCGGAGACCGCCGAGGACTGCAGGCGTTCCATCGCGCTGGCCGTCCTGTGGCAGGCGGGGTACATGGTCACTGACCAGCACAAAGAGTTCCTGGCGAATCGCGGGCACTTGCAGGGCTTTGTGAACATCATGGGCCAGCACGGAGAGATCGGTCGGGCCTTCTTCGCGAAGATGATCCAGTCTGAGACCCTACGCGAGGAGCAGTACGAAGACCACCTCATCCAGAAGTTCATGGCGAGGATGTCGCCGTTCATGCGAGACTCTTATCATGGGCAGATTCGTGAGTTCATTCGAGAGGCGTATCGCCCGGCTGAAAGATACGGTCTCACAGGACTTGCCCGATTAGACTTCCATTACCTGTACGAGGGGAACCGACGAGGTATGTCAGGCTCGCTCAATGCGCAGCCAGGCGTCGTGTTTACCCCCTTTCTCAATCCCGACTTCATTCGCGCGACATTTGCCTATCAGGGGTCCGGAAAGGAGCACAACCCCTTTCATCGATACATCATTGCCACTCATGCACCCGATTGGGTGCACGTCCCCTACGCCACCGACTTACGGCAGGCCAACGAGAGTAGTGGCAAGGTCAACCCGTCGCAGGCAGAGGGAGTCTTTCCCTCAAACTGGCGGCAGTGCACAGGGACAAGGAACTACGATAGCGCACTCTACTGGAAACAGATCGGGGCGCCCATCATCCGAGAAGCCCTTGTCGAGCGGGGGTTCTGGACGGAACTTTTTGATCCCGATAAGACAGAGGAGCAGTGGCAGCACACTCCTGACCGTCTGGCCATCGTCCATCTGGTGCCCCATGTGCTACAGGGCCGACTCTTTTCTTAATCCGCCCGCTTTTTTCTTGACTCGATTGACTCCGATTCGATATAGTGTACCGCGAATGGATCGCCAAGTGGAATGGCATCGGACGACCAACCCCAGCGCCGAGGGAAGCCAGAGGATGTCCATTCGGTGGTTTTCAGCTATTTCGTGGGAGGGTGGACCAATGAAACATGAAATACCTGCGCTCAACCTGAAGAAGTTGGCCGGCGGCGGTGACAGCCGGGTCGCCGATATGCTCGCGGAGCTCGAAGGGGGGTCTCTCAGCAGCGGCGAGGCGAGTTCTGTGGGGAGCCTGTGGACCCAGCAGTTCGCAGCCTCGGGAAAGACGTGTCAACCCCCCTCTTAAGGTTCTTAGTTGAATATTGCAAGCACTCGCTCACGGCGGTGAGGGCACACCCTGATTGTGGGTTGCCACTGCCATGCTCCCCCGGGGGGCCGAGCCGCGGTTCGCGGGCTCAGAGAAGGTGGCAGGTAAGGAGGGTGGTATTCGGTGATCTTGAGCTATTTCGTAGGAGGGTGGACCGATGACACAGGATAACCAGGCGCTCGACCTAAACAAATTGGCGAGCGGCAGTGACAGCAGGGTCGCCGACATGTTAGCGGAACTCGAGGGGCACTCTTCCAGCGGCAGCGAAGGACGCCTTGGATCGACCCTGTGGACCCATCAGTTCGAAGCTTCAGGAAAGATTCTAGTGGATAAGCGGGAAGACTAAGTCAGGATTTACTGCCCATTTCAAAGAGGTCGGGAGCCCCATTGACAGGATAGGCGTGTCAGTGGGGCTTCTTTATTTTTTCTATTCGCACGGGAATCCGCTCAGATGACGGTGGACGCGGAAAGCCTGCTCTGGAGGGACGTTGGCATCTTCCGAGGTCGGTATGAGAAGAGTGCCAGCGCTCTGGTCGCGATCAAGGAGGCACTGGAGCGCAACAGACCCCTCAGAGGAGGAGAGCAGGAGTTCCTCGATCTCTATCAGATCGCGTCGGCGGCACGCCCCGAGCATTTCGGCGCCGTCTGGTCGGACCCTGCTGCCTACTTCTGGGTTCGAATGGCCTATCAACTCGTCGCGACTTGCCTGACAAACTCACCGCTGACAAATCTCGGACAAGCCTATTGCACCGCACTCGGCATGCCTGATCCCAGAGAGGCATTGACGCGGCATCTTGCGGACTTTAAGAGGTATGTCCTGGCGCTTCATTGCGTCTCGGGAGAGGATTGTGACTTCACTCGGCCTCTTGAAGTCACTCTTCCATTCGCGATTCCCGCCACGCGTTGGTCCCTGACCGGGAAAGGCTCCGCACAGATCCATGGTTTGGTGGATGGCTATCTAAAAGTCAGCTATCAGAGTCGAACGGATAGGCTGCCTCTCAAACTGCGTCCCTCATCGGACCCTACTACACTGACCATTGACGAATGCCCGATGGCGACTCATGAGGGGTACGAGTTACTGCTCCAGCCCCACGCTTTTAACCTGCCGGGGTTAGATTTTGTCGAGCCTGTATTGGACGTCGGCCATGCCTATCAACGCGAACACGCGCGTCTGGTTGAGCAGGCGCTGTCGCTGATCGACCGCTACCAGCCAGAGGCCTACTCTCAATTTCGGAGCCTCATGCGACATATCGCGCTCAAGCCGCTCCGAAAAGGAGGGTACACGAACAGCAGTCACTCCGATCTTCCCGGTGCTTCCGTCTGTGGGGTCGTCCACGAGCCATATGAACTGGCTGACGGGCTTATCCATGAGTTCTACCACAATCGGCTGTTTTTTATCGAAGAGATCGCGCCATTTTTTTCGGACTCGGCAGATGCTCTCGAGAACAGTGGCTATTACTCCCCCTGGAGAACCGACCTGCGCCCCTTGCACGGGATATTGCACGCACTGTATGTCTACCTGCCACTTTGCCGTTTCTGGTTGCAGGTCTATCTGGGTGCCGAGGTAGCTGGGATGCGCTTGAACTACGTACGTGATCGACTCGTTCGCATCCCCTTGCAACTTCGGATCGCCATACACCAGGTCGCCCGGCATGCCCAATTCAGCGATTTTGGCATGATGTTGTTTGAACAGCTCAAGAAGGACGTTGCCGGTCTTCGCGATACCATAGGAGTATCCGGACTATCGATCGATGTTCCTGCCTTCGTGTGTCTGGAAGATGGCTCGTTTCGTTATCAGGTCGGCATGTCAGGTGGCCAGCCTCTCAGCGTCCGCGAAGCCGTGCTCGAACACATCCGGGACCATGATCGACACAAGCAATGTGGTGGACTCCTTGACGAGTTGAGTCGTGGCGACCAGCTGTTCTGAGGTTTGCAAAGGGTTCGGGGTTCAGAAGCAATGAGGATCTTGCTCCTGTGGCAGAGTTTGGAGGCCGCCGGAGAGGATCTGGACCCGGAGCGCGTCAGCCACAATCTGCAAAGGGTCTTCTCTCCCCTGTTCAACAGGCCCCCCAAAGCTACGGTCCGAAGGAATCCCGCTATGGGCATGGTCTTTCTTGAATTGCCCGTCCGTGGCTGGAAGCCCCCGTTCTTCGAGGAGGATGAGCAGACCTGGGCGGTCGCGGTGGAGTACCCGATCGACGCACGGCCGGCGCTGGAGGCGGACGGCAGACACGTGAGACAGGAGGCCGTTCTTCCCGCGCTGTGCCGCGGTCTGCAAGACAATCCTGCTCGGCTCCTCCGCGACATGGCGCCCCCCTTCTCGCTGGTCTGGGCCTCGAAGCAGACCGGCGAAACGTTCGTGCAGAACGACGGGCTCGGACAGGCTCAGCTCTTCGAGTACCAGGACTCCCGGCTCTGGGCCATGACCAACAAGATGTTTGCCCTGAAGGCGCTCGGCATCGAGCTGGAATTGGAGCCTGAGGACTGGGCGGCGCGTTGGACGTTACCTTGGTTCCCTTTTGACAGGACGGGTTACAGGAGAGGTCGCTTTCTCGGACCCGGAACCCAGGTACGCCTGGATTCGCAGGGAGTGGCCCGCACGACACACGACGTGCTAGCGGAGTGGGTGAACCCTGGAAACCTTTCGCAAGCTGACTGTCTCGAGCTGGCACGCTGCTCGCTGCTGAGGCATATCAGAGCCGCCATGCCGCTCTGGGAGAAGCCGACCGCGGGACTCACGGGCGGCTGGGACACGCGGGCGGTGGTCGCATTGCTCCGCGCCTCGGGCGTGGAGTTCTCCGCTCGCGTCAAAGGCCACCCGGAGCACTACGACGTGATCATCGCCTCTGAGCTGGCAAAGATCGCCGGATTTGATTTAAGGGTCCAGGATTATCCAGGTCTACCTGCGGATAACACTGACGATTGCAGGCGGTGCATCTCTCGCGCTTTGCTGTGGCAGGCGGGATACATGGAAACCGGCCAGCACAAGGAATTTCTTGTTCATCAGGGACATCTGAACGGGTTTGTAAACATCATGGGCCAACACGGTGAGATCGGGCGCGCGCGGTTCGCGACCAGGATCGAGGCTAAGAAGTTCCGTGAAGAGGAGTATCAAGAGCAGCTCATCATCAAGCTCATAGGGAACATGCCGTCGTTCACGAGGAGGAAGTTTCCCGAGCGGGTTCGCGAATTCGTGCGGGAGGCATATCGTCGGGCAGACAGGTACGGTCTCATAGGGCTTGCGCGTTTGGACTTTTTCTACCTATGTGAGGGCAATCGACGGTGGGCCTCAGGGTCGCTCAATTCGCAACCGGGAGTGGTGATTACCCCTTTTCTCAATCCAGGATACATCCGCGCAACGTTTGGCTACGTGGGCCACGGAAAGGAGGCCAACCCGTTCCACCGACATATCATCGCGGCCTATGCGCCCGAGTGGCTAACCGCCCCCTATGTAAGGGATTTGCGGAGAGCCAGTTTGCGCGAAAAGCGATTCAGCCCACCACCACGGTCAGAGGGAGAGGCAGCCGTTGCCGAAAGCTGGAGGCAGCGGACAGGCACACGCAACTACGATCCCGTGCTCTACTGGAAAGAGATCGGGGCCCCCATCATTCGAGAAGCCCTGGCCGAAGGCGGGTTCTGGACGGAGATCTTTGATCCCGATCTGACGGAGCAACAGTGGCACACCGCGCCGGACCATCTGGCCATCGTCCATCTGCTTCCCCAAGTGTTAGGGGGCCGTTTGCCTTCGTGAGCGCAACCTCGCCACCTGCGGGCCCTGGACGCACCATCACCCTCGACAGTTCAAACCACCAATGCCAACCAAGCTGCTCCTGTACGCGCATAACGGCGGGGGCCTCGGCCATCTCAGCCGGCAGCTCAAGATCGCGGCCTTCCTCCAGGCAGAGGTTGGGGATCTGTCGATCCTGCTCCTGACCCAATCCTCCATGGCTCACGCCTTTCCTCTCCCCCCGGGGACCGATGTGGTGAAGCTTCCCGAAGTTCTCCAAAGGAAGGAGTTCGTTGCCTCGAAGGCTCTGCCGTTGCCTCTCGAGGATGTGATGCAGCTTCGGCAACGGATCATGCGCACGACGGCCCTCGCCTATCAGCCGGAGTTCTTCCTTGTCGATTACTCCCCACTCGGAGTCAGGCAAGAATTGCTGCCCATCCTCCGGGCCTTGAGGGAAGCGCCGCGCAAGGCCGTGATCGTCTGTGGGCTCCTGGATATAACGGGCCCCTCGTACATTCGTGAGCAATGGCAAGCGGTAAATGCGATGCCAGTCCTCGAGGAACTCTACGACGAGATCTGGGTGTACGGCTGCCAGGTCCTTTTCGACCCGATCAAGGAGTATCAGCTCTCTGACACTGTGGCTCAGAAGGTCAAGTTCTGCGGTTACCTTGGCGTTGACCCGCCGAATCGCTCGGCTCAGGCGATCCGGGAGGAGGTCGGGGTCGGGCACGGCAAGCTCGTGCTTGTAACGGTTGGTGGCCTTGGGCGAGACGGGTTCCCTGTATTTGATGCCTATTTCAGGGCACTCGAGCACATCCCGAACGAGCTCGAGGTCCATAGCGTGCTTGTTACGGGGCTGGAGTTGCCGTTGGCTCAGCGAGAGATCTTGCGCGTCCGCTCTCATCAAATCGCCCGAGCCTCGTCAGGCTCTCGCTCGATCCGACTCCTGGATTTCTCGCCTCAACTGCTGGACTATCTGGTAGCCTCGGACGTTGTCGTGGCCCGGGGCGGCTATAACACCGCGACTGAGATCCTGTCGTTAGGCAAGCAGGCGATTATCGTTCCGCTGGACTCCCACACGATGGAGCAGGTTCTTCGGGCATCTCTCCTCGAGGAGCGGGATCTCGCCCGGGTGATCCATCCGGATCGATTCTCCGCCGAGCTGTTGGCGGAAGCCCTCCTGTGTGCCCTAAACGCCCCACCGATCCTCCGGGAGCGCCTCCTGGTAGCCGGGTTCGACCTCAATGGTCTTCTTCAGGTGAAGGCCCATTTCCTCCGCCTCCTTGGACGATAGGAACAATCTCGGCTTTCTTCTCAGAGGTTATCGTGAACAGGCCGGCCTTTGATGGACGGAATAGAGGACCGCTGTTCGGATGCCTCTCACCAATTCAGGACTCTGCGGGGCGACAGGAGATGACGTCCTCCAATTAGGTCTAATCGGGGTACCCCATCTTTCGTAGGTAGCTTCCAAAATACTTCTTACACAGTTCTAAATCCTCTCGGCTCATGACTTGTGTGAATCTTCCGGGAATCCCTATATTGAAATGCAGCGCCTTCGTCTTTTTGGGAGCCAGCTGATCAGTCTGGTAGCTCGTGGCGATTTTCTGCAAGTCCACACCTGGCACGTTGAGCGACAGGAAAGCAGCAAGGCGCTTCAGCTCAGTAACAGTGTCGGCCAATAGGTCTTCAAAGCGAATAGTCAACACATGGTTGCATCGCACCCATTTATCCCATTTGGCAAGCTGTTTTTTGATGTAGCGGATTGCCTCTTCGACACTGTGCAGGTTCGCGAATGAGTGTGTTTCTCCTCGCTTGCGGATGATCTGACCGAACTCATAGGCCGAAATGGCCGCGTCGCGTGGATCACGGTAGATATAAGTCGCCTTCATGATACCCAACGACATCAGACAACGGATAACCACTGAAGGCCGACTGTGGGTTTTTACTGCAAACGTGTTGCCGAGAAAATGAGGGATCGCGATCAGTGCCAGCCTGAATAGTGTGGGCTCATCTACAACGCAATTCTGATACCTTAGAATCGAATGAAGATGAAATCTTTTACGAATGGCGCGGACATCCTGATGTCCGGCTGCAACGAGAAGATCATTTGTGAGATTGAAGTACCAAGCGCTTCCAGATTTATGAAGGCCTGCGGACAGGATAATCACAGCTTCTCTCCTCCATTTCCCAACGAATGATCTCGACATCCGTGGGGCCCCGAGCCGCCCTGCACCAGCGACATGACTACCCCGCACCCCCGGGGGTCAGGATGAGGTGCGGGGGCCAGTCGCGGGGTTGCCTCGGAGGTTCCACTGAGGCTGGGCCCGGTTCGCCTCACGCTGGAACATGTACAGATACGGGTTGACGAAAGGAAACGATGGCTGCATGCCAAAGGGGTTGACGTATCGAAACGTGGCTGCGAGCCGATACCCGGAATTCAGCAATCTGAGCGCGGCAAATATCCTCCGCTGTTTATGTCTGCCGATCACGAGGTAGTCAGGTCGGCGGGTCTGGATGCCGACGAGTCGAGAAGCCGCGTCTGGAAGCCTCTCATGGTGGGCGGCAATGCGGTCGAACCAGGCCCTGTAGTGTGCATCCCGCACCGGCAGACCGAAACGACGACCAGCCCACCGTTCGAGGCCGAGGATGGCCTGACGGACGCTTTCGTACGCATGATGGCGCTCGAGGGTGCGGAGCGTGCGCACATCGGGATCGCGGGATTCCTTTTCCGGTGGCGAATCGATGATGCGATATCGGTCGTTCGAAATTCCAGGTGGTTTGGCCCTGCTGAGGATCTCGATTGTGGCACCTTCGGGGACATGATGTGTGATCCATCCAGCGACCTCG
>Ga0184626_10000288_pt1 | contig 14664 bp, 16 predicted proteins | sample PLM3_60_b1_FD_133142 | JGI IMG/M metagenome (GOLD analysis project Ga0184626, IMG submission 133142) | Groundwater sediment microbial communities from an aquifer in East River, Colorado, USA - PLM3_60_b1 | ecosystem: Environmental > Terrestrial > Soil > Riparian zone | place: USA: East River... | reverse complement strand
CAGTGTTCAAAAGGGCTTTGAACACGTTGGATTCCAGGCGGACATCACGCGCGACGTTGGGAAGATCACGTCGGCCCGCGGCGTCGTGTTGCCGGGTGTTGGGGCATTTCAAGCCTGTATGGAAAATCTGGGTCGCTTCGGATTGATCCAACCTATTCGAGAAGTCGTAAGCCAGAAGAAGCCGTTCCTTGGAATTTGTCTCGGCTTTCAGTTGCTATTTTCCGAGAGCGAGGAATTCGGGAAGCAGAAGGGTCTCGATCTTTTCCCCGGTAAGGTCGTCGGCTTTCAGGCGAACAACGGCCTCAAGGTTCCGCACATGGGCTGGAATGGTATCGAAAAGAAAAAAGCGTCGCCGTTTTTAGAGGGGATCACCAGCGGCGATTACGTTTATTTTGTCCATTCCTTTTATGTCGTTCCCGACGACCCTTCGGTGATTGCAACCACGACGGACTACGGCAGCTCCTTCGTCTCCAGCATCGCAACGGATCACCTGTTTGCCTGTCAATTTCACCCGGAGAAGAGCCAGGCAATCGGACTGCGTATCCTTGCAAATTTCGGGCGCTTCGTCGCATCGAACTGAGACTATGCTCATCATTCCGGCGATAGATATCAAAGACGGTCGTTGTGTCCGTCTGTTTCAGGGCGAGATGGATAAGGCGACGATCTATTTCGACCGTCCCATCGATGCCGCTAGACACTGGGTGAAAGAGGGCGCGACGTTCATCCACGTTGTCGATCTTAATGGAGCGGTGGAAGGACGCCCGGTTCACACACGTGAAGTCGAAGCCATCTGCAAGGAAACGGGATTGTCTGTGGAACTCGGCGGTGGGCTGCGATCTTTGAACTCGGTGGAGGCGGCGCTGGCTCTGGGCGTGTCCCGCGTAGTTGTCGGCACCGCAGCCTATGACAATCAGGAATTCTTGCGCGCGCTTTGCAAACAATTTCCAGAAAAGATCATCGTCGGCATCGACGCGCGCAACGGCAAAGTCGCGGTTAAAGGCTGGAAGGAAACCACTTCTATGGATGCCGTCGAGCTGGCAAAACGCTGCGAAGGCGACGGCGCCTCGCGCATCATCTATACCGATATTAGCCGTGATGGCACGCGGGAAGGGGTTAACGTCGAGGAGACGCTCAAGCTGGCCCGCTCAGTGAGAATTCCCGTTATCGCCTCGGGCGGCGTCGCGACGTTAGAAGATATTCGGGGTCTCCTGTCCCTCGAAGCTGATGGCGTTGAAGGTGTCATCGTCGGGCGAGCACTTTATAACGGCTCCTTTAGCTTCAAAGAAGTAACAAGCTTGAGTCTTTGATCATCACCAGACTGGCCGCTGTTAACTATTTCTTCTCAGGCGTCCACTGGTAAAGATAGATAATATGCTTGTGTGGCGCGACCTCCGGTCTCGTGTCCATGAGCGGCATCTCTTCCCACTTGACGGGATTCCACCCCTCCACAGGATAATCATGCACGACCACCCGCGCGCCTGATTTCAGTTGCTTCTCAAGTATCGGCCGCAGCTGCTTGTTGAATGACGGCAGCATATAAAGCGTAACCACAGTGGCGGTTGATATATCGGCCTTGAGGGCATCTCCCTGCCTGAACTCGACTAAATGATCGACGGCTTGCCGTTTGGCCTCGGCGCGGGCGAGCTCGACGAGCCGCGAATCCAGCTCAAGCCCCACGCCTCTGGCGCCATACTTTTTCGCTGCTTGGATCACCATCCGGCCGTCGCCGCTGCCGACGTCGAAGACGACGTCTTCCTTTTTTACGTCGGCAAACTCCAACATGCGGTCGACGACTTCAATAGGAGACGGTACATAGGGGACCTTCTCGTTGTCTTGGGCGAATAGCCCCGAACTGATGAAGAGTAAGGAAAAGATGATGATCAATGGATTGGGTTTTTTCATATGTAACTTTCTTTCACGTCACGGGCTTGCTTTCTTTTTGTCAAACTCTAATCGATTTTCCACAGGTAGAGGACGTGTTGGTGCTTGTAGCCGCCGCTTCTGTGTTCGATCTCGGGTAATTTCTCCGTTTTTACCGGCGTCCAGCCTTCGATGCCGAAGTCATGGGCAACGATACGCGAGCCGGGCTTCAGATATTTTTGGAAGTTGGGTTTCATCGCTTCATTGAACCAGGGCAGCATGTAGAGAGTCACGACGGTTGCCGGCGAGATATCGGTTTTCAGCGCGTCCTCAACCCGAAACTCAACCAAGTGACTGACACCTTCCGCTTGGGCGCTTTTTCTGGCTTTGTCAATCAATGTCCCGTCCATCTCGATGCCGATGCCACGGGCACCGTACTTCTTGGCGGCGCGGATGACGATGCGGCCGTCGCCGCTGCCCAGGTCGTAAACTACATCCCCGTTCTTGACCTCGGCGAGTTCGAGCATTTGATCTACGACTTCAATGGGTGTGGGGACGAAGGGTATCTCTTCCGGATAGTCGACCATCGCACTGGCGAAGCCAATCTGCATGGCCCACCCCATGACCAAAATCACGCAGAGTCTTTTCATAACCGCCACTCATAGCATGCGATTTGGGACGGCGAAATAGTTCGCTGGTGGCTTTTCGAAAACGGGTCGAAGACTGGGTTGTGATTTTGGCTGAAGAGGATTATTTTACAATATTATGCCAAACGACAGCCTAGACCTGACCCTGAAGCGCCCGCCGCTTTCTCTGCCTTTTTACTACGGTTGGTTTGTCTTATCGCTTTGCTTCTTGACGACGTTAACCAGCGCCGGCGTGCGTTCTTCGCCGTCCGTTCTCATCCATCCTTTGGAAGCGGAGTTCGGTTGGAGCCGCGCGTTGATTGCCTCGGCCATCAGCATGAATCTTTTGCTATTCGGCGTCGCCTCTCCGATTAGCGGCTGGTTAATCGACCGCTATGGCCCCCGAAAGGTTATGTTGGGCAGCCTGGGGCTCTTGATCGTCGGCGTCAGTGGCACGATGGCCATGAATCAGTTCTGGCAGTTTTTTTTGGTCTGGGGAGTCATTGTGGGATTTGGCGCCGGCGGTGTTGGCTCGGTTCTCACTGCGACGGTGGGCAACCGCTGGTTCGTGGCCAAACGGGGACTCGCGCTAGGGATCCTTGGCAGCGCCAGCTCCACGGGGCAGATCATTTTTTTGCCGCTGTTTATGGCCATGATCACCTACGCCGGTTGGCGCATGGGATCGATGGCGCTGATCTTCGTCGCCCTGATATTACTACCGTTGATCTACCTGTTCATGCGCGATGATCCATCCGAGATCGGTTTGGAACCTTATGGTGCGGGGCAAACGGTAGCCGCGAGTTCAGGCGTGGCGTCGCTGCGTGGAATGCGGTCGCGAAACGCTTCCATCACACTGCGAGAAGTGGTGCGCGCGCCAACTTTTTGGTTGCTCGCCGGGAGCTTCTTTATATGCGGTGGAACCGCCAACGGCCTCATCGGCACCCATCTTATCCCGCATGAAATCGACCGGGGCATTCCACAGATCGCCGCCGCCTCTTTGCTGGGCGTGATGGGCGCGTTGAACATGGTGGGAACGATATTTTCCGGTTGGATGGTCGACCGTGTTCAACCGCAGAGATGGCTGGCCCTGGTCTATGCGCTACGTGGCGTGTCTCTTCTCATCTTGCCTTTCGTTGAGAACCTTCCAGGATTTTTCGTTTTCGCCGTGATCTACGGTTTGGACTGGTTTGCGACCGTTCCGCCGTCAATGATGATCACCGCGGATACGTTCGGCAAGCAAAACGTCGGCAAGGTCTACGGCTGGATTTTCATGTCGCACCAGATCGGCGCGGCAATTATGGCTTCGAGTGCGGGCGCTCTTCGAACCTGGATGGGCGACTACCAATTTGCTTTTCTCTCCGGGGGAGTGATCGCGATGATCGCGGCGGGTCTGGCGCTGCAGATCAAACCCACGCAACAGCAGGTGACCTCGGCTCCAGCAGCGCCGCAGGCAGCCGGTGCCTAGGAAAAGGCACGGCTATAGACCTAGCCATCACTTCCGAGTTTCGGGGTTCGAGTCTCACGTTTTTTCGAGTTAGAACCCGGAACTTTGAACTCGGAACTCGAAACTGCAGTTTGCCCGCGACCGGGGAAACTCGCTCCTCTGTTACTCAATCGGACTCGGTAAAATTCGATACGCGCCACTGATCCGATTCTTTGCGGGCGGCGATCAACCATTTGCGGGTAAACGAAGAGCCGTCGTCTGATTGAATCGTTCCCTCATAGAGAAACGACGCTCGTCGTTCTCCCTCTTTTTTCTCCAAGAGCCGGTAGTTGATTTTCGGTTTCTGGGTCGACGCGTCGATTTTTTGACCGGCGGTAAGGCGGATCTCTTCGTTGACTTTGTCGAGGGCCAGACTAACGGCGTAGGCTTTGGCCTTTTGCAGGTCAAAATTGACATAGTGCTGATCGACAAATTCGTCGGCAACACCCTGCGCGGTGCCCAAATCCCGACCGCAGCCGTATAAGAAAATTGTCCAAGCAAGAAACGGCAGCGCGAACCAGGAAACCGTTTTTCTCAGCATAAGCTTATCCGACATGTTCGCAGAGCCACGCCATAGCCTCAGATACTGCCTGATTCATTGAAGCTGGATCAGAAAGACGATGATCCGCCCCCTTGAGGAGCGACAATCTTTTTGAGCCGGGTAAGTATCCGTAGAGCTCGTGAGCTTCTTCTACCGGCACGACATCGTCCTCATCACCATGCAAGATCAGTACGGGGCAGTCTATTTTCTGCGCGGCCTCCGGTACGTTGATCTTTTCCGAATCGTCCAATAGAGACACGTTAATACGCAGCCCATGATAGAAGGTATAGCCTGTTTTGCGCCATGCCTGAACCTGCGCCGGCGTTAGCAAGCGGCCTGCGAAGCGTTCCGGATGCACAGGGGCTGCGACCGTCACGATCGTTGTTACGCCCGTATGCTGCGCCGCAAACAGTAAAGCCACCGTGCCGCCCATGCTCGAACCCAGGAGCGCTATTTTTTCAACGTGCCTATCGCGCATAAATGAAAATGCTGCCTGCAGATCTTCAACCTCGCCGCTGTAGGTGATCTCCTCGAATTTTCCCGCCGCCCCAGCACAGGCAAAATCAAAGCGCAGCGCCAGCAGACCGCGCTGAGCGAGTTCTTGGCTAATCAACACGAGCTTGTCGCTTTCCTTGTTGGATTCCATGCCGTGACAGAGAATGACCCCTCCTCGGGGAGTACCTGCCTCTGGGTGGTGCAGAACACTGCTCAGTGCTTGGCCGCGTCGATTAACAAAGGAGACGTTCTCTTCACGCATTCTAGAGAGCCGATACGATCGGTGTCAGAGAACGAATAACACAATTGGGAATGGGCTAAAAGCAAATCGTATCATCGTAATCTCACCAGGCGTAAGTTTCCGCATCATCTATAAACCAAAACTTCAGCTCTCTGATCGTGGTTATTTCGACCCGCTCTTAGACCATCGGTCATGCGAATTGGGATTAACTCTCGGCATTCTTATGATATATGACCTGTATGAAAGACGGAATGGTTCCCGGACTTACACACACGCAGACCTATGTGACGACGCTCGAGATGCGGGCAAAGCAGCTTGCGTCCGATATTTTCTCGACGCCGGCGATGATTGGTCTCATGGAATACACTTGCGTGCTCTTGGTAGCGCCGTACTTGGACGAAAACGAACAAACGGTGGGTATTCACGTGGACGTGAGGCATATGGCCCCCACCAAAATCGGTCAGAGCGTAACGATGACTGCGGAGCTTTTGGAAGTCAAGGACAACAAGCTGCGCTTTGCGCTGTCGGCCGTCACCGATCAGGGCGTCAAGATCGGCGAGGGATTTCACCGCCGGGCGGTGATTGACACCAAGCAGTTTGCCGGTTGCGGCACTCAATGATCTTTCCTTTTCTCCAACCACCGATTGTTTTTGGATCGATAATTCGCATCGCCCAGATTCACTCTCCCGAGCAAACACATATCGCCGCCAGATATATCCCCGCTTGTCAGATTCTTGCGACAACCCGCCCACCGTGTGAGTCTTTTTCGAACAGGCAATGCATATCTCTCCCTTCAATTTACCATTCCGTCAAGATTTTAGTCACGATTTCTGCACCGGTTTCCTCCGAAATTGATTCCGAAGAATTCTGGTACACGAGTTGCAAAATTAGTTTCCACGCAATACGAGCCGCGAGCACGTGGCCAGGCTTTTGAGTGTCGGAAGTGGCCGTTCACGACAAACGGAAAGGAAGAAAAACGTGGAACAGAAAAAGAAGAGGAGAACAAAGACCCTCCCAGGTTTGGCAATCTTGATTTTGCTGTTTCCTTTTTCTTCCGGAGGCGCGACAAGCGATGATTTCATTCGCGGGTATGCTGCTGCCGTGTTGGAAAGAGAATTTCAAATAAGAGAATACTCCCTGGAGGTTTCCGACCAGACTGTCAGAGTAACCTCCGGAGAATTGAAAAACGTAGACACTGAAAAAGTAATCGCAGCCCTGTTTGCCGTTCAAGGAGTGAAGAAAGTTGAAATCTTGGATGCCCAAGGCGTTGTGATCTCTTCATCGACGACACCGCCGCAGCTGGCAACAGTCGCTCCTACACAAGAGAAATCCGGCAGACCCGAGTATGAGCTGGGGTTTCTTCCTGGGGGTAATCTCTTTGAGCCGCTGATCGCTGACCCTCGCTGGCCGCATTTTTCGGTTGCTTACCAGAATTACTTGGGAGATCAGGAATTGAACAACGTAGCCTCTGTCACCTTTGGTGAATCAATCGCTCTCTACCGTAATAGTGCTCCCTTCGGCGGGCTGTGGGAAGTCGGATTTCAAGCAGGGGTCTTTTCGATTTTTGACTTGGATGGTCCTTCCTTTGATTTGATCAATACCGATTTCGCCGGGCGGGATCACTGCGAGTTATAGGGTAAAAGATTTTTCGACGTTTTTTCGAATCTTTCATCAAAGTTCGCACTTGGGTGACGAATTCCTCCTACGCAATCCCATCAATCGGTTGAATCTCAGCTTCGAAGGCGCCGACCTCAAGTTGTCCTACAGATTCTTCGATTGGCTGCGACTATATGCCGGCGGCACCTACCTATTTGACCGCGATCCTTCGGATCTGAAACCATGGGTGGCGCAGGCCGGTATTGAGTTGCAAACCCCTTGGAGATTCTGGGCCGACTCGACTCGGCTTATAGCGGCCGCGGACCTTCAACACCTGCAGGAGCACAATTGGAGCACGGAAATTTCGGTCCGCAGCGGCCTTCAATTTGAACGGCCGCAAAACTTCATGCGGAAGATTCAATTATTGCTCGAATACTATAATGGCCATTCCCCCAACGGGCAGTTTTTTGACAGAAAGATCGAATACATCGGAGCCGGCATTCATTTACATTTTTAGCGAGATATCTTTGCAAAAAAAGTCGCCGCACAGAAGAGTCCGCAAACACGAGAATGTTTCTCCGGCTCGCTCTTTTGTATGCTGCTAGGCAAGGATCGAGAGCCTTCACGTCCACAGGTAATACTTAGTTTGGCAGGTTGCTTGGAAACTCTGTTTGCAGGCTGCTCAAAAAGATCTGAGAGGCGAGGCGCGCGAAGAATCGATCCTTCGGCTCGCTCAGGACAGGCTCCCCACCAGATCCTGAAATCGAACGTTGGAGGGGGGTAAATGCATCATTCCATTACTCCAACATTCCAGTACTCCAGTCTTCAGTACGTTGGAGCGAGGCGATTGAGCGCACCCTTCGACGGTGCTCAGGGCGATCGGCTTGGTATTAGCAATGCCAATCATTAACCGTTCGTGCTGAGCTTAGTCGAAGCATGACCGGTCCTGAGTCTTTTTCAGCAGTCTGCTAACGGGTACTGGCGTAGTAGTCGACCCGGCGCTCTAGGAAAGCGACGGACTCGGAGACTGCGAAGGCAAACATGAAGACGATGATCACGAGCGCCCAAAACTCCTCCATGAGAAAGTGCTGCGAATAGAGTTCGAAGAGCTCTCCTACCCCGAGGATTGCGATCAAGAGCTGACCGATCACCACTCCCTTTACGCCGCGGATTGCGCCCAAACGCACGCCGGCAAGAATCTCCGGCAGGGCACAGAGGAAGAGTATCTTCGTGTAAACTTGGTACGGCCGCGCACCAAAGCAGCGCGCCATTTCGACAAGCGATCGATCCGCCTGCTTTATGCCGACCTCCGTGTCGAGGATAATGACGAAAACGGCGAAGAGAAAAACCGTGATCACTACGGTGGTCTCGCCGATGCCAATGACCGCCATGAGAACCGGCACCAGCGCCGAAATTGGCGCGCTGATAAAAATATTGACCCACATGCCAAGGATCTTCCCCAAGCTTGCCACTCGCGCCATCACCACCCCGAGAGGGATTCCGATCGCTAGCGCGAGTGCCATGCCGATCATAAAAGATCGTAGGGAGATCGAAACCGCAGTGCTGAACTTCGCAGTGGGTAGGATCGTGATCCCCGCCGCCAGCACCCCGGAAAAAGGCGGGATGATCGTAGAGAGCTTCGCCTGGCCGATCAGTTCCCAAACAATGAACCAGATGGCCAGCGAAAAAACGATCGGAACTTTCTTGCCGAACAAGGTCATATGAGGTAACCGTGTGACCCGAGCGGGTCCAAATTGCAAGCCAGACGAGACCCGAAGGAGGAGCTGGCCGGAAGCGTACTTTGTTCTGTACGCTGAGGACCGGCGACGACAGAGAACGAAGTATGGCGAAGCAAGTTGGGCCCGCTCAAATATATTGCTTCAGGATTTGCCATATCTCGTCCACAACGTCGAGGTAGTTCTTGTCGCGTCTGATTTCGTCAGGATCCCTTGCTCCGCGCTCGATATTTGGGTGGATGATCTTCGATACCGTCCCCGGGCGCGGTGATAGAAGCACGATTTGGTCGGAAAGATAGGCCGCCTCCTCGATGCTGTGGGTGACGAAGATGACGGTCTTCTGCTTATGTCGCAGCAGCTCGAGCAGCTCTTCCTGAAACTTTCGCCGCGTCTGTTCGTCGACCGAGGAAAAGGGCTCATCCATCAGGATAATATCGGCATCGACGGCGAGGGCGCGAGCGAGCCCAACCCTTTGGCGCATGCCGCCCGAGAGCTGGTGTGGGTAACTCGACTCAAAACTTGAAAGGCCGACCTCGGCGATGTGCTTGCGGGCGACTTCGAAGCGCTGCTCCTTCGGAGTGCCGCGGAGCTCCAGGCCAAAGGCGACGTTGCGCAAGACGTTGGCCCAGGGCAGCAAGGCGAAGTCCTGGAAAACAAAGGCGCGCTCGGGTCCGGGACCGTCTACCTTTTTTCCTTTTACCCAGACCTCGCCGCTGCTGGACGGAATCAGCCCGGCGATGATTTTAAGGAGCGTTGTCTTACCGCACCCGCTGGGGCCCAAAAGCGTGCTGAGCCTGGCGCGGGGAAGCCCTAAGCTGACATCCTTGAGTGCCTCAACGCCGCCGTCGTAAATCTTGCGGACCTCTTTTACCTCCACGATTGCGTCAGCGGACATCTTCAGCTCCCCCGTATCTCCGGTGGGAAGAGTTTTCGCTCCAGCCGCTCGAGCGCATGGATCGTCAATGCCGCGAGCATGATGATCGAGGCGATCGCTGCAAACATCTCCGGGTAGTCGGCCACCGAGCTGTGGTAAGTGATAAGGTCACCAATCCCCGTGGGGGTGATCAGAAGCTCAGCGATCACGATGCCGATAAATCCCATGGCCAGGCCAAGTCTCAGTCCGGCGAATATCAAAGCAGCGGCGTGCGGAAGAATGATCTTTATCACTTCTTGGCGTCTTGTCCCCAAAAATGCGCGACACATCTGGATCAGTGAAGGGTTGGTATTGCGGATCCCCTTGTAGGAATTCATTACAATCACCGGCGCCGCCAAAATGAAAACCGCCAACACTTTGGAAGTGAGGCCAATTCCGTACATATAAGTGATCAGCGGAATGATCGCTGCCATCGGCGCTGCCTGAAGGACGATGAAGATAGGCAGACTGAACCACTCGATGGCACGGGAGAGTCCCATGCCGATGCCGAAACCGATCCCTGCGATGCTGCAGAGAAAGATACCGATGACGAGCGGTTGGAGAGTAGAGAGGTAAGCTTTAGGCAGACTGCCGTCGACGATCATGCGGACCAGCGCCATGAACGTTTTACTGAATGGCGGGAAGGCGAAGCTGATCGGCCAGCGGCCTGCAACCTCCCAGAGGCCGAAGAAGAGAGCAAAGGAGAGCAGTTGCCAGACGACAGGACTTACGATCCGGCTTTTTTGCTCCACGGTCTCAGTTCCCAGAACGCCGCTGAAAAAGGCTCATCTGCTCGGTTGCGCTCGATCGCGCCGCGCCAAGGAACTGTTCAAGCCGTTCAACACGTTCAAACAGTTCAAAACGTTGAAAAACACGAACACGCTCCAACTAAACCCTGGAGTAGTGGGCGACGGAGTATTGGAGGGACGCATTGAAACCCAATACTCCTCATATTCCAACACTCCAGCTTTGTTTCACTTTATATTGGCAAGCGCGGCCTTGAGTGGAACCAGATACCAGAAGTCATCCACCTTGAGGTTCTCGCCCTTGATCGCGCCGGAGAGACCGTAGAACTCTAGGTCATTTTTTGCCGCGCTTTCGCCGCCGCCATCGTTGGGGAAGACGCCGTTTTGGACGGCCTCCTGGTAGAAGGGCAGAATCTCATCTTCCATCTTCGCTGGAAGCTCCTTCAATAATCCGAGCTTCTTGCGCTCTTCAAGAACCCACTTCGGGTTTGCGTTAATCGCTCGATTCACCTTGATTAGCTCTTCCAGGAAAATCCGGACGCCGGCTTGGTTCTTGTCCAGAAACTCTCTCGTAGCAAAAAGCGCCTCGTCGCTTGCCTTCAAGTTGCCGAGCGGCAGGATGATGAACTTGTCCGGCGCATCCTTCATGACCATATTTTTATTGGGCGCGTCCAAGATTGTGGCCTTGATGTTGCCCTTCAAGAGAGCCAAAGCACGCACCTGAGACCCCGGAACGTAACTCACGTTCTTGTATTTGATCCCGTGCTCCTTGGCCGCGAGGATCATGATCGCCTCGGTTCCTGAACCGCGGCCTTGCACGGCGATCTCCTGGCCGTCCAAGTCCTTCCAGCTCTTGTAGCTCTCCTTGTTCACGACCGGGAAAAACTGCAGCGCGCTCAACTGGTAGAAGAATCGAATCGGCACATTCACTTTCTGAATCGCCGCATAGGGCGTCCCCTGGCCGACATCGGCCTGACCGTTGATCACGGCCTGGGTCGCAACTTCCTCGCTCTTGAACGCCGTGACCTCGACGTCCACGCCGCGCGCCTTGGCTTGCTCCACGGCGATCAAAAGCGGCAGCTCGTCGATCGAAATAACATCCCCCAATGCGTACCTGATTTTCGTCCGGCCTTGTGCTCTTGTGTCGCTTGCCAGGCCGCCGATGAGAACGGCGACAATCACAAGACTGACAATAGATAACATCCGTTGGATCATATGCCACCTCCAGCCTTAAAATTGGGACTCGCGCGTGAGTATCGCAAACTCCAGCCGGGTGTCAAGCTGCTTTTCACGGGCAACTTGCGTTTGGCAGTTTGAAAATCTCGATTTTTCGACTTAGTGGCGCAGGTGTTGTCTGAACATCGCTATAAGAGTTGACTCATCATTGCGTTGACAGGTCCTGGTTTGCTGACTTATGGTGAGGCCGATTTCTCTAACTTCGCTCAGGAGAAAAGAGCAGTCGGAGGCACCATGAAATTTGGCGCGCACTTTCTGCCCACCTATGTGCCGGAGCTTGACGGGCCGCTCACGGAGTTCTACCGGCGGATGTTCGAGCAAATTGAGGAGCTGGAGAGACTTGGATTCGACCGTGCTTGGGTGACCGAGCATCACTTCGGCGATTACGGCGGCGCGATACCGCACCCGCCGACTTTCCTATCAGCTGTTGCCTGTAGAACTTCCCGCATTCGCTTGGGTGTGGCCATTGCCGTGCTGCCGTTGAACAACCCTGTTTACTTGGCGGAATCATACGGCATGGTCGACGTCGTCTCCAATGGCCGCTTGGACTTTGGCATCGGCAAGGGCAGTGAGCCCATCGAGTACGTGCGATTCGGCGCACGCCGGGAGGAGGCCACCCAGCGCATGACTGAGGGAACCGAAATCCTGCGCCAAGCGTGGTCCGACGAACCGGTCAACTTTCACGGCGAGTTCTTCGACTACGACAATGTGCGAGTTCTGCCAAAGCCGGTACAGCGGCCGCACCCGCCCATCTGGGTGGGGGCGACGCGCACCGAAGAAACGTTTCGCTGGGCGGGGGAAAACGGCTTCAATCTGATGACCATTCCCTTCGTGCATCCCACCATTGGAGCATTGCATGGCCTCGTCGAGACTTATCGCGCTGCTCTAGGGCGGGCCGCACATGACTCCGCAACTCGCCAAGTTTTGGCGAAGTTTCACATCTATGTGTCGGACAGTTTGGAGCAGGGAATACGCGAGGCATCTCCCTATATGAAGAACTACTCGGCGATCCATGCTGCTGTCGACCCTAATCGTAAACTCACGAATCGCGATATTGTTTTAGATATGGAGCGCGGATTTATTATCGTCGGCGACCCCCAGCGCTGTATCGATACGATCCGCCGCTGGCACGAGGAAGCGGGTCTCACGACTTTTTCCTTTACCTTCCATTTCGGCGGCATGCCCCAGGAGATGGCGCTCAAGAATATCCGGCTGTTTGCTGAGCGAGTTATGCCTGCCTTGGAGGGGGTCTGAGAGGATGAAATTATAACGTAGAGCACGATGCTACCGGATTAGAATTCAAAAGGCCCGACTCAAAGAAGGTCGGGCCGTTTTTTTTGCACGGATAGACTATTTTTAACGGGATTCCGAAAGCTTCACCACCGTAGACTGCGGTAATGGCAGGGGCTTGGCAAGAGAAATGCCGAGAATCTGGCTGATCTTTCCCTTGCCGACGTTGTTGCCGTCAGCATCATATTTGCTTTCCTCGCTGTCGAAGTCATTGTCGTTAGAGACGGCGATGGTGCTCTGGTCGATCAAGGCGATTCCTTCGATCTTCTCTGGCATGCCCGCTAGCGAGCTGAGATCGAGCACGAGAGATTTCGGCAGCACGCGCACTTCTGCCGTCGCCGGATCGGCGAGCGCTTCGAGGGCGGGCGCAGTCTTCGCATCGTTCCATTTGCTGCCAAGAACGTTGGTCGCCTGACTGAGATCCACACTGTATAGCTTCGCGACCAGGTCCGTACGCTCAAGAATAAGAAGCGTGGTGGGATTCATGGCGATCACTCCGGAGAGCTTCATCTCGTCAGGGGTATTCTTCGGATTGGGGAAAGTTACGGCCGAGTACGTTTATCGATTCGACATATCGAAGGAATTCGACTCGGGATGTCGAACACGAGCACTCGGGTGTTGCGCGACGCGTCGCCGGTCTTTCTGTCCGGATTCAAAAGCGGGCTTTGCAGAACCATATAAAGGGTTTTTTCATCCACGCTAAGCGCGATCCCCTCGAAGCCACGGTTGATCTTTCTTTTACCGTAAATCGACGGGAAAACCTTCGCGACGGGATAGTCCGTGCCCTCGAGATTCAGACCCTCGGGGATGTAGCGTTTAATGACTTTCCCGGTTCGGTCGACGTGCACGATCGATGGGCTGTACTCTTCGGAGATCCAGAAGTCGCCCGCGGTGGTGCGCACGAGCCCTTCGGTGTCGAGGCCGTTGGGATTCAGAGGCAAAAGCTCCTGCGCCGAATAATTGTACGGCGCTTCGTCCACGTCTTTTAGATTGGGTAAGCCGGTCACCGGCTTCCCCGATTGGCCGACGATCGGGATCGCGTCCAGAATTTTGATCGCTTTGCCTTCGGTCTTGACTCTGAGGATCGTCGGATTGAATTCAGGCACCCAAAATGTCCGACGGTTCTTCCCATCGACGGCGATTTGTCCGTTGGGTCCACGGTCGGTGATCATCCAAAATTCATCGCGCGGATCTTTAGGGCCGTGCCATAAATCGCTGCCCACGGAGCCTAACAGAACTTTTCGATCGTTGGCCACACTTCCCGGAAGCACGGCGTTTTGAAATCCCTTTATGGGGGTATCGGGTAGCGTGTAGGTGGCAATGATTTTGTCTTGAGCGAAGGATGGGCACGGGATGAGCACGCTGACGAACACCAGCCAGAACAGCGCCATGATAATACTGCCGCCTCTAATTCCAGGTTTACCTAAGGGCATCATGTTTACCTCGATGGTTGTAAATATTACTTTCTATTAAACTAATTAGCGTCGTTGTGTTAACGCAATGTTAAGAGCGGATAAAGGTAAGGTTACAGAAACTTGCGACGAAGGATCAGAAAGGGTTCAAAGTGCCTTTAAATCTAAGTGTCGCTGTTTTCATCCCCTGGGCCGGCAGGGCAGCTTCCATAGAGCGATTTGCAGGCGAGAATTACCGCTGTCACAATAGTCTTTTTGAGCGGATATTTCATGAAGCGCTGGCATGTCGTTGTTCTCGCCGCGGTGTTCTTTTTAGGCATGAGTGTGGTTTTAGGGTATCGCGTTGGTGTGCGACTGCTCCAGGAGAGGATCGTGGAGGCGCTGGGGCCCGGTAGCGGCATCACCGAGGTCAAGGTAAACTGGTTTTCCCTCGATGTTTTTGGGGTCAGCATCGCGGCCCCTAAAGACTGGCCGACCGGGCGCGCCTTT
>Ga0184626_10000286_pt1 | contig 14686 bp, 15 predicted proteins | sample PLM3_60_b1_FD_133142 | JGI IMG/M metagenome (GOLD analysis project Ga0184626, IMG submission 133142) | Groundwater sediment microbial communities from an aquifer in East River, Colorado, USA - PLM3_60_b1 | ecosystem: Environmental > Terrestrial > Soil > Riparian zone | place: USA: East River... | reverse complement strand
GAGGGAGACACACCATGTCCACCAATCTTGCCGTCGTCGTCGATCCGGAGGCCCCGGGCCGGCTCGTCATCCGTCCGGTGGTGGAACCCACTCCTGACAGGGGCGAGGCGGTGGTCCGCGTGCACGCGATCTCGCTCAACCGCGGCGAGGTCCGGCGCTCGGGCACCGCTCCGGCCGGATGGCGCCCCGGCTGGGACCTCGCTGGTGTGGTCGAGCGCGCCGCGGTCGACGGCTCCGGCCCGAGTGTCGGTACGCGGGTGGTCGGGTTCCTGCCGGAAGGCGCCTGGGCCCAGCGGGTGGCGGTGCCAAAGAACGCGCTCGCCGAGCTACCGGCCAAGGTGACGTTTCCCCAGGCTGCCACCTTCCCGGTGGCGGGACTGACGGCGCTTCTGGCGCTCGCCAAGGGAGGCCTGCTCCTCGGGCGCCGCGTGCTCATCACGGGTGCCACCGGCGGGGTGGGGGACTTCGCAGTGCAGCTCGCGCGGCTCGCCGGCGCCCAGGTGACGGCGAACGCGCGGCGGGCAGATCAAGTTGCGGCGCTCCGCCAGCTGGGCGCGCACGAGGTGGTCGTGGGCGAGGAGATTGCCCGCTCGCCGAAGTACGATCTCATCATAGAGTCGGTCGGCGGGCGCACCCTGGGCACCGCCCTCGCGGCCCTGGAGCGCGGCGGCGTCTGCGTCACGCTCGGCGTTTCCGCCTCGGCCGAAGTCACGTTCGACGCGCGCGAGTTCTTCGTCGCCGGGCGCTCGATCCTCTACGGCTTCTATCTCTTCACGGAGTTCGGGAGCGAGCCGGCGTCGGTCGGCCTGCGGCGGCTCGCTGATCTGGTGGCCGCCGGGCAGTTGGCGCCGCACATCAGCCTCGAGCGGCCGTGGAAGGAGATCGGCCAGGTGGCGCAGGACCTCATGGCCCGGCGATACCCGGGCAAGGCCGTGCTCACCCTAGACTGAGTGTGGACGTGTTCGATTTCGACTCTTCAGCGGGACGACCCCCCGCTGACGCCCGTATGCCCGAACGCGCTATCCGCGAATGGCTTCAACGCGTGCAGGGCGGCTCGCTGGGCCGCCGCGAGTTCACCCGCGCGCTGCTCGGGCTCGGCCTCACCCCGCCGCTGATCGTCGAACTGCTGGGGTCGGTCGATGTCGCGGGCGCCCAGCCGAAGCGGAGCGCGTTCACCCCGTCCCGACGCGGGGGAGGAGGCGAGCTGAAGGTGCTGTGGTGGCAGGCGCCGACGATCCTGAATCCGCACCTGGCGATCGGAGTCAAGGACGGTGACGGCTCGCGCATCTTCTACGAGCCGCTGGTGTCCTTCGACCCCGACGGCAACTCCATCCCGGTGCTAGCAGCCGAGGTGCCGACCTTACAGAATGGTGGGATCGCTCGCGATGGACTGTCAGTCACCGTGAAGCTGAAGAAGGGCGTCCAGTGGCACGATGGCAAGCCGTTCACCGCCGACGACGTGGTCTTCACCTGGGAGTACGCGGCCGACCCGGCGACGGCGGCGGTATCGGCCGGCGCCTATCGAGACATCGCTCGGGTGGACCGGCTCGACCCGCACACCGTCAAGATCGTCTACAAGGCGACCAACCCGTTCTGGGCCAACGCCTTCCGGAGCATCATCCCAAAGCACGTCTTCGAGGCTTTCAAGGGGGCGAAGTCACGGGAGGCCCCGGCCAACCTCAAGCCGGTCGGGACCGGCCCCTACCGCTTTGCAGATTTCAAGCCCGGCGACCTCGTCCGCGCCGAGATCTTCTCCGGGTATCACGAGCCGAACTGGCCGTTCTTCGACCGGCTGGAGATGAAGGGCGGGGGCGACGCCGTGTCGGCCGCGCGCGCGGTGATCCAGACGGGTGAGTACGACTTCGCCTGGAACATGCAGGTCGAGGACGACCTGCTCCGACGCATGGAGCAGGGGGGCAAGGGCCGCGTCGACATCGCCTGGGGTGGCGCCGTCGAGCACATCCTCTGCAACTTCTCGGATCCGGGGCGGGAGGTGGACGGAGAGCGGTCGAGTCTCAAGGCGCCGCATCCTTTTCTGACCGACAACAGCGTGCGCGCGGCGCTGAGTCTCCTGGTCGACCGCGCGTCGATCCAGGAGCAGATCTACGGCCGCCTCGGGCAGACCACGGCGAACTACCTGAACGCGCCGGCGCCGTTCCGGTCCAGGAACGCCCGCTGGGAGTTCAACGTCGAGAAAGCCGGCAAAGTCCTGGAGGACGCCGGGTGGAGGCGAGGGCCGGATGGGATCCGGACCCGGGACGGCAAGCGCCTGCGGATGCTCTTTCAGACCTCGATCAACGCGCCGCGCCAGAAGACCCAGGCCATCGTCAAGCAGGCAGCGGCCAAGGTCGGAATCGAGATCGAGCTCAAGTCGATCGTGCCCGCGGTGTACTTCTCGACCGACCCCGCCAATCTGGACACGTCGTCCCACTTCTCCGCCGACCTCCAGATGTACAGCTACAACAGCGGCTCGCCGGACCCCCAGCGGTTCATGGATCCCTTCGTGTCCTGGGAGGTCGCCCAGAAGGAGAACAAGTGGGCGGGTCGCAACTCGACGCGCTGGCGGAACGAGGAGTACGATCGGCTGTTCCGGGCCGCCGAGACCGAGATGGATCCGGTCAAGCGCGCGGCACACTTCATCCGGATGAACGACCTTCTGATCGAGAACGTCGTCGTCGTGCCCTTCCTCTGGCGCGGTAACGCGTCGGCCGTCTCGAACCGGCTGCGCGGCATCGAGATCAGCGGCTGGGACTCGAATTTCTGGAACCTCGCCCACTGGTACAAGGAGGCCTAGTCCCGGCGCGATTGCTGCTTGGCGGCTCCACCGTCGGGGTAGTATTCTTCGTTCGCTCCATTCGATCTGAGGAGGGACTGCACATGAAGGTAGAGGGCATGAGAACCCTCGCCGTCGCTGTCGTGGCGCTCCTGGGCGTGGGCCCGGCCTGGGCCAGCCATCGTCCGAACAACGAGGTCGTGATCGGCGGCGCGATCTCCCAGACCGGACAGTACGCCGAGCCCGCTGGCCGGCAAGTCAACTCGATCAAGCTCTGGGTCGACGAGGTCAACGGCCGCGGCGGGCTTCTCGGCCACAAGGTCGTCGCTCGCCTGCTCGATGACAAGTCCGACACCCAGACGGCCATCAAGCTCTACGAGAAACTCATCACCGAGGACAAGGTCGACCTGCTCCTGGCCCCGTACTCGAGCGGCATCACCGAAGCGGTCGCCAACGTGAACGAGCGCTACAAGATGCCGTTCGTGGCGTACGGCGCGGCCTCCACCCCCATCTGGGAGAAGGGGCGGCGCTACATCTTCAACATCGTGGCCGTCGCCGAAGACTACCAGAAGGGCGCGGTGCACCTGGCCAAGCAGATCGGCGTGAAGAAGATCGCGATCATCGGCCAGGACAGTCTCTTTCCGCGCCAGGCGGGCCAGGGTGCCAAGGAGTGGGCGAAGAAGCTCGGCGTCGACGTCGTCCTCGAGGAGAACTATCCGCCGAAGCAGACCGACTTCACCGCGCTGCTCCAAAAGATCAAGGCCGCCGGCGCCGACGCGGTCATCTCCAACAGCTACTTCGCCGACGCCGCCGCCCAGCTCCGGCAGATGCGCGAGTTGAACATCAACTTCAAGCTGTACTCGAGCACCGTCGGGCCGGGACTGCCGAACTTCCCCGAGCAGCTCGGCCCCACGGCCGAGTACGTGCTGGGCTTCAGCCAGTGGGAGCCGCTCCCGCAAGTCTTCAAGCTTGCCGGCATGAAGGAGTACATCGACGCGTACGAGAAGCGCTTCAACGAGAAGCCAAACTATCACGCCGGCGGCGCGTACGGCGCCTTGCTGGTGACGGAGGCCGCGGTCAAGAAGGTGGGCAGCTTCGACAACGAGAAGCTCCGCGAGGCCCTGGCCACGCTCGACATCACCACGATGTACGGCCGCTACAAGGTCGACGCCAAAGGCATGAACTCCCACGAGGGCATCACCTTCCAGATCCTCAAGGGGCAGCGCAGGGTCGTGTGGCCGGAGAAGTTCGCGGAGACGAAGGCCGAGCTGCCGATGCCGGAGTGGAGCAAGCGGTAGCCTTCGCGGCCAGCCAGCAAAGCTACCTGCCCCGATCAGGGGGGGAGTCGAGAGGGGGGCGCAGGGTGCACGCCTGCCGTGTACCCGAAGCCCCCTTCTCCCATTAAATGGAGCGCAGCGACGTCCGGAGCCTCTACCTGCTGGCCGCCTTCCTGATCTGCGCGTATGCGCTGCCGTTCCTGATCGGCCTCTCATACGGCACGGTCCGCGCGGACGAGCGTTGGCTCGGCTACCTCGCGACCGTCGTCCTCTCCGGCATCCTTCAGGGGGGCGTGTACGCGATGTTCGCGGTGGGTCTCACGCTGATCTTCGGCGTGATGCGCATCATCAACGCGGCCCACGGCGAGATGGTGATGATGGGCGCCTACCTCACGTGGGTCTGCTTCTTCTGGCTGGGCCTCGACCCACTGCTCTCGCTGGTGCTAACCCTGCCCATCGCCTTTCTCTTCGGCCTGGCCGTGCAGAAGCTGCTGCTCGACGCGGTCGTCGGACAGCCCGAGCTGACCGCGCTTCTGGTCACCTTCGGCCTCGGTCTGACCATGATCTACGTCGCCGAGCTGATCTTCACCACGGACTTCCGGACGATCCCCTACGCTCCCGGAACAGTGCAGCTCAGCCCCACGATCGCCGTGGGTCAGAACAAGGTGATCAGCTTCGGGATGGCCGTGGCGATCTCTGCCGGCGTCTACCTGTTCCTCAAGCTTTCCCGCCTGGGCAAGGCGATCCGGGCGACCGCGCTGAACGCCGAAGTGGCCATGGTGTGCGGGATCAACGTGCGCCGGATCTACCTGATCACGAGTGGCCTCGGCGTCGCGCTGGCCGTAGCGGGCGGCGCGCTCGTCTCCATCCAGTTCGGGTTCAACCCCGAGACGGGCGTCGTCTACACGCTGCAGGCGTTCGCCATTATCATCCTGGGTGGGCGCGGCCACTACGTTGGCGCTCTGATCGGCGGTCTCATGCTCGCCGTCCTGGAGTCTCTCGTTTCCCTCATGGTCCCCAACGGCACCGCCATGGTCGAGCTGGCCGCGTACGGGCTCATGATCTTCGTGCTCCTGATCCGGCCGGGCGGGCTCATGGGCGTCAAGGAAGCCTGAGCAGGGGCCGTGACCCCGCGCGAGCACCTCCGCAACCTGGCCCTCCTCGGCGCGGCGGGCATCGTCCTGGCGTTGACGCCGTACACCCTCAGCGTCTACCTCCGTACGTTCGCGATGTTCACGATGATGTACGTCGTCCTCGCGCTCTCCTGGAACATCATCAGCGGCTTCACCGGCTATACCTCGTTCGGCCATGTGGCCTTCTATGGGATCGGCGCCTATGCGTGCGCCATCCTCGTCACGGACTACCGGTGGCACTGGCTGCCCACGCTCGGCGCCGGGGCCGTTCTGGCCGCGGTGGTCGCGATCGGCATCGGCTATCCGGTGCTGCGGCTCAAGGGTCCGTACTTCGCGATCGCCATGCTGGGGGCGGCCGAGGGAACGCGCGTCGTGGCGACGGTCTGGGACAGCCTCACCCACGGAGGCCTGGGGATCAGTCTCCCCAGCGGCGAGAACTCGATCCCGACCTACTACGCGATGCTCGCGTTGATGCTGGTAACCATCGCGGTCTGCTACGTGGTCGGCCACTCTAGATTTGGGATCCGCCTCAACGCCATCCGCGAGGACGAGGTGGCGGCCGAGGCGCTTGGGATCAACGCCACGCTGTACAAGCTGGCGGCTTTCACCCTCTCGGCGGTGTTCCCGGCCGCAGCCGGCGGCATCCAGGCCTACAAGGTCCTCTACATCGATCCGCCGGCGGTGTTCTTCGTCCAGATCACGATCGCGATGGCGCTCATGTCGATGCTCGGCGGCAAGGGCACGATCATCGGCCCGATCGTCGGGGCGGTGATGCTCTACACGGCCCAGGAGCTGACCTGGGTCAACTTCCCGACCGCCCACCTGATCGCGTACGGCCTCTTCATCGTTCTGGTCGCTCGCTTCATGCCGCGCGGTCTCGTGGGGCTTGCCATCGACCGGGGCTGGGTCCGCAAGGGGATGATCCACTGACGGGTCCGCGCCCGGGCGAGACCGTCCTTGAGGCCCGCGACCTCCGGAAGGCCTTCGGAGGCGTTCGGGCCGTGGACGGCTGCAGCTTCGTCGTCCCGCGGGGGACGATTTCCGGGCTCATCGGCCCCAACGGGTCGGGCAAGACGACGACCTTCAACCTGCTCACCGGGCTCCTGGAGCCCGACGGCGGGCAGGTGATTTACAACGGGGAGAACCTCGCCGGCCTCAAGCCCTACCAGATCTTCCGCAGGGGCATCACCCGGACGTTCCAGGTCACGCGCATCTTCCGGGAGATGACGGTCCTCGAAAACATGCTCTCGGTAACCGGGCTCGACGTGCCCGAGCGGGTCGCGCGCGAGCGGGCCGAGGAGCTGATCGCGTTCGTCAACCTGGGGCACCTGCGCTCGGAGTACGGCGGCCGCCTCTCTTATGGGCAGCAGAAGCTCCTGGAGTTCGTGCGGGCGCTCATGACCGACCCCGACCTGATCCTACTCGACGAGCCGGCGGCCGGTGTCAACCGGACGCTGCTCGGGCACCTTCTCGACCACATGCACCGGCTGCAGGAGCAGGGCAAGACGATCGTGATCGTCGAGCATGACATGAACGTGATCATGAACCACTGCGAGCGAATCTTCGTCATGGACTACGGCGTGAAGATCGCCGAGGGGCCGCCCGCCGAGATCCAGCGTGACGAGCGGGTCGTCGAAGCGTACTTCGGGCGGCGGCGCGCCTAGGATGCCGCTCCTGGAGCTGCGCGACGTGGCCGCCGCCTACGGGCCCATCCAGATCCTGCACGGCGTGTCGCTGCACGTGAACGCGGGAGAGGTCGTTGCCGTGATCGGGCCCAATGGCGCCGGCAAGTCGACCACCTTCAAGGTCATCATGGGGTTCATCACCCACCTCGGCGGCGAGATCGTGTTCGCCGGACGGACCCTGGTCGGCCAACGCCCGGACCGCATTCTCGGCCTCGGGCTCGGGTACGTTCCCCAGGGACGGGTCGTCTTCAGCCAGATGACGGTGCGCGAGAACCTCGAGATGGGCGCCTACCTCGAACGGGATCAGCGAAAGATCAGGTCGTCCATGGAGTACGTCTTCTCGCTGTTCCCGCGCCTCGGCGAGCGCAGCCGCCAGCTCGCCGGATCGATGAGCGGTGGCGAGCAGCAGATGCTCGCCATGGGGCGCGCCCTCATGATGCGGCCGAAGATGCTGATGCTCGACGAGCCGTCGCTCGGGCTGAGCCCCCGTCTCGTCGACGAGATGTTCGACAAGATCGTCGAGATGGCACGGAGCGGTCTCACGACGATGCTGGTAGAGCAGAACGCCGCGCGAGCCCTCGAGATCTCCGATCGGGGCTACGTCCTGGAGCTCGGACGCAACCGGTTCGAGGGCACGGGTCGGGCGCTGCTCGACAACCCCGAGGTCAGAACGATGTATCTTGGGGGGAATCCGGGAGACTGAACCTGACCATGGACGTCGGATCTCAGGGCAACGTGCTTGAGCGGCACGCCGTCGGAGCTGGTCGAACAGCTCAAAACGCTCGACAAGCAGGGGCTCAGGCAAGTCATGCTCTATCCCCTGCTGAATCGACAGTATCGCGTGATCGAGGACTTCGCCGAGAAGGTCATGGCCCGGCTGTAGGAGGCACACCACGATGAAGCTCAGCACCGACCGCATCCTGACCACGCACACCGGAAGCCTGCCGCGAGCCCAGGACCTGACGGCGACGCTCGAGGCGCTGGACGCTGGAACCGCGCCCGACCCCGCAGCGTTCGAGGCGCGCGTGCGCCGCGCCGTCGCCGATATCGTCCGGCAACAGATGGAAGCGGGCGTGGACATCGTCAACGATGGCGAGCAGGGCAAGGTCGGCTACTCGACCTACGTGCGGCATCGACTCACCGGGTTCGGGGGACAGGCGGCGGTCCCGGTTCGGGCAGACTGGGCCGACTTTCCCGAGGCGGCCGCGCGGAGCGAGCGGCGTTCGACGATATCGCGTCCGTCGTGCGACGGCCCGATCGACTGGAAGGACAGGACGGCGGTGCAAAAGGACGTCGCCAACCTGAGCGCGGCCCTGGCCGGGTCCAAGCCGACCGAGGCATTCATGACGGCGGCCTCGCCGGGGGTCATCGCGCACTTCCTGAAGAACGAGCACTACCCGACTCGCGAAGCGTATCTGGCGCGCCTGGTCGACGTCATGAAGGAGGAGTACGACGCGATCCATCGGGCCGGGTTCGTGCTGCAGGTGGACTGCCCCGACCTCGCCATGGGCCGGCATCTCGCGTTCCCCGATCTGAGCAACGCTCAGTTCCTGAAGATCGCGGAGGCCAATGTCGAGGCGCTCAACCATGCGCTGCGCGATATTCCGGCTGACCGTGTCCGACTCCACCTCTGCTGGGGAAATTACGAAGGGCCGCATCACCGCGATATCCCGCTGAGACAGCTCCTGCCGGTCGCCCTGAAGGCTCGGCCCCAGGCGTTGTCCTTCGAGGGGGCGAACCCCCGCCACGAGCACGAATGGGCCGTGTTCCGCGAGATCCGCTTGCCGGACGACCGGGTGATCATTCCGGGCGTGCTGGACTCGACGACCAACTTCATCGAACATCCGGAGCTGGTCGCGCAGCGCCTCGTCCGGTACGCGGAGATCGTCGGACGGGAGCGCGTGATCGCGGGAACCGATTGTGGCTTCGCGACCTTCGCGCGTTCCGTCAACCAGGTGGAACCCGAGATCGCCTGGGCGAAGTTCAAGGCGATGGCCGAGGGCGCGCGCCTGGCCTCCGCCCAGCTCTGGCCGTAAAGAAAACCCGGAGGGTGCACATGATGCCCGATGAGATCGACGTTCCCCACGCGGTTGTTCGCGTCCTCCAGGAGGCGGGCATCCAGTTCGTCTTCGGCATGCCCGGTGGAGACACCGGGCGCATCTTCGATGCGCTCCACGACTCGAAGGAGATCCAGACAGTCCTCGTCCGCCACGAGCAGGTGGGCTCGATCATGGCGGAGATGTACGGTCGCCTGACGGGAAAACCCGGGGTCGTGATGGGTCAGGGTATTTTCCTCGCGTGCAACGCGCTCTTCGGTGCGCTCGAGGCCGTGAAGGGTGCGTCCCCGATGCTGCTGCTCGGAGATTTCACGGACATGGCGCCCTTCATGCATCACGCGCCGTACCAGGCCGGCACGGGTGAGCACGGGAACCACGATCTCCGGAATCTTCTGGCGAGCGCGACCAAGTACACCGCGGCGGTCTCCGAGCCGAAGCAAGCCGTCCAGACGATCCAGCTCGCCATCAAGCACGCCACGACGGGCACGCCGGGGCCGGTGGCGGTGATCTTCGGCAGTCGATCACTGGCCGGCACGGTGAAGACCAGACGGCCACCCCGTGTCCACGCGACCGCGCGAGTTCTGGCCCACGGGGTGGCCCGACCCGCCGCGGTGGACGTGGTGCGTGTGGCCGACGCGCTGCTCGCATCGTCGAATTCGGTGATCATCGCCGGCAACGGCGTCCACGCAGCGCGCGCGTGGGACGAGCTCGCCGAGCTTGCCGATCTCCTCACGATTCCGGTGGCGACGACGGCGACCGGGAAGAGCGCGATCGCCGAGGTGCATCCCCTGGCACTCGGAGTCTTCGGGAACTGGGGACAGGCGGTGGCGAACGAGGTGGTCTCGACCGCCGACACGGTACTCGTGGTCGGCTCCCGCCTGGCGCCCACGGACACGGCGTTCGAGAACCCCGAGCTGCTCGACGCGGACCGCCAGGCGTTCCTCCAGATCGACGTCGAGCCGCTCAACGTCGGCCGCCACTTTCCCGTGTCCGCGGCGATCGTGGCCGACGCGCGCGAGGCGCTCGCGGCGCTGGCCACTGAGATCCGGCCGCGGGTCACCGCCGCGCGGCGCGATTCCGCGCGCCGTCGATCGGAGCACCTGTCCGAGCTCAAGACGCTGCATCGCTACTTCGCCGAACCTGAACAGCGCTCGGACGATGTCCCGCTCCGGCCCGAGCGCGTGATCACCGAGCTCGCGCGCCGGCTCGACGAGCGGGCGGTGGTCACGATGGATGCCGGAGCGAATCGACTCTACATGACGCACTACTTCCAGAGCCGGGGAGCGGGCAGCGTCTACCAGCCTTCTTCAATCGGCGGTATGGGGTACGCGCTCCCGGCGGCGATGGCGGCGAAGCTCACGCACCCGGAGCGCGACTGCGTGGCCGTCTGCGGCGACGGGGGCTTTGCCATGACGATGAACGCGCTGTTCACCGCCGCTCAGTACCGCATCCCGGTCGTGGCGGTCGTGCTCAACAACAGCGTGCTCGGCTGGGTGAAGGACGGCCAGCGACGTCGTGGCAATCGGTTCATCGCCTCCGAGCTGGGCCGGAGCGACTACGCCCGCATCGCGCAGGCCATGGGCTGTGTCGGCATCCGCGTCGAGACGCTCAAGGACCTCGTGGGTGAGCTCGACCGGGTCACGCGCGCGAAAGAGCCCATCGTGCTCGACGTGGTCACGACGGAGGACGCGCCGTTCTGGCAGGTCCAGTCGCCTCTCGCCAAGGAGGGCCCGGGCGGCGAGTGACGCATGCGGCACACTCGCCAGAAGGTCGTCGCTCGGACCCGGCACGAGTTCGCGGTGCTCGACCGTCTCGTGGCGCGACTGCGCCCGGCGGACTGGAAGCGGCGTGTCCCGCGGCCGCCGACGCGGGAGCCGTGGACGGTGAAAGACGCGCTCGCCCACATCGTCTACTGGAAGGAGCACAGCGCTCGCGTGTTCCGCGGCGAGCGGCGGCCGCCGGAGATGCGCGGTCTCGGCGTGAACCAGATCAACCGCCTCGTCTACAGACGCTGGCGGCGACGGCGACCGAGTGAGCTCCTGGCGTGGCATCGTCGCGTCCACGCCGACGTGCTGAAGACGCTCGCGCGGACTCCCGAGGAGTGGTTCGGTCGACGCCAACGCTCGCCCCAGTGGCCCCTCGATTTCGACGGGCACTCGGCGGCGCACCGGATGAACGACATCGAGGCGGTGCTGCCTGGCCTCAGTGCATAACGCCGCGCGCCCGCAGAATTGTCTCTCAGCCGGCCGCCGCCCCGGCGGTCGCGAAGCGCTCCGGACGGAAGGGGACCAGCATCGAGCTCGGTACCCCGCGGACGATCTCGTCGGCTAGCAACCGTCCGAGCAGCGGGCCGAGTGTGACCCCGCTGTGAGTCGCGATCATCCAGGCGTTCTCGAAGCCGGGGATCCGCCCGGCGATCGTGTGGTGGTCGGCCGGCATAGGGCGCACCCCGAGACGGGTGTCGACGACCTTCACACGGCGCGCCGATGGAAAGACGCGCGCCGCGCGCTCGAGCAGGAGCGCCGCGGCCTCGCTGAGCGCGGCAGGCGGCCCCGCGCTCGCGGCGAGCGAGTCGACGTCCTCGGCGCCGAGCAGGAGGCCGCCGCTGGCATCCGGCCTGAGGTGGATGCCGGGAGCATGCACGACGCGGTGGAGCGGCTGGGCCGGACGCGAGGTCACCGCGAGAAAGCCGGGAACACGGCCGACCGGGATGACGACGCGGAGGGGATCGAGAAACGCCTGCGTGGCCGGCCCCACACAGACGAGGAACGACTGGGCGACCATCTCGGTGTCATCGCCGACGGCCGCCTCCACGCGGCTCCCTCGCGAGCGCAGCGAGCGAACGGTCGCCCCCTCCCGGATGTCGGCACCGCGCGCCCCGGCGGCGGCGAGGAGGCGGCCGATCAGGCGTGGAGCGTCGAGCCAAGCGTCAGCGGCGTAGAAGGCGACCTCCCGGACATGGTCGGGAATGGCCAGGGAGGGCTCGAGACCGATGCCGCGCGCTCGAGTGATCCACTCTGCGGGGTAGCCTCGGCTCGCGAGCCGGCGGACGCGCTCACGGAGCTCGCGATCCTCATCGGCCCCTTCGGCCCATTCGAGCGAGCCACCATCGTGGTAGCCGGCATTGCCCCCGAGCTCTCGCGACAGCTCACGATGGGCGGTCATCCCGGCGGCGTTCAGACGATGGTAGGCCTCCGGTTCCTTCCGAACCGCGTTCAGCCAGGCGAACGACGCGCCGCTCGTACCGCCGCCGGGAGCTCCGGCGTCGAGCGCCAGCACCCGCGCGCCCGCCCACGAGGCCGCGTAGACGGCCGAAGCGCCCACGATCCCCAGACCGATGACGGCAACGTCATACTGTTTCATGGTGACCTCCTGCGCTGGCCTCGTCATGCACGGCAGGCGCATTATAGGGTGCCGCGGGACCCCGCGACACGGAAGGAGCGACCACCATGGCAACCGTCATCGTCCGTGGTCAGGCGTCGGGATTCGCCCAGGAGATCACAGCCGGTCCGCATCGCCTGGCGGCCGACGAGCCTTCCAGCGCGGGAGGCACCGAGACCGGCCCCAACCCCTACGAGTTCCTGCTCGCGGCACTCGGCGCCTGAACGTCCATGACCATCGCGCTGTACGCGCGACGCAAGCAGTGGCCGCTCGAGGAGGTGACGGTGAGGCTGCAACATTCGAGAATCCACGCGACCGACTGCGCCGAGTGCGAGACCAGGGAAGGCATGCTCGACCGGATCGAGACCGACATCGCGCTGACCGGGGCGCTGACGCCCGAGCAGCGGACGCGACTCCTCGAGATCGCGGAAAAGTGCCCGGTACACCGCACGCTGACGTCCGAGATCAGCATCAAGACGAGGTTGGCGTAGACCCGCGAGCACCTGTGCGGATCAGGTCGCGCTCGACGCGGCCTCGATCTTGGTGCCTCCGCGCATGAACGACGCCAGCAGCGCGACGATCATGAGCACGAGGCACGCGAAGTACGTGACGTTCATCGCGGCGACGAAGGCCCCGGGATGCTCGGCGCTCGGCATGGCGTCGGCGGTGCCTGCGTAGTAGCGGAACGCGAGGGTCAGAAGCACGCCCCCGAGCGAGATCCCGAGCAGCGCGGAGATGCCAAAGATCGTCTGGACCATCCCGGTCGCGAAACCTCGGTATTCCCGGGGCACCGAGCCGATGATCGCCGCCTGGTTCGGCGTGTTGAAGAATCCCGAGCCGACGCCGACGAGCCCCAGCATGATCGTCGGCAGGATCCAGTGCGAGTCCATTCGCAGGAACAACCCGATGGCGAAGGCGCCCATGGTCGCCAGGACGCCGATCGAGGCTGGCGCCCGCGGACCGATCCGGTCGGTGAGCTGGCCGCTCACCGTCGCCAGGCCGATCGTGAAGACCGGTGCCGCCAGGAAGATAAGGCCCATGAACGATGGGGAGAAGTGGAGCACGTCCTGGATGTAAAAGGGCATCAGGAATCCGAGCACGCTGGTGGTGGTGGCGATGAGCAACAGGCTCACGATGCTGAACGTGAACATTCGGATCTTGAACAGTGAGAGGTTCACGACCGGATTGACCGATCGCCGCTCGTGCGCGAGAAATCCGAGCACGGTGGCGCCAAAGACCAGCGCCAGGACCCCGGTCCGCTCGGCCCCGATCGTCTCGGCGCTCCGTCGATCGAGCAGCAAGGTCAGCGTGACCGTGAGGACGATGAGCAGCGCCGCGCCGAGGTAGTCGATCGACGGTGCTCGCCCGGTCGAGGTGGTCCGGCCCCCCTTGGCGCGCAGGATCGTCAGGATCACCCCGGTCAGCCCCATGGGCACCAGGAGGAAGAAGATCCAGCGCCAGTCCAAGAGATCGATCACGAACCCGCCGAGCGGAGGCCCGATCAGCAGCCCGGAATGAAAGCCCATGGTCATGTATCCGTTCGCCCGTCCTTCGGAGCCTTCCGGCATCGCCTCCATCGCCAGCACGCGCGTCGCCGACGAGATCATGGCGGCGCCGAGCCCCTGGATGAAGCGGAAGAGGATGAGCTGCGTGGCGCTCGAGGCGAGCCCGCAGAGCAGGGAGCTGGCGGTCATGATGCCGAATCCGAGGCCGTAGATCACGTGCCGACCGTGGATGTCGCCGAGCCGCCCGAAGACGACCGACAGGCTGATGCCGGCGAGCTGGTAGGCGATCACGGCCCAGGAGATGGCGAGGATGTCCGTGTTCAGGACGCTGGCGAGCGTGGGAAGCGAGATGCTGAAGATCCGCGTGGCGACGCCGGTGAGGAACTGGCCCATGATCGCGTTGGCGAGGAGGAGCCGGTCCGTGCGAGCGGTCACGGGTCACATTATCAGCCCGGGACCGGCGCGTTGTCGTAAGATTGGCGGCCATGAGCGAAGAGACACTCCGGAAGCTTGCGATGCAGGTACGGAACTGGGGTCGGTGGGGCGCGGACGACGAGATCGGCACGCTGAACTTCATCACGCCGGAGGCGGTCGCCTCCGCCTGCCGGCTCGCCACGACCGGCAAGGTGTTCGCGCTGGGCATTCCGCTCCAGCGTGAGGGCCCCCAGAGCGGCACCCGCCAGCGCTTCAACCCGATCCACACGATGTTCCGCGACGGCGGCGATGCACCGCGGACGCCCGCCGAGGTGGTCGCGCTGCAGGGCTACGGGGGATCGGACGACTGGATCGTGATGCCGCTCCAGTGCGTCACCCAGTGGGACAGCCTCGCCCACGTCTTCTACGAGGGCAAGATGTACAACGGCTACGATGCCGCG
>Ga0184626_10000284_pt1 | contig 14759 bp, 15 predicted proteins | sample PLM3_60_b1_FD_133142 | JGI IMG/M metagenome (GOLD analysis project Ga0184626, IMG submission 133142) | Groundwater sediment microbial communities from an aquifer in East River, Colorado, USA - PLM3_60_b1 | ecosystem: Environmental > Terrestrial > Soil > Riparian zone | place: USA: East River... | reverse complement strand
CGAGAGCCTCGCCGCGGTCAAGGAGCGCTGGCAGCTGACCATCACCCGCCAAGCAGAGCCGCTGCCTGCACCGCTAAAGGCCTGCCCAGCCCACCTCCGAGCCACCGCGTAACTCCTGTCAGTTGAGAGGCTGTCGAGACGACGCGGCGCTCGTAACGGGACCGACTATGATCCCGTTCGTCTCATTGGGGCTGAACGAGGAGATGCGACGTGGCCGATCAGCAGCAGCCGCCCGGCTGGGGTGCACCGCCGCCAACGCAGGGGCCGCAGGTGCGCGTCTGGTCCGATCCGAAGCCACCCTGGTACCGCCGCGGCTGGGTGCTCTTCCTCGCCGGTCTCCTGCTCGGCGGCATCCTCGGCAGCGCCGCGACCGGCCAGCAGTCGCAGCAGCGTGCCGCGACCGTGACCTCCGTCGTCAAGGAGCCGTATCCGGTCTTCACTGATAACTGCGCGGAGCTGCGCAACGAGCTAGAGCGGACAGTCTGTGAGCGGATCAAGACCAGTCTCCGCGAGGAGGGTGCCGCGGCCGCGACCACGATCCGGACGACGACGACCCGTCCCAAGCCCGCCCCCGGCGCCGACCTACGGGGACGGCGTCTACGAGGTCGGCGCCGAGATCAAACCTGGCACCTACAAGACCCGCGCTGAGGGTCGCTCCTGCTACTGGGCGCGGCTCGCCGATCCTGACGGCAACAACATCCTCGCGAACCACTTCGGTGAGGGCCTGATGACCCTCCGGATTCGGAGCAGCGACCGGTTCATCGAGTTGAGCGGCGGCTGCGAGTGGCGGAGGTCCGGATGAGCGGCCGCCGCGTGCTGATCCTGGCGCTGGCATCGCTCCTGCTCACCGCATGCGGCGCCGATCAGAGCTCCGGGAGCACAGCGGCCACCACGACGGCGAGTACGACGACCACCACGACGACGGCGCCTGATACGGCCGCGGCCGCCTGCCCGGAGCTGGGTCGCAGCGGCGCCAGCCTCGACGTGAGAGGCGATCTGCGCAGCTCTCGAGATTCGCGCATTGCCGAGGCCGCACGCGCCTACGATGAGGCCGACGACCCGTTCGACGGCAGTGTCGACGGCGCGGTATTCCGGGCGCTCGACGAACTCATCCACGCCTGCCAGGCCGCAGGGTACCTCGCGCGGTGAGCGAGTCACTGTAGACATTGACCGTGAGTGGGCCGCCTGTACGTAGAATCCGCCGGCACGAACGCCGCGTCGAAGGGGGACGCCGTCGTGAGCGGCCGCGCTGTGCTGATCTGGCTTGGCGCCGTCTTGCTCGCGTTGTGGTTCGTGGCCCTACGCGAACCGCCGAACGACCAGGCCGCAAGGCCAGCGGCCACAGCGCCGCTAACTACCGCCACACCGGCCTACGTGGCCGATCCGGGGCTGCTGCTCGACAAGTGCGTCCGTTTCCCGTACCCCGACGACTATCGGCCGAGCGACTCGGAAGTGTGGGCGCAGATCACCGAGGTGCAGGTGGAGCCGTGCACCGACAGCCTCGACCTGCGCGTCGACCGGGTGGAGACGCCACAGCAGGGTTGCAGCATCCTCACCGACATGAAGGTGCGCCTACTCGGCTCCCGCTTGGGCGAGCGGTACGACTCGGTGCTGTGCCTGCGCTGGTGGGAGGCTGGCCGGCCGTAAGCGACCTACACGCTTCGCCAGCGGGGATCCGCGCCGCGCGGGTCGGTCCGTCAGTCAAGGCCGGTGCGGCCGCCACCGGAGGGCTTGGCCTTGAGGTCTCAGCCGTCGGCACGGCGTGTGCCGCGGACGTGCCAGGCGGCGTGCCGACGGCGTGCCAGTACCCCCGGCACGGGCTCACGGCGGCGAGGAGGCGGCACGCTACGAGGCCGCGCCGTCCGCCCGGAGTCGCGCCCCGATCGCCCAGCAGATCCAGGCGGCGATAGAGCAGGCGACGAGGAACCCAAGCATCGCCGCCGACAGCCAGGCGGGCCGTAGCTCGGCCCAGCCGTCCGGCCAGGTCGAGAACGCGACGCCGCACAGCAGCATCGGCACACCCAGCCACCGTAATCCGATCCCGCCGGTCGTCAGGTCCCGGAGCCGGTCGGTCTCCCGGCGTGCCTCGTCGATCAGGCGCTCCAGCCGCTGCCCTTCCGCCTGGAGCTCGCTCCGGGCCTGCGTGCGTTCCGCCTGCATGGCCTGGTCCCCCTGCTCGACCTCGCGGGTGATCCAGTCGCGAAGCCGGTTCAGGTACTCGGCCTGGGCGGCAAGCTGCTCGGCGAGCGGCTGGTCGGGCTGGGGGACGAACGGCCCCGGCGCCATCCTGGCCGTGACCGACCCGACGATCCCAACCTCGCCTGCGGTACCCACGGGGACGATCTGGGGCCGGCCGGGGCGCCCCAGCAGCTGGCGTACGGCCGCCTCGACCCGTGCGCGGCGGACGCGCAACCAGGCCGCCAGGCGTCCCAGGTCACCGAGGTACTGGTGGATGTTCATCAGGTCCCAGACGACGAGCACCACACCAATGATCTGGAGGGCCCCGCCGAGGTTCTTGATCCCCTGTGCGCCCATGGCCCGGCAGGATAGCCGGGGGTGCTGGCGTCGGGCGCAGGCAGGCTACCGGGCGTCGCCCTCGGCCGCGGCCGCGGCGGCCCACCCGGCGGCCTCGTCGGCGAGGCACCCGGCGGAGCAGTACAGGCCGACGATGGTGTAGGTGTGGTCGCCGGGGGGCGGCCTGCGGGTCGCGGGTGCGGACCTGCAGCCACCCGAACGGCGGCCAGTAGTCCCGCTCGGTCGCGCCGCATGCGCGGCAGGTGTAGGCGCGGACCTGCCGGCCGGCCTCCCACGACCGCCGCGGGCCGGCCAGGCTCACGGGCTCGGGCGCCTGCCGCCCTGCCCTGGCTCGGCGAGTGCTGCGGCACCGGCAGCGAGGCAGGCAGGTGAGCAGTAGAGCCCGCGAGTGTCGAAGGTGCGCCCGTCGCGGTGTTCCTGCTCGGCGTCGCGCTGCTGGATGCGGTACCAGCCGTCCGGCGGGCTCCGGCCGCAGCCACACCGATGCTGAGCCGCCCCGGCCGCAGCCACGCCGGCTCAGACCTTCCAGACCGGGTCCAGCCGCGCCCCCACGTCCGAACCCCGTCCTCTGCCCGTGGGCGGCTTGACGGTGATGTGCCAGAACACGCGACGGAGCCAGGCCCGACGCTCGCCGAGCGTCCAGGCCGCCCACCGTGCCCGTAGCTCGTCCTCGGTCCGGGGCAGGTCGTAGAGGGCTTGCAGCTCGGGCCGTCGCATGAGCTGGGTCGTTGCCTGCCGCACGAGCCGTTGTAGGTCGTCGTGGCGCTTGCGCATGTCCGCGGTCCCGAACCGGGTCCCCAACACGGTTTCCAGCTCGACCACCTCCTCGCGCCAGTCGTCGAGCTGGGCGGCGGTCGTCTCCCCGGCCAGTAGCTCGGCCTGGCGCCGGTTGAGCGCGGCGGTGAACTCCTCGGAGCGAACGGCGGCTACGAACGCTTCGGTGACCCAGCGGTCGGCGGCGGGCTCGGAGATGCTGAGCTTGCCGCAGCCGGCCGAGCGGCCACCCGACCATTCCGCCTTCCGGCAGCGGTAGGCGCGCTGCTTCTTGCCGGTCGCGAGCGAGTACATGGCTTGCCCGCACTGGCAGCGCAGGATGCCCGACAGTAGGTGCTGGGCGGTCCGGCCGAGCCGCTGACGGCTGGCCGCGTTGGCGAACAGCCGGACCACGGCGTCGTAGTTCTCCTGGCCGATGACGGCGGCAATGCGTGGGTTGGTGAGAATCTGCCGGAGCGGGGTTGCCTGCCAGCGGCCACCGTTGGCCGCGGGGATGCCGTGCTCGTTCCAGACGTTGAGCATGGCCGCCATGCTCTCTCCACTGCGTAGGCGCTCAGCGGCCTCGGTGAGTAGGGCGGCCTCGGCCTCAACGACGGTCACGTGGTCGGGCTCCATACCGAACAGCCGGCGGCCTCCGGGGTGCCTGCCTTCTTGCCGTGCCAGTGCCTTGGCGGCTTTCGTGCGCTCGATGATGAGCTGTCGCTCAAACTCGGCAAACGCGGCCAGCAGGTCGAAGAACAGCCGGCCCTGGGCGGTCGAGGTGTCGATGTGCTCGGTCAGGCTCCGGAACTTGACGCCGCGGCGCTCCAGGTCGGTGACGATCTGCTTCAGCTCGACGACGGAGCGGCCGAGCCGGTCAAGCTTCCAAACCGTGAGGGTGTCCCCCGACTGGAGCAGGCCGAGAACCTGGTCGCGGACCGGGCGCTTGTTTGCGACCCCCGACGCTTTCTCCTCGTAGATATCCGTACAGCCGGCTCGCTCCAGCGCGTTGAGCTGCAAACGCGGGTCCTGGTCGAGCGTCGAGACTCGTGCCAAGCCGATATCCATGTGTCCCCTCCCTGCTCGGGAATCATGGTAACAGCTTGACAGCCACACTGGCGACCAGCCACACCCCTTTGAGGTTGATGTCGATCATCGCGTCCCACACCGCCTCGGTGAGCTCGTGCGCGAGGCCGTACGCGCAGATGCCCGCGTTGTTGAACAGCACGTCGACGGCGCCGAGGCGGGCCACGGTGGCCTCGACGGCGGCGGCGACGGCCGCGCCGTCGCGCACGTCGCCCTCGAACGTCAGGCACGTCGAGCCGAGCGCCTCGCACTCCCCCCGCAGGCTCGCCAGCTCGCCGGCCGATCCCATCGCGTACCCGGGGTACGCCAGCGGCCGCGCGAGGTCGAAGGCGGCGACGTGGGCGCCCTCGCGGGCGAACGCGACCGCCGCCGCGCGGCCCTGCCCGTGCGCGGCCCCGGTGACGAAGGCCACCCTGCCGTCGAACCGCCTCATCGCCAGCTCGGGTCGCGGTAGGGCTCCAGGTACCCGTCCAGGTCCACCCGCAGGGCGTTGTTGACCACGTTGGTCGCGACCATGAGCGCGCCGAGCGCCGTCAGGTCGACGATCTGCGCCGGCGTCAGGAACGCCTCCAGGCGGCCGTAGAGCGTATCGGACACCTCGTTGGAGTCGCGCACGAGCTGGACGCCGTACTCGACCACGGTCTGCTCACGGTCGTCGAGCACCAGCGCCGCCGGGTCCTCCCCCGACTCGACCAGGATGCGGCGGAAGAACGTCGAGCAGATCAGGCAGTCGGCCCCGGTGGAGATCGCGTGCGCGAACAGCGTGGTCGCCCGCTCCCCGAGGAACCGCGCAACGCGGTCGCGAAGGGGGTACCACATCATCAGCGCATGCAGCGCCGTCGCCGAGTGGGCCAGCGTGCGCTTCATGTTGGTGACGCGCCCGTGCGCCGCGAGCTGCCGTTCGAGCTCCGCCCGCGCCGCCGGCTCGGCGTCGGGGACCTCCAGCGGTGCGATACGGCTCATTCGTCTCCTTTCCTGGAAGCGCGGCGCGGACAGCCATGTTCGCTGGAGTTTGCGCCTTCGGTACCTGAGATGCGATCTTCCTGCATCGGCGAGCCTGGGAGGGGTGCCATGAGCGTGTACCAACGGGACACGGAGTCCGAGCAGCGCAACACCGACGGACCGCCGGCCTTCCGGATGGTACGGAGAGGCTACGACCGCGAGCAGGTCGACGCCTACATGCCGCAGCTCCTCGCGCGCCTGGAGGAGGCCGTCGACCGCTACGCCAAGGCCGAGCGGGCGCGGACCGAGCTGCAGCGCGAGATCGCGAACCTGAAGGAGGGCTCGCCGGCGTTCGAGCAGCTCGGCGCCGAGGCGGCCTCGGTGATCGCGGAGGCGGGCCGCTCCGCCGGGCAGCTCGTCGACAAGGCCAGGAGCCGCGCCGAGACGATCGTCGAGGAGGCCAAGAAGCAGGCCGAGCAGGTCCGGACCGACGTCGAGAGCGAGGCGCAGAAGGCGCTGGCGCAGGCCAGCGAGGTGGCCGACCACATCCGGCAGGAGGTGGAGCAGGAGCGGGCGTCGCTGTACGCGGAGACCGAGCAGGTCCGCGAGTTCCGCGACACCCTGCTGGACAATCTCGCTCGGGTGCACGGCGACATCACCACCCTGCTGGAGCGGACCCGTCGGCAGCGGGACCAGGCGCTGGTGCCCGACGGCGCCGCCGGGCCCGCGGCACCTTCCGAGGCGGACGGCAAGGCCGAGAAGGCCCCCGAGCCCGCGAAGATCCCCGAGCCCAAGTAGGCCGGCGGCTGCCGGCCGGTCAGCCGGCGAGCTGGGGGCCGAGCAGCGAGAGGTCGGGCGTTTCCTCGCGCGCCGCTGCCACGGCCTACGCCTACCAGCACCGCCTCGTCTAGGTCACCCGTCCGGCGCGCCGACCGCCAGCCGGCGCATCCCCAGGCGGCGGGAGACCGCGCCCGCCCATTCCAGGTGCTGTTGCGCCAGTGCCCGGTCGTCCGGCCGGCCGCGGGCCAGCAGCACCTTCGCGTCGTGGTGGCGGCCGCGCGCCTGCAGCGGCAGGGCGCCGATGCGCTCATGGGCCTGGACGGCGGCCTCGAACTGCGCCAGCGCGTCGTCCCACCGGCCCATGGCCGCGGCCAGCAGCCCGAGGAACTGCCGGGAGGAGCCGAGCGTGCCGAGCGGGAGCCTGGCGACCAGGACGTTGTGGTCCGCGTAGGGCGCCAGCAGCTCGTACAGCGTGGCCGCGCGCGTGGAGTCGCCGAGGGCGTGCGCGACGATCGCGAGCACGGCCACGTGGTACAGGAACAGGTGGTTGCGCGGCAGCCCGGCGAAGTCGTCGGCGGCCAGCCGCTCGAAATGGGCCCGCGCCTCCCGCGTGCGGCCGGCCTCGCACAGCAGCACCGCCAGGGTGGCTCGCCAGCCGAGGTTCGACGGGTAGCGGTCGACGAACTCCGCGAGCGTCTGCTCCAGCTCGGGCAGCCGTCCCTGTCCCCACCGCAGCCCGATCAGGATGATGGGGTGATAGATGGCGACGACCGGGTCGCGGGCGCGCCGGCCGAGGGCGAGCGCCTCCTGCGCCAGCCGCTCGGCGTCCTCGAACCGGCCGCTCAGCACCGCCTGGCCCGCCTCGAACAGGGGGACGTGCCAGAGGAAGTGGGGCTGACGGAGCTCCTGGGCCGTGCGCCGGTAGCTGTCGAGCTCACGCCGCAGCGCGGCCATGTCGCCCAGCTCCAGCAGGTTGGCCATGAGGAAGCCGCGGCCGCGCAGCGCCATCAGGCTGTCGCCGCTCGCCTCGGCGAGCTGCACGACCTCGCCGGAGATGGCGCGGCGCTCCAGCAGGTTCCCGGGCGCCCAGGTGGCCATGTGCCGGTCGTAGAGCACCGCCGCCAGCGCGACCGGGTCGCCGATCCGCCTGGCCATCGCGACGGCTGTCTCGCTGAGCCCGGCCCGGCGGTCCGGGTCGGGCGAGGACTGCAACGCCTTGGCGAGCCGCCCGAGCACCCGCGCCCGAAGGATGCTGTCGGTCTCCCCCAGCACCGCCAGCGCCTCCTCCAGGAGACGGACCTCCAGCTCGTCCACGGTCCCGGCGGTGAACTCCACCCCGAGGCCGAACGCCGCCCGCGCGAGCTGCGCTCCGTCGCCGGTCCGCTTGGCCAGGGTCGCCGCCCGCTCGTACCGCGCACGCGCGTCGGCGACCTCGCCGGCGGCCATCCGCGCCGCCGCCAGGGCGAGCAGCAGCTCGTCGTACAGCGTCTCGCGGACCAGGGCGTGCGCGAACCTGAAGCGGCCCGGCCTGGTGCCGGCCTCGGTCACCAGCCGGGCGTCCATCGCCTCCTCCAGCGCGTCCAGGACGTCGTCGGACGGCAGGCCGGCCGCTCGGGCGACGACGTCGAGGTCGAACTCCCGGCCCTGGACGCACGCCACCGCGAGGCTGGCGTTGACCGCCTCCGGGAGCCGGTTCAGCCGCCGGCCGATCACGTGCCGGATCCCCTCCGGGATGCCGCCGGTGAGCAGCCCGGAAGCCTCCAGGCGGTCCTCGGCGACCAGCAGCCGCACCAGCTCGCTCACGAAATAGGGGTTGCCCTCGGTCTGGCCGTGGAGGGTGGCCACCAGGTCGGCCGCCGGGTCGATCCCGGCCACGTTGGAGATGAACCGGCTCACCTGGCCCTGGTCCAGGCCGCCAAGGGCCAGGCTCGAGGTCACCGGCTGGCGGAACAGCTCGGCCAGGGTGCTGCTCAGGCGGTGACGGCGGTCCACCTCGACATCCCGGTAGGTGCCGACCAGCAGCAGGCGCGAGTCGGCCAGCTCCCGCGCCACGAACTCCAGCAGCAGCAGGCTGGCCCGGTCGGCCCAGTGGAGGTCGTCGAGGACCACCACCAGGCCGGTGTCGGCCGCCGCCGAGCGCAGCGAGGCCGTCATGGCGTCGAAGAGGCGGAACCGGGCCATCTCGGGGTCGAGCGGGGCCGCCGGCAGCGGGCTGGGCGCGGCCTCCGCCAGCTCGGGCATGAGCTGGCCGAGCTCGGCCGAGGCGCGCAGCGCCAGCCGCCAGGGCCAGTAGGCGGGCGCCCCCTCCCCCTCGTGGCAGCGGCCCCACACCACCCGGACCTCCCTGGCCCTGGCGTCGGCGGCGAGCTCCTCGGCGACGCGGGTCTTGCCGATGCCGGCCTCGCCGGCGACGAGCACGAGCTGGCCCTGCCCGCCGAGGGCGCTGTCGAGCGCGGCCCGCAGCCAGGTCCGCTCGGCGTCGCGGCCGACGAAGGGGACCTTGTCGGGATGCTCGGCGCGCTGCGCCACCGCCAGCGGGGGAGCGGCAAGCTCGGGATGGATCAGCGCGAACACGTTCTCGGGTCGGGACAGCCCCCGCAGATGGTGCGCGCCCACGTCGACGAGGCGGGCCCCGTCCGGCAACTGGTCGGCCACCAGCTCGGCCGTCGCCCTGGAAAGCAGGACCTGCCCGCCCTGGCCGAGCGCCCGCAGCCGCGCGGCGCGGTTGAGCGTCTGGCCGTAGTAGTCGCCGTCGCGCAGCTCGGCCTCGCCGGTGTGCAACGCGGCCCGGGTCGGGAGCGTGGGGCCACCCGGCCAGCTCCTCGCGCCGAGCTCCCGCTGGAGGGTCAAGGCCGCGGCCGCCGCGTCGCTCGCCCGCGCGAAGACCGACACCGTCGAGTCGCCCTCGCCTCGGGTCTTGATGAGCTGCCCGCCATGGGCGGCGACGGCCCTGGCGACGAGCTCCTCGTGCTGGGCCAGCGCGACACCCATCACCGTCCGGTGCCGCTCCCACAGGGGCGTCGACCCCTCGATGTCGGTCAGCAGGAAGGTGAGGATGCCATCCGGGAGCTCGTGACGGTCCGGCCTGCCCCCCATGCGGCCACTCCTGGTCGCGGTTCTTCGGGAGCATCTTCCCTCATCGGCGCCGACCTGGAAACGGCTCCCCGGCGACTCCGTAGATTCGACCCATGCCGCGCTGCGCAGCCTGCGGGCAGGACAACCTGGGGGTCGAGGACTGCTGGCTGGTGTATAGGCGAATGTAGGCGAACGTATGTGCTATTGTCGGTGGTATGAGGCTCTCGGAGTGGGCGCGACGCGAGGGCATCCACTACACGACGGCGTGGCGATGGTGGCGGGCCGGCAAGCTCCCCGTGCCCGCGCGGCAGACCCCGACGGGGACGATCCTGGTGGACGTCGAACCAAGCCGTGCCGGCCGTCTGGTCGTCTACGCACGGGTATCCTCCCACGACCAGCAGGCCGATCTGGATCGGCAGGTCGCTCGGGTCACCCAGTGGGCCACCCGGCAGGGCCTGGCGGTGGACGAGGTGATCGGTGAGGTCGCCTCTGGCGTTGATGGCAAGCGGCCGCGGTTGCGGCGGCTGCTCGCCGACCGGCAGGCGACCATGATCGTGGTGGAGCACCGCGACCGACTGGCCCGCTTCGGGGTCGATCAGTTGGAGGCGGCGCTTGCCGCGCAGGGCCGCACGCTGGTGGTGGTCGACCCCGGCGAGACCGACGACGATCTTGCGCGCGACATGATCGAGGTCCTCACGAGCTTCTGTGCCCGGCTGTATGGGCGCCGTGGCGCCCGCAACCGTGCTATGCGGGCGGTGACCTGCGCCAAGCAGGCCCTCCGTCCCGATCCCACCGCCAGCAGGGACGGCTGATGGGCCGGCGCCGGACCTTCGAGATCCCCGAGGGTTGGGTTGCCTGCGGCTTCCGTTTCGAGGTGGAGCCGACCGCCGGCGAGCAGCAGGAGCTGATCGGTCGGCATTTCGGCGCCCGTCGTTTCGCCCACAATTGGGCGTTGGCGCAGGTCAAGGCCAACCTGGATGCCCGCAAGGCCGACCCGACCGTGCCAGCGCTTGGATGGAGCCTGCCGACGCTGCGTCGGGCATGGAATCAGGCAAAGCAGGAGGTCGCGCCGTGGTGGCGCGAGTGCTCCAAGGAGGCCTACGCCTCGGGGATCGCCGACCTGGTCGCGGCGCTGCGCAACTGGTCAGACGCCAAGCACGGCCACCGGGTCGGCCAGCAGGTCGGGTTTCCGCGGTTCAAGGCCCGCCACAAGGATCGCGGGCGGGTGCGGTTCACCACCGGGGCGATGCGGCTGGAGCCCGACCGCCGCCACCTAGTCCTACCGGTCATCGGCCGGCTGCGGTCTAAGGAGAACACCCGCCGGCTCCAGCGGCTTGTCGCCAAGGGCAGGGCCCGGATCCTGTCGATGACCCTTTCTGAGCACGGCGGCCGGCTGTACGTGTCGGTCGCTACCATCGTCTGCCACCCGCCCTGCACCCCAGCCGAACCCGACGCGCGTTGCGGGATCGACCTCGGGATCGGAGGGGAGTGGGCAGTCATCGCCCACCACGACGACACCATCCAGCGGGTTGCCCATCCCGCCCCCTGGATCGAGACCCACAAGCAGCGCCGCCGGGTCGCCCGGCAACGGTCCCGCCGTATCGTTGGCTCCCGAGGGCACCGCCAGGCGAGCGCCAAGCTGGCGGCCCTGGACCGGCGAGCGGCCAACCTCCGCACCAACAAGGCCCACACTCTCACCACCATCCTGGCGCGCCGCTACGGCACCGTCGTGGTCGAGGACCTCGACATCGCCGCGATGGGCCGTGGGATGAGCAGGCGGGCATTCCGCCGAAGCGTCGCCCAGGCGGGAGTCGGCGCGGTCCGCCCGACCCTGGCCTACAAATGCTCGTGGGCGGGTGGCCGGCTGCTGGTCGCCGACCGCTGGTTCGCGTCGTCCAAGACCCACCACGGCTGCGGCGGCTACCTGGCGGATCTCAGGCTCAGCCAGCGGGCATGGACATGCCCGGTGTGTGGGGCGATCGTGGACCGCAACGCCAATGCGGCCCTGAATCTTCGTGACTGGACCGGACCGGTCACCGACCGGGATGTCCAGCGGGGTGGAGTTGCCGCCCCGGTGCCGCGCGTGGGTGACCACGACGGGCAGGCTCACGTCGTGAGGCGTGGGCGTGCGAAGCCCCAGAAGCCCACCCTCGTGGCGGCAGGGGCCAATGACACCAGAACCAAGCCTCGTCGTGAACTACGACGCGGGCGAGGAACCCCGAGCAGGGGTGCCACTCAGCGGACAGTCACCGATGCCCACTGACTCGGCAACGGCTTCCGGTTCTGTGGGGCTTCATCACCCGCCTCGGCGCCTACCCTCTCGTCGCCGAAGCCGGCGCCCTGCTCCGCGCCCTCCCTTAGTACGAGGGTGCCTCAGGATCGGGAGGATCGCGACGGTCCACACCGGCGCGAGGACCAGCGCCAGGGAGCGCCCGTACTGGTTGGGCAGCACCGACGTGTTGCCCGGTTGGGTCACCCGCCCGTCGCCAAGGAACGCCGGGAGGGTGACCAGCACCACCGTGGCTGAGACCACCAGGGCGGCGCGGACCGGCGCCCGCCATCCGCCGGGCAGGCGGCCGAGCAGCCACCCGGCGGCCAGCAGGGCCGGCGCGACCAGCAGGTCGTGGATGAGCAGGGCGGCCGCGAGCCAGCGGGCCCAGGCGGCCGGCATGGTGGCCTGGGCGTGTCCGAGCAGCCCCCAGACGCCGAACGCCATTACCGGTCCGCCGGCCGCCGCCGCCGGCCAGAAGCCGTGGCCGTAGGCTGGCCGAGGCGACTCGTCGGCGGCGCCGGTCACCGGACCTCCAGGCTGCCGACCCACTTGGTCTGGATCACCCCTGGGTTGTTGGGGGCGATGAGGCGGACCGGGAACCCGTGGTCCAGATGGAGCGGGGCGCCGTTGAGGTCCAGCGCCAGCAGCGTGTCGGGGTCCATGGCGTGCGGGCGGTTCAGGACGGAGCCGGCGTAGGGGCCTTGGCGCTGCAGGGACCGGACGACGACGTGGGTGAAGGGCCGGGCGCCGGCCTCGGCGAGCAGGGCGCGGACCGGCACGCCCCGCCAGCGGGCGCCGACGCTCCAGCCCTCCACGCAGGCGATCGGCAGGTCGGCCTCCCGGTTGGCGCGGGCCCGCAGCTCGGCCAGGCCCAAGTGCAGCGGCTGGTCGACCGCGCCGATCACCTGGAGCCGGTAGGCGGGGTCGCGGGCCGCCTCGACGACCTTGACGTCGTCGGCGGTCTTGTTGACCGGCAGGCCCTGCGGCCCGGCGTCGGAGCGCCGGGGGGCCAGCACCGCCAGCGCCCGCAGCGGCGACACGATGGAACCGAGGTAGCTGACCCCGACGATCCCCGCCGCGACGCCGACCGTGGCGAGGAATCGGCGACGGTCCTGGGCCAATACGTCCTGGCCGCCCGCGGCCGCGGCTGCCGGCCCGCGGAGGGCGGCGCCGGCGACCGGCAGCTTCGCGCCGAGGTGGACGAGCAGCGCTCCGACCGTGATCCAGGCGGTCCAGTAGTGGGTGGTCGTGAAGCTGAACGGGAACGGGTACCAGTAGAAGACGTTCAGCAGGCCGGTGAGCAGCAGCAGGAGGCTCCCGCCGACCAGCGGGACCAGCGCCAGCCGCTCGACGGCGTGGGCGAGCCCGCGTGCCGGCGGCCACACCCACAGCTTCCTGGAGACGGTGAACAGCTTGGCGAGCAGCAGCGGGATCGAGACGACGCCGCTGACCAGGTGCGCGCCCTGTGTCCAGCGGTACAGGTCCCGCGGCCTCGCCGGCCAGGTGAGCCACGCCCGCGGCTCCTGGATGAGGTCCGAGATCAGCCCGGTGACGAAGCAGACGGTGAAGGCGACCCCGAGGGCGACGCCGAGCGCCGCGGTGGCCCGCGGGTGCTGCGCCGGGGAGCCACCGGTCATGCGGGCATCCGCCCCGCCAGCAGCTCGGTGGCGACCGCGAGGGTGCGTGGGCTGGTGGCCAGCTCGCCGGCGTCCAGGGCCGCCTGCAGGTCCTCGATGCGGTCGAGGTCGCGCAGCGGCGGCAGCAGCCCGACCCGCAGGCGGCAGGCCGCCGCCCGCCGCAGGGTCACCTCCAGCACCGCGTCGGTGCCCATGGGCACGCCCAGGAACAGCTCCGGCCGGGCCGCCTTGGCGGCCACCAGGTAGTAGCCGCCGTCGGTTGCCGGGCCGAGGGCCACGTCGACGCGGTCGAGCAGCTCCAACGCGGCCGAGTAGACGGCGCCCGGGACGTGGGGAGTGTCGGCCCCGACGATGGCCACCCGCTCGGCGCCGCGCTCCAGCAGCCCGGCCAGGCATGCGGCCAGGCGGTCGCCGAGGTCGCCGGCGACCTGGGGGAGGAGCGAGAACCCCGGCGCCAGGCGTCGCATCCTCCGCAGCGCGGCCGTCGGGGTGAAGCACAGCCACGGCGCCGCGTCCACGGTGGCGACCACCTCGAGGGTGTCGCCGAGCATGGCGGCGGCGGCCCGGGACGCCGCCGCCGCGCCGACCGTGGCGGCCAGCCGGGTCTTGGCCAGGCCCGCCACCGGCGCCTTGGCGACGACCGCAACGGCCCGGCCAGCGCTGGTGGTGGTCACCCTCAGCCGGCCGCCCGCGGCCGGGGGCGCTCGGCCAGCAGCCGCACGGCCACGCCGGCCATCGCCGTCACCGCCCGCACGGTCCCAGGCAGCGAGCCGGCCACCTTGCTCCTGCCGCCGGCGCGGCGCCGATAGCGGACGGGAACCTCGGCGACGCGCAGGCCGGCCCGGCCCGCCCGCCCGAGCATCTCCAGCGGCCAGCCCTGGCCACGGTCCACGATCCCGAGCGCGAGCAGCGCGTCCCGCCGGATCGCCCGGAACGGGCCCAGATCGGTGACGGGCACGCCGAACAGGACCCGGCAGGCGACCGCGAGGAGCCGGTTCTCCACCACGGTGAGCCGGGACATGGCGCCCCGCTCGCGCGCCCCACGCAGCCGGGAGCCGACCACCAGGTCGGCGTCGCCAGACAGGACCGGACCGGCCACCGCGTGGAGGTCGGCGCCGTCGAAGGAACCGTCGGCGTCGGCGAAGGCGACCACCTCGGCGCCGGGAGTGGCCAGCACCCCCGCCCAGCAGGCCGACCCGAAGCCGCGGCGCCCCTCGTGGACGACCCTGGCTCCGTGGGCGGCGGCGACCGCCGCGGTCGCGTCGGTGGAGCCGTTGTCGACCACCACCAGGTCGACGCCCGGCGCGAACGTCGCCAGCGCGGCGGGGAGCGCGTCCGCCTCGTCCAGCGCGGGCAGGATGACGCTCACGCGGCGCAGGTCCATCACCCGGCCCACTGTGGCGGGCGGTTCTCACGGCCCTCGGTCGCGGTCCTTACGAAGCGGCGACATCCCGCGAAGCGGGCCGTGGCGCGGCTAGCGTGATCCCATGGAGATCAGGTTCGGCCGCGCCACCGCGGCCACGGCCGTCGCCGTGGTCGCGGTCGGGGCGCTGGGTACGTTCGCGATGCGCGGCTGGGGGCGGGTGCCGTGGAGCACCCCGAGCGTGCCCTGGTACCACAGCTTCCCCTTCTACGTGTTCCTCGACGTCCAGTTGTCGCGCTGGGCGCTGCCCGCCGGG
>Ga0184626_10000282_pt1 | contig 14771 bp, 10 predicted proteins | sample PLM3_60_b1_FD_133142 | JGI IMG/M metagenome (GOLD analysis project Ga0184626, IMG submission 133142) | Groundwater sediment microbial communities from an aquifer in East River, Colorado, USA - PLM3_60_b1 | ecosystem: Environmental > Terrestrial > Soil > Riparian zone | place: USA: East River... | reverse complement strand
TTTGGTATTTCAAAAGTACTGACTCCTGACGGAGACGGCATCAATGATATCTGGATGCTCTCGAACATTGAAAGTTTTAAAGGAAATAACGTGGTGGTTGTTGATCGATGGGGAAATAAGGTCTATAGCGCCACAGGGTATGATAATGTGCGTATTTTCTGGAATGGCACCAATAACAATGGTTCCGTGGTTCCCACCGGAACATACTTTTATACAATCGAAGTCCGACATCAGGATAAAATAGTCCGTAAGAAGGGATTTCTCGAGGTAATCCAATAACGTCATGAGAGTAAACGCAAGTTACCGTACGACCTCTCTGATAGTTATTTTGATCGGAATTATTGTTTCTTCTGCGACGGCACAACAAATGCCACAGTTCTCGCAGTTCATGTATAACAACCTCGTCATTAATCCCGCATATGCTGGAGGTGATGGGGCGCTTAGCCTCACAGTGTTACATCGCAGCCAGTGGACTGGAGTGGACAATGCCCCATCCACACAAAGTTTTTCTGCTCATACATTGGTCAAGAAAAAACAAATAGGACTAGGACTCACAGTAATGCGCGACCGTATTGGCGTTCACAAAAACACCAATATCCTAAGCAATTACGCCTATCACATATATTTGAAGGAGCACTCGATACTTTCAATGGGTCTGCAGGTTGGCATTACCAACCTAAAGTCAGATTATGCCTCGCTGGCAGGAACTCCGTTGGATCCAAAGCTGGTCAACTCAATTAATGAAACAATGCTGGATTTTGGTGCCGGTATTTACTTCAGAAGTCCCAGACTACACATTGGACTATCCTCACCCGGACTTTTAGCCAGAACTGTCAGCCTAAATGATACGCTCTCAGTTAATTTTCAAAAAGCAAACTTATTAGGATATCTCAGGTCCACGTTTACGCTGGGCGACGCATTTGAAATGGAGCCGGCGGTGATGCTTAAACTGTTTAAAGGGCTGCCCGCTTCCTTTGATATCAACCTTAATTTCATCTACAAAAAAGTTCTTACGGCCGGGTTGTCCTATCGGACTAAGGAGTCGATCGACATGATTCTTAAGTTCCAGCTTACACGTCAGTTGCAGTTTGGATACGCATATGATCACCCGGTTAACTATGCGGCGAAACTTAGTAATGCCTCTCACGAGCTTATGCTCAATTTCATATTCAGGAATTTTGAAAACCAGGTAGCCTCACCACGATGAGTAAAATAAAGAAACTTGGTTTTGTTATTCTACTCATATTTCTGAGTTGCCCACGGTATGGTCATTCCCAAGCCACCGTTTTCGCACTGCTAAAAAAACCTCGAACGTTAGCGAATGAAAATTTTAAGATAGGAGCATACGCCGATGCGATAAAACTTTATCGACGTTTACTGAACAAAAATCCCGGTGATGCAAGTTTACAACTAAGGCTGGCACAATCGTATTATCACGTAAAGGATTATCCAAAGTCCATCTCCCTGTACGATTCATATCTGAAACATAATAATGCCGCATTTCCGTTGAGCGATATGTTTTTTTATGCCGAAGCACAGGCCGCTGTAAGCAATAATGGCGCGGCTTTGGAATACTACGAGCAATATCTTGAACGCGACCCAGACAATGAGCTTGTCGCAAAAAAAATATGGCGCATTAATAACATCAAATATTTGTACGAAGATTCATCGCGTTATGCTATTAAACCACTTGAGATCAATACCAGTTTTGGAGACCTCAACGCCGTTCCGCTCAATGATGGGATTGTCTTTACGTCAAATCGGAGAACAATAAAAGCTGTAGAACGCGTTGATAGAAAACTAAATGAACCGTTTTATCAGCTTTATTCAGCGGAGTGGAAGAAAGATTTGACTGTCCGGAACGGCTATGTAATAGGTGAGCCCGGAGTTTTCGCTGGAACGCTGCACTCCTCATTCAACACAGGGCCGGTAGCATTCTTTAATAAAGGCACTCAAATGGCCTTTGTTGCTTCGTCGCAGGAGCCAGATAAAAATGGCGAAAGAAAGCTGGGGGTGTATTTTGCTTCCCTGGTGGATAGTAGATGGCAGCCGGGTTTAGCATTCTCATACAATAGTGATGATTATTCGATAAGCGACGTCACAATTAATGAAAGCGGAACAAGCATTTTCTTTTCTTCCGATATGAAAGGTGGAATCGGTGGCAAGGATATCTACACATCCCAATTGAAAGACGGACGTTGGTCAAAGCCAACAAATCTTGGTGAAACGGTAAACACCGCGCACGACGAAATATTTCCATACCTGGATCGCGAGGGGAGTTTATACTTTTCTTCCGACGGCCACCCTGGTCTGGGACAGCTGGATATCTTTAAGGTAGAAGTAAGACCGGGTGGATTCGGCGAACCGCAGAATGTCGGGTATCCACTCAACAGCAGCTATGACGATTTTGGATTATCGCTTGATTCACTTGGTACTCATGGGTATTTGAGTTCCAACCGAAAAAATGGAGGATATGACGACGACTTATTCGAGTTTGATATGGATCTTCAAAAATATCCTCTTACCATCTCGGGTATCGTAAAGTACAAAGAGCACACGTGGAGTGATCAATCGGCCATATACGCCTGGCCAAAAGTCAAGATTGCGCTAATCGACAGTTGGAACGGAAGGAGTGCGTTTGAGACCGCCGCGGACGCTAATGGGAACTTTTCCGTGACAATTCCCTACTTTAGCAAATACTTCCTCCAAATAATCGACGAGTCGGGCAACGAGCATAAGGTCAGTTTTGAAATTATGAAGTACCGGACCGAAGTCAGCAACCGCGAAATTGTCGTTGTGAAAGATATCTTCACTCAGAAAGAAGAACAGAAATAACTATGAATGAGCCGCAATGCCGATATCTACACCCACACGTCCGCAAATTCTGCGTAAGGTGGACAATTGCAATGCTGGCCGTTATACTTTTATACCTGCCTGCGCTGAGTCAGGAAAAGCAGACGATTCAAATCAAGACTTTTGACCAGAAACTTCAGCCACTGAAGAATATAGACGTGTCGCTAAACGGAAAGGATTATGTATCTGTAGGGCACAAAGGATTCGCGATAGTCGAAATAAATTCCAGTGACCTTCCTGTAAAATCGATAAATATAAAAGACGATAAACTGGAAGCGGCGAGTTGGGACTTTTCCAAAGGAATTATTGAAATCATTGTTCGCCCGAAGAGTTACACGCTGGTTCACTTTGTGGTTCAGTTTCCGGATGGGACCCGTGTTCCCAGGTCAACTGTTTCTTTCAAAGGATCTAAAACCATTACGGCCGAGACCGACGCAACGGGGGAGGTAGATATACCCATCGTATTGAATGAGAAAATTGCCGGTCCTGGTCAATTCCAGATAAAAGATCTTCAGGTAAATTCAGTAAACCTTTCGCCAAAAGGGAATTTGATTACTGTAACCAGGCCAAGGGTTCTCTCAGCGGAAGAAAGAAGGAAAGCAGAGGCGGGTTCTTTGAAAGGCCAACTCAGTGACTTCGACATGACGAAGCTGGACTCGATTCAATCGATCACGGTTTTTTATGCTGTGTTCAAAGATATAGCCATGAAAGATCTCACCCCTGCAGAGAGAAAGAAGCTCGACGCAAAGTTCCATGAACTTGTGATGGAAGATTCCGTGGCGCGAAGCCAATCCCAGTTTATTGCAAATATCTCCGATTCATCGTTTGTTGCGGAAGATATCAGAAACCTCTTAAACCATGCGACACTCGAAAGCGACGCTCTCCAGGCAAACCGATCCGAGTTTGATGCGAAGGTCCAGGTAATTTCTTCGAAATTGGAAAAGGGGATAGCCAACTTCACTGCCGAAGAACGCAAAAGTCTACTCGCCGATATCGACCTGCTGGAGAAAATTCTCATTCAAAACGAGAGTAAGTTTTATCAAAACCGCAGTGATTATCAGGAAATCATCAATACGCTTAAGCAAAAGTATTTTGATATTCAAAACCTTGAAACCAGGCTGTCGGATTCGGAAAAGCAGCGAAATGAAGAACAGCGTGTATCCCGCCAGCGTTTTGTTGTTATTTCATCTGTGCTCATTGTTTTTGGCGCGTTGATCATTCTACTGATGTCATTCAGCAGCAGGTTACGAAAACAGGCAAAGGATCTAAAGGCGGCCAACGAGGAAATAAAAACAATGAACGAAAACCTCGAAGCGATTGTAGAAAAGAGAACGCAATTGCTGGAAGAATCAAACAGGGAGCTCGATACGTTCCTTTACCGCGCCTCTCATGATCTCAGGTCGCCAATAAGGTCGATCCTTGGTCTGTGTAATATCATAGATCATATTCCCCCAACCGAATTATCTCACCGGATGAGAGGGACCACACTGAGCATGGACCGGATGCTTAAGAAACTGATTAATATCAGCGAGATCAGTCAGCATTCCGCAGCGATGCAGAAAATAAACGTATCCACTGCAATAGCCGATGCAAAAAATAAATTGCAGGAAATGATCAAGGAGCGAGGAGTTCAGTTGCATATTAACTGTGCTGAGGATATTACCCTGAATTCAAGTTCCGCACTGATCGAGAATATACTAATCAACCTGATGGAAAACGCCGTCTTTTTCAGCGCGCTTAAAAATCAGGATGAAGCGCGTGTTGAAATCAAGGTTGCTGTCAATGGCACCACGCTGGAGCTTAGTGTATTTGACAACGGGGTTGGTATTGAGGACGCAATAAGACCCAAACTATTCCACATGTTCTTCACGGGCCACGAGAAAACCAAGGGCAATGGGCTTGGACTTTATGCAGTTCACAAGTGCGTTACAGCATTGTACGGCAAAATAATCGTAGATTCAAAAGCGGGGCAGTACGCGAAGATAAGCGTCATTCTGCCCTACAATTAACGCATCTTTCTCAGCGAATTTTTCCAGTCGCGGGAGCCTCAAATTATTCATTTCCCCTTCAAAATACTTTGTCATCTGCAGAGGGACCATATATTGATGGAACTTGTAGATCATTCAGTCTCAGGTAAACGGTCAACTGGCCGCGGTGATGCACCATGTGATTGATCGTAGAGCTTACATTTTCCTTTATTGGCGAACTGAAAATAACCTGGCCGTTGTTTTTGAGGTGAAAAATTCCGTCAAGGTCCTTGTTGGTTGCCCGCTGTAATGTGCTTTTTGCTCCTTTGACATTTTCATCAAAGTATCTCACAAGATCGTCAGTATTTTTCGCCTGAAAGCGTTCGAATGTCCCCAAATCTATCTCCGACTTTTCAACCATATGCGTTATCCATTTTGGCATTGCCGCTATAAGATGCACCAGATATCCCATAGCCATCGACCTCTCATGTGGCTTCCAATCATATAACTTTTCAGGGACGCGCTCCAGACACTTGTGCGTTGCGCCGGCCTCAGCTTCAAGTTCTTTCAGATATTCAATTCCAAAATTAATTTCATTCATAACTATTACGGGTTTAGTACGTGTGATCAACTATTTGAAGTAGATGATTGAAATGCCCCGGGGGTTGCCAGTGTACTTGTACGCTTGGAACGCGGTGAGTCAATTCAAGCTATCGCTTTTCTTTAAACGATTATTTTAATGCTTTAGTTGGGACAGAAGTGACTTTAGTGCTCGTGCTTTCAAGGCCCAAAAGCTTTTGCATACGTCGAATCCTTGTCTCTCACGATACCGTGAGAGACGTGATTTTTCAAAACCGCTGAAGGTATTGACAACACAAATCAGCCGCTTTGGACATTTTTGCAGTTATTTGCTAGATTCCAAAAACTTTCGGCTATGGTGAAGATTTATGTAGTACTGTTTTTCTTAATGGTGTCAGGTCACCTCAGTTCTAAGTCACAGAGCCTGGAGATCATCGGCAAAAATTTCGTCGCATTTTCTGTGGCAAATACCGATTCCACCTCTCAATGGTATGAGAAGACCTTTGGTTTGAAACTTCTTAAAGAGATCAAACCTGCCGACGGAACCGTACACATAAGAATTATCGGAAATGATTCGTTCATGATTGAACTAGTTCAACTACCTAATTCAAAACCACTAACGGCTTGTTCAATCGAGAATAATCAAACCCACCTGTTACAGGGAATTTTTAAAGTTGGGATCTTTGTCAAAGATATTGTCCTGGCGGAAAGATATTTTAAGGGCAAAAATATTGCGATTATGCATGGTGTGTTTGAAGACACGGATACTCATACAAAGTCCCTTATCCTCGAAGATCCAAACGGAAACTTACTACAGGTACTTGAGCAAGTAAATTAACAGAACACAACCTTTCAAATAACAGGCTATGTGCTTATCGTGGAAGGAGATCCCAGCCGGCGGCCTCGTCTATGGACCAGGCATTCACCCAGGCGCAGCGTACAATTGCATCCGAAGGGCTGTAAACATAGGTAAATCCATATCCATCCGTTGTCATTTCGACATAGTTGAAATACATATTGAGTCGTTCGAACGTCTTTCCAAAATGTGTATAATCCTTCGTAAATTCCATCCAGCGGATGGCGGAACCTCCAAAGAATGGTAATCCATTGGGATTTTGCGGAAATTCATCTGAGATCAATTGCAAAGGAAATTTCTGTTCCCGGTGCAAGGCAAATGAACTGTATAGTTTATCTGAGTCCCTGTAAAAATGAATTGAATCGAGCTCAAATCGAATGTAAGTTGTAAACAAGGTATCACCCCAATTACCCCAATACGAATCTTCGGGTTTCAACCTCGAATTAGATTTTTCTGTTAAGAATTCCGACACAACCCAGGCATCAGATTCTTTGCCCGTGATTGCTAAAACAAGTGTGTCTGGTAGATATTCAAAATTAACATTGCCACTTGGTCTAGATAAAGTTGCTTCAAAAAGAACAAAATAACTCCGTTGCCCAATGGAGGGGCTGACAAAACTGATAGGTCCATTGTCGGGTATCCCTTCCAGTGGATCGACAAATTCGACTGGTTCAATAACTTCACGTTCAATGGACGGCTCAGGATCTGTGCACTGAATCAGGGCCAGGGATAAAATCAACAGTCCAATAACAATTTTGCATTGACTTTTACCTCGAATTCTGAAACGACCTATATAGAAGCAATCGGGTAACATTAAGTAAAAATAAAAAAGAAATAGCAAAGTGATAGCACTGCTGCTCGATCAGTTCCGGATTAACACCAAAATTTGAAACAGTCACGAATTTTATTGACTGCAAGGTGTGCATTCAGAGAGTTGCCAAGTGAACGATGTTGTCAACACAATCCCTCGCACGCCCTGCACCCTAAAGGCCCGCCCGAACGACTAACAGAAATATCCTCCGGCAAACCCTAACAATTTTTTTCAAGAATAACTCTATCAAGTTCGGTCGGGCGGGGGCAGCCGCACGGAATACGGGTTGTATTATGATCTCGGTGGAAGCTAAAATGCGCGGTGGGTCCCTTAAGGCCCGCCCGAACTACTAACTGAAATATCTGTTGGCAATCCCTAACAATTTTTTTCTAGAATAACTTTATCAAATTCGGTCGGGCGGGGATTCAAGGGCGGGCGTGGGATAAAGTTTGCTAACGATAACTAAACCCTGGGCTGTCGCGCAGTTGTCTGAGTCATTACCACTGACGGTGTAGTAGTCGAGTCCTCGGAAACCAACGGGAGGATTACCCGGAAAAGAGACCCATGCCCTAATTGTGATTCCACTTCTATGGATCCGTGAAGTACCTCGATCTGCGCTTTGATCAGGTATAGGCCAATGCCCCTGCCTTCGACGTGGGTGTGAAACCGCTTGTATAGTTTGAACATCTTTTCTCTATGCAGGTGGACATCAAAACCAAGACCATTATCCATGATCTCCAAGACTACCTTTCCATCGACAGTCTTGCTGGTAGCGACCACTCTTAAATTCCGATCCGGTGACCTAAATTTTACCGCGTTGCTTAAAAGATTGTAAAATGTGCTCTGCAACATGGCGCGCACTGTAATTATTCTGGGAAAAGCATCAAAGTTGGCAATAATTTCTTCCTTGCCGCTAAGGCTGTCATCCAGCAGGCTGATACTTTGATTCCATTCCTTTTCAAAGTCCACCATTTCCAGGTATTGGTCTGGCTCGTTACGAAGGTCAAGTACCTTATTCAAATCTTTGATAACGAGATCAAGATCTGAGGCCGTCTTACTCATCAGGTCAACCCATTTTTTCGCTTGCAGTAAATTCTCCTCAGCTTTTGCCAAATCCGAAAGGCCCAGTAATCGCGCCACGGGACCACGCAGGTTATGCGAAACGGTGTAGGAGAATTGGAGCAATTCATTATTATGCTTTACCAGCTCTTCATTTGTTGTGCGGAGCTCAAGGGTCTTCTCTGCTACAAGCCGCTCTAAGGTGCGATTAAGGTCACTGATGTCCCTGTTACTTTCAGTCAGCTTGCTTGCCTGAGCCTTGATTTTTTCATTCTGCTCTGACACCTCATGATAAAGTTGTTTTAGTTCAGCATTCACTTCCTGAAGTTTGTCAGCCTGCGCTTGTATGCGGGTATTTTTGTCGGTGATGGTGACGTTGAGTCCCTTTATCCTTGAATAGAAGCGATAGTATCCAAATGCCAGCGCGCCAAGCAACGCGATACAGCTAAACCCGCCGATCAATAATATGAATTGTTGTTGCAATTTTGACTCCTGCAGACTGATCTTATCAATGGCAAGCTGTTTGTCTTTTTGCAACACCTTGATGTTCCGGTCGCGCTCTTCGATCTCCTGCATCTTTTCAAGGTTTACGAATCTGCGGGCAAGATCGGTACGATGAATGGAATCTTTCAGTTGCGTTGCTAAAATCGAAAATCGCAGTGACTCCTTGTAGCTGTCCTGAGCGGCAAGAAGATCTCTCCGGGTATTATAGTTGTGGATAAGCAATTCATTCGAGTGGGTGAGGCGGCAGTACTCCTCCGATAAATCGAGAAACTTTGTTGCATTCTTAAAGTCACCCTGACGGAAATAAATATCGCCGGTTCCCCATCTGGACCAAGCAAGAATGAAAGCATAGTTAGATGTTTCCGCCAACTGTATACTTCTTTGGTATAACTCGAGAGCTTTCGTGTAGTGTTGTTGTTTGGCCTCCAGAAATCCAAGATTCATCAGCGCTTCGCTCATCCTTCTATTGTCACCCAGGCGCTTGTTTATCTGAAAAGCTGAATCCAGACATCTTCTTGCTTGCGTATTGTCGTTTAGCTCGGTCATGACGACGCCTTTGAGCATCAGCGCATCCGCATGGTAGATCTTGAGCTGTCTTTTATTCCCGATGTTTAGTCCTTCATTGGCTAGTCGCAGTGCCTGTTTCATGTCACCAAGGTGGAAATTGACCCAGCCTATGCGATTACGAATATCATAGGCTTCGGCGTCGAAGCCCCTGAGTTTGCTTAATCTAAGTGCGTCATAAAGGTCGTTTAGCGCCAACTCATACTCACCGCGTTCAGATAACACTTGACCCAGGTCTGTGAGAAGGGTAACATACTTCCGAAGAAGCGACATCCTTAAATAATAGTTTCTCGCGGAATCTGACAACGCCACGGCCTCATTAAACCGGCCTTTCTGAAAGAGAATTAATGCCTTCAAATGACGGATGTCATTAATGTCTTCCTCGTGTTCCGGATTCTTCACTGCGATCGATTCAGCTTCCGCAAGTATAGCTTCAGCCGAAGAAAGGTCACCGGCTGTCAGCTTGTTGGTGGCCTTCAAAGCAAGTGCGTCTATCAACAACATTTTGTCAGACAGAAGGCGACGGATTGCAATTGCCCTGTCAAGGTAGAGTTCCTGCTTATCGTACTGAAAACGCTGCCCATAGAGCGCGCTCATGTTTCTGTAGATCTTGGAAAGCGTAATTGGGTTGGTGCTGTCCTTCAATATTTCATAGGCCTTTCCGAAATAGTGCAATGCCGAGTCGTTCTCTACTTCTTCAAGACTGCAGACCCCAAGTTGGAGGAGCGAATACCCTTTGTTCACCAGATCGCCAGCCTGCTCGGATAGGTATAGTCCCCGGTGCAGATCTTTATGGGCCTCAGGGAACTGTGCCGAAAGATATTCATATACTCCACGGTACGTATGAGCAACGCCTTCTCCCTTTATATATCCCAGTTGACGACTGAGTTGCAGCGCCTGATTGTTGTAACCAAGGACCTTAGCATTGTTAACGGAAATAAATTCGTAGGTCAGCTGATTGAGGAGATCGACTTTCTCTTCCTTTTCAGACGACTTTAGCCTGGACTCGAGGCTGTCCGTCACCTTTGATTGGCCCATTACAGACACGCCAATAAACCACACAAACACTAATGCCAGGACGCCCTTGCTGGAACCCATTTTTCGATTTTAGAGTCTGTAAAGTTAATGTGAATAGAATTCTAAAAAAATCCGAATGAGTAACTGGTCAAGTCTTATTATGTAACTGGCAATCAATCTTTTATCAACATTAATCAAACGTTGCCGGTAAGGTGTGAACTAACGAGCGGCCGGCGGGACTTTCGGGCAGCTAGGTGGCCAGGTAGCTGTACCCAGGTAGCTAGGTAGAGGAAATTCCTTTTTATCTTCATACTTATGAAAACAAGACTCCTCCTTTTTCCTTTAATGCTTTGTGTGTTTCAGGGTTCCTTGAAAGCACAAACAGGAACGCAACAGAATAATAGTACTCCGTACGGCCGAACCTCGCCGACAGAAGTCAAGAAGGTAATGGACCGGGTCCGGAATTACATCGAACAGGTAACGCCTGGAAGTATCATCGACGGTAGAACAGGCGAAAACATTCGCGATTTGCGGAAACCGTCGAAAGACGCGACCCTTGCTAAGACGGAGTACAACATGACCTCACACGAATGGGGCCTTGTCTATACGGCTATGCTACACGCAGAAGCTACAACTGGAGACCGGCTGTTCAAAGAATATGTTTCGAACCGTTTTCTGTTCCTTGGAAGCGCGGCGGAATATTTTCGGGCGAACAAAGTGGCATTCCCGCAGTTGGTTAGTCCACTGGAACATTTTCTGTTTCCGCAATCGCTGGACGATACAGGTTCTATGTGTGCCTCAATGATTCAGGCGCAACGGCTTGGTATAACCAACGAGCTTAAGACGGAAATCGACCGTTCCATAGAATTTATCCTCACAAAAGTGATCCGCCTTAAGGACGGCACATTTGCAAGAAACAGACCGCTGCCCAACAGTGTGTGGGTGGATGATTTGTATCAGGGAATTCCAGCCCTGGCACAAATGGGAAAATTAACGGGCGACCATAAGTACTATAACGAAGCTGTGGGCCAGGTTCTCGCGTTCGCCGGCCTATTGTTCGACAAATCAAAGGGCATCAGTATGCACGGATGGGTGGAAGGAATGGATCCGAATCCGGCGTTCTACTGGGCACGTGCTAACGGATGGGCTATACTGGCTGTGTCCGCGTTGCTTGATGTACTTCCTGAACATCATCCTCAACATAAACAGGTACTCGAATTATTCAAGGCGTATTGCGAAGGTATCGCCGCAAAGCAGTCATTTACAGGGTTCTGGCATCAGTTATTAGACCGGAATGATTCTTTTCTCGAGACTTCAGCCACAGCAATGTTCACCTATGCTTTTGCACACGGAATTAATGAAGGATGGCTGGATTTATCGGCCTATGGTCCCGTAGCACTTCTTGGTTGGAATGCGGTGAGCACTAAAGTAAACGAAAAAGGACTGGTGGAGGGCACGAGCGCCGGGACGTCAATGGCCTTTGATGCTGCGTATTATTATCAGAGACCAGTTGGTACAGGTCCGCACGGTTATGGTTCAGTTTTGATTGCCGGTGCCGCGATGTATAAATTATTGAGTGAACATCCCTACGAATCCAACGGCCCCGTCTTCTTCAAACGGTGAAACTTAATGTAATAGGAGCGGAGTAGGGAACGCGAAACCCTATTAATGATAAGAATCAAGTAAGGCATTATTCTTTATTAACTTGCAGGCCTTTTGGTACCAATGGCAAAGTAAAAAGTTTTTTACCTGTAGCATTGTCGATTGCATTCCGTATAGCAGGCGCTATCGCGAGGATAGGGGTTTCACCTGCGCCAACAGACGGAATATCTTTTCTGTTAACCATCACTATCTCTAGTTTGGGGCAATCGCTGAATCGTGGTACACGGTAAGTGGAGAAACTTGGGTTAATGATTTTCCCTTCTTTGAAATTAATCCATTCGAATAACGCACCACCCATTCCCTGTATTACGGAGCCTTGAATTTGATTCTCCAGATGGTTGGGATTAATTATCGCACCACACTCAAAAGCTGCGACAACGCGGATGACTTTTATACCATCGCCCTCGGGATCTGGATCAACTGCAATTTCGGCACAGGTAGCGATGTAACTTCCTTTTTCATCCCCACACGCGATTCCAACTCCATGACCAGGTGTTACGGGCTTGCCCCATCCGAATTTCTCCGCAGCTGCATTCAATACTCCCGCCATTCGTTCATTCTCAAGATTTTGAAGTCTGAAGGCCAATGGGTCTGTCTTTGTCTTCAAAGCAAGGTCATTCATCATACACTCCCGGGCAAATACATTTGCGGTAGCCGCTAGCCCACGATACGATCCCTGCCGCAACGGAGAGGCTGATCGATGAAATTGAATTCTCTTATGTGGCACCGCGTAAGGTGTTTCAATACCCGATCCACCTGAATTGTAATTGTGAAATTCCCAGGATCTGACCTTACCCGCGGTAATTCCACCTTTCACTTCGATGACTCCTGCCGGGCGAAAGTATGCCCACGTGAATTCTTCCTCACGTGTCCAGACAACTTTTACCGGTCGTTTCGCAGTGCGCGCCAGTCGTGCCGCCTCAATACCGGCCTCGCCCGTATGTTTTCCGCCGTAACCTGAACCGGTATCAGGCATGATCACGCGAATATTTTCCTTGGGTATGTGAAATAACTCTTCCAGTTCCTCCTGAACACCAAAGGGACGCTGCGTCCCGGTCCAGACGGTCAACTTGTCCTCCGTCCACTCTGCTAACCCCGCGCGTGGCTCGAGCGGAGCATGCGCAATGTAATCTATCCTGAACGTTTGCTCCAGTGTGTGCTCGCATTTTCCAAATTCGGCATCCACATTTCCTTTTGTTCCTTCATCATCACCCTTCTCTGCCTTTTCACGCAGAAAAGTAAAAATTTCTTCACGCGAAGGTTGAGCACTAGTCTTCCATTCTGCCTTTATAGAATTGATAGCATCGGAAGCGAGCTGGACGGTGGGTGCTGCAACTCCAATAAAGTTCCCATCCTCTACAACGACAACTCCTTTCATTCCTCTGGCTACGCTGGTATCGGCCACCACCAACGAAGCACCATACGCCGCAGGCCGAAGGATTTTTCCGTGTAACATCCCTGGCAACAGCATGTCGGAAACGTATTTGTGTTTCCCTGTAACAAAGTCACTGCCGTTGATTTTGGGAACCGATGTTCCGCACACTTTCCACCGGGATACCTCCTTAACCGCTATGTTATCGTTGACAGGCTTTACTATTTTCTTTCCATCAGTCAACTTGCCGATACTAACCTTTTCATTGGTCTTTTGATTGACAACCATTCCGTTTTCGATGAGCAGATGTGCCCGATCTGATTTCCACCTTTCAGCAGCGAGATCCAAAAGGTACTCTCGTGCGGAAGCAGCAGCTTTGCGGAGTTGGGGCCCCATGTAGGGAATGGAGCGGCTTCCGAACGTACCTCGATCATAGGGCGTGAGCGCCGTATCACCCATGATCATCACTATTTTACCAACAGCTACTTCCAGTTCTTCTGCAACTATTTGAGCCAACGATGTCCGAATATTTTGGCCTACTTCAGCCTTCCCCGTATACACCGTAACGACATCATCTGACCCAACGTGTATCCAAGCACTGATCTGGTCTTCGGCATCTTTCGTATCCAGTGACGAGGTGCCATGGGCTATTCCATAAGTGAGGGTCACAGTCAGACCTGAACCCAGCGCCTGGAGAAAGGTTCGCCTGTTCATATGGAAAGTGTATCCGGTTCCCCCTTCAGATTCATATTGCTCCGGAGCGCTTTTCAGTTTGCTATCTTGGTTACTCGTCTTCATAGTTTACTTTTTTGACACCTGCTGAATAGCTTCTATTACCCGGGTATAGGTACCACATCTACAAATGTTACCCTGCATGGATTGCACAATGTCGCCTTCTGAAGGGCTGGTCTTCTTCGCCAGTAAGGAGACCGCCGACATTATCATTCCGGGCGCGCAATAAGAGCACTGGAATACATCTACATCCAGAAAAGCTTTTTGAACAGGATGAAGCTTACCGTCTGTCGCCAGACCCTCAATTGTGGTAATTTTTTTACTACCAACAGACGAGGCCTTGGTGATGCATGATCGTGTAGCTACACCGTCAACCAAGACCGTGCACGCGCCGCAAGCCCCTTCGCCGCATCCATATTTGCTGCCTGTCAGAGATAGTTGGTTGCGTAGTATATTCAGCAGGCTCTCTTCAGGCTGTACCTCGATCGTGTATTTCTTATTGTTAACGAGAAGTTCCATAATTTAAAATTATTAGCACTTAGAGCACGAATACGTGCGCCTGGTTATAAGCTAGCAGAAATCAAGCATGTAAGCAACCCGGATTATGTGAACGGAAGAGGGTAGGGTGTGAGCCGTATATGAAACAAAATTAAACCGGGATAACAGAAGGATCGTTAAATTAGTGGTGTGGACAGGATCTCTCTTAAGAATTGTTCAACACATATTTAAATAACTCAATTCTTGAAACTACCATCATGAACCAGCGGGAAAAACAGCTCCTTATTTCAGGAGCGA
>Ga0184626_10000281_pt1 | contig 14774 bp, 9 predicted proteins | sample PLM3_60_b1_FD_133142 | JGI IMG/M metagenome (GOLD analysis project Ga0184626, IMG submission 133142) | Groundwater sediment microbial communities from an aquifer in East River, Colorado, USA - PLM3_60_b1 | ecosystem: Environmental > Terrestrial > Soil > Riparian zone | place: USA: East River... | reverse complement strand
TTGCCGTTCACCCGGCCGGTGTATTGAGCGCTGCCTGCGGTAAAACTGATCTCATCGCCGTTAAGCTTGCCTGAAACCGGAGTAATGACATTGCCGTTCTTGAGCGTCCCGGAAATCATCTGGAAAGTCTGTTTGAGGCTAAGCTCTCCCTGCGGCAGTTTCCATGTGCCGCCGACTTTCGCCGGCACGATCCACAGATGGGCCGTGCACCAGCTTTCGCAGCCGCTGACCTTAGCTGTCTCGTCGGGTTTCCATTCGCCCATGTCAAAGGTGTTCGAAACGATACGCGTGCCGGGTTTGAGATCGAGGATCTTCGGGCGCAGCTTCATGTTGATGCTCGACAGGAGGAACATGGTAATCACCTGGGCCTGCGAGAAGTCGCTTTCGAACAGGTCGGCCTTGGCGAAAGTGGCTTTGTCGCCGACGCCTTCTTTGGCGGCATTGCGTTTCGACAGCTCCACCATCTCCGGGTTGTATTCGATGCCGTGCGCCTTGGAGCCGCGTTTGGCTGCCGTAATCACCGTCCGGCCATCACCGGAGCCAAGATCGATGACGTAATCTTTCGGCGTCACCTTGGCTAGATCCAGCATTTTGTCCACCAGCGCTTGCGGGGTCGGCACCCACACGACGTCTTTGCCTTCCTGGCCGACTTCCGGTTTGTAGTCCTGCGCGGGCTGAGCTTGGGCGAAACTACTGGCCGGAATTGCAGAGAGACAGAGCGCTAAAAACAAAGCGCGCAAAAAATAGAATGGGTTCATAATAGGCCTCCCGATGGTTGAATAGCCTAAAATAGCATTCTCTCAAACACAAGGGGAGAGATTTCGAGAAAAAACGTGGTGTAGCAAAAATCGTTTTCACGGCGAGAAGGCTAAGATAGAATAGACAAAGCTGGGGCTCCCCTTAAGCTCCTTAATGTAAAGGAAGGCAGCTTTGACAAGAGAAGAATGGCAGATCGGAACGATCGATAGCGGCCCGCCGCCGGAAAATCGGAATCCAAGTGTGTCACCATTCAGGGCGAACTTAGTCAATGCTTTCAAGCTGGCCGCGCTTCGCACGGTGCCGGAAGATCGCATTCCGGTAGCCTGGTGGCAAGTTGCTGTCTTTGGTGTCATCAGCTGGTTCATTGTCTATGAGATCCAGTCGATGAGAACCGACGGAGAAATTGCCTGGGACATCCTTCCTGCGGCGCTAGTGCACCTGCCCATCATACTGTTCGCGTCCATTGCGCTGGCGTACTTACTCGGTAAGGGCGAACAGACACTGCTGCTGTTGCAAACGTTTCTGATGATCACGGCGGCAATCAACTTGGCGGTCTATGTGATCTATCTAACCGCGTACACGCCTCATATCCAGCGGTTGTTCCATATAGTCAGTTACGGCGGTTATCTTGCGCCCACGGTATGGCTTGGCGTGGCCTGCGCGAAGGCGGCTGCGGATCTGCTGTCGGTTTCGATCCCGCGTCGAGCGTCGGCTTACGGGCTCTGCGCAATAATCATTGTCGTGCCCTTCACGCACATCTATCGTGAGCTCAGTTTGTGGCAACAGGTGAAGAAGGACAAGGAAACGGGATCGTCCTATGCCCGCAGGAAACTGAACGAAGACGCGTTCTACGAACAGCCCAAGGTCCTCGAACGTGAACTTGCCGCCGTGAAGCCCGGCCGTCGCGGGGTCATCGACATTTACTTCATCGGCATCGGTGGTTACGCCGATCAGGATGTCTTCATGAAGGAGATCAATGACGTGAGTCGCCTGTTTCAGGAGCGCTTCGGCACAGGCGGTAAAACCATCCGTTTGGTGAACAATCGAAAGACTCTCGCCAGTTCGCCCGTCGCGAGCGTGACCAGCCTACGTGCATCGCTAATGCGCGTGGGAGAGGTCATGGACAAGGATGAAGATCTACTTTTTTTGTTTCTTACTTCCCACGGATCACAAACACACCGCTTCTCTCTCGATCTGTGGCCGCTGCAGCTCCACGAACTGGAGCCCGGAAAACTGCGAGCTTTACTGGACGAGTCGGGCATCAGAAATCGGGTAATTATCGTATCTGCCTGCTATTCCGGCGGGTTTGTCAATTCACTGAAAGATGAAAATACCCTGGTGATTTCAGCCTCGGCGGTGGACAAGAACTCTTTCGGCTGCAGCAACGAAGCTGAATGGACCTATTTCGGCAAGGCCTATTTCGATGAGGCTTTGCGCAAAACCCATTCCTTCGTCGACGCGTTTGAGTCTGCGAAGCCTGTCATTGCGGAATGGGAAAAGAAAGAAGGCTACATCGCGTCGGAGCCTCAGATGGCGTTGGGAGAAACCATCAAACCCAAACTTTTGAAATTAGCACGCCAACTGGATTCGCAATGACGGGAAGCTGCCGGTGGGACCACCACCCGAGACAAAGATCACCAGCGCCTCTCAAGCTTCCCAACATTCTTAGCGCGTGCTAAAAGCAACAACAGCCGCCTCTTAGGCACTTGCCCGATGCATTTAAGGTAAAGGTTGAGGCGTGCAAGGTTAGCGCAAGGGGGAGATCGCTATGAAGCGAACATTATCGGGGTTTCTCCTGTTGTTTTTCCTTCCGGCGTCCGGACTAACTCAGGAGAGAATCAAGTTTCCCGTAGGGGTTTCTTCCAAGGTCCTCGGCTACGGCCATCTTTGGGCGGCCTGGAAGCTAAAATATTTCGAGCGTCAAGGGCTGGATGTGGAAGTTATACTCATGCGCGGAACTGCGCCTGCTGTTCAAGCCATGATCGCAGGATCGATATCTGCGGGACTCATCGCAAACGACGGTCCTATAGCCGCCGTGGAACAGGGAATGGACATTGTCATGATCGCCGCCAGCAGCAAGATCACCCACATGCTCATCGGCGGGAAAAATTATAAAACCTACGAAGACCTGCGCGGCTCAACCGTCGGCGCTTCGACTCTGACTTCAGGGACTGCATTTGTTCTTAGACGGGCGCTCAAGACTAAGGGCCTCGAGTATCCGCGCGATTATAAACTCCTCAACGTCGGCGGAACCGCTTCGTCTTTCGCGGCCTTGAGCGCCGGCCAGATCGCTGCGGCCATGCAAGCGGTTCCCAACGCCTTTCAGGCGCAAGAGGCGGGATTCAATGTGATCGGCCGCATCGCGGATATTTTCCCTACTTATTTGCTTTCGGCCTATTCGGTAAGACGGAGTTGGGCAGAGAAAAATCGGCCTCAAGTAGTTCGTTTTTTAAAGGCTGTTCTCCAGGCGAAGAAATGGTTCGAGCAGGACAAGAAGGCTGCCGTTGAATACTTAGCCAAAGAATTTCAACTCACACCTAGCCTCGCTGAAAGGGGACTTGATTATTATCTCACTTACCAGGCATGGCCTCCGGAGCTGGAGATTGATATGGATGGACTAAAGACGGTGGTGGATATCTACGCGGAGCAGACGGGAATGAAGGGACCGCTCCCCAATCCGGAAAAATACGTCGATTCGAGCTACTTGAGACAGGCCTGGAAGGAGCTAGGCTGGAAATAATTCCAATGTTGAGGAGGCAACTATGATTAATGTCGAAGGGGAACAGGTCGAAATCATCGACGCGCATTCACACATGGGCGCGAGAAAGAAGCTTGCTATTCACCAGATTCCCCCCATCATGAAATTCATGACGGAGGACATGCTGCAGTCGATGGACGGTGCCGGGGTGGACGGGGTCGTCACGTTTGCTATCGGTATCGGAGAGCCGTCGGATTATCGAGAAACCAATCAATATATTTCCAACGCCATGAAACAGCATGCCGGGCGCATTCATGGTTTCATGAGGCTGAGCCCCGGCAACGGGCCAAAGGATACACTCCAGGTGTTGGAGGAAGGGGTCAAGCTCGGACTCAAGGGAATCAAGATTCATCCGCTGATCGAGCATTGCCCAGCCAACGACAAAGAAAAAGTCTACCCGCTTATGGAGGCGGCGCAGCACCATGGGCTTCCCGTTCTCTTTCACTGCGGCTTGGGAGAAGACGCCAGTCCGAAACGGATCGGTGAGGTGGCCAAAGATTTTCCCAAGCTGCCCATCATCATGGGCCATTCGGGGTTAGTGGAGGGCGTGAGAGACGTCGTCGAGATCGCCAAGAAATGTGAAAACGTCCACATGGACAGCTCGGGCGTCGGATGGTTGCCGTTCTTCTGCGAATCTATCTCATGGGCCGGACCCGATCGAGTCCTCTACGGGTCGGACACTCCGTTCAACCCGATGGAATGGGAGATCGAGAAAATCGTCAAACACGCGCAGCGACATCTAAAGCTCAAGATCGAAGATCTCCGCCTGATCATGTCCGGCAACATCAAGCGGCTGCTCAAGATAAACTAGCATGCTGCTGAAAAAGCCTCATATGCTTCGTTGCGCTCAATCGCCTCGCTCCAACGTACTGGCTAAGTACGCCTCCGCTCGTCGATTTTTCGCGCGCCTCGCCTCTGAGGTCTTTTTGAGCAGCCTGCAATCAGAGTTTTTCAGCACGCTGTTAGGCTTCAGAAGTAAGACGGACACGCCGCGGCGATGGGGGGCGGCCGTTTTGCGGCATTTGAGTTAAGTTACTTAGCGGGCCGGTAGCGGGTCGGGGCCCGAGAGCTTTCTGAAGAGTTCGACAGTCTCTTTGTCACGCGGCAAATCCCGAATGACTTTTTCCTGCTCTTCGGGCATCAGCGGTGACGCGTCAAACCCGGCTAGCTTCTTAAATTCTTTGTGGAAGCCAGGGTCCCTGTAGGCTTTTCGCATTGCCTCCTGGAGGATTTGTACCTGCGGCTTGGGTGTCCCTGGAGGGAGGATATAGGGCGTTCCCACGAGTCTAAAGGCGCGGTACATCATTAACAGTTTTCGCTCCTTTTCTGACCCAGCGAAATCTTCAAGCTCGGGCAGACGCTCAAAACGGGCAGCCTTGTTTCCTTTGGGAACCTCAACAATAGCGTGCAGGTCGGTAAGTCCTTTTTCTATCCAGTCGGCATTTCGCTGACTAAGTGTCTCTGGAGTCGTTGCTCTGGCGTCGATCTCGCCACGCATTAACGCAACGTCCATCTCGGGACCGCCGTAGCCGAGAACGAATTTCGGATCTTTTAACGCCAGCAGGTAAGCGAATAAGCGCGCCGTAATGTAAACGTCATGTCCCACCTCTTGGCCTCCAATCCGCACTCCCTGTGCAGAGCGCAGTTTTTCCAGGCTGTTCAAACCCGCTTCCTTGCGCGTGAGAAAAATGTAGTGAAAGATGCTGACGGGTGACCCGAGGTAAATCAGCTTGTCGATGTCGTATTGAACCCCGGCAGTGTCCAAAATAGCGTTAGTGACCAGTGAGGCTGACATGCCCCCGATAGTTAAGCCGTCGGCGCGAGCAACTCTGTAGATGTAATTTGCCGCCTTTCTGCCCCCTCCGCCTGGCATGTAGTCAGAGATGATCGTCGGATTTCCGGGGATGTACTTTTGGAGAAAAGGAAAAAGAGCTTTGCGCCGCATGTCGCCAGTGCCGCCGGCACCAACGATCTGAACAACGGTAATGGTCTTGCCTTCGTAAAAGGGAGATTGGGAAAACCCATATTCAACCAGTCCCAGATAAATCAGCGCTCCGCTGAAGACCGCGACGATAATCTTTTTCATGACAAGATCTCCTTGCTTCTTGCTCCTTAACTCAAGCGACTGCCCGCTCGATATCCACGGCCGAGGAATCTTATTCAATCATGGCTGTGAAACGCAAGAGAGATTAAGTGGGCAGCCGACGCAGCACTGTAGTTGTCTGTGTTAGACAGGACACTCGCCACTGAGAGATCGAGAAAATCGCCAAGCACGCGCAGCGCCACGAGATCGAAGATTTCCGTCTAAATCATAGGCCGGCAAGCGGCCACTGAAGTTAGGCTAGCGTGAAACTAAAGTCATGGTAAACAAAACTTTGTTTTCCGCTCTAGAACGGATGCTACCTACGTCGCCCTCCGAAACCGCGCGAGCCCTAGGCCTAGGCGAAGCAAGTTCACAAGTAGCAGGAGCATGCAAAAGGTTCCATCACATGTAGGGGAAATCCTGCATTCGTGGTCCGGTTGTCTTCGTCAGCATCAAAAACAAGCCGAAAAGACAAATGAAACTTTTTATCACAAAGCTGGCATCATTGTTGCGCTCTAGACTGAGGTTATTCACTTCGTGTGTGTTTTTTCTCAATTGAATATTCAAACTATGGGACATTCAGTGGTTCTCTGGGAAAGGGGTAGATCATCGTGAGTGTCCCAATGCGATTGCCTCCCGAGCCTCGGCTCGCGCCACTTGTGAGCTCCGAGAAAGTCAGGCCGCTTGGGAAATTTTTTTGCCTCAACTCTGAGAAGTTTTTTCTGAAGGGAGTGACGTACGGCCCGTTCGCGCTTTCGCGGAAAGGCGTTCCGTTTCCTGAAGGTCCCACGGTCGAGCTTGATTTTGCCTTGATGTCGGAGCTGGGTGTCAACAGCTTTCGCACCTTTACCCCTGCGCCGAAGTGGCTTCTCGATAGGGCGGCCTCTTACGGCCTCAGAGTGATCACGGGAATTCCTTGGGCGCAGCATATCTCTTTTCTTGACTCCTCCCGTACTCGTGCAGAAATTCGCAACACCATCGTCCGCAGCGTCCGCGCAAGCAGGGGACATCCCGCCGTATTGGCGCATCTGGTGGGCAATGAGATTCCCCCTGAGATTGTGCGCTGGTATGGTGCCAAGCGCATTCGCGGGTTCCTCCGTGAGTTGGTTGATGTAGCCAAAACGACCGATCCTGATGTGCTGGTTAGCTATGCCAATTTTCCTTCGACGGAATATCTCGACACCGACTTTACTGATTTTCTTGCCTTTAATGTCTATCTTCATCGCGAAGAGGATTTTCGTCGCTATCTGTTTCATCTCCTCAATTTGGCTGGCGACCGGCCGCTGGTTTTGACGGAGATCGGGATGGATTCCATGCGAGAAGGACTTAAATCTCAGGCCAAATTCCTGTCTCAGCAACTCTCGGCCAGCTTCGAAATGGGCGTCGCGGGCGCTGTGATTTTTTCCTGGACCGACGATTGGCACGCTTTCTCCGGCGCGGAAGGATTTCAAGTTGACGACTGGGCCTTCGGCTTGGTGGAACGAAACCGGCAGAAGAAACCCTCTTTCTGGGCAGTGAAAAATGTTTACGATGGTTCTCTGCCTCCCGCTCTGCCGCGCTATCCCAAAGTTTCGGTGATCGTGTGCGCTTACAACGGCGAGCGAACCATGGACCACTGTCTCGCTTCGTTGGAAACTCTCAACTATCCCAACTACGAAATCGTTGTCGTCAATGACGGCTCGACGGACACGACTCGGGAAATTGCCGAACGGTACGCCTCTATTCGGCTGATTAATCAGGAGAATCAGGGGCTAAGCGCAGCGCGCAACGTCGGACTCGAAGCGGCGACCGGCGAGATCATCGCCTATACCGACTGCGACTGCATGGCCGATCCGGATTGGCTAACGCATTTGGTAGCGCGCTTTTTATCATCGGACTTTGGCGCCGTGGGAGGCCCGAATCTCCCTCCGCCCGACAGTTCCGTGGTTGCCAACTGCGTGGCGGTCTCGCCGGGCGCGCCGACTCACGTGTTGCTGGATGATGAAGTTGCTGAGCACATACCGGGCTGCAACATGGCTTTTCGGCGGGAAGCGCTAGAGGCCATCAATGGGTTTGATCCTGTGTTCCGCGCCGCCGGAGATGATGTGGATCTCTGTTGGCGACTGCAAAACAAAGGCTACAAGATCGGCTTCAGTGCGGCTGCCGTCGTTTGGCATTTTCGCCGCAACACGGTGCGAGATTATATCAAGCAACAGCAGGGGTACGGCAAAGCCGAAGCTCTCCTGTTCTTTAAGCACCCGTCTCGTTTCAACGTCCTCGGTCAATCGCGCTGGTTCGGAAGAATCTACGGTGACCTCTCTTCTTTTCTAGCGAGCCGGCAGCCGCGGATTTACACCGGGGTTTTTGGCCGGGGGCTTTTTCAGACGCTTTATCAACCTCCTCCTTCGATCATCTCATGCCTGCCTCTCACTTTGGAGTGGAACTCGGTTTCCATGTTACTTTTGTTTTGCGCGCTTGTGTTCGGCGGTGTTTTCTGGCTAGGATTGGCGCCCTTCTTTCTCACTCTCAGCTGCTGTTTGGCAAGCGCACTAAAGGCTCGAGTAGCCTCGCCATTTCGTGGGTTGCGGGCGACTCTCCTGGTAGCTTTTTTAATCTATCTGGGACCTCTTTTCCGTACACTCGAGCGCTATCGCTGGCGTATTCGCAGGCATCGAGAGGTGAAACCGGTCGAGTATAACGGGCCCAGGCAAGTGCCGCGGATCTTATGGCACGAGCGCGCCTTTTATCTCTCCTACTGGAACGAGGAAGGACGCGAGAAGGAGAGTTTGCTTTATTCCATCATGGATTTTTTGCTGCCGCGCAAATATCTCATTGCCGTGGACCAGGGATGGAGTCACTGGGATCTAGAAATTTGCCAAGGTCCGTGGGCCAAAGCGCAGATCCGAGCGGCTACGGAAAATCATGGCAGCGGAAAGCGTCTGTTGAGAGTGCGCTGCGCGCTCCGGATGTCAAGGATCTCTTTTACTTGTCTTTGCCTTTATGCCGTGTTGATGACGGTTGCAGTCTTCCTGTCGATGCCGCAGGTCGCCGTAGGGGCGTTGGTCACGGGTCTGATTCATGGGAGCGCGATTTTATACCAAAAATTCCGTCTCGGACGCGTGCTTTACCATGTCCTGGAATCTCTAGCGCACAAGCTCGATTTCGTGCCGGTGCAAAAGCCATCGGAAGAAGCGCTGTGAGAACATCCTGCCCATGAGACGCACGGTTCGTTCCTACCTGCGCCCGTACCTTCCAGCATTTGCTTTCGCCCTGGCACAGGTCGTTTTCATCAGCGCGCTCGAGCTCCTCAAGCCGTGGCCGCTTAAAGTCATCATTGACCATGTCTTGCCCGGGACCCCCGTACCCTGGGAGTTTGCTCAGACCTGGTCCTCGCAAAACATTCTTTGGCTTGCTTGCGCGGGTCTGGTCGTTGTTTATCTTCTCCTCGGAGGGCTGCGCATTCTCAATGACTATACGACGATCAGAATTGGGCAGAAGATGGTCCATGACCTGCGTCGGGATCTTTACAGCCAAATCCAGCGCCTTTCTCTTTCTTTTCATCACCGCCATCAGGTCGGCGACCTACTCTACCGACTGACATCGGACACCTACGCGATCCAGACGATCACAATGAACGGCCTTTTCCCTGTCTTGTGCTCGCTTACGCTTTTTGCCGGCATGCTCTTAGTGATGATCCGCCTGGATCCGCTCCTCACCTTTCTTGCTCTCATAGTGTGTCCGATTTTGGCGGTCCTCGTTACTATCTCGCCTCTGCGTGGCTGGCTCATCGCTTCCGCTACCCACATGCACCAGCAGAAGAGCAGAGTTTTTTCCCTCGTACAGTGGGCCATTCCGGCTATCCGTGTGATTCAGGCCTTCACGAAGGAAGAAGAGGAACATCGTCGTTTTATGGCCCAAAGTCAAAAAAGCTTAAGGGCTGACCTTAACTTTTACCTGCTACAAAACTTTTATGCAGGCACCGTTAGTGTCGTAATCGCAATCGGGACCGCCGCTGTCATTTGGGTGGGAGCCCGCCATGTTCTCGCTGGTACTCTCACCATCGGCGGACTTATTGTCTTTACCGCTTATCTGACGTCGCTCTATGGAGCCATAGACTCCGTTAGCCAGGCGTACGGCTCTATTCAGGGAGCCAAAGCAAGTCTGCAAAGAGTGTTTGAGATCATGGAAGAAGAAAGCGATCTCAAGGAGGGCTCCAGAGTTTTTCCCGATAACGGAGCCAAGGGGGAAGTAGCCTGGAGCGGAGTCTCTTTCCAATATGTCCCTGGCCAGCCCGTCTTGAGGCACGTCGACCTTCATGCTCACCCGGGCCAAAAAGTGGCGATCGTTGGCCGAACTGGAGCCGGCAAATCGACACTGGTAAGCCTGCTGCCGCGTTTCTATGATCCTCGAAGCGGCGGAGTAACCATCGATGGCATTGATATACGCGAATTCGAGCTCAAATCGTTGCGCCGTCAGATCGCGATGGTGCTCCAGCCTCCGCTGGTGTTTCCGCTCACTATCCGCGAGAACTTAACGTATGGCCGGCCCGAAGCTACCGAAGAGGAAGTTGTCAATGCCGCCCGCCTGGCCCGAATCCACGAGTCTATTGTGAGTTTCCCTCAAGGTTACGATACGGTCGTCGGTGAGCAAGGAGCGACACTGTCGGAAGGGGAGAAGCAGCGACTCACTATAGCCCGTGCCATCCTCTTCAATGCTCCCATTCTGATTCTGGATGAGCCCACTTCTTCGGTCGACGCCGAAACCGAGGCTCTCATTATGGAAGGCCTCCGGGAACTGACTGCCGGCCGCACCACGTTTATCATTGCTCACCGGCTCTCCACGGTCCGCCAGGCCGATTTGATCGTCGTCGTGCGCGGAGGACGAATCATCGAGCAAGGCACATTCGATGTGCTCATGCGTCGCCAAGGCGATTTTGCCAAGCTTTATCGCACCCAATTTAGCGCTCAAGAGGAAAGAGCACGTGCGCTCGTATAATCTTACATCTTGCTGTGGACTTCCGCGGCAGCGCGCACGCGAGGAAAGAAGCGGGCTGGCAAAATGAGTCGTAAGCTGAGGCTCGTTGTTTTGGGAATGATGGGTCGGTGTCCTTTTGGCGGCCAGAGCTGGCTTTACCTCAACTGGCTCCGCGGACTCCATCGGTTGGGCCATGAGGTCTGGTACGTGGAGGATGATACGGTCTGGCCGTACGATCCCGAGCGTAACAGCATCACAGACGACTGCTCGTACGCCGTCCGCCATATCGCCAACTGCATGAAGCGCGCCGGCATGCCGGACACCTGGGCGTTTCGTCCGGCGTATCGGACAGGAGAATGCTACGGCGTCACCAGCTCCAAGTTGGATGAGCTGTACCGCACATGCGATGCGCTGCTCAATGTCGTGGGTGCCACCGACTTGCGCGAGGAGCATCTGGCCGCCCGCTTCCGCGTTTACGTGGAGTGCGATCCGGTGATTGCCGAATTAAGGCTCGCCAACGGCGACGACCATACGGCAGTCGCGCTCGCCAACCATCACGCGATCGCCACCTACGGCGAAAACTTTGGCTCACCCGACTGCGGGGTTCCACTCAATGGTCACCGTTATGGCAAGACACGACAGCCGGTAGATTTGGATCTGTGGCCGATGGTCTACGAGCCCGAGTCGCGTTTTTTTACGACTATCGGCAACTACCGTCAGGGCGGCAACGACGTCGAGTACAACGGCGAAATCTATCACTGGAGCAAGCACCACGAGTGGGAGAAATTTCTCGATCTGCCGCGCCACACGAGCCAACCGTTTGAGCTCGGCATGCTGCCCGACGACCCCGCCGATCGCCAGCGGCTAGAGGCGCACGGTTGGAAATTGGTTCCTCCGTTTCGCATGTCGCTAGACGTATTCGGCGACTATCCGGCTTACTTCCGCCGCTCGCGCGCTGAATTGACCGTAGCCAAGGACATGAACGTCCGGCTTCGGAGCGGATGGTTCAGTGAACGTGACGCCTGCTATCTAGCTTGCGGCAAGCCAGTGGTTGCTCAGGACACCGGGTTCGGTAATATCCTGCCGACCGGTGAAGGGCTTTTCGCTTATACCACCATCCCTGAGGCAGTGGCCGCGATCGATCAGATCAATGGCGATTACCGGCGGCACTGTGTGGGTGCGCGAGCAATCGCCGAGGAATATTTCGAAGCCGGCAAAGTTGCGGCTCGTCTGCTCGCCGATCTCGGAATGGCGTGAAGTTGACCGATCCATAAGACTACAGGACAGGATAAAAAATCTCATTGCGAAAGAGCGTCGTAAAAATGTCCATAAATAGTCCGAGTTCTCATAGATTTCCCCTGCTTCGTGAGTCCAATGATTGGGGACTTACGGTTGAGAACGGAGTGCATTGGTTTCTCGCCCCTAACGGTGAAAAGTTTTATGGGTCCGGGGTGAATGGGGTTGACGCCGGATCGCCACCTGAAGAGGTTGAAAAACGGCCCGCTTACTACCTCTGGAACCTATACGCTTCGACTGACGCTTGGGCAGCAACTATACGCGATCGTCTCGTGGAATGGGGCTTCAATCATCTCGGTGCTTGGAATTTTTGTGCAGAAAAAATCGGGCTCCCTTATATTGCCAACCTCGATCTTGGGCGGTTGAGTCGAGCGCTTTGGTTTGATGCATTTGATCCGGCGTTACCGGAGCGGGTAATGGACTGGGCAGAGCGCCTCACGGCTCCGCATCGTCAGCGCGGATTGCGTATCGGTTACTTCCCTGACAATGAAGTCGGATGGTGGAATGCGGCACTCTTTGAATTCTATCTTTCTAAAGGATGGCAGAACCATACGAAGCGGCTGCTTTGGCAGCTTCTCCACGACCGCTATGAGGGGAAATGGCAGGAGCTGCTGCGAGACTGGGTGCCATCGGGAAAAATTGACGGCTTTAAATCCCTTCGCAAAGCTGGCGCCGCGCTCAAGATACGTCCCGGTGGGGCAGGGATTAAGTTAATCAACGAGTTCACGTATCTTTGTGCAGAGAGATACTACAAACTGGTCCATGACGCTCTACGTGCTGCTGATCCGGGGGCTTTGATTTTCAGCGACAGGTTGCCGATTTACTACTCGCAGGATGCAGTGCGGGCGATGGGTCCGTACGTGGATGTGATTGCGTCAAACTATGATTTGGATGGACCGGACGGCTGGGTGGCTCATTATTTTTTCGAGGGGCTGGCAGCTCTCGCGGGCAAACCTGTTTTAGTTTCCGAATTCTTCTGTGCCGCGATGGAAAACCGGAGCGGCAACAAAAACGCGGGGCATCTCCTTAAAGTGCCCACCCAAACACAGAGGGCAATGGTCGTTCAGCAAGCGCTTGGGAATTTCGCGCGCTGTCCCCATATTATCGGCACACACTGGTTTCAATACTACGATGAACCTCAAGGCGGACGGTCGGATGGTGAGGACTATAACATGGGACTCGTCGATATTTACGATCAGCCTTACGAGGAACTGGTCGCATCATTTCAGCGCGTTAATGTCTCGCTCCCGGGCCTGCACGCGCAAGCTCCCCGCTCGCGCCTGGAAGATGCTCCATTCGTCACGATCCCCCGGGCTTCACGCAGGATCGACGTTAGCGATGCTTCTCTGACGGATTGGGACAAAGACAAAAGTCTCATGCGGGAATTTTCCGCTGCGCCGCCATACGTTCCTTTTGCCGACATCTATCTCACATGGCATCCCCATGGACTGTACGTGGCAACCATCGGCATGGACTACATGAATCCAGAAGACGTGTCCTACGAGGAGCCCTTTCCCTTGTCTGAAACTTACCAACTTCATCTTCTGGCGTTCGTTGAAGGCCGAGCTTACCATTTTGCCGTTCACTTCATGCCTGAGGAGCTAACCTTTTCTCCTGATGACGCCACGAACGCGAGAGGAAACATCGGCCTTATTCCTCACCTCTACACGTACTCGCGGAACGGCCACAGCCAGCCGCTGTCAGAAGCGACCGTGCAGTACCTCAATGCCGCCGCCCCGCGTATTTCATGTGAGGCGCACTTCCCGTCCCAGCTCTTCCGATTACCCTTTTTCAAGAAAGGGATGAGACTTAAGATGAATATTGTCGTGATTTCGCATTACCGAGGGCAGGAAATGTTTTGGAGCGAAGGAACGGGGACAAAGACGTTTACTCGACCTGAAGGTTGGCGTGCTGTAACCTTAGGGTAGTCTTGCAGCCCTGGCGAGGCAAAAAATTACGGAGGCTTACATTCAGCCCTCGATTTGAGCTAGTTTCTAACCGATAGGGAGTAACCCATATCCGCCAAGGGGCGAAAGGTCTTTTTTCGCTGAGACGGTCCCAGCAGAGTCACTGGAGATTTAGGACTGTGACCCATGAGCGGTGAAAAGTATCTCATCGTCAATGCCGACGATTTCGGTCAGAGCCCCGGGATCAACCGGGGCATCATAGAAGCGCATGAGCATGGCATCGTCACGGGCGCAAGCCTGATGACGCGATGGCTGGCTGCCGGCGAAGCGTCCAGCTATGCCAGAGAACACCCCAAGCTCAGCGTCGGGCTTCATCTTGATCTGGGCGAGTGGGTTTGCCGCGCAGGGAAATGGGTGCAGCTGTATAGCGTGATTGCCCTGGACGATAAGTTGGCTGTAGAGCGCGAAATTTCTCACCAACTCGATGTCTTTCAGTATTTGATGGGCAGGCATCCCACTCACATCAACTCTCATCAACATATCCATATGCGCGAGCCGGTTCGCTCTGTTGCTCTCCAGGTTTGTCAGAGTCTTGGAATTCCGCTAAGAGACTTGTCTCCTGAAATTCATTATTTCACGAAATTCTATGGTCAAACGCCGGAAGGGCTGCCTATACCCAGCTACATAAGCCTGGACCGACTGATCGAAATCATATCGACCCTTCCAAACGGGTTAACCGTTATCACCTGCCATCCCGGCTATGCGGACGACCTGAAAACAATGTACCAGACGGAGCGTCGAGACGAACTAAGAGTTCTATGTGACCCTCGGGTTCGGGTCGCTATTGACGCGCTTGGAATAAATCTTTGCTCATTCAATGACTGGGACGATCTCAAGAATTTGCTAAACCGACCGAGCGCTGACTTGGTTTCATAGCCGTATCGGAGGTGTCTATGACTGACCGCGAACAAATTTGCCGCAAAGCGGAGTCTTTCTTTAACGACCTGTGGATGCGCGG
>Ga0184626_10000280_pt1 | contig 14792 bp, 18 predicted proteins | sample PLM3_60_b1_FD_133142 | JGI IMG/M metagenome (GOLD analysis project Ga0184626, IMG submission 133142) | Groundwater sediment microbial communities from an aquifer in East River, Colorado, USA - PLM3_60_b1 | ecosystem: Environmental > Terrestrial > Soil > Riparian zone | place: USA: East River... | reverse complement strand
GGATCGCCGGGGTCGAGCAGCCCCACCACCGTCAGCTCGCGGCGGATTCCCGCGGCACGGACGGCGAGCCGATCGCCCACCGCGAGGCCGAGCTCTCGTGCGGTGGATCGCGCCACCAGGACTGCGCCGGGGCGCGTGACGAGCGCGGCCACCGTGGAGAGGCGGTCGCGCGGCGGTGGCTCGCGGCGCTCGCCGGCGGCGGTGCCGGGAGCGCTCGACCCGCTCTCGGAGGCCGCCGCGCCCCGGCCACTTTCGTCGCTCAGGTACGGCCGGAACGGCGCCTCGGCGAATGGATCGACGCCGAGCAGGGTGAAGGTCCGGCCGGGGGGGTCGGCGGCGACGTCCCCGGACAGGACCGGCGCGGCGAGGCGCGCCCCCAGCTCCACCTTCAGCACTCGGTAGAAGTCGTCGGGCAGGCCGGACGGGCCGCCGACGATCTGGTGGGTCGCGCGGCCGGTGACGGCCAGCGTCGCCAGCGAGAAGGCCCGCCGCGCGCTCTCGTTGGCAAGGTCGATCGCGACGGCGACGGCCACACCGAGCGCGATGCCGAGCACGGCGAGGCCGAGCTGCCACGGATGCCGCCCGAGATGGCGGAGGGCGATCCGGGCGAGCTGCCGCCTCACTCGCCGCTCCCGGCCACGGCGCCGGGCGCGGCCGGTTGCTCGACGAGCCGGCCGCGCTGGACGGCGAAGATGCGGTCGGCCACGCCGACGACCTCGCGGCTGTGCGTCACCATGACCACCGTCTTGCCGGCCTCCCGCGCGAGGCCGTCGAGCAGCGCCAGCACCGCGGCCGCTGTCTCCGCGTCCAGCGTGCCGGTGGGCTCGTCGGCCAGGATGAGCGCGGGGTCGTGGACGAGCGCCCGGGCGATGGCCACCCGCTGCTGCTCGCCGCCGGACAGCCGGTCCGGCAAGCTCGCGCCCCGGCCGGCGAGGCCCACGCGCTCGAGCAGGCCGCGCGCTCGCGCCACGCCCGGCGCGTCGGCCATCCCATTCAGCTCGAGGGGCAGGAGCAGGTTCTCCTCGACGGTGAGGAGCGGGATCAGGTTGAAGAACTGGAAGACGAAGCCGATGCGGCGGCGGCGAAAGCGCGTGCGCGCGTCCTCGTCGAGCGCGGTGAGGTCGGTGCCGTCGACCACGACGCGGCCTGCGGTCGGGCGGTCGATGCCGGCGATCAGGTTGAGCAGCGTCGACTTCCCCGACCCGCTCCGCCCCACGAGGACGGCGATCTCGCCGGGCTCGATCGCCACGGAGACGTCGCTCAGCACGACGCGCTCGGAGTCGCCCTCGCGGTAGGTCTTGCTGACGTGAAGGAGCTCGACGGCGGGCCCGGGCATGCCCCGCCATTGTACAGGGCTGCACACCCCTCGGGCCGCGGCCCGAGTCGGCGGGCCACCCTCGCCGGTCGCGCCCCCGCTCCAAGGCCCCCGCACCGCCCGATCAGCGGCTGGCTTCAGGCGTTCCGTCCACCATGCCACCACGTCTGGGTCGCGACCGCGCCAATGACCGTACCGATGCTCTCGGTGACCCGCTACCAGCGCCGCGGTCAGGACGAACGAGTGGCGCCACTCATGCTCCGGTACCGCCAGGACGTAGTCCGGGGAATCGAGCGCGAAGTGGTTGATGACTCCGAACAGGAGCGAAGCAAGCATGGAGACCGTGATCACGACCGCCGCTCATGCCTGCCTCCCGTAAACGCAGGTGCCACGCACCGGGCGGGTCCGATCTCCGTTCCCTCGTTACTAGAGGCGCTCGGACCCCGTCGGATGGCTACACGGTTTGCATCTGCTTGCCCCTACTCTCTCGCCGCCCGCAACGCTCGAGCCCGCTCCGGCATTGTGCTCGGACCCCACGGGGCCCTCGTGCTCGTCGACTGGTTGCGGACCGGGATGAAGTGCCTGGACGGGATAGCCGCGCCGGCGCCAGGCGTGCAGACCGCCGGCGAGGGGTCGCACTCTTCCAAAACCCGCGCCGCGCAGCCGCAGGGCGACGCTCGCATGCGGGATCGCCCGCTCACTCTTCGCCCCCTCGAGGCGGCGGCCGTACAGCACCACCATCACGTCCCGGGGGAGCTCTCGGAGCGCGCGCTACCGCGTCGGCCCCTCGAACGTCGAGAATGCTCACCCGCTCGCCCTTCTCGAGCCGCGCCTTCAGCTCATCGGGCGTGATCCGGGCCTTCTGGAGCATCCGAAGCAAGTGATGCCGTCGAGCGCGCCGGACCACCAGGCAGAGAAGCAGAGCGGCAAGCAGGAAGCCCACCAGGTGAATCCCGAAGCGCACGGCGAAATCCACCCCCGCATCGCCCAACAGGTACCCGATCCCGGTCCATGTCCCCGCCCAGATGAGAGCGCTGACCGCCCCGTAGCCGACAAAGCGGACGATACTCAGTCCCGTCGCGCCGGCCAGGCCGGCCGCGATGGGGTTCAGCTCGGGCACGAATCGGGCGGTGAGCTGGAACGTCCCCGCTCGAGCAAGGAACCCGTCCTGAGCCCGACGGACGAACGCTTTGGCACGGGGCGAGAGCCGGCCGAGCAGCGCGAGGACTCCCGCCCCGCGCCACCGACCTATGCTGTACCAGCCGAGGTCCGCGCAAAGGGTAGCCCCGCCCGCGACGGCCAAGACCTCGACAATGCTCAGCCGGCCACTCGCCGCCAGCGCACCCGCGGCGAGCAAAACGGGAACGACGGGCATCGGCACACCGCCCTGATTGGCCAGAACCCAGCCGAACAGAACCCACTCGGCATGGTCCAGGATCATCGGGTTATCGCTCTGGAGCGCTCGGCGTCGTCGTATCAGGCCGAAGCCGCGATTCGACCAACCGACCGAACAGGAGCCGGAGCCAGTGTGAGTTGGATGTCGCAATAGTCCCGCAGCAGCTCCGGACACTGCTCCCGGGCCTCTGCCAGCACCGCTTCGGCACTCCTCCCCAGCCGAAGCTGCGTGGCCGCCCGAATCAGGATCCGGTGGTTGCGGGCCAGCCGATGTTGCTCGTCCGAAAGCCGTTCGAGGCGGCTCAGGATCTCGGCCAGCAGGCTGCTCTCGATCTCTCGCTCTTCTGCCATCATGCCCCTCCCTCGCGTGCGGCAGCGTGGCACCGGTGGTCAAGAAACATCACGGTCCCCCCATGCCGAACTCGCAGGTGTCTAGGCCTCCCTGATACACGCCTCCGTTCGTTTCGCATGCTTCCTGCGCCGCCTGCTGGCGCGGGCTCCATCGAATGCACGTCCCTCCGTTGTACGTGCCGCCCGCGGCCTCGCACATCGTGGTGACGTCGAGGCCACAGCCCGCCGCGCTGCCCGCAAGGCCAATGGCAAAGATGCCCGTCATCAGCGCTCTCTTCCGATTCATCGCCGCTCAGGCAGGTTCGGCCGCAACCGAAGCGCTCCGGCGTCGCAACAGTAAGAGGGACATGGCCAGGGCGAGAATGAACACGGTAAGGACGGCAAGCTCGATCGCGAACTGTTGCGGCGTGATCACCGCCCTTTGGTGCATCCCATCGAATTCAGCGGTCAGCACCAGCACACGCCGAATGGCGGAGATGACCCCAACGAGCAGGAACGGCTCGGGAACGAGGCTGTGCTCGCGAACTGATACCTGAACCGTGTAAAGGAGCTCGACGATGAGCAAGACGAGCAAGATTCGGTCCAGTAATTCGATCGTGCTGATCTTCCCGCTCACGACGCCTTGCCAAAAGTCGATGACACTCTTGGCAAGCAGAGTGAGCGCACTGCTCGCGAGGAGGAATCCGAGACCGATGTAGACGACATCCTCAGTCGTGGTGAAGGCGCGACCGATCCATGCGAGGACCTCAGGTCGATGCGACCCCTCCTTCACGGCTAGAACCAGGGCCAGGGCGCCCAGAGATTCCAGATGACCGCGTCGTCGTCGGGGCTTTGCTGCATCGCGACGAGCTGATCGCTCTCCAGGCGCTTTTCGAGCGCGAGCTGGTACTGCGCCGCGGTCCCGACGTACAGGCATTTGCACGTCTCGGGGTCCGCGTACACATAGTAGAGATGACCATCCCGCTGGTGGGCGACCAGCTTTCGCGCCGGCGTGAGCGTCTCGAGATGGGCGAGCTTCGCGGGCGTGTCGGCGACCTTCTGCTGGAATCCCGCCGCGGCCAGGAGCTGTTCCGTCGTCAGCGTCGTCCACTCGCCATCTGCCGCGAAGGCGAACGACGCCACCGCGACCCGATACGACGGTCCGTTGCCCGGGACCCGCAGCTCGAAGAAGGCACGGCCACCGGCGCGAACGGTATCGCCCACCGGCCGGACGATGCTATCGATCGGGCGCCCGGACCCGTCGACCTGGCTGATCCGTAGCTGGACGTTCACCGCGTCCTCTCCATAGTCGTTGTAGACGTAGCCGACGATCCGGGATTGATCCCGGTCGACGACGCCAGCGCTCCACTCGACGTGGAAGAAGCGGTCTGTCTGCGCCGGACTGGTGTCTGGTGGCGCGATCACGCGGGGCTCAGCCATATCTCCGGCTCTGGCCGGCTCCGGGCCCACGCCGGGCAGGCCCACCACGAGGCCCGCCCCGAGTAGCAATGCGCCGGCTACAACTCCACGAGTCGATGTCACGGTGTCCCTCCTGTGCGCCGCTTGGATCCGGGCCGATGGCCGGCCCGCACCGGCCCCGCACCCGCCCTGGTCCGCCTGATCGCGGCCGCGATCTCATCCAGGTCCTGGGGCGTGAGGGTGACCGCGGCCGCCCCAATCCAGCCCTCCACTTGCTTCGGGGTGCGCGCCCCGACGATCGCGCCGGTCACACCCGGCCACGAGAGAGTCCACGCGATGGCGATGGAAGACACGGACGTGCCGTGCCGTTCCGCGATCGGTCGCAGTGCGTCCCGCAGGGCGAGGTTCCGGCCGAGGCGGGGCCGCTGAAATTCAGGAGCGCGGCGCCGCCAGTCATCCTCGGCGAGCGACGACACCCGTTCGGCCGTGAAGCCGTCCGTCAGCAGGCCGGACTGCATCGGGCTGTACACGATGACCCCGGTGTCGTGGCTCGCGCACCATGGGATCTCGCCCTTCCCGGCGGCGCGCTTGATCAACGAGAACGGCGGCTGCAGCGAATCCACGTGCCGGATCGCTTCGCATCGATCGAGCAGCATCACGTCGAAGTTCGATACGCCGACCGCGCGAACCTTTCCTTCTCCCACGAGCCGGTCCATCGCGGCCCACGAATCCTCGACGAACGCCCCGGTCTCGTCCGGCCAGTGGAACTGATACAGATCGATCCGATCGACGCCGAGCCTCCGGAGCGATGCTTCGCATTCGCTCCGGATCGAATCGGGCCTCAGCACCTGTCGGGGAGACGCCATGGGGTCACGCTTGTCCCAGACGAGTCCGCACTTGGTGAAGATGAGCGGGCGCTGCGCGGGCGGCAGCTCGCGGACCAGCCGTCCCACGAGCTCCTCGGAATGGCCGAGCCCGTACACCGCGGCGGTATCGATCCAATTGACTCCCAGCTCGAGCGCGTGCCGCATGGTGGCCAGCGAATCCGCATCGTCCTGCGGTCCCCAGCCGAACGACCAGCCCCCACCTCCGACGGCCCACGAGCCGAATCCAACCCGGGTGATGTCCAGTCCGCTGCGACCCAGCGGACGAGTCGGCAGTGTCATAGTCACGCCACGCTCCTTTTCAACGCCCATTTGAAGAACGGTGTGCGGTGCCACGACCTGTGGCATTGCTCCGCTGATTGTCGATATCGCGTCTCCAGCGTCTCCAGCATCTCGACATTGAGACGACCGTCCAGCTGCCGAATGCCACGCCGATGATGAATTGCGCAAGAATCCGCTGGCTTGCTAGAAGATGCTGCGCACGACGCCGCCGTCTGCCCGTACCGCCGCTCCGTTGATCACCCGAGCGGGGTCGCTCGCCACGAAGGCGACCACCGCGCCGATCTCCTCCGGCGACTCGAATCGCTTGAGGAGCGAGCTTGGCCGGGCCGCCGCGAGGAACTGCTGCTCGACCTCTTCCTTCGTCTTCCCCTGCTGCCGGGCCAGCTGCTCCACGAAGGTCCCGACCCCTTCAGACGCGGTGGGGCCGACGAGCACCGAGTTCACCGTCACCCCGGTACCGGCCAGCGCCTCGGCCAGCCCGCGCGCGATGGCCACCTGCGCGGTCTTGGTCATGCCGTAGTGAATCATCTCGGCGGGAATCTGCTGCGCCGACTCGCTCGAGATGAAGATCACCCGCCCCCACTTCCTCGCGGTCATCCCCGGGACGTACCGGCGCGCCAGTCGGACGCCGCTCAGCACGTTCACCTCGAAGAATCGCACCCAGTCCGCGTCCGGGATCTCTCCGAACGGCTTCGCCTCGAAGATGCCGAGATTGTTCACCAGCACGTCCGCGTCCGGCACCTCGCCCACGAAGGTCTCCACGCCGGTCGCCGTCCCCAGGTCCGCCGCCACGCCCTGGACGCGAGCGCCTTGCACGGTCTGCCGGATCCGCTCGATCGCGGCAGTCACGCGAGCCTGCGTCCGCCCGTTCACCACGACCGACGCGCCCTCCGCGGCCAGCGCCATCGCGATGGCCAGCCCGATTCCCGCGGTGGAGCCGGTCACGACCGCGGTCCGCGCGTGGACTCCCAGATTCATCCCCCCGCTCTCCCGACCCCGGTCGTCATCGCTCCGCCGTGGTCGTTCTGCGAGGCGCGAACCCCCGGGATGCCCCGGCTCTCGACCTGATCAACCTTGCGCCAGAAGAGGATGGCAATTGCCCATGAGGGTATTTCGTAGGCACCCGCTCTCGTCATTCCCGGCCTCCCTTACCCTTGAGAGGCTGGCCCGGAGGGGGGAGGTTCCGCGCGGCGGGCCCAGGCTTGCGCGTTGTTGCGAAACATTCGCGCCCCCGCCTCACCAGGGCCCCCAAGGGCCTTCGAACAAGGCGGCGGCTTCATGCTCCTTGGCCGCGGTGAGCCGCTCCCGCTCCAGCTTCTGCTCGAAGCCGAGTCTTGCGTACTCCTGGTACTGGGCCTCGTCCCCGAGGTAGAGGCACTTGCAGAACCGGGCATCGGGCCACACGAAGTAGAGGCGGTCCTGCCGCTTGTAGACGAGGATCTTCCGCTGGGTCAGCGCCTGCAGGGAGGCCAGCTTCTCGGGGGTGTCCGCGAGTCGCACGTCGAACCCGGCGGCCACGAGGCCTTGCTCGTTCGCCTGGGCATAGCGCTCGGCGTAGGACGCACACCCGGCCAGCGAGAGCACCGTGGTAACAATCAGGATCCGTACGCCGACCCAGGTGATGGCTCGTGCCCCGCGCCGGATCAGAACCAGGGCCACGGTCCCCATAGCCCCCAGTCCATCGTCCCGTACAGGTCGTTCTGGGCCGCCATCAGCTCCTCGTCGGCGATCCGCTTCTGGAGCGCGAGCCGCTGGTACTCCTGGTACTGCGGCTCCGTGCCGACGTACAGACATCGACACACCTCCGGATCGGCGTAGACGTAGTACAGGCGCCCTTCGCGCTCCTGCGGGACGAGCCTTCGCGACGGCAGGGCTCGCAAGCTGGCGAGCTTCTCGGGGGTGTCGCTGAGCTTCATGCGAAAGCCGGCCGCCGAAAGGACCTGCTCGGTATCCAGCGTCTCGTGTCGTCGAATGGTGGCGCACCCGCCCAGCGCGATCACCACCGCGACAAGAGCGATCACCCTCGGCATCCCGGTCATCTCGTCCCCCGAGTGAGCGCTAGGGGCCTGGATCGAAGCAGGTGGAGATCACCCCTTCGACGCAGACACACTCGACGGGCTCGCCGTGGGGGCCCCGGCCGATCACGACGCTGCTGGTGCAGCCGGGCGACGGCCGCGTCCGCCCCATCACCTGCACCGCCAGCACCACCACCAGCACGGCCAACCCCGCCAGGACCCACCAGAACGTCTTCACCGGTCCACTAGAGGGCCCGGAGGAAGGCCACGAGGTCCTGCTTCTCCGCCGGTGTCAGCTGCGTTCCGAGCACGAGGTTGAAGAACTCCACCGTGTCGTCGAGAGTCAGGAGCCGGCCGTCATGCATATAGGGTGGCGAGTCCTTGATCCCCCGCAGCGGGAACGTCTTGATCGGCCCGTCGCCGATGGCCCGCATGTTGTTGATTGTCACGGGCTTGAAGAAGCGCTCGGCCTGTAGGTTGTGCATCAGGTTGTCGGTGTAGTACGGGGCCACGTGGCAGCTCGCGCACGTGCCCTTGCCGAAGAACACGGCCTGCCCGCGCAGCTCGGCCGGCGTCGCCTTCTTGGGGTCGAGCTTTCCATAGACGTCCAGCTTCGGCGCGGGCGGAAAGTCGAGGATCTCCTGGAACTCGGCCATGAAGTGGACCTGGCTGCCGCGCTCCAGGATGTTGACGCCCTTCTTGGTGGCGATGACGTGGTCGCCGTCGAAATACGCGGCCCGCTGCTCGAACTCGGTGAAGTCCTCGACGCTCTTGAGAGCCCGCTGTGAGCCGAAAAGCCGCTGGATGTTCACGCCGCGCAGCGACGTGCTCTCGATGCGGTGGCGAAACTCCTGCGGCCGGATGTCGCCGACCTGGTGGTCGGCCCCGTTGGTGTGGCCGTTCTGGTGGCAGTCGAAGCACGCCACCCCGAGGCTCGGATGCTCGCTCCGGCGATCCGCGGTCGCGTTGAACTGCTGCTGGGGAAACGGGGTCAGCAGGAGCCGCAGCCCCTCGAGCTGCTTCGGATTCAGGATCCCGTTGAAGAGACCATAGTAATTGTCGGTGGTGACCAGCTTCCCCTGCGACACGTCGCCCAGGTCCGGACGGGTGGTCAGGTAGATCGGGGCCGGGAACTCGGGCAGGAAACGGTCGGGCAGGTCGAAGTCGAGATCGAAGCGGGTCAAGTCCCTTCCCGTCTGCTTCTTGACCTCCGAGATCATGAATAGAGGGAAGACCATCCCTCCCTCGGGGTGGTTCTCGTGCGGCAAGGGCATGAAGCCGGCAGGGTACAGCCCCCGGTCACGGATCTCGTCCGGAGTCATCTTCGCGAGCGCTTCCCAGGAGACTCCCGCGGGAAGCCGGACGCGGACGCCGTCCTGGATGGCCTTCCCTTTGCTCATCGTGGCGCCGGCGGTCGGCCGATCGTCGAGGTCGTAGCGCGCATTCAGCAGGTCCATCTGGCGCTTCATGACCGCGGCCTTCGCGGCGCTCATCCGGGCGAAGACCGTTCGAAAGTCTTCCTCGTTCACGGAAATATAGCTGGAGCCGGCGCCCTGGGCCCGGGCGCCCAGAACACCGATCAGCATCCCCACGACGACGAGACCGACCGTAGCCAGACCAATCTTCCATCCTCGACGCATGTTCATGATCTCCTCGATCCGACCTGACGAATCAGGGCCAGGGCCAAGACCAACGGTCCCAGACAGTCCACCTCGCCGCGCTCGCCTGCTCCTCGGCGATCTCCTTCTCGACCTGGAGCTTCTGATACGTCTGATACTGCCGCTCGCTGCCCGCGTAGAGGCACTGGCACACGTCGGGATCGGCGTACACGTAGCGCGCCTCGCCGTTCTGCATCTCCTTGACGAACACCCGCGCCTCCAGCGTCCGGAGATGAGCGAGCTCCTCAGCCGTGGCGGCCGGCTCGGCCTGGAACCCCGCCGCGGTGAGGAGCTGCTCGGTCCAGTGGGTCTCGTTCGCCCGGATCGCCGCGCAGCCGGTGAGCGCGAGGATCAGAGCGATCATGGGCACCAGCTTCTGCATCGGTTACGTCCGGGGGGACTCGATCTCGCCCTGCTCGCCACTCTGGTCACCCCAGCGCGGCGCTTCCACCTCACCCTGCTCACCGCTCGCACTGCCCCAGCGCGGCGACTCGATCTCGCCCTGCTCGCCGCTCTGGTCACCCCAGCGCGGCGACTCGATCTCGCCCTGCTCGCCGCTCGCATCGCCCCACCGCGCGAGCTCCACCTGGGCGCGGTGCTCCGTGATGTTTCCGTCGTCGATCACGTCCTGGGCCCGCGCGCTCTGAATGCCCATGCCGGGCACCGCGGCGGTGAATCCCGTACCCAGCAGCAGTGACAACCCCACCGTCAACCATCCCTTGCGGCTCATCTCGACTCCTCCTTTTGGTGTTATGTTAAATGTCCTGCACTCGTCCTTCAGACGACCTGGCTCGGGGGGCCGCCGCCGGGCCTCGCCTTTTTCGGCAAGAACGTGATAGCGATCAGCCACCTGCGCGTTCCTGCGGAGATCTTTCGCACCCCGGATCGGCGGGCGGGATACCCCCGTCAAAGAAACAGGAGGACCTCAATGCGACGTGCAGTGGTGGGGTCGATGGTGGTTGGTGCGCTCGTGTCGCTGCTGGTCAGACTGGCCTGGGTCCAGGCGAAGGATCTCGACGCGACTCTGACGATCTGGCCTACCCGCGGAGACGCAACCCGCTGACATGCGAGGGAGCGACGCGACGGCCCTGGTCGCGATCGGCGTCTTCAAGCTCTCGAAGAGCATCCTGCTCGCGGCGGTGGCTCTTGGCCTGTTCCACTACACCCCTCATGACATCGCGGCCGTTCTGACGCGGCTGGCGACCGCCGTGCACGTCGATCCCGACGGACGGCATCTCGGGCGTGCCCTCCACACGATCGCCGCCCTCGATGCTCGGTGGGTGACCGCGGTCCGCGCCGGTCTGCTCGTCTATTCGGCGTTGTTCCTCACCGAGGGCATCGGCCTGGTGCTCCAGAAGGGATGGGGCAAGTGGTGGGGGCTCATCGTCACCGGCTCCTTCATCCCCCTGGAGCTGTACGAAAGCGCGCGCCATCCGAGCGCGCTCCGTATCCTGGTCCTGTTCGTCAACCTCGCGATCGTCTGGTACCTAGCGCGGAGTCTCCGGCGTCGTCACGAAGCCGGTACCGGCACCCACTCCTCCGGGCAGCTCCCCACGCTCGGGTAGTACGCTCCGTAGCTTCGGCAGTAGTACCAGTAGCTGGGAGCCGCGTACCCGTAGGCCGGAGGGTAGTATCCGTAGTAGGGGTAGACGGGTCCGAACCCGAAGCCGCCATGGAACCCGTGGTGCCCGTCGAAACCATGGTGCCCGCCGAAGCCATGGTGCCCGAAGGCCCCGCCCGGGTGCCCGCCCCCGGATCCGTGACCGGCCATTCCTCGCGCCTGGCTGGGCGCGTTAACCGCAAGCACGATCGCCAGAGCGGCGAGTGCCACAAACATCAACCTTCTCGCACGTCTCAGCTTGTCCACGGTGTTACCTCGCTTTCTCCCCTCATACCTTGGGACGACACCGCGTGACGGGGGATTCACCTTGCGAGTCAGGGTGCCCACGCTGCACTCCCGCAAGAATCGGCAGGTGTGGAGACGAGACGGCTAGCGGAAGAGGTTGACCTTCGCCAGGTCGATGACTTCGTCGCCCCGACCGCTCAGCACCGCGCGGAGCATGAAGAGACCAAATCCGGTCATCTGCTCGACGGTGATCGTCGGGGGCATCGACAGCTCCTGGCGGGAGACGAGCACCTCGACCAGCGCGGGCCCGTCGTGCGCGAGAGCCTGGGCGATCATCGGCCGCACCTGCTCCGGGGTCGCCGCGGTCAGGCCGAGAAGACCGGCGGCCTCGGCGATCCTCGCGAAATCCGGGTTGCGCAGGTCCGTGGCGAAATCGAGGATCCCGGCCGCCTTCATCTCCAGCTCGACGAAGGCGAGGGCGTCGTTCCTGAACACGACCACCTTGACCGGCAGATCGTGCTGGCGGAGCGTGAGCAGGTCGCCCAAGAGCATGGCGAGGCCGCCGTCGCCGGACAGCGAGATGACCTGGCGCCCCCGATGACTGGCCTGGGCCCCGATGGCCTGTGGGAGCGCATTGGCCATGGACCCATGGTTGAAGGAGCCGAGGAGCCGACGCCGGCCATTCATGGCGAGGTAGCGCGCCGCCCAGACTGTCGGGGTGCCCACGTCGCAGGAAAAGATCGCGTCCTTCGCGGCCAGCTCGTTGACCACCCGGGCCACGTACTGGGGATGGATGGGCGTCTTGCCCGGTTCCCCGACCGCCAGCTCGTCGAGGCCCTTGCGCGCCTTTTGATAGTGCGCGAGCGAGGCCTGGAGGTGCCGGTCGTCCTCGTGCTGGGTCAGCCTGGGCAGGAGCGCGGCGAGGGTGCTCTGGATGTCGCCCACGAGACCGTGATCGAGGCGGGCGCGCCGGCCGAGCTGTTCTCCTCGGAGGTCGATCTGGACGATCGTCGCGTCGCCCGGGAAGAACTGCCGGTACGGAAAATCCGTCCCCAGCATCAGGAGCACGTCGCAGTTCATCATCGCGTGATAGCCGGACGCGAATCCGATCAGCCCGGTCATGCCGACGTCGAACGGGTTGTCGTACTCGATGAACTCCTTCCCGCGCATCGCGTGCACGATCGGCGCCTTGAGCGTGCTCGCGAGCTGGATCAGCTCCGCATGGGCTCCCGCACACCCCGCCCCACCGAGGATCGTGACCTTCTCGGCGGCATTGAGGAGCTTCGCCAGCGTCGCGATCTCCGTGTCCGAAGGACAGAGGCTCGGCTGCGGCTGCGCAAAGGGCGGGCTCGCGGGATGCTCGACCGCGTCGCGCAGGGCGATGTCTCCGGGCAGCGCGATCACCGAAACCCCCCGGCGCGAGAGCGCGGTCTGGATCGCGATCTCCAGGACGCGCGGCATCTGTTCCGGCTGGGACACGAGCTCGCAATAGTGGCTGCACTGGGCGAAGAGGTGCTCCGGGCGGGTCTCCTGGAAATACCCGCTGCCGATCTCGTGGCTGGGGATCTGCGCGGCGATGGCCAGGACGGGCACCCGGCTCCGGTGGCAGTCGTAGAGCCCGTTGATCAGGTGCAGGTTGCCGGGACCGCAGCTCCCCGCGCAGACCGCCAATCGTCCGGTGAGATGCGCTTCCGCGCCCGCGGCGAACGCGGCCGTCTCCTCGTGGCGCACCGCGGTCCATCCCATGGACTCGCGTCCGCGGATCGAGTCCGTGATGCCGTTGAGCGAGTCGCCCGCCACTCCGTAGATTCGCTCCACGCCGTGGGCGGCCAGAATGTCCACCAGCACGTCCGCCACTCTCTTCCCCATCGTGCCACCCTCCTGGCGCGCGCCGCGGTCCAGCCTGGCTCCGCCCACCGGTCAACGTCGTCTCAGCGGCCGTGCCCACCTCCACCGTGCCCGCCTCCGCCGTGGAACCCACCGCCGCCGCCATGGAACCCGCCCCCGCCGTGGAACCCGCCGCCCGCGGTTCCTCCGCCGCCAGGCCCCCGGTTGGAGCCGCCGAGCCGCTGCTCGCCGAGCTGCCGGCCCTGATGCCACTGCTCGTGCTCGGCGGTCGGCCCTCGCATGCCCTCCCAGCCGCCGGCGCGGTTGTGCTGAAGCCACTGGCCGCCTTCGCGCCGGTACACTTGGCCATCGCGCCCTGCGTACGCGTCGATCCCGGATCGCCCGACTCGACCGCTCCCGATATGGCTCCCAACCTGGCCAGGTCGTCCGGTGAAGCGGGCGCGGTCGCCCCAGTGATGGAAAACGTTCACCCGACCGATGTCATGATGCCGGAAGTGATGCCGGAAGGCGAAACCGAACTCGAAGTCGGTGAAGAAGCCGACGCCGAAGCCCAGGTCGAACGGACCCCAGCCCCAGGTGACCGGCCCCGGATACCAGAAATCCCCCACCCAGTCCGGATAGTCATAGCCGGTGCCGTAGACCACGATCGGCCCCGGCGCCACGACCGTACCCAGATAGCCGGGCGTGTACCCGGTGTACACGACGTCGGGCGTCGAGCCGTATACGTAGGCGTAGGTCACGTAGTGGAGCAGCGAGCTGGCCGGAATCGTGTAGATCACGGGCGGGACGCTGGTGGCCACCGCCCAGGGCCCGGTCGGCGACGGGGCGACGAACCACACGCCGTTCTGGAGCGCGTAGTACGTCGAGGCGTCGACGCGGATGACGGGCACCGACGCGTTCACCATATATTGGAGCGGAGTGCCCTCGATGGGCCTGAGCTGCGGTGGCCCGTCGTATCGGACGTCGAGCTGCGCCCGGCGGCTGATCGTGGCCGTCTGCGGGATGTCGTTGGCGATCACGGCCTCCCGCGCCTGCGGCGTTCCGGGAACGGAGGCGAGCACCTCTCCTTTCGGATGGCTCGCGGGGATGCGGGCGAAGTCCTGCGGGAGTCGATCGCCGCTCACGAACTGCCAGGGGCCCTGCAGCGACGTGGCGCGGAACCACCGACCCGAGAGCAGCACGTAGTAGGCCTGCTCCGGCGTGTACAGGAAGAGATCCTCGTCGGAGTTCGTCACTTCCAGGATGGCGGTGGCGGCCACCGGCGCGAAGGCCGGCTGGCCTCTCACCACGAGGAGCTCGGCCGGAGTGGTGCTCACGTAGATGGTCGGGGTGGATCCGGCCTGGAGCAGCGGCGCGAGATCGGGGTCCACGTCGTTGAGGAGATCCACCTGCCCGCCCTGGACCGCGGCCTGCTTGGCCACCTCCAGGGAGGACGACGGGTTGCTCACCGCCGCCCAGGGCCCGTCGAGCTTCGGAGCCGCGAGCCACTGATTCCGCAGCCACAGGTAGTAGCGGCCCGCCGACTGGTCGAGCAGGAGCAGGACGCGCGTGTTGATCACCCGCAGGAGCGACGTGCCCGCGACCGACCGCAGGGCGGACTGGCCGTCGATGCGCAGGAGCAGCGCGGGCGCCTGGCTCACGATGATCCGCGGGGGGTCGTTGCGCACTGCGACGACACCGCCGGGAGTCTCGGCCTGCTCGACCTCGAGCTCGGCCTGGAGCCGATCCAGCGCGATCGTCAGCGGCGCATCCGCCAGCGAGCGCTTGAGCGCGGCGAGGTAGCCGGCGCCGCCGTCCGGC
>Ga0184626_10000278_pt1 | contig 14843 bp, 17 predicted proteins | sample PLM3_60_b1_FD_133142 | JGI IMG/M metagenome (GOLD analysis project Ga0184626, IMG submission 133142) | Groundwater sediment microbial communities from an aquifer in East River, Colorado, USA - PLM3_60_b1 | ecosystem: Environmental > Terrestrial > Soil > Riparian zone | place: USA: East River... | reverse complement strand
GCGCTGGAAGCCGGGCAATCGGCGCCAATCTCGTCCGGGGGCGTCGCCACTCGCTTTGCCATCCAGGTCCAAATACGTCCACGGGAGTCCATCGCATCACCGATGATGGTGGCCTCATTCTCCAGCTGACCGCTGCGCGTCACGGTTTGGCCCATGCCGTTATCATAGACAATCTCGATCAAAGGATCCTTCGATTGCCAGTGCCAGTGCTGCGGATACGGAGCCCCGGTTACCTCGCCGTTCGCCCCTAAAGTCAGTTCAAAGCTGCTGCCTTGTTCATCCTCAAATAGCCACCTACCGGTGGCCCGTGGGCATTCGGCCGATTCCGGTGGAACCAGGTGTTCCTCAGGCTTCGTGGGTTCGGTAAACGTCGCCGGGTCCGGCTGATCGGTCAACCGCTGATAGAGATCCTCAGTCAGCTTGCCGTCTGGCTCAACATCGATCGACCGCTGGTACTCTTGAATGGCGGCAATAGTACGTGGCCCTATCTTGCCGTCGGCCACGCCTGGATCGAAACCCAGCTCCGCCAATCGACGCTGGACGTCCCGCAACTGCGTCGTCGTAGGCGCCCACGCGGCGTTTTCCGTGGACGCCTGCGCCAACAGCATTCCTTGGCCGGCATCTGACAGTGCCTCTTTGCTGAGCAATGCAGACGGAGAAAGTCCAGGATCCGGCAGTGCCTCTTTGCAGTGCAACGCAGATGGAGAAGCGATCGTCAACCAGACTGCGACCGTGAGAGGAATCCCGGGATTTTTGATCATTACCTTGATATGGCACTACAGAATTTAGTGCAGCGTAGCAACGAACAAAGGTGCGCATCAAGCAGGTTTGACCTTCTGCCTTGCTGCTTTGCTGCCTTGCTACCTTGCTGCCTTGGGCCGCTCGAGGATTAGTTCATCCCCATCGCTCCGACGGCGCCGATAATATTGGGTCTCTGGCACGCTTTGGGGGCTTCCAACAGAGCAAATCGTCCATCCTCAAGCGATCTTACAGGCCTGGCTTCATCATACTTCATTGCCATTTGCCTGCCGCCGAAAGACTAGCCTCCTGGATCGTCGAAAGCCCTCGGCATTGCGCCTCGAGAACGAAGCCTTCGCGGTGGATTGTCGTTTTCAACTGAATTCGGTCTGCCAGTGCCCTGCCCGGGGTGCCGCCGGCCTGTCAAATTAAGGGCACTTTCAGACGAAAGCATTCCCACGAGACATTCGTCCCCCAATGCGCCGGGAATAGGTGCTCTTGGCGCGAAAATGCCGATCTGTCCGGTTCAGAGCCCAAACATGGCTAGAAACAGCCATATCATCCCTTGGTCGGGCGCAGATCGGCCACTGGTGTTTCACTTATTTACAAACCGCAATGGACCGTCAGGCAGAATGTAGCAAACCGGTGAAAAAACAGGTAGAACATGGCCGTAGAGATGCTAGAATCTTACTGTAAATGGGTAGAGCAGGGCAGGCTTCATTCCAATGAGTACGAAGGTTAGACACTGGTTCGGCGTATTGATCCTAGTCGTGGTTGCTGCTTGTGGTGGACCAAATATCTCGGAAACGGTCACCATTCCTGATGCTGAGCCATACCGCCTCGACAGTGGTGATCAGCTTCGCATTACGGTCTTCGGCCAGGAAGAGATGACTGGGGAGTACGTAGTGGACGGCAGCGGATTTATTTCATTGCCGCTGCTCGCTCAGGTCGAAGCACGAGGCCGCAGCGCGGAGGAGCTCGAACAAGAGATATCGCAGCGATTGCGATCTCAGAGCCTTCTGATCAGCCCGAGCGTCAATGTCCAGATTCTCACCTATCGTCCCTTTTTCATTCTTGGCCAAGTCGCTGCGCCGGGCCAATACGCCTATGTCGAGGGCATGACGATTTTGACGGCCGTGGCCATGGCGGGGGGCTTCACGACCCGGGCTGATACCGATGACTTCACAATTGTCCGAAAGGTGGGCAACAAAGTGATCGAAGGTCGTGCACAGCGTAACACTTTGATCAAACCCGGGGACGTTGTTTCCGTTCCCGAGAGGATATTCTGAGTGTGCTTGAGCGATACGTGTCTGAAGGAGTGCGTTGATGGATTGCTCGGTGGGCGAGTATAGGGAATCGTCTAAGGAGCAGATCCTTCTGGCAGTTGGGCTCTGGCCAAACGGGGGAGGGGATCATGGCGCGGCAAGTGTCGTCGTGGCTTTTGGCCACCATAGGTATCTGTGGCATGCTGTTTATTGTTTCGACTTCTAACGCCCAAGAACCTTCGACCGACTATCGGCGGCCGGATTCTGGCGCTCGCGGAGTCGGAACCGGCGATTGGGTGTTCGTACCGGAATTGCCGTCTGTGTTTCAGCGCGCGCGTCCGGAGTATGATCCGACGGGCCTAGCACTGGGGAGTTGGATACTCCGTCCTGAAGTTTCCCTTGGGGGCGAATTCAGCGACAACGTATTCGCCGAGGAACACGACAAGGACTCCGACTTCTCAGGCGTGGCAGAGCCGGCCTTCAGGCTGCAGAGCGACTGGGATGTGCATCTTCTCGGCATTGAAGGATCGGGAAGATTTGAACAGCATGTGGAGGAAACGAGCCTGAACGAGGAGGAAGGCGGCGGAACGGCCTTCGGGCGTCTGGACATCACCGGAGAGGACACCCTCTTTGCGTCGGCGGGCTATCGACGCTTGGTGAGTCCCCCAGGCGATCCGGACGACGACGAAGACGCCAATGAAAATGACTCCACTACATTTGACCGCTTTCAGAGCCGCCTCGGCTATGTACATGAATTTGCACAAATGATACTTCGCGTCGATGCGCGAGGTCGCCGTTTCAATTACCTCGATACCACCGACGAAGATCGCGATCGCGATGAACTCGACCTTGGTGCTCGCCTTACCTATGCTTGGTCGCCTCGCATAACTCCCTTCGTTGAGATCGGTTACGGGCTGGAGGATTTCGACGAAGCCGTTGACGACACCGGCGTCGACAGAGACTCGATGCAGTACACAGCCGCCCTCGGCGCGAACTTCCTGATAACAGATATCATGCGTGCCGAGCTGGCCCTAGGTGTCGAGCACACTGAATTCGATCAGGACGGGTTCGACTCCACGACAAATCCGCGTGTTTCCGGCGAGGTTGTCTGGAACATTACTCAGCTCACGTCGATCATCGGACGCGCCCGGTACTTCGAGGACGTAACCACGCAAGCAAATTCGTCAGGCAAAAGAGTGCTCGCAGCTGGCGTCCGCGTGGAGCAGGAAGTCCTCAGTAATCTCCTCTTGTTCGGCGAGGTTGGATACAGAAACGACAACTTCAAAGGTGTCGACCGGATTGATGACCGGTTCGAGGCAGGGCTCGGGGGCGAGTTCCTGTTGAATCGCAATGTATCATTCTTTGCCGAATACAGTTTTGAGCATCGGACCTCGGACAGTCCGACCGTGGATGACTTTACCGAGAACACAATTTTCGTCGGAACGCGGTTGCAGTACTGAGTCTTGACGCGGACATAGTGGAGGACGTGTGATCGATATCACAATGCTCAATGAAGCAAGCAGATGTCGACATAGTGGCGATGCTTAGACCGCTGGTGAGTGCCTCAGCAGAGGCGAAGTTGCATGACGCGAGCAGTATAGAGATATGAGCATCGATCGGCTTGAGACAGTTCGCCAACAGCCAGCGCCAAAGGCCAATGAATGGAACTGGCAACTGAGGTCGCTGCCCGCGGCAGACTTGAGTAGCTTGATAGGCGTTTTGCGTCGTCGGAAGTGGATTCTGATTCTCTGCTGTCTTCTGATTACCGGTTTTACAACCGCAGTTGTTTACTCACTTACACCTCTGTACGAAGCGACAAGCTCGGTAATGATCGACGAGCGGCAACCTCAGTTGGGTGACGTCGAAGCTATCGTCACTGGAATGTCGATCAGCAGCGAAACTGTGCAAAGCGAAGTTGCAGTTATTTTGTCGCGCGATTTTGCCGACCGCGTAATCCAAAAGCTAAAGTTGTTTGAGAATCCGGAGTTCAATCCCGTCATTCGCGATCCGAGTGGATGGAGCGAACTAACCTCAGGAGCAAAGGAATTTGTTCGGGATCAAACTCAGGGCATCACAGGCGGCCAGCCGGCGAAAGTGTTGCCGGTAGAGCAACAATTCGATAGAGAGCGGGTACTCGTCATCAATACCTTCCTACGCACAATCGAGGTAACACCACGAGGAGGGACGCTGGTCATCGACATAAAGTCGACAGCTCAATCGCCGGAGACAGCGGCCGATGTGGCGAATACGATCGCTGAACTCTATCTTGTCGATCAATTGGAAGCGAAGTACCAGGCAACCAAACGCGCCACGGACTGGCTGACGGAAAGACTAGCCCAAATTCGATCTGATCTTGCCGCCGCGGAAAGCGCGGTCGAATCGTATCGGAGTTCGGCGGGATTGTTGAGTGGCGGTGGCGAGACCACACTTGCGCAACAACAGATGGCCGACATAAACACCCAGCTTACTGCTGCACGTATCCGACGAACAGAATTGGAAGCGCGTTTGAGGCAGGCAGAAGGCCTATTCCGGTCTCCCCAAGGGGCGAGTGCGTCCAGTGATGTGTTGCTGTCGCCCGTGATCCAGAATCTCTTGGCACAGGAGATTGAGGTACAACGCACGATCGCCGATCTGGCGTCGAATGTAGGCGACAGCCATCCCACGATGATTAGTGCGCGCGCGCAGGCGCAGAACCTGAGAACCAAGCTAACGGCCGAAATTGGCCGTGTCGTCGCAAGTCTGCAGAATGATATGGCAGTGGCACGTGCGCAGGAAGCGACATTCGAGAAGAGTCTGGCAGAGCTTGAAGAAAAAATGGGAACTCTGAATTCGCGAGATACAGAGCTTCGCATTCTAGAACGTGAAGCGGAAACCAACCGATTGCTTTACGAGACATTTCTGTCCCGTTTCAAGGAGTCACAAGATCAGGAGAAGATCCAGCAGTCGGACGCCCGCATCATTTCACGCGCCGACGTCCCATTTGGTCCATCTATCCCCAACAAGCCGATGCTAATTGCATTGGCGGCAGTCGGATCGGTGCTGTTCGGATTGCTCATTGTTGGTGCGCGGGAGATGTTCGATCGAGGCCTGCGCAGCATGGAGGAGGTTTACCAGTATTTGGGCCTACCCTGCTTTGGCCTCGTTCCTGTGATCTCTACGTTCCGTTTAGCGGGAAAATCTCCGGAGGCCTACGCCGTCAAGAAACCGGCTTCCGCGTATGCGGAAGCAATTCGCTCGATTACGACCGGAATCCTCCTTACCGATGCAAAGACCAAGCCACATGTGATTGCGGTTACCTCGGCTCGACCTAATGAAGGCAAGACGGCAATTGCAATCTCGATGGCCGCGCTGAATGCATTAGGGGGCCGCAGGTCAATCATATTGGACCTCGACCTGAGAAAACCAGAGATTCAGACGCGTCTGCGATCCAAGGCAGATCACGGACTGGTCGATTATCTCACGGGTCAAGCGGGTTTGACAGACGTGATACAAAAGGATGAGGCTTCCGGCCTGGATTATATTACAGCGGGGCGTCGTACGGCTAATTTTGCGGAGGTCATTCGATCGAGCAAGCTTGAAAACTTGCTGAGTGAACTCGGCCAGCAGTATGACTTGGTGGTGCTCGACACCCCACCTGTTCTGGCTGTTGCCGATACGCGGCTACTGGCGAGGTTGGCGGACAAGACACTGCTCGTTGTTCGCTGGGGCGACACAGCCCGAAACGTGGTGCGGCTCGCGTTACGTCAAATATCTGACGCCGGAGCAGATGTGGCTGGCATAGCAATATCGATGGTAGATGTGCGCAGAAACGCAAAGTACGGATTTGGTGACTCCGCGGCTTTCACAGGAGCGTTCAAGCAGTACTACGCCGGATAATTCGCGAAGCGAAAGCCGCGAAGCTGGGGTGTCCGCTATAGACGTCCGCCATTGTCCTCTGGAGAGCGCGTCAACGTGCTTCCCTCGATGCACGAAACTGCTGCAAGTTGTAGAGTTGCCTCTCTATCTCAGCTTGCTTATGAACTGTGGGGTTGGGATCGTCCAATCGTGCTATCAAATTGAGTTCATACTCCGTCGCATGGTCCGTCGCACGGGTCAGCCCGAATTGCTTTGCGAGCCAAACTGTGACGAATACGCAGGCAAGCGCTGCAGTTAAATCTGGCACAGTCAATCCATGTCGGGCGAGAATCGCCGTGCCCAAACACAAACCGACGCCGATAACAATGGGTCCATTCATCCCGCTTTTCACGGCTGTAACCTCTCGATGTTCAGGGTGCCGGATTCATATCTGGAGCAAACTGCCCAGGTTAATAGCGAGGCAGCATTGAACCGTCGCCTCGTGAGTCATGCGATCACACCCGCAACCGTTGCGATGTGACGAAGCGCACAACAAGGTGAGCATTAATCTTTCAATTTCTACCGTCGGTCCTGCCGTTCTGAGTTGGTCCACCGCGAGGACGTACTGTGAGGGGGTCGTAAGGTTGCGACCGATCAGACCCTACTTCTTTGGAATTGTTGTACTTCTGGGCCGAAAACCGATCCGCTAGGCTCTGACATGCCCCGCGGGCTGCCCTCGGCGCGGCAGGCACTTCATCCCATCAGGAGCCCAGCCGGTATAGAAATTTTCTTGCCGGATGTGTCGATATCGGTGTGGCCAGTTCGTCTATTAGCAAGAACCTCACGCTTAATGATCGCGGATCGTGCCTGCTTCGTGGGATGGAGACAACAATGCCCTACGTGGATGGATTTGTGCTCGCTGTGCCAAAGACCAAAGTCGCGGAATACAAAAAGATCGCGCGTAAAGCCGGCAAGATCTGGCGCGAGCATGGCGCGTTGGCTGTTGTCGAGAGTCTCGGCGACGATGTGCCCTATGGGAAGCTCACGTCCTTCCCAAGAGCGGTAAAGGCAAAGAACGGCGAGACAGTCGTCTTTTCGTGGATCCTCTACAAGTCGCGCGCGCACCGCAATGCCGTTAACAAGAAGGTGATGGCCGACCCGCGCCTGAAAATGGACATGTCAAAGATGCCATTTGACGGCAAGCGCATGATCTACGGTGGCTTCAAAACAATGGTGAATCTCTAGTGCAGCTTCGCTGGAGGTCCAAAGGTCCCAGATGTATCAAGCGCCTTTAGATCGGGCGGCGGGCCAACCGCATTAGCAGCCCACCCCAATGCGGGTGCCATCCATGCTCGGCTAGCGTCTCGAGCCCGTCAAATGGCCTTGCGCCAACCGTGCACAATCGCGACGAACACGGAAAACAGCGCCATCATCAGCGTTAAAGCACTCGTCTGGTACATGGCGAGGATCAGAGTCCCCATACACAGACAGAGACACACGGCGAACGACAGTCTGGAAATGCTTTTCATGTGGGTGCCCAAGCTGGACAGTAATGCCCGAGACGCCCTCGAAGTTCCCCGCGATCGACGAAAGCGTGCGCTTTCAGTCATGCGATAGAAGCAAGCACATATTCCTGGAGCAGGATGTGACAAGCAACACAGAGGCCCCCGTTGCCGTATTAGCAGCTGTTCCATACTGTGACACAATGTGATGTTATGGGACGCAAGCCACTCTATGGCAATCCGATGACATCAACAGAACGGCAGCGCCGCTTACGCCAAGCTGCGGCCAGTGCCACTGTCTGTGCCCAGCGAATACGCACTTGCAGACACCGAGCCGCTGGCCCATCTCATTGCCGCACCCTACGAGAACAGGCCTGCGCCTCGTAGTTTGCGAACAACGACTTCGGTGAATACAACTTATCTGCCCCCTGGGTCCTTCAAATACCCATGGGTCACTGCCGGACCCTGTTTGAAAGAACTGAATCATTCGTGCACCCAGCGTGACCATCTAATGGGATGACTCATGCCGTGATTGATGCCACAGCTAACTTAGTCCTCGCTTGAATGGTGTCTGTGAGAAAGCCGAGATGTATATGCTAAGATCACGATCATATCTGAAGATAGCGTTCGCAATCGGTATCGCCACGGTCGTCATACTTAGTCTGCTTCCGGCGAAATCACTCCCCTCAACTGGCGTCTCCGACAAGTTCGAACACTTTCTTGCATATGCACTCCTTGGGGTGATCGCTGGATGTGCATTCCCCACGCAGCGGGCCACAATTCTGTTGATGGCAGTCATGTCAACACTCGGCATCGCCTTGGAGCTGGGTCAATGGTTCGTACCCGGTCGATCGCCGGCGACATTCGACGCACTCGCAAGTGGGGTTGGTGCGTGCACGACGCTCGGCTTGTGCCTCCAGTTACGTTTGAGGTCAGCCGGCACGAAGGCAAATGAGAGTGTCGAATTCGTCGCCACCAAGTCGTCCAGCAATTCTCACCTTCCCAAGAAAACTAATGGCCGACAGTTAGATCACTCCTGAACGAGAATGAGCTTGGCGCTTAAACGCGACCGGATTGATCGTCAGAATCTGAGGCATGAACCAACCCCGAATGAAGATATTTTCTTACGAGGCGCTGTTAGTAGATTCGCTATCAGCGACTGAAGATGAGGTAGAGATACCGGTGATGGAACGACCGCTGAGAGCGCTCCCGGTCTGATCCATAAGCGCCGGCTGGTTGTCCGATCGGGGAGTCGTCGATCTTAAATTCGCGATTGAAGCCGTTACGCTCCGCTTTGAAGCCCGATGGCCGCGCAGTGATTTTCAGCGCCACGTGTGAATTGGCGATTGCGCTAATGGCCCAAACCCCCGCAGAGACGAGGAGCATGATGGATCTTCGCAGAACCAATGCTCAGATCGGAACTAGCAGACGGTCTAAGCATCGTCTCGTTTGGGTAGGATAAGACTGGCAATGAACGGATCCCCGTCGGGAGAATCGAGGAGTTGTATCCAGAATGGGTGCAGGCATGATTCACGCTCTATATCCTCCCCGCCGTCGTTGCCTTGCTAGGGCAATCATTGAAGTACCGATATTGCATGAATTTTATCGCGGCGTTTTTGTTCCAACACCGCATCCGTAAGAGTAGATCAAATGATACTATTCTCATCTGTCATTTCCTGATCTGAGCCGCTTACAATTCTCAATACTGAAACACCGCGGTACCTTGCCGGCGAATGCATCCTGTGCTTCGATATCGGCATGGACCAGGACATTGATGGTGCCGCGCACAAGCTTCATGCGGCACTAATTCACAGCTGGCATGACCTCGACCGGGACTTTCCGGTTTCCTATGTCGAAGCGTGTCAGCGTTGGTATGCGGCCCTGTCCGAGGAGAACCGGTGCGTTGCTGATGCCGCCGTAGCGGCGTTCGAACGATATGATGAAACAGAGGCGGAGAAGATCGCTGCGGGGTTGCCAGCCGCCCCTAGATGTCCTCTATTGGTCGGATGATGAGAACTGAAGTCGAATCCATCATGACCGAACCCAATGACCCAACCGACAAACTACAAGCGGCGCTGATTCATGACTTGCCGGGCCCCGACAAGGATTTCCCCGCTAGCTATTTAGCATGGTGCCGAGAATGGTATGCTGCCCTGTCAGCCATTGACAAGTCGGTTGTAGCGATCGCTCGCGCCACATTCGAGCAGGGCAAGGAATCGGAAGCCGAGAAGATTGCCGCAGTGCTGCCGGACGCGCCGAAGTTTCCGCCGTCATAGCGACCGTCCATTCGTTCGCTACTTGAGATGCAGCTTTCGGGACGCGTGCTGCTTCATTCGCGGATTTGTCATCTGCTGCTTCTCGAACGGTGTGGTCTTGCTGCACTTCGAATAGGTAGCGTGTTGGGATCCGGCTGAATTGCCTTCGATCTTGCAAGAGCTGTTTCCGCAATAGAGGCACGTTCATGGACAATTTCCTCTACAAGAGCGTTGATGCGCACTAATGTGCCCGGCGTTAAGCTTCTACGCAGAGGGATGCTAGTTGCCACTTCTCCTCTGCCCTGCGGCTTTGATGCCGCCACGCCACTAACGACCGACGCGCTCAGTAGAGTCGACCCGAAGATCTGCAGTTGTTGAACAAAGATGAGGCACAGATCGGCGGAGGGCTGGTCGCCGCTGGTTGCGCCGCATGTGACGATGCGCCCGCCGCGCACGAGCGATTTCAGCGCAAATCGACCACACGTCGACTCCGACGGTTTTAATGACGACATCGACGCCTCGGCCGTTTGTGCCGAGCGAGCGCGCGCTCAAGCTTTTCATCGAAGCGCGAAGTTACGACAGCGTTTGCGCCTCTTGAACGCGGTGCGGAATGCTGGCTTCTCGTGTACTGTCTGTGCGCAGCATTGATGGTGCTATTGCAATCTTCATTCCTTGCCCACATGGGAACGAGGCCCCACCGCATAGGAATAAGCTTGCGCGCTCGCTACCTGCCCCCGTTGTACGACCGGTAGCATCTGCGTCGGTGCCGCATTATAATTGGCCACAAGCTAGGGTGTTATCGGCATTGGTTTCATGATCGTGCTCCGAGAGGAAAAGGCAGCAGCTCGGGGCGATACGAAGCGGCGATCCCCCTGGACGTCGTCGCGTTCCGCGTTGAATCCCGACTGGTGAAATCATCGCGCGGTAACGATCTCACTGCGCATAAAAAACGGCAGGACGCGGACGCCAAGAGGGTCGTCGCGGCGTTGCTGCCTGGGGCGGTGTGGCTGTTCTGTAATCTGCCGGAGCGGTTGAGTGGGCCCACAGCGGCACGGGATGCTTTCAGCGGCTGCGCCACCGCCAAGAAGTGAGGCGTGTTCCCGTGTTCATCCTTGGGTTGCTCCTGCGGAAGGGAGCACGGGTGAATTGAACGAGGCGCAAGGCAATGAGCCATGGTGGACCGCGGCGGGAATTCGGCCACGGTTCCGGCCAGAAAATACGCTTCGCCGCGTTCGTCTGAAAGAGGGTCTCCTCAGGCTTAATGCGGTGATGCCGACAGTAGTGGTGCAGTTCTACTCAGCGAAAAACAGATGCCCGACTACAAGGTCTATATCCGCGCCCAGCGATCGAAGAGTACAACGAAACTTAAAATCGCGGGGACACTCTGAAAAAGTGCCCCACGCTCAGCGCGGGGCTCAGTTCAATTGGAGAAATTGCATGCTGGGATGGCCGCTTCAGGAACGACCATGCAAACTCCCTAACATGAAACTCCGGCGGCTGCGCATCGGTTCCAATCCAGCCAACCCACATACATTCGCCATGCAACGGCCTCTTTTGGGGGTTCGATCACCGAACCCGATCGACCAATGATCACATAATTATCACAACTCGACAACGGCATGAGATTGCTTGATAGCTCAATGTATTTGTGAGGTACCTTCCAACCTTATGTGAACAAAGGAGTAGATTACCCAGATATGGCATGATCTTCCTTTGCTCGATAGGTTGTTGGCTGCGAGCTGCCAGCGATAAGATGAATTTGGGAGAAAAACTAATATGAAAAACCGCATTAAAAGTAGAGCCGTATGCCGGCTGCTCACAGTGGGAATCGGTGTGGGCGTGTTTGCACACAGCGACGACGCTTTTGCCGAACTGTCGGAGATCGACGTCTTTGAGCAAGCGGTCGCAGCCGGATCCGCGGAAGGTGTGCTCGATTTCGTCAAGGCTTTTCCATCAAGTCATCTGGTCATTGATCTATTCGAGTTGCTTCCTCCCGACTTGGCTGCAGGAGTATGTGCGGATCTACCGGGCGACGTCAGCAGTGCCGCCCGCCGTGCATGCGATAGCCTGCAAGAAGCGGTTGCTTCAGCTCCGGCAGCTGGAAGATCGGTAGCTGGAGGATGGGCAGATGGAGGATCGGTAGCTGGAGGACCGGTAGCTGGAGGATCGGTAGCTGGAGGATCGACAGCGGAAGGCTCGACTGTTCAAGTCGGAACGGTCGATCCGACGGCACGCACGGTCGACGCTGAAAGCAAGGGCTCAGGTGACAAGCAACAATTTCTGATGGTCGGTCCCACAAACGACACGAGCACCGACGCGTCAATCAGCGCAAGACGCGATGGCATTGCTGCTGATGACACGGCTGACGATGCAGCCGGCAGCTCGACCGGCAGCGCCGCGGATGATACGACCGATACGGCTGATGTGGATGATACGGCTGACAGCGTAGCCGATGCAACCGGCACCGTCCCCGGCAGCCTCCATGAGGACGGCGGCGCTGTAAGTGCGACGGGTGGCGGCAAGGGAACCGACGCCGGCACCGGCGGCAGCACTGGCGGCGGCGCGGAGAACGGTGGCCGGCGCTAGCGAAAACTTCCACGTTGATGCGCTATCCCGCTGAGTGGTACCACCGAAATCGCCAAGCATCCGACAAGTCGGCATTGCGCCGATCCTGAGACCGTCTCCTGGTCACACCGCCTGAAAACCTGGTGCGCAATCTCCCCGGAAACGGGCGCCTTTTTAGATCACCGTCAGGACACGTCCTGTACTGATACAGGATCGGAAAATGGCTGGCGGAGGGGGCGGGATTCGAACCCGCGATACCCTTTTGAGGTATACACGCACTCCAGGCGTGCGCCTTCGACCGCTCGGCCACCCCTCCAGCGCAGACGCGGCCGGCAGGCGCCGGCCACGGGGCCGGCAACCTAGCCGAGGGCCGATGGGGTGGCAACCGCAGGCGCCGGCTCTGGCGACAGCGCCGGTGGATGATCGGCAGCGCCGTTGGGCATCGCGTCGCCATTGGCACGCGCCGCATCCGTCGCCCGCCAGCGTCGTGCGATGCCGTTCAGGGACTCCAGCACCCCATGCAGCTCGTGGCCGCGGGCGGTCAGGCTGTAGGTGACTTGCGGGGGAATGGTGGGCTGGAAATCGCGGTAGATGACCTCGGCATCTTGCAGCATGCGCAACCGCTCGGTCAGAACCTTGGCGGAGATGCCGGGCACGCGCCGCTTCAGTTCGCCAAAGCGAGTCGGCCCGTTACTGGTGAGAACCCAGAGAATATAGGTGGTCCAAGGACCCATCAGCAGGCGCAACAGCGAGTCCAGGGGACATCCGACCGGGCTTTTCGGCATGACCATCGGAAAACTCCTCAATAAATCTTTGACAGTAAGTTACTTCTGGGAACTCGATATCATTTCCCGGTCGGGCCTGCAAGCCCCTTGTGCTGTTTGCCGCTCTGCCCGCCTGGAGCAGGCACATGTCCTATACGTGGAACCAGAGTGCCCACCGATGGAGGGTTAACGGAGAGGCACGATTTCTTAACCAAATTGCCCGACACTGGTACTCAAACCTGAGAGCCCGGCGGCAGGTAATCGGCCGCCGATTTGGGACGAGCCGAAGCAGGAGTCCATCGCGGCATGGTAGCGGTTTTCACAGAGTTGTTTTCATTCATCCTTGTGATTGCGGTGCTGGTGATCGTTGTCAGCATTGCCCACAAGAGCCAGGCGCGCGTGTGGCGTCTGCTTGGCTGGTTCGCCTGCGTCTGGGCCCTCACCCTCATCATGGTGGAGTGTTATGGCTGGTACCGGCGCGGCGACTGGCAGATCAAGACAGCCTATCAGTTCTGGTCCGATGTCAATCGCTCCAGCATGCTGTGGCTCAGCAATCATTTGCCCGGCCTGGTTTGGGATCCGATCGACTTCGTGCTGCATTTTCCCGCTTGGCTGGTGATGATCATCGTCGGGATTCTGTTGCTGGCATTCGATCACCGTCAGCTGCAGAAAAGCAGGACCGGCGAAAAGCCGCCGACGTTGCGCAAGCGGTTGAAGGTTTGGCTGCAGAAGCTGCAGAAGGAAGAGGAAGAAGAGGCCTAGCTCCGGCCGCTCTTCCATCACGGCCGGCTCACGGGGACGTGGCTTGCGGCGCGCCGCCATGCCGGCGACATATTCTTCATGTTAGAAGCTAACAGCTTGCAACAGCGCGCCCAACCCGTTCGACGTCCCATGATCAGACGCATCGCCTGGATTCTTGTCGCATTGTTCGGCGGCCTCGCGCTGCTGTTCTTCGTGCTGGATGCGCTGGGATATTCCATGAGCGGCGTGTGGAAGACGGCGCTCTTGGGCCAGCGCTGGTACGAGTTCCACCCGAACAGCCTGCTGCTGATTCAGCCGGCGATCGAGCGGCATATCTCGCCCGAGCTGTGGAAGCCGATCGCCTGGACGCTGACCAAGCCGGCCTGGCTGGCGGCGCTGGTGCCTGCGATCTTCTTCTGGCTGCTGGATCAGCTCTGGCTGAAGCGCCGCCGCCGCTAGCGGATCACTCATCGCCCATCTTCAGCGCGGCGAGGAAGGCCGACTGCGGGATCTCCACATTGCCGTATTGGCGCATCTTCTTCTTGCCCTTCTTCTGCTTGTCCAGAAGCTTGCGCTTGCGGCTGATGTCGCCGCCATAGCATTTCGCCAGCACGTCCTTGCGCATCGCGCTGAGCGTTTCGCGGGCGATCACCCGGGCGCCGATCGAGGCCTGGATGGCGATCTTGAACAGCTGGCGCGGGATCAGCTCCTTCAGCCGCTCGCACATGGCGCGGCCGCGGGCCTCGGCATGGGCGCGGTGCACGATCATCGACAGCGCATCCACCGGCTCGGCATTCACCAGGATCGACAGTTTCACCAGATCGCCGGTCTGATAGCCTTCGAGATGGTAGTCGAAGCTGGCATAGCCGCGGCTCACCGACTTCAGCCGGTCGTAGAAATCATACACAACTTCGTTCAGCGGCAGGTTGTAGATCAGCATGGCGCGGGTGCCGACATAGTTCAGCTCCACCTGCGTGCCGCGGCGCTCTTCGCAGAGTTTCAGGATGGGCCCGAGATAGTCCGACGGCACGATGATGGTGGCGCGGATCCAGGGCTCGCGGATCTCGGCGATGCGGACCGGGTCGGGCATGTCGGCGGGGTTGTGGAGCTCGATCTCCGTGTCGTCGGTCAGCCTGATCTGGTAGATGACCGAGGGCGCGGTGGCGATCAGGTCCAAGT
>Ga0184626_10000277_pt1 | contig 14848 bp, 15 predicted proteins | sample PLM3_60_b1_FD_133142 | JGI IMG/M metagenome (GOLD analysis project Ga0184626, IMG submission 133142) | Groundwater sediment microbial communities from an aquifer in East River, Colorado, USA - PLM3_60_b1 | ecosystem: Environmental > Terrestrial > Soil > Riparian zone | place: USA: East River... | reverse complement strand
GTTACGGGAGGCGGTACAGGTATTGGAAAGGCCATCGGGCTGCAAATGGCCAAAAATCGCGCAAAAGTCGCCATCGGTTCCCGCAATCGTTCCCGCCTCGCAAGCGCTGCCGCCGAATTAGAGAAGCTTGGACTACCGGTCCTGCCGATCTCGATGGATGTGCGAAAAAAGGACGACATCCAGCGCGCAGTTGATGAAATCGTCTCGAAATGGGGCGCCATCCATATTCTAGTGAATAACGCGGGAATCTCGGGCCTGAGCCTGATCGATGATCCGGATGATTCGAAATGGTTCAATATCGTGGATACTAATCTTAATGGCATGTACCTCATCACCAGAGAAGTATTGAAACACATGCCGGACCATGACGGCGGGCGGGTCATCAACATTTCGTCGGTGCTGGGGAAATTTGGAGTCCCCGGCTACACAGCCTACTGCACAACCAAGCATGGCATGATTGGGTTCACTCGCGCCCTCGCGTTGGAAGTCGTTAACCGGGGCATCACGGTCAATACCGTCTGCCCCGGCTGGGTGGACACCGAAATGGCAGTCCAAGGGATCAATGAAACCGCCGCGTTTCAGGGCATCACACCGGAACAGTTCAAAGCGCAAGCCATTGCCGGTGTGCCCATCAGGCGATTTTTAGAGGCCGATGAAATCGCCGAGCTGGTTTGTTATCTTGCCTCGGACCAAGCCAAGGGCATCACCGGCCAGGCGATTAATATCTGCGGCGGCCAGACCATGGTCTAAGAAAATATTTCATCCAGCTGCCAGGCATCGGCAGGCCAGCAACTCCGGCTTCTTCAGTGAGTTACGCGCCATTCTCCGCTATACCGCGGAGCCTTGAACCAAACCAAGACTTTTTTCTGTTAAGCTGATAACAAGAAGTTGTGAAAACCCAAACGATTCAAGTTCGCAATCCAGCGACATTAGAAAAGATCACGGAACTACCTGTCGCGTCACCCGCGGAAGTAGCCGAGGCCGTCGAGCGAGCGCGCAAAGCCCAAGCGATTTGGCGGACCAGGAGTTTTGCTGAGCGGGCCGAGTTGCTCTACCGATTTCGTGATCTACTTATCGACGAACAAGAACGACTCGCTGACATTCTAACCTCCGAGAGCGGAAAACCGCGGTCGGAGGTATACGGCAACGAGTTGTTCTACCTGTGCGACGTTATCGGCTTCTGGGCAAAGAACGCCGCCAAGTTTCTCAAAGCAGAAAAGATTCGACCGCACTTGCTCATGTTTAAAACTAAGAAAGTGATCTCGGCACACCATCCAATGGGCGTCATCGGCATCATTAGCCCGTGGAATTTTCCCCTGGTGCTCACCGCTGGTGACGCGATGCCGGCACTCATGGCGGGGAATGCAGTCGTCATTAAACCATCTGAACTGACTCCCCTCACCGCTCTGTTCGCTGCCGAGCTCGCGCAAAGAGCCGGACTCCCGGAAGGTCTACTACAAGTCGTGATCGGTGCGGCGGAGACCGGTGAGGCGTTGATAGACCACGTCGACATGATTGCCTTTACCGGCAGCGTAGAGGTCGGGAAGCAGGTAATGCGCCGGGCCGCCGACCGGCTTATCCCGGTGTCCCTCGAACTTGGCGGCAAGGACCCTTTGATCGTTTTGAAGGACGCCGATTTGGAACGAGCATCCAACGCGTGCGTCTGGGGATCCCTGATGAATTCCGGTCAAGTATGCACGTCCATTGAAAGGATCTATGTAGAGGAGCCGGTCTACCAGACCTTTGTCGATAAGGTCGTACAGAAAGTGCGGTCGTTGCGGCAAGGACCCAGCAACGAAGAGGTCGAGCTTGGGAGCATGACATCAGAGGAGCAATTCAAAAAGGTCTCGACGCAGGTCAGTGAGGCCGTTGCCCGGGGGGCCAAGGCTCTCACTGGCGGGCGTGCGAATCCGAACTTCTCAGGGCTCTATTATGAGCCCACCGTGCTCGTCGATGTGAATCACGACATGACAGTCATCCAAGAAGAGACCTTTGGTCCTGTCCTCCCGATCATAAAGGTGCGAGATGCAGAAGAAGCCCTGCGTCTGGCGAACGACTCTCGCTACGGGTTAGATGCTTGCGTATTCACGCGGGACAAGGAGAAAGCAAGCCAGATGGCCGAAAAGCTTCTCGCCGGGACAGTCTGCATCAACGACGGTCTGGTGAACTATATTATTCCCGACACCCCCATGGGTGGCGTCAAAGACAGTGGCTTCAGTCGCCGACACGGCGCGGAAGGCATTCGCAAGTACTGCTATCAGAAATCCATCGTCATCGATCGTTTTGGACTGAAAAGTGATTTCCCGTGGTTCCCGGCCAGTGAGAAAAAGACAACGCAAATGCGGCGCCTGATTAGCTTGCTCTGGCGCTCCGGCTGGAAAAACAAATTCCGCCCGCCGCCCAGTCGCTCCGCGAAAAACTGAATCCCTTGAACTCCATGGGCGATTCGACTAAGTAGAATTGATATTCTTGAGTCCACCAAAGGAGAATTTGCATGGCTAAAGATCTACCCGGTTTCATCGCCCAAGAGGGGGCAAAAAGAGAGGGCTCGGTTATCCGTGAGAAAAACTTCATCGACGCGAACAATTATGAGACCGTTGCCTATCTAAAACATCTCGATATCCGCAACGAACCCAAGATGGTCTTGTTCGAAAACGTTCCTGCGTTAAACGGCAAGAAATCTGAGTTTTCGCTTTTTTACAACCCTTGGGTGACCCGGCAGTATGTCGCCGATTCCCTGGACATGGGAGACATTAAATCCAACATGGACGTCAGCCTGGAAGTCGCCCGACGGGAATTGCAGCCTGGCTCGGTGGAAGTGATTCCACCGGAGAAGGCGCCGGTCAAACAAGTAGTCCTGACGGGCGACAAGGCCGACTTGAGAACTTTACCGATTCCCATGCATCAGAAAGACGATGCCGGAGCCTACCTGACCATGGCTTGCGCCATGAAGGGGTTGAACCGCGATTTCTACGATATCACGTTTACGAAAAATAAATTCTACGAACCGCGCCGCATGAGCTTCTCCGCCCACAAGCATCATCATTTAGAAGCCATGACCTGCGAATATGAGGCCGAGAATAAGCGCGCTCCGGTGATCGTCATTTTGGGCCATCACCCGGCCTTTTATCTCTCCACGTGCTGCATGACCCCGATGGGCAACAACGACTATTTAACCGCCTCCGCGTTTCTGAACGAACCCTTGCGGCTCACGCCTTCGACCACTTGGGGAGATAAGTTTCTTGTCCCTGCGGATGCCGAAGTGATCATTGAAGGCGAGATTCCTCCACACGTCCGCGATACCCAGAACCCCTTTGGTGAAATCCTCGGCTATTACCAAGTAGAAATGCAGGTGCCGGTTATTGAAGTCACGGCTATCACCTATCGACGGAATGGGATCGTTGAAGACTTCTGGCCGGGCCACATGGACCACTGGAACCTCGGGAGTATCCCCAAAGAAGGGAGCGTATATAACGTCATCAAGAAAAACATTCCCGGTATCAAGGCCATTCATCTCCCCCCTTCCGGCGCGGGCCGCTGCATCGCCTATATCTCCATCAAAAAGGAATTCGAAAACGAGCCCAACAAAGCTGGCATGCAGGCCTTCGTCGAAATGCCCAACCTCAAGCTCGCGGTCATCGTCGACGACGATGTCGACGTCTTCAACGAGCGGGAGGTCATGTGGGCGGTGGCCACACGAGTCCACTGGGACAAGGACATTGAGATTATCCGTGAAGTGCAGAGCTTCCGCGGCTGGCTGGGCGATTCCGTGGCGATCATCGACGCCACCATCCCGTCAAAGGGCGGCTGGCCCCAACGCAACGAAGTCCATCCGGAGGCCTTCGAGCGCGTCGCAAGATTCTTCAAGTAAGAGGAACGAATCATGGCCGATAAGATCCGACTGATTTATAAAGCGACGTGAACCACTTGCCGTAAAGCAAGAAGTTTCTTGCAAGCGAAGAAAGTCGATTTTGAGGAACGAGAATACGGCAAGAACCCGTTCACGGAGAAAGAGTTGCGGGATATCATCGGCGACGGTCCGATCGAGAAGTTTCTCAACACGCGAACTCCTCTTTACCGGGAGAAAAACATGAAGCAAAAGCCGCCCTCCCAAGAAGAAGCGATCAAGCTTATGTTAAAGGATCCGAACTTACTCAAGCGGCCGGTGATCATCAAAGGAAAGAAGAAGCTAACGGGCTTCCATGAAGCAGAACTGAAGGAGTTGCTCTAAGTTTGTGATTCCTGCAATCCGCACGCAAAACAGCGCGGCTGTGCCACACTAAATCGGCTGATCTCCAATGAAGACCAAAGGCGAAATGGAAGCGGAAATCTGCCGAGCCATGGTGCAGTTTGAGATCGACTACATGGGCCGCGGCCCCAAGGAGGCCAGAACCCACATCATCGAGGACATGGTTCTGGTTCGGCTCAAGGGCATTTTGACTCCTGCGGAGCAACAGCTGACCAAGAGCCCCGACGGAGTAGAACTCATCAAAAAGATGCGCTCGACCTTGATAGAGAAAGCAAAGCCTCTTCTCTATCAGGTTGTCGGTGACATCACGGGCGCCAAAATCGTCAGCCTTCATACGGACATCAGCACCGTTCTGGGCGAACGGGTCATGGTTTTCGTTTTGGAAAGCGATCTGGAAAAACAAATTACCCGAAAAAAAGAGGCTTGACTTTACACGTAGAAATTCTTATAAAAGCGACAGTCTGACGATGTCCTGAAAGGTTCAGGGAAAGCCCCCTAACCAGTCGGGAAATGGGCCGACTCTAGAAACGGAAGTTTTAGGTCGGCTTTTTTATTATCTGAAGAATAGCTCGGTAGGCAAATTGGACAGTACCCCCGCTCAGGGGGGGACTTGCTAAATGGCAGGCCAGCTTATCCCGGGAGGGAGAGGCTGGCCTTTTTGTTATGGAAGGAGGATAAGACAATGGCTGATCAAAATATGGCGGCTCAAGAAGAAGTACTATTAGACGTTAGGGTAGCCGAGGCCTCAAGCCTCTACAAATTCTATCTCAACCAGGAAAAGAAGATCCTTGGAACATCAGCCGTCATAATTTTTCTCACGGCATGGGAACTGGTAGGCAATACTTTAGGGCTTATTAACCCCATGTTCATGAGCGCGCCTTCGCTCATCTGGAAAGCTGCCGTGCAGCTATTCGCCTCGGGAGAGATCTGGAATGATCTGAGAGTCAGCGGGATCGAATTTGGCTGGGGGTATTTCCTGTCGGTTATCGTTGGCGTCCCCTTTGGCATCGCCTGTGGTTGGTATAAAAAGATGGCGTATATTTTCGATCCCTTTATCAATGCCATGAACGCCACACCGCGCGTCGCCCTTTTGCCCCTGGTTATCATCTGGTTGGGTATTGGTATTCTCTCCAAGGTTGGCATTATTTTTCTGGGCGCAGTCTTTCCTATACTGATCAATGCGCGCGACGGAGTAAAAACCACTCCTTATAATCTCCTGAACGCCGCAAAAAGCTTTGGCGCATCGGAGTGGCAGATCTTTAGGAGTGTGGTGCTCCCTTCCACTGTTCCTTTTATTCTTACCGGTTTGAGGCTGGGAGTCGGCCGGGCGCTCATCGGTGTCATGGTCGGCGAGCTTTATGCCGCCACCGCCGGGATCGGTTTTATGATCACGGTCGCGGGCGCGACCTTCCAGACTGATAAAGTCTTTGTCGGCATCCTTGTTTTTGCCACAACAGGGATGTTCTGTATGGAGCTCTTGAACAGGCTGGAGGTTAAGTTTGATAAATGGCGACCCAAGGTAGGGGCGGCTGCGTAGTTTGTTTTGGTCGTGGGTCGGTTTTTTGTTAGATGTCCCGGGTGGTAGGCCAGTTAGAAAGTAGCCCTCTTCAGGGCGACTAGCTCAAAGACAGGCCAGCTCAGCCATTTTGGTTGATGCTGGCCTTTTCTTTTTCCGAACGGAGAAAACGATGGGAAACTGGGAGCCGATTTTTTGGATTTTTGCTGTTGGTATAGGCTGGTTTGCTCTCCTTCTGGTTTTGCAATTGTTGAAGGGCAATGCAAAGAAGAAGCCGCCTGAGAAAACCCGTTCTTTCGATGCCTGAACAACAAGTTCGTTGATCCATAAGGCATTTACCCAAGTCTACGGCAATGAAGCCTGGAGTAAGGGAACGACTCTGCCAAGAGTTGAGCGAGTTCTTTGCGCAGCACATGGCTGTTAGCGGGGATACAGATATGAAGATTGTTGATGACCTGATCCTTCTGCGATGTAAAGGATCTCTGTCTCCGGGTGAAATAGAGATGGGCTCTATGAAGGCCGGGCGACTGCTTATCCAAGAAGTCAGCGAAAAGCTTTGTCACGAACTTCAGCCGACCCTCAAAAACCTTCTTCACGAAATTGCCGGCCTCCACCTTCTTGACGTGGGCGTAGGTCTGCTTTGGAAACGCAGGGAAAAAGTTTTTCTTCTTACTACGAACGATACGGTTGGCCCTTAGAGGAGGAGAAAATGAAATGGCTGAAAACCACTTTCTTAATGACGTTTTGACGGAATTTTTTGGCGACAGTCTGATAAGGGTGTCAGAAGGTCGAGTTTTATTGACTTCAAGGAATCAATATGGTCTGAATAAAATTCACCGCAGGCTACGGGATTTCTTGTGACGAAATCCCAGCAGCGGTTCGTCAGTCAAAACTCAATATACAAATTTGGAAAGAAAGGTTAGATAATGAGCAAGGATCTTATTTCCGGATTACCGCTTTTCAGCCGAGGGAAAGTCAGAGAGATGTATGATTTGGGCGCCCACTTGCTGATGGTTGCTTCCGATCGCATCTCTTGTTTCGATGTGGTCTTGCCGACGGAGATTCCCGGTAAAGGAAAAGTCCTAACGGCCTTGTCTGCCTACTGGTTCAAAGCGATGGAAGATATTGCTCCCCATCACCTGGTTACGACCAACGTCGAAGAATTTCCAGCGATCTGCCACCGCTACCAAGACCGGCTCGAAGGACGCAGCATGCTGGTTAAACGAACCAAGCCGGCGCCCGTTGAATGTATCGTACGGGGCTATCTTTTCGGCTCCGCCTGGAATGAATACCGAAAGACCGGTGGCGTCTGCGGCATCCCCCTGCCCAAGGGATTGCAAGAAGCTTCACGTTTGGAAGAGCCGATCTTCACGCCCTCAACGAAAGCACCCGTGGGAGAGCACGACGAGAACATCACGTTCGAACAAATGGTAGAGCGGGTAGGTAAGAAGACGGCAGAAAAGATTCGGGACGTTTGTATTGCCATTTACCTCCGCGCCAGAAAGATGGCCGAAGCCAAGGGCATCATCATATGCGACACGAAGCTGGAACTCGGTCTCGAAAACAATCAAATCATCGTCATCGATGAACTGCTGACTCCAGATTCATCTCGTTTTTGGCCCCTGGCGACCTACGAAGTCGGCAGCTCGCCGGAAAGCTTCGACAAGCAATTCGTGCGCGACTATCTAATCAATCTTCCCTGGGACATGAAGTCGCCGCCGCCGGTCCTGCCACAGGAAATAGTCCGGAAAACCCAAGAAAAATACACCGAGGCGCTTAAGCGACTTACACGTAGTTAGAAATGGCGCGGTGTTCCGATTGGGGATTAAGACCTGTGCGGGATCGTCTGTGTTTTGGCCAATTTTCGCTTAGCCCGAATTGAAGAGGCGCAGTTTTCCTGCGGTCCCTTCGCGGGTGAATTTGTAGAAATGCCAGTGGGTCACACAGCGATTCATAAACTGCGCAAAGCCAAAGATACCGCTTTGATAACGCCGAGTCTGTTTGAAAAAATATCGTAGATACACGCCGCCGACTTGCTTAAGACTGCCATCTTTGAGAAGCGCCCAAAACAAGTTCCACCATAGGATCAGACCGTACCCGAGGGCTTGCATGGCCTTGTTTTCGTTGGCCTTGGCGAACATCTCCTTCCGCCGGCGGCGAAATTCCGGATATTGATAGATTCTGAAGTATCGGTCGAGAAAAGCTTGAGGTGTGTAGAGCCGCTTGAGAAGCTTCCAGTAGCCTTGCTGCAGTTGGGCCGGTGTCATCTGCTTCGGTACAATATTGCAATTGGCGTCATCCAGGCGGAGACGACCTTCCTTTTGCAAACGCGCAAAAAGTGGAGTCTTCGGCACCGCAGCAAGCATTCCAACCATCGCCAACAGAATCCCATTATCTTGAATAAAGCGAAACTGATCTTCAAAAATTGTTTCGTCATCGTTATCGAATCCGACGATGAAACCGGCGCTGATATCCAATCCGGCGTTCTGAATTCGCGCCAGCTTGGCGTCAAGGGAATCTCCTCGGGTGTTCTGAAACTTTTTCGTTTCAATGAGAGACGCCACTCTCGGGGTTTCAATCCCGATGAACACGGAGCGAAAATTCGCCTGGTACAGCAACTCGAGGAGCTCGGCGTCGTCGGCGAGGTTAACGCTCGCCTCCGTAGTGAGGCGCAATGGGTAACCGTGCTTTTGCTGCCACGGGATAATGAGCCGGAGCAACTCTTTAGCCAACTTCTTGTTGCCGATGAAGTTGTCGTCGACAATAAAGCAGGAAAAGAAGCCAGCTTGGTGCATTTCATCGAGCTCCTCGATAACCTGCTCGGGACGCTTTGTGCGCGGGCGGCGGCCGAAGGTCACGATGATGTCACAGAATTCACATTGAAAGGGACAACCACGCGAGAATTGCAGAGACCCGGACGCGTAACGGTCAACCTTAAGCAGGTCGACCCGAGCCTTGGGCACCCGAGTCATGTCCGTCGGATTTTCTTGCTTGTAAAACTGTTTATATTCCTTGCCGGCGGCAAAACACTCGACGAATTCGGGCCAGGTCTCATCGGCCTCGCCGGAAAACAGTACGTCGCACAGGCCGTCGAAGAAGGGTTCATCCACGGAAGCGTAAGCCCCGCCAACGACCGCGAAGACCCCCATTTGGCGGAGCGGTCGCAGGATCTCTCGCATGCGATCCCTTTGGACTATCATTCCCGTTACACCGACGATGTCGAACCCTTTGAGAAACTCGAAGTCGATTTCCTCGACGTTTTCGTCGAGAAGACAAACCTCATGGTCCGGCACCAAACCAGCGAGATGCGCCAGTGCTCCCGTGGTCATCGTACACTTCTTGTTGCCGGGATAGAGCGGCAACGCATAGTCGAAGCCCCAATAAGAAGGCTCAAATTTCGGATTGATGAGACAGATTTTCAATCGCTTCATGGTGAGTTAACTGAAAAACTTTGGTTGGCTTGAATCACGCGAAAGCGTCACTCGCTTTAAGACTTAATCCAGCCTTGCTCTCGGTAGTAACCGGCTACCCGCTCAGCCAGCTCTTTCGCCATGCGTTTGGCGTCGGCCTCTTGCGCCCCGGCATACGCGCTGCTTCCAACCACAGCGGCGCCGCGCTTCGAATCACTCGGCATATCAGCGTCAACCTGCGCCACAAGGCGGGAGTTGACCCCGCTGCCTTGATAGTACCAAATACGCGCTCGCATCGTTCCATCGTCTTTGTCCCGCCACAGAAACCGGCCTCTGATGGAGAGGGTGTTCGTTCCAGGAGGAGCCGCTTCACTCGCGCGCTGCGCGTCGATGCCGCGGCTGCCTAGCTCCTGGATTAGGCTGTCGGTCAACACCTTCGCCGCTGCTTTTCCGACCCGCATCTCCGCTTCTGTTCGAGCCGTCGCACCTGTGCCTCGCTCCACTGGAGGGACGAGGTCTGCATTCAGCTCACTATCCGCATTCGCGACTTCAAAATCATGTACCAGGACGCGATCCGGCCGAGGCAACCCGGCTGGCGCACGCACCGTCGGTGTGATGGTAGCCGTCGCGCAGCCGGCAAGGAACAGGGCACAAAGCAAACCCAGTGGACTGAAGATTCCTAAGACTCGGCGCAAACTTTTGCTGCCACTACAACCAACCGTCCGTCCGGCGTCACTATGCGGCGAAAGCGCCTGTCGGATCTTTTCACCTGGCATTATTCTGCAATCTCCTTCTTCCCTGCTTGCCTGCCATTCGCAGTCTAACCGTGCCGCATCGTAGCATTGTTACTTACTAATTGTTACTTACTAAAGGAAGCGGGTCCCGCCGGTTGGTGGGGTCAGGGGAGCCCTGATTTGCGTTGCGAATTCCTTATAACAAAGCCGCGTCCGCCCTGCCACCTTTAATGCCCACAAGTTTTTCCTGAGGGGGTACCAGACTGGGTAGCGCAAGTCATCGATATGTAGTTCGAGATACCGTTTGAATCGTCGGGACGCCGCGCGCGTGCTTTCTCGGGTTGAGATCATTGAGTATCGACGGCGCCCTCTCTTCAAGCAGCGTTGCAATCGCGCTTTTATCCAGAAGCGTTTACGGCGTGCTGCTCCGACAACTCAATCACTCCTAAACGCCCCCCTTATGTGACGGAATAATCGTGAGCAGTGAAAGGGATCAAACTATATGCGTTTGTACTAATTGGCTTGCGGCGGCCGGCAGGCTTCACCGCGGTGTGTACGCTATCATTTATCTGGGTTTTTGAATTCCCAGCTTCTGCATCCGCGAGCGCAGCGTGCTGGGGTTCAGACCCAAGATAACGGCCGCTCCCTTCGGTCCTTCGACCCGCCAACCCGTCTGATTCAACACCTCAAGAATATGCTTCTGTTGAAACTGCTCCAGAGTAGATTCCTGCGCTCTGCCCATGCTAGCGGGCGTCCGCGCCTCAGCGGTCACCGCTGGGTTTGACGACGGCACCCTGGAAGACAGAGGCAGCTCCCAACTATCCGGCAATTGGAGCACCGGAGCGACGGATGTTACTGCGGCCCTCTCGATCACGTTTTGCAACTCCCGCACGTTGCCAGGCCACTCATAGCGTCTGAGCACATCCAACACATTTTTCGGCATCGGATCGAATAGTCGCCCCAACCTCCGACTCGCTTCCTTAAGAAACATCTCCGCCAGTAGGTCAATATCCTCAAGTCGCTCCCGTAGAGGCGATAGGTGGATCGGGTAAACGTTCAATCGGTAGTAAAGATCAAGCCGAAACCTTCCCTTCTGTATCGCCTCCGCCAAACTACGGTTGGTCGCAGCTATCACCCGTACATCTACCTTGATCGTCTTGCCACTGCCCAGTCGCTCAAACTCTTCCTCCTGCAGTACCCTTAAGAGTTTTGCCTGTAGCCTCAAAGACAATTCCCCGACCTCATCGAGAAAAATGGTCGCCCCGTCGGCGAGCTCAAACCTTCCTAGCTGGCGCGCAGTCGCCCCCGTGAACGCCCCCTTCTCATGGCCAAATAACTCGCTTTCAATCAGCTCCCCGGGTAGCGCCGAACAATTCACCTTCACCAGCGGTCGCTCGCTACGCCCGCTCTTCTCATGCACCGCCCAGGCAACTAGCTCTTTTCCCGTTCCCGTCTCGCCCAAGATCAACACCGTCATGTCCGTCCTGGCGACCTGCTCCACCTGCTGCAGCACCTTTTGCATCGCCTCGCTTCGCCCGACCAACTGCCCATGGCCGTGGACCCCGGAGACCTCCGAACGCAAATACACATTCTCCGCTTCCAACCGCTCTTTCAAGCGCTGGACTTCCGCCAGCGCTTCCTTCAGCGCTTCCTCAGCTTGTTTGCGCTTGGTGATATCGCGAATGTAGGTCAGCAGATGGACCGGATTTCCCTGCTCATCCGTGACCACCGAGCAGTTAAGGTAAACCCAGACAATGGAACCATCTTTACGAAGATAGCGTTTCTCGATATCGAAAGATTTGATCTCGCCGCTGATCAGGCCCAGGCATTGACTCCAGTCCGCTTCAACATCATCGGGGTGGGTCACCTCGTGAAAGCGATGCCCCAGAAGTTCCTCCTCCCGATAGCCAAGAAGCTCACACAACGTCGGCGTCACTTTGAGCCACCGGCCATCAAGATCCACATGGGTCACCATCACCAGCGAAAATTTCTCCGTGCGAGCCAGACGCTCTTCGCTCTCGCGCAAGGCCTTCTCGGCTTGCTTACGCTCGGTGATGTCCCGTCCAACGCTTTGAAATTCTACTACCCGACCTGAGCTGTCCTGGATCGGTCGATCGACCCATTGTTGCCAGCGCAGCTCGCCTCGGGGCGTCAACACCTCATGCTCGAACGATCCGACCCGCGGGTTCTTCATCAGCGACGCGATATGCTGCCTGGCCGGCTCGTGGTGTGTCTGCGGAACCAGAGCTAAAAAACTTTCACCGATGAGCTCATCAAGTGATTTGCCAAAGGTGCGGGCATAAGCACCGTTCACAAAGGTGAGCGTGGTGTCGGGCAGAAAGCGGCAAACCAATTCGGTCTGATCTTCCACTATCGCGCGATAGCGCTGCTCGCTCCGACGCAGCGCTTCCTCCGCCTCCACCCGATCGGTGATATCAATGTGGCTGATGACCACGCCGCCGTGCTCCGGCGGCATCGGGTCGACACTCATCAAAAACCACTGTTCCCGTCCGGACCGCTCGGGGCAGGGATACTCCAACGATGCCCGGGGCAGGCGACCGGAGAGCACAGCTTCGATGGCCTCCATTGCCTTCTGCGCCAGCGGATATCCTTGTTCCGCAGCGCGCCTGCAAACTCCGAGGTAATCGACGTTGCGACCGATTCGGGCTGGCTCTCCCCCTCTCTCCCGAGCGAATTCGATCCACGATCGGCTCGCCGCCTCCACTCGACCATCGCGGTCTACGGTCACTACATGCGCCGATAGTGAATCAAAAATCGCCGCAAGGACCCGATAGTCCTCCCAGACAGCGGGTTTGGTTTCTGATTTATCCGTCACTGCGCACCGTAGCGATCTTCTTTCAGACTACTACGGGCATTGGCTCATGCCAATAACCGGATTGGCAACATGTTTTCAGAGTGTCACGGAAGTGGACTCACCGAGCTTACTGCCTGCGCTTGTGAAATTACCGCGCCGCCTCAAGCCCGCATCACAAGGCCTCAGTAACTATGGATGATTTTCATGGCGACAGCGTCGAAGCCTTTTTCCAGAACCTCTTTCGGATCGAGGATTGCCACCGACTTAATCAACCATGCCGCTAAGCCAGTCCAGCCGGTTTAATGGCTGGCGCCGATGCCGGCGCCGTTGTCACCGTGGAAGAACTCATAGAACAAAAGCAAATCGCGCCAGTGGGGATCGGTCTGGAATTTTTCCGAGGCTCCATAGACCGGGCGGCGACCTTGATCATTGCGGAGAAAAATGTCGCCCAGACGGCGCGCAGTTTCATCGGCAACCTCCCACAGAGTCATCTGTTGCCTGACCCCTTCGAGCATTCAATCTTGAACTCATCGCCGTAATAGGAATACAGCCTTCTCAAAGACTGAACCAGCAGCAGGTTAACCGGCATCCCGATTGGGCCACGCCAGTTGGAGTTGCTGCCGAAAAGTCCGGTGGACGACTCGGCCGGCTCATAGTCAACGCGGTAAACGTTGCCATTCACCGAAAAGACGTACGGATGGTCCTTGTGATAGCGGGAGAGCGCCCGAATACCGTACGCACTCAAGAACTCGGATTCGTCCAGCAATCGGTCGAGGATGCGACGGAGCTTGCGCGCGTTGAACGGTGCCAAGAGGTGCCGCCCCTTTTTCTAAAGGATGGCTGATCTCCGTCATAAGGGCACTGTGCTCCCGGCGCGGTCCTGGCTATGCGAACGTTACCCCAAAAGCGATCAACTGGCCGGATCTTCGACCTTGTTTGTTCGCTGCTTGAGTCTGGAATTAGCGGTAAGAGTCTTTATTGAAGAGACGATCAATCTGCAGCAGATTGAACCTGCACGCGGTCCCGAAACAAATCAGAACGTATGCAACTCAGCGTGGCGTTGGCCGTTCTTGGCTCATGTTTGAGTTTCGCATAAGCCAAGAATCGATCATCTCTTGTTTAAAACGCCATTGACCGCCTACTTTGAAAGCAGGAATCCGCTTTTGTGTAACCAATCGGTAAACGGTAAACCGGTCAACTTTCAAATAATTAGCGACCTGCTGGATGGTAATCAGTTCTTCCATTGTGCTACCTCGATTCATATCATTGTCAATTTGAAGCCCCCTGGCTCATTTACTTATGTTCCCACTTACAAAGTGTTTCTCAATCCTTTTCTTTCACACCGTATGCAAGAGTACAATCACGTTCTATCAGGAAAGCTCTGATTTTTAGCTTCTAAATTCCTTAGAGACCCGGATCCTCACTGAGTCGATGTCCTAATTCGTCATCTTACCGGAAGGTTAGGGCGTTATGGCGTTGTCGCGAGAAGGGATGACCGCGTATCCATTCCAAATCGCGAACCCGCCGGCACATTTTTATGCTCAGAACCGATAAAGATTTGACGATTGAACTTACCTCCGCGTTTACAGCAATCGGGTAAAGCTGCCGATTGGTTGCCGGCTGGACACTATCGGTTGTGACCATGCGATCCGTTTCCAACTGCTTTCGGCGACTCGCTTAGATTTAGATATTGTCGCTTTCCGTGGAACCGGCTCGGCCGGATGCCGGCTTATGCTGTCCCCACTTCCAGCTGCTGATCTCCGGCGCGTCCTCGCCGTGCTCGTAAATATATTCCTTGTGGTCAATGAGCGCGTCGCGGATCGCCTGCTTGGCATAGGCCGCTCGCGCCCCCAACTGCGGCACGCGGTCAATCACGTCTTGCACCAAATGGAAGCGGTCGAGATCGTTGAGCACACACATGTCGAAGGGCGTGGTGGTTGTGCCCTCTTCCTTGTAACCGCGCACGTGCAGATTCTCATGGTTGGTGCGCCGGTAAGTGAGCCGGTGAATCAGCCACGGATAGCCATGGAATGCGAATATGATCGGCTTATCGGTGGTGAATAGCGCGTCAAAGTCTTTGTCGCTGAGTCCGTGAGGATGCTCGTTGGACGGCTGCAGGGTCAT
>Ga0184626_10000276_pt1 | contig 14858 bp, 8 predicted proteins | sample PLM3_60_b1_FD_133142 | JGI IMG/M metagenome (GOLD analysis project Ga0184626, IMG submission 133142) | Groundwater sediment microbial communities from an aquifer in East River, Colorado, USA - PLM3_60_b1 | ecosystem: Environmental > Terrestrial > Soil > Riparian zone | place: USA: East River... | reverse complement strand
TGCTCCGGCAAAGATGGAAGCCCGCGCGGGAACTGAAAGCAAGTCTGTTGCTGGTAGAATCGATCTGTCCGTATGGTTCTTGATTCTTCTACTTGGCATTGCTATTTTGGAATGGTGGGTATTTCACCAACGCATGCACGCAGAGGCCTGATCTTCTTCACTCTCGTGCTTTTGGTTTCATTCCAGGCCGGGGTTTACGGGAAATTGCCGACTCTAACTGTGTTGATTGCCAAAGATGTAAAAATCGAAGCGGAGCTTGCATACACTGATGAAACGCGGGCGCAAGGATTGATGTTCCGCAAATCGATACCGAAGGATGCAGGAATGCTGTTCCTGTTTCCGGATCTTTCCCAGCAGGGCTTCTGGATGAAAAACACATTGATTCCGCTCGATATTCTATGGCTCAATGAAAGAAAGGAAGTAGTTTATTTTGTGACCGCCGTCCCTTGCCAGGAAGATCCATGCGCGACCTATGCGCCCATGCAAAAGGCGATGTACGTTCTGGAATTGAATGCGGGCATGGTGAAGAAACACGACGTCAAGATTGGCACCCGGCTCGAATTCACTGTTCCCCCTGAAATCAGGGTCAAGTAAACGCGCAGATCCTGCGCCCTACAAAACAAAAGCCCCGGAAATCCGTGGAGCGGATCCCGGGGCGTCTGAAAGAATTCGAACTTATTCCGGCTTTAGTACAACGAAGAAACCGCGGCGGTTGAAGCGCCGTGTAATTTCCTTTTCGTTATCGTATTTAGGCCGGCTTTCACCGTAGCTAACCGTTTTCAGTCTGGAAGCGGAGACTCCCTTGGTTACCATATAGTCCCGAATTGCGTCGGCGCGATTCTGACCAAGAGCAAGGTTGTACTCATCCGTTCCGATGTAGCAGCAATGACCTTCAATGGTCACGCTCAGATTTGGATGATCGGTCATATAGGAGACAACCGAATCGACCTTGGCACGCTCTTCCGGAGTAATCACGTATTGATCAAACGGGAAGTAGACTTCCGGCCATACAAATTCCGGAGGGGCTGCAGGCGGCGCCGGAGGAGCAGGCGGCGCCGGAGGAGCCGGTGGCGGTGTAGGAGGAGCTGGAGGAGGTGGAATGGCTTCACCCGCTCCGCGGCCCGGAGCATAACTCAGGGTGACAACTCCGCCGTTCGGATATTGTGAGTCGTCACTTTCTGCTGAAAGATTGCGACGAGCTCCGGCGGAAAGCCACCAGCTATTGCCAAACCTGAATCTCATACCAACCGTCAGGTCTGTGGAATCGTCATACTCTGCGTCATCGGGTAGAAGTTCACCTGTCAATTCCACAATTCCCTGAACGGAACTGTCCGCCGGAAAATTTGCGCCCACTCCCCAGCGAAATGGATTCCCTATATCAACCTCACCGACTAGTTCGCTGCCATCGAGATCACGCAGCTTCGGGTCTCCCTTAAACGTGAAGCCGGCATTCCCGGCCAACCCGAGAACTCCGACCGTACCGCTGGCAATGAAGTCGAAGCCGAAATCAGTCTTGCCTGTGCCGACCCCTTCCTCATCGTCTGCAGTAGGAATCTTTACAAAGCCACGGACTCCCACTCCGCCGTGGTCCGTACGAACGAATGAGTACTTAGCTCCAACCTGGATATCGCCAAAGCCATCCCTCCACTCAGCGCCATGCTGCCCTACAAGGGGAAAAACCCTTCTGCCGTTGACGGTATCGAGAAAATTAACACCAAACTTCGGGTCGATGTCATACCCGACGAATGGGGTAACCATCGCCACGAATTCCAGATTGTCAGTGATCCCGTAACCAAACGTCACGGAGTAAAAAGAGATATCGACGTCAAGAGGGTCGCGATCAATATTGTTGTGGTTCACGCCGAATGAAAACTTTCCTTTCAAAAGCGTGTCGCTGGTTAAGACAGTGAATAACCCTTTCTCCCCTGTTACTGTGAGGCCGTCATCCGCTCTCACACTGGCTATAAACAAAAGGGAAGTGAGTATCATGCATAGGATCAAGAATCTTCTCATAGGTAATTGCCCTCCATTAACAACAGCAACCGTGATCCATCATGGTTCTCTGTTCGGAAACACCTCGGAAGCAAAACTGCCGCCCCTCGGTAAGTAATACGAAATCTAGGATATAGGGAGAACAGACGAGTGTCAAGAAGAGGACTACATTTTCCGCCCAAAAAAGCAATTTTGCGCGAGAAGATTAAGATAGAATATGCCGATGCAAAAGAAGCCAGGAACGTCAGGAACAAGGATTGTAGGACTGGCGCCGTTTGGAATTGGGCAGACAAAGCCGCACCATTATCTGGATATGGCGAAAGTCATTTGGGAGAACCGCGACCGGCTTGGCTTTGCGTGGCGGATCCTCAGGCACGGGGTCTGTGATGGTTGCTCACTGGGACCTTATGGATTGCGCGATCATACCTTCAAGGGCATTCATCTGTGCATGACCCGTCTTCGTTTGCTGCGTCTCAACACGATGCCGCAGCTTGACGTAGAGCGCGTCTCTGATGTTTCGGCGCTCAGGCAACTTTCAGGCGAAGAGCTTCGAAACCTGGGGCGGCTTCCGTATCCGATGATCCGTAAAAAAGGAGATCCGGGATTTCAGAGAATTTCATGGGAGAAGGCTTTCAAAGTCGCATCTCGAATCCTTCGGGACATCGATCCATTTCGTTTTGCCGTTTACACTACATCCCGAGGATTGACGAATGAGGTTTACTATGTTGCCGGAAAATTTGCCCGGCTCATGGGTACGAACAATATCGACAACGCGGCGCGACTCTGTCATGCCGCAAGCACAACGGCACTGAAACAAACCGTCGGGGTAAGCGCTTCAACCTGTTCCTACCGCGATTGGATCTGGTCCGAAATGATCGTTCTTGCAGGCTCAAACCTCGCAAACAATCAACCGGTTGCCCTGAAATATCTTTACTATGCGAAACAAAAGGGCGCAAGAATTGTGGTTGTAAATCCATACAAGGAACCGGGACTCGATCGATATTGGATCCCTTCTGAATTGAAGAGCTCTTTGTTCGGCACTCGCCTGATGGATGATTTTTTCCAAATCTCAGTGGGCGGAGACGTCGCTTTTATTAATGGAGTAATGAAGCTCCTCATCGAAAACGAAGCATTGGACCGGGAGTTCGTAGAGGATCACACGAGTGGCTTTGCCGAGCTGAAAGAATCGCTCGCTCAACAGGATTGGGAGACGCTCGAAAAACATTCCGGCACAACACGAGCGGAAATGTCCAGGTTTGCGGGGATCTATTCCCAGATGAAGACGGCTGTTTTCATCTGGAGTATGGGGTTGACGCAACACAGATTCGGCGTGGAGAATGTCAAATCGCTCATTAATGTGGCATTGGCCCGCGGGATGATCGGGCGCCCCAATGTCGGTCTGGTTCCTGTGCGGGGGCATAGCGGAGTGCAGGGTGCAGCCGAAGTCGGATCTGTCCCCATGGAATATTTTTCAGGCATGCCGGTTCAACCGGAAAACGCTGAAAAGTTGTCAAGGCTCTGGGAATGCGAGGTCCCTTCGGTGCCTGGATTGACGGCACAGGAGATGATCGATGCGGCGCACGAGCGAAAGCTCGATGCCTTCTATATCATGGGAGGAAATTTTCTGGATACGATGCCCGATCCGGTTTATGCGCGCGAGGCGATGGAGCGCGTCCCGTTGCGGATCCACCAGGACTTGATTTTGAATTCCTCCATGTTTGCCGATCCGGCGGAAACCGTTTTGTTGCTTCCCTCACAAACGCGATACGAACAAAAAGGAGGAGGAACCGTCACCAGCACAGAACGGAGAATCCGGTTCTCTCCTGAGATTCCGGGACCGCGCGCCGGAGAAGCGAGATCCGAATGGGAAATTTTGGTAGAGCTGGGAAAACACGTCTTACCCTGTGATAAACAGGTACACCTGAATTTTCAAAACGCTGCCGAGATCCGCCAGGAGATGGATCGTCTCATTCCGCTTTATAGGGGAATTGCGCAACTATCGAAAGAAGGTGATTCGTTGCAGTATGGCGGAGCGAGACTCTTAGTTGACGGTATCTGTGAGAACATGCCGGATGGCAAAGCGCGATTTTCAGCGGTTGTCCCGAAGAACGATGTCCTGAAAGATGGAGAATTCTATTTGACTACGAGGCGTGGAAAACAATTCAACAGCATCGTCTACGGAATTGCAGATCCACTCACCGGAAGCCGCCGCCGGGACGAAATTCTAATCTCCGCCGAAGATGCAAAGGCCATGGCCCTTCGGGACGGCGAGCTCATTACTCTGACGTCCGAATGTGGAACGTACAGCGGTATCTGCCGTTTCGCGCCTGTCTCAGCGCGTACTGTGGTCACTTTCTGGCCCGAAACAAACGTACTGATTGCGCGCAGACTTGATCCACAGTCGCGCGAGCCGGATTACAACGTAATTGTTACCATTTCAAAAGCCAGAAATACGTAACCATTCAGTTACATATTCTCAGCTGGAGCGCAGGCGTCGCCTGCATTAGGGGCCGCAGGCATCTTGCCTGCCTGATTTTCCCAATCAGGTATTGATATTCAGTTCGATGTGATCCTTGCCGTCAAAGGTGAACAACTTTCCTTTGTCCCCGATTCTTGTTTCGAGATGGACCGTACGCTTCCAGATAGAATGGACATTGCGAAGGGTATCTTTTGCGTATTCCAGATCCAGATCAATTCCTTCGTATTGATGCTGCAGGTAGAGTTCCCCGCGGTTCTTGAAATTGCCATCCAGAACGTGAATGATCGGCTGGCCAAAATTGGTGAGCGAAAAAAGAAGGCGGGATTTGATGTTATGAAAATCCCGATCAGAAATTTCGTACATTCCGCTTACATCGTTGAACTTATAGTTAAACAGTTTGTGAGTTTCACAAAATTCCTTGGTCAGATAGTTGTCAATAAAGGTGATATCGTTGGCAACACGGCGCACCTCAAAAATCTTCTGACGCCCCAAACCGAGATGACGATCCCACGATTTCAGCCGATCCATATCATCACACTCTTCGTATTCTTTGCCGAACTTTCCTTTGTTCCAGCGCTCCTCGATGTCCTTCCATAGCTCGATTCCAAGTTTGTATGGATTCACCGAACCGGGACTGCTTCCCAGGGTTCCGGAGTGATGATCTGCATAATCCACAAGTTCGGAATCCTTCAAACACTTTTCAGTCATGATCGTAGAATGCCAGTAAGAGGCCCATCCTTCATTCATGACCTTGGTCACCCGCTGCGGCGCAAAGTAATAACTTTCATCGCGGATGATAGAAAGAGCGACTTTTTGCCAGTTTTCCAACGGCGCATGATTGATCAGAAAGTGCATGATGTCCTTTTCCGGATGGTCGGGAAATTTGCTGGCACGATCTTTCTGGTCCGAGATCCTTTTTAACTGCTCTTCAACGAAAGCGGGTGGATTTACAAACGAATCCATGTAATCTTTAGATCGAAGTCTTACCTGCACCGGATCTTCAACGTCTTCCTCAATTCGCTCTCGATGAGCGGCGGGACGACGTTTGATAAACAGGGAATGGAAATCGATCAGATCGTCAATGGAAAGACATGTATCCAGAAAACTCTCGACCGTATCCTGTCCATATTTCTCCGCATATCTGCGAATGATCGTTCCGTGATTCGCCATCCCATCCATCATTTTGCGGTTGGTAGCGGAAAACCACTGGTTGTTCTTAAAAAAATCGGTATGACCGTAAACATGCGCAATTACGATCTTTTGATCGACCAGCGCATTGTTTTCCATCAGATAGGCGTATGAGGGATCAGTGTTGATGACCATTTCGTAAATTTTGTGCAAGCCATACGCATACGATTTTTTCAGGTGCTCGTATTCCATCCCAAAGGACCAGTGAGGATAGCGGGTTGGAAATCCGCCGTAACTGGCTACTTCGTTGATTTGATCAAAATCGAGGATTTCAAAAATAGTTTCAATGGGGTCGAGTCCGTATTCAAGAGCATAGCCCTTGATCTCATCCCGGATTTTCAGCAGCTCAGGACTCAGGTTCATAGGAAACCACGAAGACACGAAGACACGAAGATGGGCAAGGCAAGAATTATTCCCATTCGTGCCTTTGTGCCTTAGTGGTTATCTTCACTTCCCCTTTCCAAGAAACGCTTTGATCGAATCGTAGATTTCATCTTTGCTATTAATTTTCGAGGTTATCATTTTGGGCTCGTCGGGGAACGCTTCCTCCAGACCATAGAGAAAATCGCCGCTGCCATAGGCGCTCTTTACCTGTCCATAACAAAACAGATTGATCCGGGGGAGCAGATCTTTTTCCAGGAGCGACATGCATTCGGCGGTATCCCCTCCATCCCAATTGTCCCCATCGGAAAAATGGAAGAGATAAATATTCCAATCCTGAGGAGAAAACTGTTCTGTGATCATTCGCGTTCCGAGCTTATAGGCCGATGAAATCTTGGTCCCGCCTCCTTCGCGAATATGAAAAAACGTATCGTGATCGACTTCTTTTGCAACCGCATCATGAACGATATAGCGCAATTCAATCCTGTTGTATTGCGAGCGCAGCCAGGTATCGATCCAAAATGATTCGAGACGCACAATTTCTTTCTGCTCGGGACCCATCGATCCGGAAACGTCCATCATATAAATGATGACTGCATTACTTTCGGGGATTGTAGTCAATTTCCAGGAACGATAGCGACGGTCTTCCCGGATCGGAACGATGATAGGATTTAGAAAACTGTAGGTGCCGGAGGCAATTTGCCGTTTGAGAGCTTCCTTATAGGTCCGTTTGAAATGACGAAGCGATTCGGGACCTGAGCGGCTGATTCCGGTGTATTTCTCTTTTTCGGTGACGATATTTTTTCTGCCGCGGGCTTCTATATTGGGAAGTGCCAGCTCTTCCCCCAGAATTTCGGCCAATTCTTCGAGAGTGATTTCGACTTCCAGAAGATGAGCGCCGGGAGAATCGCCCGCATGTCCGCTGTCTTTCGGATCACCCGGACCTAGAACTGTGCCAACGTCTCCATCACCCTGTCCCACACCCCCGGCCTGATGAGGATCAAAACGAAAACGTGGAAGTTCGATTCTCGGGACAGGGATACTCACGATGTTCTTTCCCTGCTTCCCGATCAATTCGCCCTGAGTAATATACTTCTTCAGTTCGCGCTTGATCTTCCCTCGAACAATTTGCTTAAACCGGCTGTGATCCTGCTCGATCTTAGCAATCAATTAGCGTCTCGCCTCCCTCTTCACATCTCCTCTGGCAAAAATACTGGCAACAAAATTCAAAACATCCGTTGCGCAAACATCACAATAGCCGTAACTGTTGATCATCCGGCTTTTTACGATATCGATCTTTTCCTGTGTTTCTTTATCCACCACCGTTGATACAAGACTGGAAAGCTTGATCGAATCCTTCTGGTCTTCAAACAATTTCATTTCAAGCGCCCGGTGCAACCTCTCGTTGGATTTGTAGTCAAATGTCTTTCCGCTGACAGCCAGAGCCCCGATATAGTTCATGACTTCGCGCCTGAAATCATCTTTCCTGTTTTCAGGGATATCGATCTTTTCCTCAATCGAGCGCATCAGCCGTTCATCGGGCTCTTCATCCATACCTGTGTATCTATTCTTGACCTTTTCACCTTGCGTATATGCGTTGACATTGTCGATATAGTTGGCACAGAGACGTTTGATCGCCTCCTCATCTACCGAAATCGCGCGCTGCACTTCATTCTTAGTGATTTCTTCGTATTCTTCCTTTACCATTGCCAACAGTTCTTTGAACCGTTTCCGGTGTTCTTCGCTTGTGATCAGGCTATGGTGTTTGAGACCATTCTCAATTTCATTCATCACCATAAACGGATTGACGCAAGTTTCGCTGACGTCGCTTACGAGAGCGTTGGAAATCTTGTCCTGAATGTATCGTGGAGAAATGCCGAACATTCCTTCGCGTTTCGCTTCCCGCTTCAACTCCTTGATGTTATCAGACGTAAATCCGGCAAGTGTCTTTCCATTGTACAGTTTTAGTTTTTGCATCAGAGTCAGTTGGACATGCTTCGGATCTTCCAGGCGCGTCAATACAGCCCACATCGAAGCCATCTCCAAAGTGTGCGGTGCGATATGCTTTCCGCGGATCTTTTCAGGATTGTAGTCCTTCTTGTAAATCTTGATCTCATCATCCAACCGGGTAATGTAAGGGATGTCCACCTTCAGCGTACGGTCGCGCAGGGCTTCCATGTACTCATTGTTCTGCAGCTTGCGATATTCCGGTTCATTGGTGTGCGCAACGATCACTTCATCAATGTCTGTTTGCGCAAACTTTTTCGGTTTGATGCTGTGTTCTTGCGATGCTCCTAACAAGTCATAGAGAAACGCTACATCCAATTTCAAAACTTCAATAAATTCAACAATGCCCCGGTTCGCGATATTAAATTCTCCGTCGAAGTTGAAGGCGCGCGGATCCGAATCGGAACCGTACTCGGCTATCTTGCGGTAGTTGATGTCACCCGTTAATTCAGTAGAATCCTGATTCTTTTCATCCTTTGGCTGAAATGTGCCGATGCCAAGACGATCCTTCTCAGAAAGAATGATGCGCCGGATCTGGATATGCTGGATCACTTTCTGCCAATCGCCTTCATACTTTTTCATCATCTCTTTGTAAGTGAAACGGCAGCTTGGACAGAGATCCCCTTCAATATGAATCTGCTCTTCCGCAGCTTTTCCTTCATTGATGGATTTTAGAAATCTGGTGCGCAGCTCCACGGGAATCAGATGCAGGGGTTCCTCATTCATTGGACACCAGCGTACTTCCTGTCTGCCTGCGCGGCGATCCGCTTCCGAATCCGAAAGGACCCAGCCAAATGAATACAGTGCTCCCTCATCTTTCCGCGAATACTCTTCCAGCCCGCGTTTGAGCAACCGGGCGATTGTGCTTTTGGAGCTACCCACAGGTCCATGCAACAAGAGGACACGCCGCTCCGGTCCGTACCGTTGTGCTGCCGAACGGAAAATCTGCACAAGATTCATGAGCGAACGCTCCAATCCGTAAATCGCGTCGGCGTACGGAAATTGAGGATTGGAAAAGAAGTTGTACCGGATTAGTTTTTCTTTTCCATCAAAAAATTCTTCGTACCCATGCGACATGATCATGTCGTATACACGTTGAAACGAGGTTCGCGCGATTTGCGGATGGCGCGTTACCATCGTTAGGTATTCTTCAAACGTACCTTCCCAGTGAAGTTTTCGGAATCGATCGGAATCGACCAGCTCGTTTAACGATTCTAAAATCCGCTGACCGTCATCCATAACCATCTCCTGCACCTCCAGCTTCTATTAATTATACATGTATACGTACGGACTGCGCATTTTTCCTGTTAACTGAAAAACCCAACCTGGAGTGGCGGGCCTCCGTGCTGGCCAAATCTTGACTTCAGACATGCCGGCGGGCAGGGACGCCCGCCCCTCCACAACAGGTTTTTTCACAAAGCTGCGGCTTTTGCGGCGCAGATGCGGATATATTCCAGGCACCTGCGCAGGTTGCGTTCCCCACCCGGAAACCCTTTCATGCGCGGCGCAAAAAACTCTTCCACATCGGACGCTTTGGCTTCGCTGCAGAAGGATTCAGCCAGGCGTGGCAGAGCACCGCTGTCTCCAGGAGAAAGCCGGGCGGTCAACTGATCGAAGTTTTGCTTCAAGAACCCCCACGCAGCTTCGCGTGTTTCCACTTGTTTCATTTGTTGTGTGAGAGTAATCGTAACTTCGTTGACACGCAACGCGGAATCGAGAGACAAAGCGAGAGCCTTTTGTGAAAGCAATGAGCTATCCGCTCTTCCCAGAGCCGTCAGAATGCTGTCCCGAAGAAGCGAGTCATCGCTGTGTTTCAGGATCTCCACCAATGAATCAAATAATTGCTCATCGCCTTCCTGGACTGCAGCCCCAAGCGCTGCCGGCACGAGATCCGGATGGACAGCTTCCGGATGGATCTTACTGTCTGTCGCAACACCAACATATGCTCTCCCACGCTTGTCCGCTTCCTTTCGAACAGCGGCATCCCGGACAGTAAAGGCAAGAAAATCGATCAGATCGATCCGGAAAAGGCGTACATCTTCGGTTTCCGCTGCATGCGAGACAAAACCCAATTTCTCGTAAGCACTGTGATACAGCTTCCTGCCAAATTGTTCCATCTCTGATTTTTTACCCAGATAATCGCGCGAGAATTCGATCAATTCCATCGGCGCGTTTGCAAGACTTCTCTCATTGGAAGAAGCGAACGGCGCAAGAGCTTCCAACGCGTGAACTGCTGAAAGACGGCCTGACGAAAAAGAAGATTGCGCGCTATCGGCTATCGAAAGTTGCTCCCGCTGTGAAAGCACGCCTGCGGGAAGTTTTTGCAGCTCCTCATAAGACTCCGGTGAAATGCCCCAGCGGTAATAACCGGAACCATTCGAGTTGGGCATAAGCCACTGCGGACAACCGTTTTCAGTGAGAACAACGGAAGCTTCTTTTTCCGAAATCAAGAAACACTTTTGCGAAGCGGACTCACCGCTGCCAAACCGCACACAAACAGGAACCTCCCAGCGTTGATCCGCGCCCGCCTGTGAACCGCGTGGAAGATACCGCGATTGTTTCAACTCAAGAGACGCAGTTTTGCCGGAGCAAACGCTGCGAAATTCAATAAACGGAACACCCGGTTGGTTCAAGAAAGAAAGGAACGGCCCTCGCAATTCCTTTCCGGTGATTTCGGTAAGTGAGTCCAAAAAATTTTCTGTCGTTGCATTCGCATAACTATACTTTAGAAGATGATGGCGGATTGCCTCCCGGAATTTTTCGGGATCTGCATAACTCTCAAACATGAAGAGCAAGCCGCCCCCTTTTGAAAAAACTGCAAAATCGCCGATCGCACGAATGTCCCCGGCATCCTCCACTTCGCGGCGGGTCGGACGAGCGGCCGCCACGCTGTCCTGATCCATAGCCGATTGAACAGAAATGAGGCCGGCCAGATTCTCCCGATACTCCGGATTCCAATCCTGAACCGCGCGACGGGCCATCCAGGTTGCAAAGGATTCATTCAGCCAGATGTCGTTCCACCATGGCATGGTTACCAGATCGCCAAACCATTGATGAGCCAGTTCATGCGCCATGACCGAGGCAAAGCCCCGCTTCTGACTGACCGGCGCATTCTTTTGATCCAGCAGCAAGAGCTCTTCCCGAAACACGATCGCTCCCGCATTTTCCATCGCGCCCCAATCAAAATCAGGCACCGCAATCAGGTCCAGCTTTTCGAACGGATACGGGATCCCTAGATAATCTTCAAGAATTTTCAGAATGCTTCCTGTGTTTTGAAGCGCATACTGTAAGCCCTTGCCTTTCCCCTTCACGGCGATCCCGCGCAGGGGCACCGGCCGGTTGCGAACTGCATTTTGCTGGATCTCCGGCCCGGACACCACATCCAGATCGCCGACAGCAAAAGCCAGCAAGTAGGTGGGAAGCTTCGGAGTGCGCGCAAAGTGGATCTGCTTCATGCCGGAATCCAGCAAAGTTTCGTTTTTCACTACTGTATTAGTAATAGCCTGGTGTTCCGCTTTGACTGTGAGAGCGATGTCGAAAGGCGTCTTGAAGGACGGCTCGTCAAACCCGGGAAAGCAGAGCCGTGCCGCGATCGCCTCAAACTGGCTGAATGCGTACGATCTGTTTCCTTCGTCCACCCGGTAAAGCCCTTCCAGCTTTCGGTTGAACGGCGCATCGTAAGAAAACGTCAGAGTAACTTTTTGCGGCGCCACCGGTTTTTCCAGATCGAGCCGGGCTACCCCGTCTTCCGTGACTTGCGAATAGCGTGCTTCGATCTCTTTTCCGTCTTCCAGAATCAAATTGGATTGCCGGACATGAAGATCCCGGCCGTGCAGCCAGATCGTCTGACGTTCCTTCTTTAGCTGCACCTGGATTCTTACTTCTCCTGAAAAACGCTCTTGCTCCGGGACGATCGTCAAACTGAGATCGTAAGCAACAGGTCTGACATCTTCCGGCAACCGTCCTGATGGCGTACTTTCCTGGGCCGCACAAACCACGGGAATTAGAAACAGCAAAACGGATAAACAAAGTAGAATTTTCATTGCGAAGGGAAATCCCGCCTTCCCGGATATTTTTCAATGATCTCCGGAAGCACCGTAATCAAAGCAGGCGGAACAAGAAATGGTGTGGGAATGGATGTATAAGAGTAAATGTAGATTCCGTCCTTTTCAAATTTTGTGTAGGATGCGGCGCCAAAAAGTACCTTTCCCAGCGCATCAAATTCCTCTTGCACTCCGTATTCACGAATCCATTTGTTTTCCTCATTTTCCATTTTCTGCTTGAGAATAGACGAATACATCTGAAGATAGGCTTGTATGCTTGTGTAAGAAAGTCCGTTCACGCGGTCCGGAAAACCTGCCGTGGTTTTCTGATAATCCGGATCCGAAGCGATTGTCTTTCGCGTTTGACCGGCGTCAATTGCCTTCTTCAAGAAACTCGCATCGGTGGAAAAGAAAAAGCGCGATCCATCCAGAAGCATCGCCGGAGATGCGGAAAGATTTCCGATGTTCAAGCGCAAAATCTGCATTCGTTTCCCGCGATAATCTTCCTGTTGTTTCTCAATTCCGCGCAGCGAGGCAAGAGCTACGAGACGATCGACTGTTTCCTGAAATTTTTCAGGTTTGCGAAGCTGCAGGATTACAAGTAGTTTCGTTTTGGATGGATCGGAAGTGATCTCACCAGGTTCATAGGCAAAAGCATATTCGTTTCCAAGTGGTTCCAGCAGATCGCGGCGAAGATCGAAATTGAAGACGGTTTTCGCCAGACCAACGCCTTTTTGCCATCTTTCATAATCATCTGCAGGTAGAATGCTTTTTAGCTGAGCGTTGATCTCGTCCCACATCTTCGCAAGATCCGCCATGGTACTGGCATTTAGAACACGAGCATCGGACGGGATCGTTTCCAGAACGGATAATTTTTGCGGCTCCTGATCCATGTAAATCTTTAACAACCCTTCTCTCTCCGGCTTAACCGACAACAGCCCGCGTTCTTCAAAACCCGTTTCCTTTATGCTGATCCGATAGGCAAAACTCTCCAACGCCTGCGCACCCATGATTTTAAAAAGCGATTCATAGAGGTTCTTTTTGACCGGTGGAATGGAAGACCGGACCATCTGAATTGCATTTTGTGCATCCAGAAACAGCAGGATTCCACGTCTATAACCGATCTTCTTTCGGGAATCCTCAAAAACGCGATTGCCCGCAAGAGGAAGCCGCTTCTTGCGTCCGACACCGATTAGCACACGGAGGCTTTCCTCGGTGTATGCCACGGCGAGATGATGACCGTCCAGGTAATAGCCCGGAGAAGCGCCGGGAGGAAGATTTTTGCTGCTATATTTATAGTAGGTAACGCCTTCGTAGGTAACATAGTCCTTCCGGAGATCAGGAAATCTTCGTTTCAAGTTGGGGTCGAGTTTTCTCTCAAAAAACTCTGCAGTTTCCCCTTCATTGGCAACGTAAGCGATCAGCGCGGTCCCGATCTGTCCAGCCTTGATAGGAAAGGCAGCGAGAGCAATGTCCTTCTCAAACTGCTTCAGAAGAGGGCGCGGGTCGGTTCCGGTGACGCTCTCAAAAACGCTGAATAGACGGCTGATTTGATGTTCATATGTATTGCGGCGCGGTGATTTCTTCAGTTCCTGAACCAGTTGAGTCCGGTCCAGATTCTTTCTTGCCTCCTTGATGTTGTGAAGAGACAGATAGGCGATGGTTTCCCGGGGAAATGCCTTTTCGGGATAGGGACGCGAAAAAGAGCCGATCAAAAAATAAGCTCCGGCGCCCAGAAGACCGATCACCAGGAGAAGCCCAATAGCTTTTTTCATACGAGACATCTTACAGGGAAAAGAATGAATTGGGAATCGGAAATTCGAAATAAATTCCCGCTAAGTGCGCAGAAATGAAAGTGTTTATCTTGAAAAACCGCAAGTCGCTGTGGTAAGATGACACAAGTCCCGAGACAAGATGTGAAAGACGAGCCGCGCTTCCGGTATGCAAGAATTTCCAGAGAAAATTGACAAGTATCAAATCCTTTCGGTGCTTGGTAAAGGGGCCATGGGGGTCGTCTATCATGCCTATGATCCGATTGTAAAAAGGGATGTCGCTCTCAAATTCCTCTCCTCTATCAGTTCTGACGAAACAGAATTGATCTCCCGCTTTGAAAGGGAGGCCCGTCTGGCAGGCGGTCTACGTCATCCCAATATAGTAACGATTTACGATCTTGGCCATTTTGAAGGCCGTCCTTACATCGCGATGGAATATATTGTGGGTAGGGATCTACAGGCGGTCATCAAACAAAAACAGGAGCTTGCATTTGAGCAGAAAGTAGAAATTATCCTGCAGATCACCAAAGGACTGGATGCAGCACACCAGAAGGGGATCATCCACCGTGACATAAAACCCGCAAACATCCGAATACAGGAAGATAACAGCGTCAAGATCATGGATTTTGGAATTGCCAGAATGGGCACTTCCGACTTGACGCGAAGCGGTTATATCATCGGCACGTTGCAATACATGTCCCCTGAACAAATATCGGGAGACCAGTTGGACCAGCGTTCCGATATTTTTTCAACAGGTGTGATTGCATACGAGCTTTTCACCAATCTCAATCCCTTTAACGGCGAGCACACCGTGGATATCATGTACCGGATTCTGAACGTCCGTCCGCAGCCGATTCAGGGATTGCCCGATGAATACGGTACAGAACTGAATCAGATTATTATGCGGGCGCTCGAAAAGAACCGCGATTTGCGATACCTGACGGCAAAAGAAATCGCGCAGGATCTGGAAGAATATCTGTTCTACCTGAAGAGCTT
>Ga0184626_10000275_pt1 | contig 14861 bp, 11 predicted proteins | sample PLM3_60_b1_FD_133142 | JGI IMG/M metagenome (GOLD analysis project Ga0184626, IMG submission 133142) | Groundwater sediment microbial communities from an aquifer in East River, Colorado, USA - PLM3_60_b1 | ecosystem: Environmental > Terrestrial > Soil > Riparian zone | place: USA: East River... | reverse complement strand
GCTCAAAATGATAGCTCGTAAATTTTTCATATCAACCCTCCCTTTCTGGTTAAAGCCTTGGTTAAGTAAAATCCTAGCGCCGGTAATCGTCGTCTTCTTGACCTTGGATGTAGTTGCCAATCAATGCGCCTGCCCCCAGGCCAACGGCACCGCCGATCGCCGCGCCGGCTCCGGGCTGACCTTTGGCGTTGCCGATAATCCCGCCAACTGCTGCACCACCGAGAGCGCCGATGCCTGCGCCTTTCTCTCGTGCTGTCAGTGGTCCGCCGGCGCAGCCGGCAGTGGCAATCGCGGTTAGACCAACGGCAACGATCCAGGTCGAAAAGTTGTGCCTTTTTTTGTTGTCATTCATGTTTTCTCCTTTCGTGTTTTTTGAATGCTCCGTTTGGAGCGCGAATAGAGCAATGCAAATGCCATCGATCCGAACGAGGCTAACTCACTGATTTTGCCCAGGTCACGCTGAAGCAGGCCTAAAAACCGTTCAGTAAAAATTACCGGTCGCCAGAGAAAATGTGAGTGGGGGATACGGGCGCAAGAATTCGCCGATGTATTTGAGAGCGTGGCTGGTAAGGTACTCGGTCAAACTAAGACAAAATGCTAAGATAGTGCTCAAGGCCGGCCGGACGAAGTGCCAAAGTAAACAGAGAATTTAACGGACGGTTGGAAGGCTAATCAATGCAACAAAGAATGAGATTAGGGGACTACCTGGTGGCCTATCTCAAGAAGATCGGCGTCTCCCACCTTTTCGGCATACCGGGTGACTTAGTTATTAACCTCTTCCTGAAGTTTGGCCGACGAAAAGGACTCAAGATCATCACACTTTCCCACGAGCCGGGCATTGGTTTTGCCGCCGACGGCTATGCGCGAAGCACCGGCCGGATCGGCACGATTTGCGTGACCTACGGCGCCGGCGGTCACAACATGGTGAACCCCGTGGCCGGTTCATTCTCTGAGAGAGTTCCGATCCTTGTGATCAGCGGCGGGCCTGGAGAAGAGGAGCGCAAGCTCGGTGTGCTGATCCACCATCAGGCGAAGGAGATCGAGTCCCAGTTCCACATCTACCGAGAGGTGACCTGTGCCGCTAGAATCATCAATGATCCCGCACGCGCGGCAGTTGATATCGATGAGGTTATTCGCTCAATCTGGTTGAACCAGCAGCCGGGTTACCTCGAAATCCATCGCGATATGGTCGAGCGAGTGATCCCTGTGCCGAAACATATCGTGGCGTGGAACGGCGATTTGCCCTATCCACAATCGGACCGGCATAAGCTCAACGAAGCGGTGCGGGAGACCGCGGAACGCTTCAACCGCGCGCGTAACCCGCTGGTGTTAGTGGGCATCGAGGCCTACCGATTTAAACTGGCAAAGGAAATCGTAAGGCTGGTTGAGAAGATGGGGATCGCCTGCTGCACATCCGTCCTGGCAAAAGGCGCCTTCCCGATGAATCATCCGCTTTACATGGGCGTGTACGCCGGTGCCGTTAGCCCCTCCCGGATCCGCAAGCGAGTCGAGCAGGCAGATTTGATCATCAGCCTGGGAATGTTTCTGACGGATATTGAACTGGGTGGCAGCCAACCGCCGGATGCGCTGCGTCATCGTTCCATCTGGGCTGTGGAAAACAGAGTCAACGTGAGCTTTCATACCTACACGGATGTGACCCTGCGCGATTTTGTCCGGGGCTTGATGCGCGCGGAGCTCAAGCCCCATCGGGAAAAAGTCGTTTACAGCGACAACCTGGCGAAGCCGCGAGCAGATCTGGGTCGCCCCGTGCGGGTGGCCGACGTGCTGCGTGAGATCAATTATTTTCTTGCCCAGCATAAGAAGTTTTTGGTGGTTGCAGAGTCGGGAGATTCCTTATTTGGTGGGATCGACATCAAGGTTGGCGACGACGGTCTGTATATGGCGCAGGGCTTTTACGCGTCCATGGGTTTTGCCGTTCCGGGAGCCTTGGGTGCCCAGATCGGCACGGGCCTTCGGCCTCTGGTTCTCAGCGGCGACGGTGGCTTTCAAATGACGGGAGTGGAGATCACCCACGCTCCGCGCCACAAGCTCAATCCAATTGTCGTGCTATTGAACAACGGCGGATGGGGCATATTCCGGCCCATCGCAAAGCGCCATGATCTACTGACGCTGCCTCCGTGGCGCTATGCGGAGCTAGCTCGATTGTGGGGTGGTCGCGGCTTTCAGGCGCACACAGTGGGGCAGTTGCGACGGGCCCTGGACGAAGCCGCGAAGTCCTCTGCTTTTGCGATCATCGAGGTTCTGATCGGCTCTCGGGACCTTTCTCCGGTTACCATCAAATACATTCGCGCGTCTGCCAAGAAGGGGCAGGTTAGAAATCAAGCTTGAGGCTCAGGCGTTCTTTCATCGCTTCGGTTCGAACTCGAGGGGCTGCTGAAACGATACTTGCGAGCCGGTGGTGGTATTCTATTTGCCTTCTGCGACGCACGAAAAAATTAGTAGTCTATTCCTAGAGTCTTAACACAATTTAAGTTGACATAGGCTCGCTGATTAAATATACCCTCCCCATCTAAACAGTGATCCTCAGTACAGCCAGCCCTGCCGCGTAGACCGTCGTAGCAACTCGCGAAGGCGACCGCTAGCGGCAGAGGAGAATACATTATGAGCAAGCGCGATCTCATAAATCCAGAGGCAGCCAAGATATCTGCCCGTAAAAACCGCCTGCGCGACGATCAGTAAAAATGGCAAGCGATAGGCCCTTTACGCCGGATGTGCTTGACAAAACGGTGATTGCGGTACCCCTGCTCGATATTCTGGAGAAGGAGGATAAAGAGACGCAGGAGAAAGGGACCGGAAGCGCTCAGCCCGTGCGCCATCCGATCATCATAGATCTCAATCTTGAATTTCCCGGCGGTCGTAAGGAGGCGCGTAAGGAAGTTCTCAAAAAGCTCATCCCTCAAGCGATCGCAAACGTTAATGCTGCGCCCCAGCCGCCGCGCATCGACGAGAAAAAAAGCGAATTAAGCCAACAGTACCTCTTCGGCGAAATGGAAGCAGCGGTCATTCGCGAGTTGGTCGGACTCGACACGGAGGACGAGCCCGGAGTTGTCAGTGACTCGACGCAGCGCGTCGGCGGCCGTCGGGCTATCTACCGTATTTGGCCGGACTTCGAATTCGAAGCCCTCACCACGAGATCCATCAGCACGGTAAAGGCGGACGCCGCACGAAACGCCTTTGGTGCCCTAGGCGAGGGCATCGTCTGGGCAGTGATAGACTCCGGCATCGACGCCACCCATCCCCATTTTCTTAAACACAAAAACCTTGAGCTCACCGGCCTTGGAGTCCAAGGCGAAGAAACTTCCCTACAACATCGGGACTTCACCCGTATCGACTCAGGCCCACACACAGCATTACAAGACCGATACGGCCATGGCACTCATGTTGCCGGTATCATTGCTGGCGAAACGATCCTTAGAGAGGACCTCGAAGACAAGAAGGGAATCAAGCACGTCGAAGGTATCACGGCAGAAATCGGTTATCGCGATCAATCCGGTAAGACAATTACCAAGCCGATATCACCGCCGATCAAAAGCATTTCGGGCATGGCCCCAAAATGCAAGCTGCTCAGCTTGAAAGTGCTCGACGACAAAGGCACCGATCTCGGCAGTGAGAGTCCCAAGGGCAGGTCCAGCAACATCATCGCAGCCATTGAATACATACAGGAGATCAACGGATACGGCCGCCGTCTCTTCGTGCACGGGGTGAACATGAGCATCGGTTATGAATTCGAGCCCAAGTGGTTCGCATGTGGCCAAAGCCCGCTCTGTGTCGAGGTTGACCGGCTCGTGCGCTGCGGTGTCGTGGTGGTAGTTGCCGCTGGCAATACCGGTTATGGCATAACCCAGATCACTGCCACGAAGAGCGTTGCGTCAGGCTTGGACCTGTCTATTAACGATCCAGGCAACGCCGATTTGGCGATTACCGTTGGCTCTACCCACCGTGAGATGCCCCACGTTTATGGCGTCTCCTACTTTTCTTCCAAGGGACCCACCGGCGATGGCCGGATGAAGCCCGACCTGATCGCCCCCGGGGAGAAAATTGTCTCGTGCGATTCTGATCAGCGCCGCGAAGCCAGAGGACTCAAGACCTCTGCCAGCATGACGGTCGCATCGGCTCCGGCGAGCCCCCAGGTGGCTTCAAATCCTGAACCCACGACTGCCGAGGCAGAGATCCATGAAAGAACCTCCAGCGGTGCTGCCACTGTTACCGCTGGCACACCGACGGCTTCGTCCGACCGGAATCTCACCCCTACCAAGGTTTACGCCCTCTATCGAGAAGACAGTGGCACCAGCATGGCCGCGCCACATGTGTCCGGCGTGATCGCGGCCTTTCTCTCGGTTCGCCGCGAATTTATCGGCCAAGCGGAGCGCGTCAAAGAGATCTTTCTATCAACGGCAACCGACCTACGCCGTGAACGATACTTTCAGGGCCATGGGCTGGTCGACCTGATGCGTGCCATCCAATCCGTGTGAAATGAAAGGAGGCTTACATGGCATCTACAATTCCCGTCTTTGAGGTAGAGTTCGACAAACATGGCAACGTTTTCAACTCCAGTCAGGTGCAGACCGCACTGAATTCCTTGTCCGATGGACGCGTAACGGACCTTCTAGTCTTCTCCCATGGCTGGAACAATGACATGCGCGATGCGCGGGAGCTTTGTGGGTCGTTCTTCGAGAAGACCGAGGAGATGCTGGCGACACACCACCGGGAACGGCTCGGGAGTCGGAAGCTCGCGGTGTTAGCCGTGCTCTGGCCGTCGAAAAAGTTTACCGATGAGGAGTTGATTCCCTCGGGCGACGCCGCCTCAGCGGAGCCCGACGAATTGGATCCGGTGCTTGATGAGCAATTGGAAAGCCTGAAAGTGGATCCCATGCGATTAGGGGAGAGCACGCCCGCCGATGCCAAGGAGCGAGCTGCACTGGATCGCGCCCAAGCCCAGGTGGCGAAGCTCGATGAGGACGAGGACGCGCAACGGCGTTTTGTCGAGGCAATCCGTTCCATCCTCCCGCGTACCGCTGCACAGGCCGATGATGGCTCTGACGAGTTTTTCACACGCGATGCAGTCGAGTTGCTTCAGGATCTCGCCCGGCCCGTAGTGGCCCCGCCTCCTAGCGGCCAAGGCGGCGGTGCCTTAAGCCTCGATGACGATGTGGGCAGCGTCACAGGGGAAGCCGCGGGTATCCGCGATCTGTGGGGTGGCATCAAAGCCGGCGCTCGCCGTCTGCTCAATTTCACCACCTATTGTAAAATGAAAGAACGCGCCGGACTCGTCGGCAAGACTGGTGTAGCTGACGTTCTGCGGCAGGTCCGCCAACGTCTACCCCAGATCAAAATCCACCTGATCGGGCACAGCTTCGGTGGACGACTGGTCACCGCGGTTGCCGACTCGCTCGGTCCGCAGGTCAAGGTGAATTCATTGAGCCTTCTGCAGGCTGCCTATTCCCACAATGGCTTGGCGGAGAAATTTGATGGTGAACACGATGGCTTTTTCCGAAAAGTTGTATCGGAGAAGAAGGTAAGCGGCCCTATTCTCATTACCCATACGAAGAACGACAAAGCTGTTGGGGTTGCTTACCCTTTAGCTTCTCGCGTCTCGCACGACAACGCGGCCGCGCTCTTCGGCGATGCCAACGACCCCTACGGCGGCATGGGTCGCAACGGCGCCCAGCACACACCCGTCGCCGACAATGAACAGGTGCTGCGTGCCGCCGGCGGGCAATACGTCTTGCAATCCAGCATCATCTACAACCTCAACGCGGATGAGTTTATCCAAGACCACAGCGATATCTGCAAAGCAGAAGTGGCTCACGCTGTTTTGAGCGCCGTCGCCATTACGTAAAGGGCAGGCGATTAGCCCAAGACAAAGAACGAAATATCGCGCGGGAGCCTCCAGAGGTCCTAAACTAAACTGGCTAGGCCTGCTCAAGATAGTCTTTTGTAGGTCTACTCGGTTCTTCCGGCGAAACCCTCCGCCAATAAATCATACAACTCATTTCGGAAAGGAGAGTCACTTTGAAGATTGCTGACATTGAAATCTTGGAGCTCCAGAACATCCCGGTCACACCGCCGCTGTTTAAGGAACCGGTGCGGGCGGCGGTGCGAGTGCTCAAAGTAAAAACGGATGACGGCATTGTGGGCCTGTCTCAAATTGGTGGCTTCATGCATTCGGCCACGACTGCTTTTATTCAAAACGACCTGGCGCCGTTGTTGAAAGGAAAGGATCCCCTCGAGACCGAACGGTTGATGCACCAGATGCTGTGGAAATTCAACACGCGCGCCCACGCCGGGGTATGGAATTTCGCCGTGAGCGCCATCGACGTGGCGCTTTGGGACATCAAGGGAAAATTCTTCAAAGTGCCGATTTGGCGCCTCCTCGGAGCCGCGCAAAGATCTCTGCCGGCCTATATCACCTTCGGGCTGCGGGCCTATTCAAGAGACGAGCTGGCCGAAGCGGCGAAATACTGGGTTGCAAGGGGAGAGAGCCGCCTGAAAATTCAGGTCGGCCGGCTCAATATTCGTGGCGAGATGGATCCATCCGGCGCGGGGGCGGAGCACCGCGAGGATAACCCGGCGGAGGACGAGGCTCGCGTGAGAGCGGTCCGCGAAGCAGTAGGCGATTCGGTAGAATTGATGGCGGATGCCAACTGTCTCATGAAATACGACGCTGCCCTGAGATGGTGTAAGCGCTTTGAGCCCTATAATCTGATGTGGTTTGAAGAGCCCATTGTTCACAACGACCCTGGTTTGTTGGCCGAGTTGCGCAGACAGACCAGCATACCCATCGCAGCAGGACAGTGGGAGAACTTTTCGACACTGTGCGAACTGGTAAAGCAGAGATCCGTCGATTTCTTGAATATCCATGTCCTTTCGGTAGGAGGGTTCACCATGGGCATGAAAGCGGCCGGAGTGGCACAGGCGTTTAATCTTCCGGTGGGCAACGGGGATCATTTTGATCTCCATTTGCACGCGGCGGTGCCCAACGGTTGGCGCGCCGAAATTCACGTGAACAACTGGTTGACGTGGAACGTGCTCTACAAGGACGCGCCCGGACCCGTCAAGGGTTGGGTGACGTTGAGTGAAAAACCGGGACTGGGGTTGGAGCTTAATGAAGATGCGGTCAAGGAGTATAGAGCAAAATGAAATCTTCATATATTAGCTTGCTGAGAATACAGCTGTTGTTGGGAGGGAATATGAAAAAGCGTGTTGTTCTGTCATTGTTGTTGTTTTTTTATTGCCTCTGGAGTCCGAGATTCCTGACAGAGCTTCAAGCCCAGGAGCCGTATTATAAGGGCAAAACCATCAAAATTGTCGTGGGGTTTACGCCTGGCGGATTTTACGACCGTTGGGCGCGTCTATTTAGTAGATACATGCCGAAGTATATCCCGGGCAGTCCCGAAATCGTGGTCCAAAATATGCCTGGAGCGGGCTCTCTAGTTGCGGCAAATTATGTCTATAGCGTGGCTAAACCGGATGGACTGACGATGGGCATGGCGCAGTACACCGCTTATATAGATCAACTCGTGGGGCGGAAGGAGGTTCAGTTTGACGTGCGCAAGTTCAGTTGGATCGGATCTCCGGTGACCGAGACGGTTCTCCTTTATATGCGCAGCGATGCGCCTTACAGGTCAATCGGTTAGATTGTGAAAGCCAAGGAGCCGCCCAAATGCGGGTCATCGGGAACGGCGAGCTCGGATTATCAGCTGGCCAAGATATTAGAGGACTCCATCGGCGCGAAGTTCAACATTGTCCTCGGCTACCCCGGTGGAAGCGAAATTGATATCGCCGTAGAAAAGGGCGAGGTGATTTGCCGGGCGCATAATATCTCTGCCCACTTTGGTCGCGAGCCCTTCAACAGCTGGCACAAAAAGGATTTCGATCGCCATCTCGTCCAGACGGGGCGTAAACGGGACAAGAACCTACCCGACACCCCGACAATCTACCAACTCTTTGATGAGTATAAAGCATCCGACGTGGGCAGGCGCGTGGCGCAAGTGATCCTGACGGGCGGCGAGTTGGGGCGCCCGATGATGGCAACTCCCGGAATTCCGCCGGAACGGGTAAAGATCTTGCGGGAGGCATATGCCAGGGCTTTGAAAGACCCGGAACTTCTGGTCGAGGCCGAGAAGGGCAAAATGGATGTGGATGCTTCGTCCGGCGAGGAGCTGGAAGAGATGATAAAAAAAGTCATGGACCAACCGAAAGAAGTGACAGACCGAGTCAAAAAAATGCTGGAGAGTTGACTCACTCCGACTAGGCCGGAGGGTTCGGCGCATGGCGGTTTGAAACTGGCGGTTCCATCCAGCCCGCACGGAGTGAGTCACCCTGAGCCCTTCGGCTGCGCTCAGGATAAACTCCGCGAAGGGTCTGGTTAAGACTATAGAGTCGTCGCTGGGTTACCGAGGCAGGTCGCCTCCCCAGATCTCTCTGAGGAATCCGCTCTTGTCGAGGTTCTCGGCGAAAGTGTTGTCGATAATCTCAGCCGCCTTCTTGCGCACCGGAGTACCCTGCTCGCGGGCGACCTCGATCACTCCGGCCACAGTGCTTTCCGGCACGATCATGCGGCGGTTGACGAGTAATTTTGCGTATGCCTCATAAGCGGATTGCAACGCCTCGGGGTCGTTGAGCTTGAGCGCTTTAGCTACGGCGGCTTTGCTCTTCTCAGGATTTTTTTCCACGAAGTAGATGGACTCCGCCAGGGCGGCAACCCATTTCTGGGCCAGGCCGGGGCGTTCCTTTAATATCTTTGTATTTGTATGGATCGAACTGTAAACAGCCGGGAGACCCAAGTCGTTCAAGCGGTAGACCAAATTCAATCCATTCCTTGTGCCCCGCACATCAAGCGGCGGGGTCACCAGGCAAGCTTCAGCCAGCCCGGCAAAAACTGCGTTCAAAGGCTCAACCTGGCCGGTGCCGCCCACAGGCCGGATCTTCACATCATCTTCCGTGAAGTTGAATTTTCTTATCAGCGCCCTGGCGAGCCGATAGACGAGATCGCCCGCTCGGGTTACGGCAATGCTCTTGCCTCTCAAATCTTCCGGCCGTTTGATATCTTTGCGGGTGAGCAGGACCCATGGAAGACCGACGAGCGGCGCGCCGATCAGCTTGGCGTCGCTGCCTGCGGCCACGCCGGGTATGGTCGCGTCGGCGGCGCAGTAGAGAAATTGGATTTCGTCAGAAGCCAGCGCCGCCAGCGAAACAACGCTGCCGCGAATCGAGACAAACTCAACTTTGACCCCGTATTTTTCGAACAGACCGTTATCGAGAGCTGCGTAGAGATGAATGAATCCGCCGCTCAACGCACAAGTGGCCGCGCGCACCGTTGCCGGCGCTTCTCCGGGCTTGCCGAGGTAAGGATTGGCCTGGATGGGCCCAGGATCGACGGCGGCGAACGGCATCATCAGAACGGTCATACCGCACGCCATTCGGAAAATACGGCATTGGCGCGACATGGGCCCGGTCATAGTGGAAACGTGTTGTACTTGTCAAGCGCAATGTCTTGTGTTGAAAAAGAGTGACTCAGCTGATTTTGCCGCTGAAAATTGGCGAGATTTTTTCGAGAGGTATTGAGACCGGGACGAAGTCGGTGTATGACATTCGAAACCGATTTTTTTAGGGTCTTCAGGTTTCCGCGTGGGTAACCGGCGCCCTATTCCGTTCGTGGTGAAGAAGGACTCGAAGATTGCACCGCGGAGGCGCTGAGGGCGCAGAGTAAAGAGTTCTTGATCAAGAAATACTCCGATCTCTGCGAACTCTGCGTCTCTGTGGTGAATATTCCTTCACAGTAAACACGGAAGAACCTTTTTTTAAAGTGCTTCGAGTCAGTGTCTGTTGTTTGGAAGAAACAATTTCGGCGATGAATCTTGTGAAGTACGAATGGAGGCCAAGTAAGCATGGCTGCTGAGATCGAGTTTGCCGCTGTTCCTATAAAGGTCACCGTCAACGGTGTGCAGCATGAAGCTGTTGTGGAGCCGAGGATGCTGCTGGTTTATTTTTTGCGGGAGCATTTAAGTCTGACGGGCGCCCACGTCGGCTGCGATACCAGCCAATGCGGTGCTTGCACGATTCAATTAAACGGCCGAGCCGTCAAGTCGTGCACGATCCTGGCGGCCCAGGCAAACGGGGCGGAAATCACCACCGTCGAAGGTCTTGCGCGCGAAGGCGTGCTACATCCGGTGCAGGAAGGGTTTCGCGAAAAACACGGCTTGCAGTGTGGCTACTGCACCCCGGGCATGATCATGACCGCAGTGAGCTTGTTAGAAACGAACCCGAATCCGACGGAAGAGGAAATCCGTTACGCGTTAGAAGGCAACCTGTGCCGCTGCACGGGCTACATCAATATCGTCGAATCGATCCGCTGGGCCGCGGAAAAGATGGGAGGCGAAAATGTTTCCCGCTAGCTTTGGCTACGTCGCGGCGCATTCGGTGGAGGAGGCGTTGCAATTATTGACCAAGCATGGCGAAGACGCCAAGTTGCTGGCCGGTGGGCACAGCTTGATCCCAGCCATGAAGCTTAGGTTAGCGTCGCCGCGCACTCTGATCGACCTCGGCACCGTGCCGGGCCTGCGCGGCGTGCGCATTGATGGCAATACGCTGGCGATCGGGGCCCTCACGGTGCACGCCGACGTCGCGTCGTCGGGGCTGGTGCAGAAGCACTTGCCGGGGTTGGTGGACGCGGCATCAGTGATCGGCGACATGCAGGTGCGCAATCGCGGCACCATCGGCGGAAGTATCGCCCACGCCGATCCGGGAGCGGATTTCCCCGTGATCCTCACCGCGCTGAACGCTTCGTTTGTGTTGCAATCGACGTCGGGCAGCCGAACGGTGGCCGCGGATGATTTCTTCATCGATTTCTACACAACCGCCATGGCGGCAAATGAAGTGCTGACGGAAATTCGAGTGCCGTTACCGATGGCCGGTAGTGGCACAGCCTATGCCAAACTGCCGCATCCGGCTTCCGGCTACGTAGTCGTGAGCGCCGGCGCTTTAATCACCCAGCAGGCATCCGGCTCATGCGCTTTAGCCCGTGTCGTTCTAGGCGGATTGGGTAGCGGACCAATCCGCGCCCAAGCGACGGAAGCAGAGCTGCAAGGAAAACCGCTGACCCCGGAAGTCATCGCTGCGGCCGCAGCGAAGGCGGCAGAAGAGACGGACCCGGAGGGAGACACTTACGCGAGCGCGGAATACAAGCGCCACGTAGCGACCGTGTATGCGCGGCGGGCGATCGAAGCGGCAGTGAAACGAGCAGTAAGTTAAAGTATTCGGGATGGTGATCGTGCTCGCCTCGATCACAGACAGGAATCACGAACACGATTGTTTTCCCAAGATGAGGTTATCCCATGACGACTGATCACACTCCGACCGCACATATCGGCGCACCTATTCGACGAGTCGAAGATCCGGTTCTGGTTGCCGGTAAAGGATGCTATGTGGACGACATTCAGCTGCCAGGAATGTTGTATCTAGCTTTCCACCGTACGACGTATCCGCACGCAAAAATAATTTCGATTAACACCAACGCGGCCAAGACAATGGCCGGCGTGCTAACCGTTGTGACCGGTGAGGATGTTAAACAGCTCAACATACCGGTGGCGCCGATGGTGCCGGATCAGAAGATACCGCCGCACCCATTGCTGGCCCGCGGCGCCGTCCATGAAGCCGGCGTTGCAGTCGCCGCCGTAGTGGCGCAAAGCCGCGCCCTCGCGCAGGACGCTGCCGGCGCCATCGAAGTAGAATACGAAGCGCTGCCCTCTGTAATCGACGCAGAGAAAGCTCTCGAGCCCGGCGCGCCGCTGGCGCGCGACGAGCTGGACAGCAACATCTGTTACGTCGCGACGAAAAAAGGCGGCGACGTGGATAAGGCCTTTGCCCAAGCAGAGCATATTTGCCGCATGCATATCGCCAGCCCGCGCCAGGTCGCGCTGGCGATCGAGCCCAGAGGTATCGTTGTAAAGCCGGAACCGACGGGTGACCTCACTGTATGGCTTTCCACTCAGGCGCCGCACCGAGTGCGCGGGGACCTGGCCACCGCGCTCGGTTATCCGGAACACAAGATTCGCGTCATCGCACCTGACGTCGGCGGCGGCTTCGGCAGCAAGGGACCGCTTTATCGCGAGTATGTGCTGGCCTGTCATCTGGCGCTCAAGCTGGGCCGGCCGATCAAATGGATCGCCACCCGCAGCGAGGATTTCGTCACCACGATTCAAGGCCGTGATCAGGTCATGACTTCGGAGTTGGCGCTCAAGAAAGACGGCACGATGCTGGGCTTGAAAGTCCGAGTGGTGGCGAACCTGGGTGCCTATCTATACTCGAGCACGGCGGGCCCGCCGCAGCGCATGATGGGCATGGCGCCGGGCTCCTATCAGATACAAAACTGCCATGTCGAAGTCGTGGCGGTGTTTACCAATACCACGCCTACCGGGCCGTACCGCGGCGCCGGCAGACCGGAGTCGGTGCTCAACATCGAGCGTCTGATCGACAAAGCGGCTAAGGAGTTGGGGCTCGACCGTTTGGCGCTACGGCGCAAGAACTTTATTCGACCCGAGCAGTTTCCTTACAAAACCGGCGTGGGTGTCGAGTACGACTCCGGCGACTACGAGAAATCGCTCGCTGAGGCAATACGTCTCTCCGACTACGATAAACTAATCCGCGAGCGTGATGCGGCGCGGGCGCACGGTGAATTGGTGGGGGTGGGCGTCTCGACCTTCGTGGAGCCCAGCGGTGGCGCCGGCTTTGAAAGCGGCACCGTGCGCGTGGAGCGCACCGGCGAGATCACGGTGCTCACCGGTTCCAGCAGCCATGGCCAGGGACATGAGACTTCCTATGCCCAAGTGATCGCCGACAAAATGCATGTTTCCATGGATCATGTGGCGATTCGTCACGGCGACACCCTAGCGGTCCAGCAGGGCGTCGGCACCTTCGGTAGCCGAAGCATGGTGATGGGCGGTGGCTCCATGACGCTGGCCGCCGAGCGGGTGATTCAAAAAGCGCGGCGCATCGCCGCCCATCTGGTGGAAGCCGCACCTGAAGACATGATGCAGGCCGACGGTGGATTCGCCGTTGCCGGCGTCCCGGAGAAAAAAGTCACGTGGCGCCAAATCGCGGCCGCGGCCTACGGGGGAAGGGTTCCGCCCGGTATGGAGCCCGGTCTCCAGGAGACGGTATTCTTCGATCCCCGACGCGAAGCCTGGGGGTTCGGCGCACACGTGGCCATGGTGCGTATCGACCGCGAAACCGGCAAGCCGACCATCGAGAAGCTCGTGCTGGTGGACGACTGCGGCGTAATCATCAACCCGATGATCGTTGAAGGACAGGTGCACGGCGGCGTGGCGCAAGGGCTGGGCGAAGCGCTGCGCGAGCAGATGCTCTTCGGCGAGGAGGGCCAGGCGCTCACCGGCACTTTGATGAATTACGCGGTCATGCGCGCCGGCGACATGCCTCAGCTCACTCTCGGCGAGACGGTAACGCCGAATCCCTTCAATCCGTTGGGAGTCAAAGGTGTCGGTGAAGCCGGCACGAACGGCGCGCCACCTGCAGTGGCCAACGCGGTGATGGATGCGCTGGCGCCGCTGGGCATCGATCATATTGATATGCCCTATACGGCGCCCAAGCTTTGGGAAGCGATTCAAAAAGCTAAAAACCGCAATTAAGAATCGGTTTCTGGCGCTCGTGATTCGTGTTCTCAGGTTGCACGAATCACAACACGACGGGTGAAAATCATCGGTCTTTTATCCGAGGTCTCTCTGCTCGGATAAGATCAAGCCCATCAGTTTGACGATCGATATTAACCTCGGAATTCTAGCCTACCCGATCAGCGAAATTCACGGCCAATTCATCAGACGACCATGTTTGGCCCAGATTGTCCATAATGTACAAACAAGGTCGAGGGGCTGAAAGCTGTCCGTCATGATGTGACTTGGTCTTAAACCCGTTCTATCGCAACACAAGTTTCCACTTTGTGACAAGAAGAGCTGAGTAGATCCCTTTTCCTCCTTCAGCCGATATCACCGTCGGCCCTCTCCGGGGGTGGCAGAAAACTTGCGTGCTAGATCCCGCACAGGTTTGAACGGAGGAAATCTATGAAAAAAATTGTTGTTGTCGTGCTCCTGGTTTTTTCACTCAATATCCTCCAGAAAATCCCCGCGTGGGGAGACGAATTCAAAAAACGGGAGGCCGTAGTAGCCCAGTATAAGAAATGGCTTGACACCTTAGGACCGGAGGGCTCTCGATATTGGGTTCGGCTGGACGCCAAGCGTCGTCCTCATAGGTTATATGTCGGCGAAGCATTCTTCCGCGCGGACTTTCCCAGTCAGGAACGTTTTGTCGATACCTATTCCAATTATCTCGCCGGCCATCCGGAAAAGTTTATGCTCATTGATCTCTTTGATGCAGGCACAAACATGCCGGTAGGCGAGTACGGCTTCGGCGGGTTCAAGCTTTATCCACGGTCGACTCGCATTGCAGAGAAGTAAGCAGAATCACGTTTTTGGAGTCAAGTTTTTCAAGCTGAAGCGCGCCTCACCGCTACAATTAACCCTCCTATCCCAGAAGACATTCTGTTACTTGAATGTTCCCTCTCCCCTCGCGGGAGAGGGTTAGGGTGAGGTACAAACTGGTAACATGATTTACAGAACAAACCGGGCACATGGTTTACAGTGGATCGGCAAGGAGGAGATTGCCGATGCCGTGGAAGGAAACCAGTGCCATGGAACAACGAATTCAATTGATAGCTGATTGGTTGAGCGGAGACTACAGCAAGAGTGAATTGTGCCGAGGTTATGGGATCAGCCGACCGACGGCTGACAAGTGGATTGAGCGTTATGGGGAACGAGGGGTCCAAGGGC
>Ga0184626_10000274_pt1 | contig 14868 bp, 11 predicted proteins | sample PLM3_60_b1_FD_133142 | JGI IMG/M metagenome (GOLD analysis project Ga0184626, IMG submission 133142) | Groundwater sediment microbial communities from an aquifer in East River, Colorado, USA - PLM3_60_b1 | ecosystem: Environmental > Terrestrial > Soil > Riparian zone | place: USA: East River... | reverse complement strand
GTCCGACCCTGCCAGAGTTCCGCGAGTTCGAGGAGCTCGTTCGCCCCAGCTGGGACGAGGGCCTGGTCACGACGGGACGGATCGTGCGCGCCTTCGAGGGGGAGGTCTGCCGGCAGACCGGCGCGCGCGAGGCGGTGGCGGTGTCGTCGTGCACCGCGGGGCTCATGCTGGCCGCCCAGGCGCTGGAGCTGCCGGCGGGCGCCGAGGTCATCGTGCCGTCCTTCACGTTCGCGGCCACCGCGCAGGCGCTCCTGTGGAATGGCCTGGTGCCGGTCTTCTGCGATTGCCTGCCGGAATCCCTGACGCTCGATCCGGCCGACGTCGAGCGGAACCTGACGTCGAGGACCGCCGCGATCTGCGCGGCCTATGTCTACGGTCTTCCCCCGGACATCGAGGCGCTGGCCAGGCTTGGCGAGCGACACGGGCTCCCCGTGTATTTCGACAGTGCCCAGGGATTGGGCGCCGAGTACCAGGGCCGGAAGGTGGGCGGCTTCGGAGCCTGCGAGATCTTCTCGCTGAGCCCGACCAAGGTCGTCACCGCGATCGAGGGCGGGGTGATCTGCACCAGCGACCCGCGGTTGTCGGCGCGCCTGCGATCGATGCGCGACTACGGCAAGGACCCACAGAAGGGGGAGGACATGGTCCACCTGGGTCTCTCCGCCCGGATGAGCGAGCTGCATGCCGCGGTGGGCTTGCTCTCGCTGAGACGCGTGGACGAGCTGGTGAAGGCGCGGCGGCAGCTCATCGAGGTCTACCGGGCGCGGCTCGGCGCGCTTCCGGGATGCCGCGTGCAGAGCATTCCACCCGACAGGACGAGCAGCGGGAACTACTTCGTGCTGTTCATCACCGCACGGGCCCGGGCCAGCCGGGACGCAGTGTACGCGGGCCTCGCTGCGCGCGGGATCCAGACCAAGCGCTACTTCTATCCGCCAGTCCACGAGCAGACCCTTCTGCGACGGGTGGCGCATCGGGTGAGCGAGCGGATGGAGCAAACCGTGACGGCGAGTCGGGAAGCCCTGGCCCTGCCGCTGTACTCGCACATGACGCCGGAACAGGTCGACCGCGTGTGCCAGGAGGTCGAGTGCCTGCTGGCCTGATCCAGGCCGGGACCCATGGCGATGCCGACGAGTCTCCTGATCTCGCTGTCGCTCTGCACCCGCGTCGCTCTGAAAGGCCCGCACGAACACGGAGCTCCGGCGTGCTCGTCGCAAAAGGAAGTCCAAGCGTGATTGCAGCAACCAAGAGCGAACCGGCCATGTTTGCGGTCCCGAGCGATTCGATCGCGATGCATTTCGCGATCGGCGCATTCTGGGCGCTGGTCGGCGCCGTTGTGTCGCGCGGCTTGACGCTGGCATCGTCGGTGATGGCGGGACGGCTCCTGGGAACGACGGGCTTCGGCGAAGTCGGCATGATTCAGAGCACGCAAGGCCTGTTCGGCATCGTGGCCGGCGCCGGGTTGGGGTTGGCGGCGACCAAGTTCGTCGCGGAGTCTCGTTCGATCGATCCCGCAAAAACCGGGCGCTGCGTCACCCTGGCGACCACCATCGCCCTGATCTCCGGCACGCTGATGGCGCTGGTGCTCCTTGGTCTTTCGGGAGTGATTGCTTCGAGCGTGCTGAACGCCCCACACCTGACCGTGGAGCTGCAAGTGGCGACCGGCCTGGTCCTCTTCGGCACGATCAACGGCGTGCAGACGGGCGCCCTCGTCGGCTTCGGCGACTTTCGTGCCTTGGCGGTCCTGAACAGCATCCGCGGCGTTTGCCTGTGTGTGTTTCTGATCGCCGGAATCAAGCTCGGCGGCGTTCTGGGCGGCGTCATCGGCCTGGTTCTGACCGAAGCGATCGCGGTGGTCGCGAACCATGTCGCTCTGCGGCGCCTTCTTCCCGAGACAGTCGCCTGGCAAGACCGCAATGCCGCCGCGTGGAGCGAGTTGATGATGATGTGTCGATTCAGCGGTCTGAGCCTGCTGGGGAGCATCTGCACGATGTCGGCGATGTGGTTTGCCAATGTGGTGCTGGTCGCGCAGCCCGACGGCTACGCCTCGCTCGGCGTCTTCAACGCGGCCGAACGGTGGCGGCAACTGCTATTGTTCCTTCCCGCCTCGTTCTCGCCGGTGATCCTCACCATGCTCAGCAACCTGCACGGCAGGAAGGATCGCAACGCCTATCGCCGGCTCTTTGGTCTCAACCTGGCGGTCAGCATCGCCGTCGTCGTGGTCCCGTCGATCGGCATCATCCTGTGTGCTTCACCCGCGATGGGCCTGTTCGGCGACGAGTATCGCGACGGCTGGATGACGCTGGTGATCCTGTCGGCGTCGTCGGTCGCGGTGGTGCTCAACAACCTGTTGGGCCAGATCTTGGTGAGCAAAGGGGCGATCATGAGGCGGTTCGTCCTTGACGTTCTGCTCGCAGCGGTCCTCGCGATCGTGTCGTGGCATCTGATTCCCATCTATCGCGACCAGGGGATGGCGCTGGGCAGTTTGATCGCGTTTGCGGTGACGTCGGCCGCTTTGATTGCCACGACTATCTACTTCATGAGAACGCGGGACCAGTGATGGGGGCCTTGAGAAGGAACCTGATGCCTCGCAGCACCCTCTGGGTGCTGGCGAGCAGCGCCATCGCCCTGATCGTATTCGCGTGTTCGCCGGTTGCGCAGGAGTATCCGCTCGCCGTTGTCGGCATCCTGGCATTTCTGTTCGTGCAGGTGTTTCTGCCGGCCTGTCGGATCTGTGCGACCGCTCCAGTGTGTCCGGCAAACATTGCCCAGGGCTACTATTGGATCCAGCTGGTGCTGGTCACGGTATTGATCGGCTACTTCGGTTTCAGCCAGGGGGCGTTGCCGTATGTGCCGTCGAAGGGTGCGATCGATCTGGCGATCGTCGTTCACGTCGTGGGCTATCTTTCGTTTTGTATAGCATACCAATGCTCCAGTCGCGTGACCGGGGGACGGACCTTCTGGTCGGCCGAAGCTTCAGGCGGACAGGAAGGTCTGCGCCACGAATCGGCGCCCGGCACTGCATATTTGATCGTGCCGTTTGCCGTATTGGGATTGTTGGGGGTCTTGCTGACGCACGGCGGCGTCGCGGGGTTCATCGACTATGTGTCGTCGCCGATCGAACATCGCCTGCGTGCGGAGGAGCCGACGACGCCACAAGGGGCCGCCGGCAGCTTTCTGAAGCACTTCCTCGGCTTCGCGGTGGTCCTGGCGTGGAGCTGGTGGCTCGGCAGGGCGCCGCGTAGGAAGGTGTCGATCATCGCCGTGACGGCCGGGGTCGTGATCGCTCTCCTGGTTGCCAATTTCAACTACAACCGTGGGACGATGCTCGGACCGATCGTCGGCCTGGCCGCCGCGTTCTCCGTGCACGTGTGGCGCATTCCGTTCAAGGGCGTTGTCTTGGCCGGCGTGCTCGCGCTTTCCATGGCCTTCGTTTTCGGCTGGTATCGGTCCACCGACCTCGACATCACCGAAGTGTCGGCCTCGGCAGTTGCGGACACGTGGAACTCCGAGGGCGTCGTCGATTTCGTGCAGATTTACGCGTCGGCTCCGCAACTGTCCGCTTACCTGATCGAATCCCTCGAGGGCAAGTTCTACTACGGCAGGACCTTGCTCCCCTCGCTGGTCTACCCGATTCCCGTGCTGGGCAAACCGTATCGCGACACGAGCGGCACCCGGATATTCAACGAGCTGATCTACGGAGATACGGATAGCGTCGATCAGATCATTCCCCTGGACGGCGAGCTCTACATCAACTTCCACCTTGCCGGCGTGGTTCTCGGCAATGTGTTGCTCGGGTGTTTTCTCGCCTGGCTGCAAGGCAAGTGTGTGGGTGCTCCGAACCCCGTGGAAAGCTACGCCTGGCTCATGATGGCCCTTTGGACCGTGTTCCCTGGTAGCTTGGCGGTCACGAGCCAGATGTATGTGTATTCGTTTTGGCCAATCTACAGCTACTTCGTGGTCAAGAGTTTCTGGTCGTGGAATTCAGCGACGGCCGCTCATCGTGAGCAGGCCGCGGTGAAGTATTCGTGAAAGGATTGGCATGAAGGTTTGCTTGGTTGGCGGCATATTTGATCGGCCCGAGGCGGTTCGTTCGAAGCAGCTGGTGACGCCGGAGACGGTGCTGCTGGACGGTTTCCGCAAGGCGGGCGTGGATGTGCACGCGGTCGGACATGCCGGGTTTCAGCCATCGGATGACTACGACGTCATTCACGTGCATCACTTCGGTAGGGCGGCACTCAAGATGGCGTCGTCGAAATGCCGGGCGCGCGTCGTCTTCACCGGCCACAATGGGCTGATCCCCACAGGCTGGGAACGCTCGCGGCTGCGCCGTTACGCCTTTCAGTACGTCGTGGACAAGGCGGAGGCATACGTCGCGCTGTCGCACGCCGAGGCGCGGTACTACGCCGGCGTGACCAACGCCGACAAGGTCCATACCATTCCCAACGGCATTCCGGCCGACGTCTTTCGCGCCGCCGGAAATCTCCGGAAACGGGCCGACAAGGATCGCTATGACGTGCTCTACGTCGGCCAACTGATCGACTGGAAGGGGGTCAACTTCCTGCTCGAGGCGATGCAGCAGCTTCGCAAACAGCGCCACGTTCATCTTCGGTTGGTTTATCACAACGCGCAGTTGGAGGCGGAGCTCAGACAGCAGGCCAACGACCTGGGCATCGCGGAGCACGTGGAATTCGTGGGCATCCGCGGTCCGAGCGAGCTGGCCGAGGAGTATCATCAGGCGGACCTGCTGGTGCTGCCGAGCTTTGCCGACTGCTTGCCGAGCGTGGTCACCGAGGCGTTCCTGTGCGGCACGCCGGTGGTGGCGGGCGGGGTGTGTGGCGTGCCGGAGCAGGTTGGACCCTACGGCCTGGCCGTGCCGCCGGGCGATTCCGCCGCTCTTGCGAACGCCATGGAGACGATACTCGCCGATCGGCCGCGCTGGCAGGGTACGGCGGCCGACATGCGAGCGTATGCGGAGCGAACTTTCAAGCCGGAGACGATGGTCGCCAGCCATCTCGCACTGTATCGCGACATGATCGAGGGCCGTACCGTGCCTGCCAAGCGCCGGACGGCCTGGATGGATCCGGTGGTGCGCCTGGCGATCAAGGCGTACTGGCGCCGCCGCCGGGCCGCGTCGTAGGACGGGCGGCCAGCCCGTCCGCCGAAGGCGAATACCGATGAACATCAGCCACATCAGTGTCAGCACACTGCCGGTTCTGTATCCCTTCGGCGGCGCCATCGAGCGGCGCATCGTCGAAATCGCGCAGGAGCAAGCGCGGCGCGGGCATCGCGTCCGCGTGTACTCGGTCGGCGACACCACCGACACGCGAGAAGTGAATGGCGTGACCTATCACTTCCTGAAGTGCCGTACGCGTTTGCCCTTCAAGCACCTCGAGTTTCAGTATCACGTCGTGCGCGAGTTGAAGAAGCACTCCGATGAAGTGCTGCACTTCCACAGTCAGCCCGAAGGCGCGTGGATGAGCAGGGCGGTGGCGGCCAAGAAAGTGCTCTCGTATGACTTCTTCCACTTCCGCGGCGGCCGAAAGACGCCACTGTATCACGTGTACAAGCGCGTGCTCCGCGGCTTCGACCTGCTCCTGCCCTGCTCACAGTATTGCCTGGAGGAGTCGCAGAACTTCTGGAGCTTTCCGCCGAACAAGTTGCGGATACTCTACAACGGCGTCAACACGCGGCAATTCAGGCCCGATCCCGAAGCGTCGGCACGCGAGCGCCAGCAGCTCGGCATCGACAAGAAGGTGATGCTCTACGTCGGCCGTGTTTGCGAGCAGAAGGGGAGCGATGTGCTATTGCAAACGGCCAAGACGCTCAGCGATCGGCGCCGCGACGTGCAGCTCGTCATCGCGGGCCCGATCGGGCAGTTCGGCCAGAAGGACGATCCGAACCGCTGGATCGAGCGCATCAAGGAAGTCGGCGGCCTCTACCTCGGCCCCATCGAAGAAAGCCGGCTCAATGCGATCTACAACCTCGCCGATGTTTTCGTGATGCCGACCCGCGCTTACGAGATGTTCGGCATGGCAGCCGTCGAGGCGCAGGCGTGCGGCAAGCCGGTCGTCTCCAGCGACTCGGGCGGCCTGAAGGAAGTGGTCCCTTCGAACTGCGGAGCGCGCTTCCCGGTCGGCGATTCGGCCAAGATGGCGGACGAGATCGAGAAACTGGTGGAAGATGCGAATCTCTATGCTGCCTGTTCCGCGAATGCGCTGATCAACGCGGCGACCTACGATTGGGCGCGCATCTGTGATACGTGTGACGAACTGTACCGCACGGCGAGCTAGCACACCGGAGACTCATGGTGAGTGATCGCGTGTCCGTTACCATCGGCATTCCGTTCTTGAACGCTCGGCGCTACCTCGCCGACGCGGTGCGCTCAGTGTTTACGCAGACGCATGACGACTGGGAGCTGCTGCTGATCGACGACGGCTCCTCCGATGGCTCGATCGACGTCGTGCGGAATCTTGACGATCCGCGCGTGCGACTCCTCGGCGATGGGAGTAATCGCGGTCTGGGCGCGCGGCTCAACCAGATCGCGTCGCTTGCCGAAGGCACCTATGTGGCGCGGATGGACGCCGACGATCTCATGCACCCGGAGCGTATCGAACGCCAGCTCAAGTTCTTGCGTGCGCATCCGAGCATCGATCTCATTGACACGGCGACATTCACCGTGGACGACGACCTCACCCCGTTGGGCATTCGCGGGGATCGCCCGCTGGATTCTCGTCCGGAGGCTGTGCTCCGGAATGGCCTCCTCATTCATCCGACGGTGATGGGGCGAGCTGAGTGGTTTCGGAGTAATCCGTACGATCCGATCTACGTTCGCGCAGAGGATCGGGAGTTGTGGAGCCGAACCTGCGCGACGACGAAGTTCGCCCGGCTGTGCGACCCGCTGTTCTTCTATCGCGAAGGGCTGGCCGGCAACCTGCGGAACTATCTTCGGACGGAAGACACCGGGCTCGAGATTCTACGTCGTTACGGCCCGCCGCTCGTCGGCGCGTGGCGCACACGGCTCCTGGTGATGCGTTCGCGACTGAAGTCGATGGCCTACCGAAACGGCACGAAGCTCGGGCTGCAAGGCCGTCTGATCAGCGAGCGAAACCGCCGGCTGAACGCGGCGGAGATGCAGGAAGGTCGCCGCATTCTTTCGGTGATCCGAAACACGCGGGTGTCTGGCCTCGACGGCGACCTTCCCGCACCCTCGGCCAAGCGACCGGCAGCATGAACCCGAGAGTGCTGCACGTGACGACGGTTCCGGTGACGCTGCCCTTCCTGGCGGGGCATGTGGCCCATGCCAAGAGGAAGGGGTTCGAGGTCCACGCGCTGTCGTCGCCCGGCGAGGCGCTCGACGAATTTGGCCACGACATGCAGATTGACGTGCATCGGGCGCTGATGCCGCGCCGCATTACGCCGCTGGTCGACCTCGCGGCGGTGTGGCGGATCGTGCAGGTCATCCGGCAAGTTCGACCGACGATTGTGGACGCGCATACGCCGAAAGGGGGGCTCCTGGCGATGATGGCGGCAAGTCTCTGCCGGGTGCCGGTTCGCATTTATCACCAGCATGGGCTGCCGCTCGTGACCGCCACCGGGCTGAAGCGGCACATCTTGCGCTGGACGGAACGCACGGCGTGTCGGTTGGCGCATCAGGTCATCTGCGTCAGCGAGTCGGTTCGTGAAGTCGCGATCGCAGAAGGACTCTGCCCGCGCGAAAAGATCAAGGTGCTGGAACAGGGCAGCATTGACGGCATCGAGGGCGACAGAAAGTTCAATCCGGCACGCATCTCGACGGAGTCGGCGCAGCTTGTTCGCGCCCGCTATCAGATTCCGCAGGGCGCGCTGGTGATGGGCTTCGTGGGACGCATCGTCCGCGACAAGGGCTTGATCGAGCTCGCGCAATCGTGGCGCGTACTGCGCGAGGAATGTCCGTCGCTGCACCTGCTGGTTGCGGGGCCGTTCGAGAGCCAGGACCCGATCCCGGCCGACGTGGAAGCGACGCTGCGCAGCGATCCGCGCATTCATCTGGCCGGAATGGTGCACGACATGCCGAGCATCTATCGCGCGCTGGACCTTCTCGTCCTGCCGACCTATCGCGAAGGCTTCCCCGCATCGCTCCTGGAGGCGGCGGCAATGGAAGTGCCCGTGATCGCCACGCGGATTCCGGGATGCGTCGATGCGGTCCGCGACGGCGAGACCGGGCTGCTGGTGCCGGTGCGCGACGCCGAGGCGCTGACGGCCGCGATTCGCGTTTACTTGGGCGGCCCGAAACTGCGGCGGCAGCACGGCGCCAACGGCCGGGACCGAACGCGGCGCGAGTTTGATCCCGAGGTGATGCGCGAATCCTTGTTTCAAGAATACCTGCGCTTGCTTGGGGAGCGGGGCTGCGACGAAGTCGTGGCACACGTGCGCCGCGTGCCCCGGGAGGCAGCTCGGTAAATGGGGCCAACGTTGCGGCTATTGCCGTTTACAGTGTTTCTTTTCATTTTGCCTTTTCCGGAAGTCGTCGCGTTGCGGCTCGCCTGTCTCGCCGCGGCGTTTCTGATCGTCGTGATCTCCTGGCGGCGGCTTGCTCCGCCCCCATTGCCCTGCAAATGGACAATCGCGCTGTGGGCCGGTGTCGTGATCGCCTCGCTTATCTTTGCGGTCGATCCGGCCTACAGTCTGGGAGAGATAACGAACGAAGTGGGCTACGCACTGATGGCGTTCGTCGCCTGCTTTGCCTGGACGCGGAACGAGAGACGATTGCGCTTCTCGTGTCTGGCGGTGTTGGCCGGATTCGCCGTCATTTCGGGGTCCGCGCTGCTCGGCGCGTACCTCCGAAATGGCGAATGGCCATCAGATGTCTACTACGGCGGCGTCGGCGGCGTCAGCAACTATCTCGTCACGGTCGGCCCCATTCTGGCTTTGACGGTGGCGCTGTTTGGGCGTCAGCATTCGAGGAAGTGGTCGGCCGTCTTGGGTCTGCCCTTCCTGGCGGTCGCGTTGCTATCGGCTCAACGAGCTCTGTGGCCGGCGATCGGAGTGCAGGCGGTGTTGGTTTGCGTGTGGCTTTGGCAAGTCCGCGCCGTCGCGGTCGGCCCGGTTCGCCTGGCGCTGACGGGAATCATCCTGCTTGCCCTGGTTGGCGGCGGTATCTACGTCAGCGACCGATATCGCACCGGCGGCAATCCCGAATCGCCGGTGGCTATGGGGAATGATTTGCGGCCCCGCGTATGGAAGAAGGTCGGCGAAGAGATTCTCGCGCATCCGTTGACCGGTGCGGGATTCGGGCGCGCGGTCATGGGCAAAGCCTACCCGGCCTTGCTTCCGGCAGGAGACAAGGGGTTTTGGTACCCGCACGATGCGGTGGGTCTGGCGGGGAATAAGGTGTTTTGGCACCCGCACAATCTCGTTTTCACCTACGGTATCAGCGCAGGCGTGCCGGGCATGGTGGCGGTGTTGGCGTTGTTCACGGCGCTCGCTTGGCGATTCTGGCAGCTTGCGTTTCGCGGAGAGCGTCTCGCGCGTCTGACCGGACTCACGGGGGCGGCGATGGTAGCCGGCGTGTTGGCTCGCAATATGGCCAATGATTTCTTCGTCCGGGATGGGGCGTTATTGTTCTGGGCGCTCGCCGGTACGCTGTTTGGATATGCGCTGCGTCATGAGTCGACGTCCGGGGAGGATCAGGTCAATCTTCGGCCAGCGCGGCGAGGCATCGTGGTCATGGGCACTTCCGCAGGCGATCGCGGCGGGAAGAGGGCCGCATGATTCGCAGCGCCCCGCGCTTCGTTGTCCGGCAAAGCGCCCGGGAGCAAGAGTGGAACGGGGTGCTCGCGCAGGTGGCGAAGCATGACTTCTATCATCTGGCGCAGTATCACCGTCTCGCGGAAGAACGCGGTGAAGGGAGCGCGCACCTCTTCTCGTACCACGACGGCGTCTACACGATCGCGCTTCCGCTTCTGCTGCGGCCGGTCGAGGCACCCGGCGGCGAGGCGTTGAGCGACGCGACTTCGGTCTATGGCTACGCGGGACCGCTCGCATCGCACGCCGGGATGCCAGCCTCCGTCGTGCGGAGCTTCCAGGAGGGGCTGAAGGAAGCGCTGGCCGCTCGCCGCGTCGTGGCCGTGTTTTCCCGACTTCACCCGCTGATCCCGCAGCGCGGGATGCTTGCCGGGCTCGGGGATTGCAGGCTGGAGGGCGAGACGGTCTCCATCGACCTCACACTCTCGCCGGAGGAACAACGGGCGCGGTATCGCTCATCGCTCAAGACGCGCATCAACAAGCTTCGGCGCGGGGGTCTCGTCTGCTTTCGTGACCGCGACAAGCGCCACCTGCCCGAGTTCACCGACATCTACCATCAGACGATGCGCCGCGTGAAGGCGCACAGCTCCTACTTCTTCGAGAAGGAATATTTCACGCGCCTCGCGAGCGGCTTGGGTCCGGCGTTGGAATTGTTCGTCGTGAAACTGGACGGTGTCGTCATCGCGGGAGGGTTGTTCACGATCTGTGATGGGATCGTCCAGTATCATTTGGGCGGAACGTGCGACGCCTTCCTGAAACTCGGGTCCACGTCATTGCTCTTTGACACGGTCCGGCTCTGGGCGAATGAGGCAGGCGCGCGGGTGATGCATCTCGGCGGCGGGGTTGGGTCGAGGGAAGATTCGTTGTTTCACTTCAAGATGGGATTCTCCGACCGGCGGCACATGTTTGCGACCTGGCGATGGGTCGTCGAGCCGGACGCGTACCGGGAACTGTGCGACCGCAGTGCGAGGTGCAACGGGGAGCATGGCGTGCAGTGGAGCTCCGGCGACTATTTTCCCCAGTACCGGTGTTCGACTGTCCCCGCGGAGAAGAGAGATGGCATTGTCGTCATTGGCGCAGGCGGCCATGCCAAGGTGCTCATCAGCACTCTCACCGCACGCGGGTTGTCGATCGCGGCGGTATTCGACGACGACGACACCAAGTGGGGCCTGGATGCCCAAGGCGCCCGGGTGAGCCGGATCGAACGGGAGCGCGGGGGCCGCGGCATCATCGGCATCGGGGACAATGCGCAACGCAGGGAGATGGCGAGAGCCTTGAACTTTGAATGGCAGACCGTCGTCCACCCGTCCGCCTGGGTTCACCCGTCGGCCAAGCTCGGGCGAGGGACAGTGGTCTTTGCGGGCGCGGTCGTGCAACCGGATGCGGTGATTGGCGACCACGTCATAGTGAATACAGGCGCCACGATCGACCACGACTGCGTCATCGGGGACTACGTGCATCTGGCGCCGGGTGTGCACCTCGCGGGCTCGGTGCATGTCGGCGAGGGCGCATTTCTCGGCATCGGAAGCGTCGTGATCCCGGGCGTCAAGATCGGGCGCTGGAGCACCCTCGGAGCAGGAGCGGTGGCGACTCGAGATCTCGCGGATGGAGTCGTGGCCGGGGGCGTCCCCGCAATAGCGCTGAAACGAAGGACCCCCGGGGCGAAGGATCGTGAAGAGGGCGGTCAATAGTCCGCTATGAGTTCGACTACCCTGACTCCCGAGCAACGTGCCCTCTTGCCCGATGACTCGGACGTGGTTTTCTACGAGGTGAATGGTTACTACATTTCAAAAGAGGGTGTGCTGCCCGAAGGCCTGATTGACTCCGCCCGCGAGGGGACCGAACGCTTCTATCGGGGGGAAACGGATGGCACCCTCCCCTTCGACACGGGATTCTCCAACTGGAAACCGGGCGATGGGGACGGCCCGCGAAACAACGAGTTCGTGTCGCTGCAGAAGGGTGAGCTGAAGGCTCTTGCCGTCTATCCTCTCCTGGGTGCCATCGCGGCGAAGTTGACTCGGAGCTCCACCGTTCGCGTGCTGGACGATCAGCTCATCTACAAACCGTCCAATACCCAGAACGCGTCAAGCACCGTTACCGGCTGGCATGCGGACCGAGCATACTGGGCGACCTGCAGTTCCGACAAGATGATCTCGGTGTGGATTCCCCTCCACTCGGTGGACGTCACTCGGAGTCCGCTCGTGGTGATGGCGGGGAGCCATCGCTGGCCGGGCCTGCAGGACGTGCGGTTTTTCAACCATCAGGATCTGAGTGAGGTGGAAGGAAAGTTCCGTGCGCACGGGAGGGAGATTCGCATCGTCCCCATGACCTTGAGGAAGGGGCAGGTGAGCTTCCATCATGGATGGACCGTCCATGCAAGCTACCCCAATACGAGCGGCCAACCCAGGCTGTCGTATGCGGTCCATTTGCAGGATGGCGACAATCACTATCGGCCCTACCGCAACGCGCAGGGGAGGGAGATCCACATCGTCGATGAAAAGCTCTGCCGCAGGTTGCCCAACGGCGATCCTGATTTCAGTGACCCAGACGTGTTTCCAACCGTCTGGTCGGAGGGGCACTGATGGACTTCGTCCATCTGGAAATCGATGATCCGCAATGGCGGGAAGCTTTGGGCCGGCTCCGTCACGATTTTTACCACCTTCCCGAGTATGTGAGACTGGATAGCGAGTGGAACCAGGCCCAACCCAGGGCATTTCTGGCCAGGACCGGAGATGAGGAACTGTTCATTCCGTATCTGCTGCGGCGTTGTGACAGCCTTTTCCCGGGAGTCATGGTCGGCGACGAGGTCTACGACGTTGTTTCGCCTTACGGGTATCCAGGTGTGCTGCTGAGTGACGCGGCCCGGGCGTCTCCAGATTTCGTCCGGCAGGCGATGCATCGGTTGAACGAAACGCTGCGTGAAATGGGAGTGTGTTCCGCGTTTTTCCGCATGCATCCCCTGCTCAGCAATGGGTTGGCGGAACTCTTTCCGGAGGGCTTTTTCACCGGGGCCGGCGAGACGGTCGCAATGGATTTGACCCTGGATGAAGGCGAATTGTGGAAGGGGATCCGGGAAGGACACCAGTGGACGATCAAGAAATGCAAGAAGCTGGGCTTCGTGCCCCGGCTGGTGTCCCTTCGCGAGTACATCGAACGTGTTATGGAAATCTATTGGGAAACGATGGACCGGGTCCAAGCCAAGGAGTCCTATTATTTCGGCCGGGAGTATTTCGCGAGACTCGGTGAGATGCCCGGAGTGCATTGCTGGGTGGTCGAATCGGAGGGTCGGCAGGCAGCAGCCTGTATTTTTTTCGAATGCGGCGGAATCGTCCAGGCACACCTGGGCGGTACGAAGTCGGAATTCCTGAACAAATCTCCGTTTCACCTGCTCCTATATTCTGCGGCGGGATGGGCCAAGTCCCGAGGCAATCGTTACCTCCACATAGGGGGTGGCGTCGGCGGCTCCAACGACCGCCTGCTCCAATTCAAACGCGGGTTCTCCCAGTTGCTGTTTCCTTTCTCGACCCTCCGTCTTGTCACCGATGAAGGGAAGTACCGCGAATTGACGGCGCGCCGTGCACAGGCCGCGGATGTGTCGGTGGAGGAGTTTTCTTGCGGCGATTTCTTTCCCGCCTATCGGGCACCCTCTGAGCCTTCGCTTCGTTCCCGGCTCAGCCACCCCACGTCCGGTACGAGCGCGGGTGATGCGCTCGGCCGAGGTCAGCACGCCGCGCCCCGCGCCGGCGCGCCCGGCGCGTATTCGATCGCGAAGATGCGCAGATCGTAGGCCGGAACGCTTCCTTTCACCGTCACGCGTGACCCGGCGCGCGCACAACCAGTCGCGGTGTCGGCGATGTACTCACGAACAGCGGCGACAGAGCCGGGGATGTTGGCCGTGATCGCGCCGTTCCATACAACGCCCGAATTGTTGATGATCGTGGTGATGAGTTTGCCTGGCGCGGTCGAGAACATGTACTGGGCGCCGGGACCGGAAACGAAGGCGGGCGCATACTGGCGGTTCAGGTGGTCAAAGAGCCGAACGCCGACTTCCAGTAGCCGATCGCGCGCGGTCGTCTGCAGATAATCGGGCGTCGTCAGGATGACTCGGCCCGCCCCGACCGCGTTGGATGTGATCAGCGGAGCGCCCTCGCCGGCGGTCGCCAAGACCCGAGCGGAGACGGGAGCGACGGGCTTGTATCTGAACGGTTGCTCGGTATACGCCGTATTGTCGGACAACCATCGGGAGGTTGTCCCGCTCACATCGGCGCCGCCGAGCCGAACGCCGAGCAGCGCCTCGTCCGCGCTCGTCACCTGTCTGACATTGACGACGAGCGTCCCACCGGCCCGCACCCACGGCTGGAGAATCTGGCGCAATCGCCCGTCGATGACGACGCCGCCCATGAGAACGATGACCTTGTATCGCTGCAGCGAATTCAACGCCGCGGTGTTGAGCATCACATCGAATGTGTCGCCCCAGCGGGTGAAAGGCATCGGCTCGTAGGGCCTTGGATCGCCGCCAGACGCTAGGAATTGCCGATAGCCCCCGGGGGTCGAGAACGGCGCGCCGGGCATCGTGCCATGCCGCCAATGATTGGGATAGGCGAGTTTCAAAAAGTTATCGATCATGAAGTCGCCCGAAGAATAGGCAATGTCCTGATACCAGACCGCGTTCTGCTGGTTGTACAGCCCGTGTTTGGTGTCAAAGCCGCTGTGAACGTCCAGCATCAGCGCCATCGGAACCGCCGGCGTTCCGACATTGGGATGTCGCCTCAATGCGAAATCCGCAAAGCGCTTTACGGTCAGTCCGAACGGATTGAACGTAGACCCGCCCGGAACATAATAGAGCGTCGGCTCGATCTGCAGGATATGCGCGCCGGCCATGTAGGCCGCGTACATATGCCGACGCAGGTAACTCGGGGACCATCCGCCGGTCTGCCTTCCCCCTGCATCGAAACTCGTCGCGGAGTCTGCCGCGGTTCGCCACGTCGAAAGGTCGATCCCCCAAGGGCGATTGTATTGACGGCCTGCGCCGCGCATGAATGCGATGCCGGTTGCGACATCGCCCAATTCGTCAACGCCGCGCTCAAG
>Ga0184626_10000272_pt1 | contig 14878 bp, 10 predicted proteins | sample PLM3_60_b1_FD_133142 | JGI IMG/M metagenome (GOLD analysis project Ga0184626, IMG submission 133142) | Groundwater sediment microbial communities from an aquifer in East River, Colorado, USA - PLM3_60_b1 | ecosystem: Environmental > Terrestrial > Soil > Riparian zone | place: USA: East River... | reverse complement strand
CTGTTTATACACACCAGATGAGCACCCGGGAAACAGCTAACCAATATGGCGTAAAGGGTTCTGATGTGGACGCAGCCTGGGATCAGCTTTTTCAGCAAACACTTCCTGATCTTGATGTAATTATTAAGCAGGGTACAGAGGAGGACAACATGATATATGTGGGCATAGCCAAAATATTAAGAGCATACGCGTTCAGCCAGATTGTAGATGTTTGGGGTGATGTTCCATATACGGAGTATAACAAATTTAAAGAGGGAACCAGGCAGCCGGCATTTGATGATGATGCAACTATTTATCCCAAATTATTTGCTTTGCTGGATGAAGGGATTGCTAATATTCAAAGCCCGACAGCTAAAAATCCTTCCAAACCAGGCGCCAATGATGTGATTTACAAAGGATCCTCAGCCAATTGGATAAAAGCTGCGAATACGATAAAGCTGAAGTTATATACTCAGGTAAGAAAAGTGCAAAATGTTGCCCCGCAGGTTACAGCCCTTTTAGCTTCTCCCGCTGCATTGATCAATTCTACTGCTGAAAGCTTTTTATTATCTTTTGGCGCTTTAGGAGCAACCGATGATCGCAATCCGAGCTTTGGGGATTACACTGCCGGGCAAAGAAGCGATCATGTCAGCCCCTGGTTTTATGAGATATTGAAAGGATATAATCCCAATATTAATACGGGTGTCGCTGACCCCCGCATTCCTTATTATATTTATAATCAACTGAAACCAACTGCTGCCGCTCAAAGTAGTACTGAATACAGGGACGGGGCTTTTGTTTCCATTTATTTTGGATCAACAGGGCAATTCAGAGATGGCAACCAGCAAAATTCTATCAGTTTATTTGGTATTTACCCTGTTGGGGGAAGATATGATGATGGCCAGGGCGGCACTGCCAGTGCATCAAGTGGAACAGGGGCAGCGCCTTATAGGTTTATTACTTATGCTGATAGATTGTACCTGGAAGCAGAACTGATTAGCGCCGGAGTAATACCTGGTGATGCGAAGGCCGTATTTAGCGCTGCAATGACGGCATCTATGGAACAGGTTGACCATATTATCAAAAATTACGTAAAACCATCTCAAGACCCACTTGTTCCAACTTTAGTTGGAACAGCAACCACTACTTATATAAATTCTATTTTGGGCTTGTACGATGCCGGAAATGTGGCAAAAAAATTAGAGTATATAATGACACAAAAATGGCTTTCAAGCGTAGGTTCATCTGTAGATCAATACACTGATTACAGAAGAACAGGCTATCCGGTTTTGTTTGATCCTGCAAATCCTGCAATGGCGCCGGGTGGCCGTGTTCAACCACCGCTTGGCGGGAACCCGTTTGTAAATCCGCAACAATCAGTGCCGGTATCGCTAAATGTTGTGTACCCCCAATCGTTGCCATGGAGCCAGGCTGAATTAGATTTGAATGGAAACGCACCGGATCAAAAACTTCCCGGCACTTTCAAAATATTCTGGCAGCCATAAATCATTAACAACTAAAATTATGAAGATGAAAAAAAACATATTTTATTTTTTGCTTGCTTCCATTTTATTTTCTGGATGTACAAAAAATGATGGCCCTATTCCTGACGATGTAGAATTAGTACGGGTTTTTCAACCACAAGTCGTTAAGAATGGGGGTAGTGCTGCGATTGACATGACTAATCTCGCAGGGTTTCAGGGCAAATTTGATGTCGGGGTATATCGCACTACTGATATTCCACCGGTAAAGTATGATATAGTAATCAGGAAGACGAAGAAAGATAGCACGAACATAAAACTTATTCAGGCAGGCGTTACCACATTCCCTACATCATACACTATTACAGCAGCTCAGTTGGCTACACTTTTTGGAGCTCCGATAACCCTTGGTGATAACTATGATATTGGTATTGATTTTTATACACAGTCCGGGACAAAATATGAAGCCTTTCCTGCTATAGGGGTGGGTTATGGATCAGGTGTGGCAAACCAACCTGGGGCCAGTACTTCTATCAGGTATTCAGCCATTTGCCAGTATAACAGCGCTGTTTACGAGGGAAATTTTGTAGTAATTGAAGATGAATTTGCTGATTTACTTCCCGGTGATATTGTGGTTCTTACAAGAATAGATGATACTCATTTTTCATACATTTATCCTTCAGGTATAAATCCTAAACCCATAGTAGTTACCGTTAATCCGCTTACTAATGCAGTTACCATTGCAAAACAAAAATTTGGTACTGCATTTACCTGGGAGCCCTCATATACTAATCCAAATGCTGAAACTGTAGGGGCTGACCCCCTCAACGTTGTTTCACCATGTGACAAGGAGTGGGGGGCTCTGATTAATTATACAATTGATCAAGGTGGCTTTGGAAGAACCTTTTACCTGAAAATGAAAAAACAATAAGTATAGTTTAGTGATTAAAAAGAGGCTGTTTCAATAAATTGAAACAGCCTCTTTTTTTATCTGTAGTAATCATTTCACCTCAACACTTCTTCCAGTTTCCCCTCCAGCCCACTTCCCCTCAATCCCTCTGCAATTATTTTTCCATCTGGCCCAACCAATACATTAAAAGGTATCCCATCAAAACCATACAAAGAAACAACCGGGCTGTTCCAGAATTGCAGATCGCTGACATTTGTCCAGGCAAGCTGATCATCTTGTATAGCTTTCAGCCATTTGTCTTTTTGTCCTGGCCTGTCCAACGATACACCGAGAACAGTGAAATTTTTATTCTTGTATTGGTTATAAGTTTTCACAACATTGGGATTTTCTGTACGACAGGGGCCGCACCAGCTTGCCCAAAAATCAACTAATACAAACTTACCTCTGAAAGAACTGAGCTTAACTTCCTTTCCATTTACATCCGGCATGGAAAAATCAGGAGCTTCTTTACCCACCCAATTTCCAGCAGCGGTTCTATTCATTTGCTGTTCCAATGATGCATTAATGGCAGCTACGGCCTGGTGTGCAGGAAATTTTTTAGCAGTGCGATTTACAATTTCATTCACCTGCTCGTTGCTAAATGGCTCCAGGCCAAAACCAGTATTATTGGCCGTGGATTGATAATAGCCCAATTCAAAAAGGATCAACGCCGGATTATTGGCTTTGTTCAACGCCTCTTCCGAATAATTTTTGATTTTATCAGCCAATGATTTTTGTCCGGCCATCAAAGGGAAAAGAAGGCTATCAGCAGCGCCTTTACTTTTAAGACTGTCAGCCTGCCTGGCCATAGCAAATATTTTTTGCAAATCATTATTAAAGGCATACATAAAATCTTTCATCTGCTGGCTGGCTGGTGATCCTTCTACTTCATATTTTTCAGCAAACTCATTATTTTCTTTGCTCAACTGTATAACCAACCTTATTTTCTCTACATCATTGATAACGGAAGCAACAGGGTATTTACTCTGATCGAGCCGGAGGTTATATACAACCGATTCACCGGTATCTGCCTTTAATAAAAATTGGCCATCCTTTCCTATTACAGCAGAATCCGACACCAATGGCTGCATGGTGGCAGCGGCAATTTTTTCAAGGTAGATCATCTTAGCGCTGCTATTGGATATAGTGCCACTAACCGAAAACTTTTTTTCTGAAGATGATTCACCACATGATATCAATACTGTTGCGGTAAGTGAGGCAACAAAGAGTCTAAGCATAATTAAAAGAATTTAAGAAATAACAACCTTGTAAAAACAGTTGTTCTATTTTTCTGATTTAAGTTTTTCTAATAAAATTTCATTGGTCACCCTTGGGTCTGCTTTTCCTTTTGATCGCTTCATTACTTCTCCTACAAACAGGGACATTAATCCTTTTTTCCCTTTCTTATATTCCTTTACTTTCTCTGGATGCTTTTCCAATATCTCGTTGATCAATGGTTCAAGGCTGTCAGCATCTGACTGTTGAATAAAATTCTTTTCTATCGCAAGCTGCTCTGGATCTTTGGCTGGATTCTCTAATAAATAAGGAAACAATCTGCCGGAGGCAACTGAAAAACTGAGCTTGCCTGTATCTACCAACTGAATTAACTCAGCAATTGTTCCGGGGTCCAAAGGAAAACTATTAATGCTTCCATTGTTTTCATTTAACCATGATTTTACCGGGCCCAGCATCCAGTTTGATGCTGCTTTAAAATTTGAAGTATGTTCTATTATTTTTTCAAAATAGTCAGCCAGTTCTCTCTCATCAGTCAGCACATAGGCATCATATTCGGGTAATTGCCAAACAGTAGTAAATTTTTTTACTCTTTCTTCCTGCAAGGCGGGAATGGATTGCCGGATGGATTCAATAAAATCATCTTCCAAATAAAAAGGTGTAAGATCAGGATCGGCAAAATACCGGTAATCATCTGCATCCTCCTTATCGCGGATAGCGAAAGTAATTCCATTATTGGCGTCAAAACTTCTAGTTTGCTGAACAATAGTTTCCCCGTTTTCAAGCAGAACTATTAATCTCCCCGATTCATATTCTATAGCTCGTTTTACATTTCGGATAGAGTTCAGATTCTTTACTTCTACCCTTGTCCCTAACCTAGTTTCACCTTTTTTCCTCAGCGAAATATTAGCATCACAACGAAAACTCCCTTCTTCCATATTCCCGTCACATACTTTTAAATAACGCACCAGTTTGCGCAATTCTGTCAGATAGTTATACGCTTCATCGCTACTACGGATGTCCGGTTCACTCACTATTTCTATTAAAGGGGTACCGGCCCGGTTATAATCTATACATGTATTATCTACATCAACATCATGCAAGCTTTTTCCGGCATCTTCTTCTAAATGAATCCGATTGAGCCTGATTTTTTTTTCTTCCTTTTCTCTTTTGATTTTTACAAAGCCCTCTTTACAGATGGGTGTTGTATGTTGAGATATTTGGTATCCTTTTGGCAGGTCGGGATAAAAATAATTTTTCCGCGCAAAGTAGTTTTGTTTTTCTATTTCGCAATGGCAGGCCAATCCCATTTTTATGGCAAACTCAATGGCTTTTTTATTCATTTTGGGCAGTGTTCCGGGATGTGCCAATGTTATAGGACTTGTCTGGGTATTAGGTTCTGAACCATAGGCAATGCTGTCGCCACAGAATAACTTGCTTTTAGTAAGCAATTGGGCATGCACTTCCAGGCCTACTACAATCTCGTATGTTTCTTGATTAATCATTTTTAAGAATCAGCAAAAATAAGCCTCAAACATCTAAAGGGGCTTATGTGAATTCTTAAAAATGGGAAAGGCCGGATTTATTTTTAAAATCCAGCCTTTAAGATTATAAAATAACACCCCTTTAGGGGATGGGGGCTATAGATCTGCTGTTTTTAATTTGCGGGGAATTTTCACTTCTACATTTTCTGTTTTTCCCTTTCTCAGCAATTTTATTTTTACTGAAACTTTGTCTTTGCTTTCTTTCATCAATTTAGCTATTTCATCAGCGCTATTCACTGCTTTTCCATCTACTTCGATGATAATATCTTCTTCTTTGATTCCGGCTTTAGCCGCATTACCATCTTCATCTACATCAATTACATTCACTCCTTTTCCATCTTCTGTATCCTGTACAGATACACCTAATTTGGGACCACCCCCTGACCAGCTCCAGTTCATGTTGGGAGCCGCTATCCGGGGTATAGAGCGAAGTTGGCCTTTCAGTTCATCCAATTGGAAATTGTATTTATTCTGTGCATTACCCATCGGGAATGCATTAGCGCCTTTCCATTTACCTAATTCAGTCGATACTTTTTGTTCTTTTTTATCCCGCAGAAAAGCAACTATTACTTTGTCGCCTGGCTTATGATCATGTATAGCTTCGGAAAGATCATCCGGGCTTTCAATCTCTTTGTCATCAATCTTAGTAATAATATCCCCTTTTTTCAACCCGGCTTTTTCGGCAGCACTTTCTTTTGTTATAGATTGTATTTCTGCTCCTTTATCCGCTTGCTCTGTGGTAACACCAAGCATAGCCTTGTTTTCGTCCATACTAAACATTCTCAAATGATCATCATCGTTCCAGGTTCCCGCTATACCATCACCGCCAAATGCCCATACATCTTTTATTTTATGCCGGCGGACAGTCACATCTCCGTCTTTGTCGTCTTTTAATTCTTTACCATTAACTATTACTTTATCACCTGTTACTTCAACAACGATCTTTTCATCCTTATTCCCTTTTCGGGTAATGATGATCTGTTCGGCTTCCTTTTTTTCTTTTACTTCCTTTTCTTTATCCTCTTTCTGTGCCATCAACGAGGCAGGCGCTATCAATATAGCAGCAAGGATAGTGAAGAAGCTTTTTTTGATGACCTGTTTCATACATGTTTAATTTTTATTGATTATCTACGTTTGTTTTCGTAGATCAAATATAAAGACATTTATTGAAATACGAAGCGTTTCGGAAATGTTAAATAGCTAAGAGCTCAAAAGAGTATAAGGAAATAAAAAAAGTTGTCTTGAAATCGGTCAATTTCTCCATTCTAAGAAAGAGCGGGCAGCCAAACTATTTTACAGTTTTTTCTCTTTTACCTCTTAGTCCGTAATTTTACTAAGGGTTTTTCGGGCTTATAATATGCGGGAATCTGCAAATAAATCAGCATTTTTGACATAGTCACCAACCGAACTGCTATCCCCTTATGATGAAAATTCTATCCATCTGCTGCATAGTTTTGTGTTGTATTGTTATTATTTACGTCATTACTATATATATGGAGTTGCGGAATTATAAAGATCCTAAAAAGGAAAAAGGGAAAAAATTCCCATATTAATATTATAAAAGTTTTTTTACCGCATCTATTACTTGTTTTAAATTTCCCGCCTCTTGTCCACCTGCTGTCGCTAATGTTTTTTGTCCACCGCCGCCACCATTGATACCCCAAACCCCTAAAGGGGCTTATTCAGAATTTCTTTTACCAAATTAAGGATACTATCAAATCTACCAGCATCAGTACCTGATGCTGTGGCCAGAAATTTTTGACCGCCGCCGCCACCACTAATTAAAGCAGCTATTTGTTGTTTGATAATCTTATTACAATCAAATTCTGCAAAGCCTTGGGAACATCCAAGAAGAACATTTACTTTACCTTCTTTTTTACCAATGAGTAATGCCACTTCCTTCTTATCACTTTCCTTAATATCAAGATCCGAATAAATCCTTTTTAATACCCCTGCATCGGCATTTAGGATAGTGTCATGATAAAATTTAACTGAGTTAACTAATTCTTTCTTTAATACTAATCTGTCTATTGCTGCATGAGATTGCATTTTTTCGAGCTGTTCTTTTGTCTTTTGCAGTTCATTACGGTTACTTATTAAATCTTCAATTGCCTTAGTAATATCTTTGGGATTCCTTAGGGATTCACGAACGGAACTAAGTAAACCCAGCTGTTCGTTGATGTATTCTTCTGCCTGTTTGCCACATACCGCCTCTACACGGCGAACACCTGAAGCCACTGCCGATTCACTTGTAAGTTTGAATACTCCAAGTTCTCCGGTATTACCGACATGTGTACCTCCACATAACTCAATTGAATATGCCGGATCGATGATCACAACCCTTACTGTATCCCCATACTTTTCTCCAAACAAAGCCATTGCGCCTAATGCGACTGCTTCATCTTTTTTCATTTCTTTTATAACAACAGGGATATTTGCTCTTATTTTTTCATTCACTAATTTTTCTACAGCTACACTTTCTTGCTCAGTCATTTTTGCAAAATGGCTAAAGTCAAAACGCAAATGTTCTTCATTTACTAAACTGCCTTTTTGTGTCACATGCTTGCCTAGCACTTTGCATAAAGCGGCATGCATCAAATGCGTTGCACTATGGTGAACTGCGATGTCTTTTCTTCTTGCTGTATCTACTTTTGCAATTACTTCTCCTGATAAATCAGCAGGAATGCTTTCTGCAAAATGAATGATAAGGTCGTTATCCTTCTTTGTATCAACTACCTCAATGGTGTCGTCTTCAAACGTCAAAACCCCTCTATCACCTACCTGGCCACCGCTTTCTGCATAGAATGGTGTTGTTTCCAGTACATACTGGTAAGCCTCTTTACCTTTGGCATTTATTTTTCTGTATTTTAAAATCGCTGTTTTTGTTTCTAAAGAATCATAACCAACAAATTTATTAAACCCTTCTTTGAGAACAACCCAGTCTTCTGTGTCTACGGCTGTGGCAACACGGGAGCGGTTCTTTTGTTTTTTCATCTCTGTTTCAAATCCAGCTTCATCAACAGATAACTTATTCTCCGCAGCTATCAACCTTGTAAGGTCTATGGGAAAGCCAAATGTATCGAACAGTTCAAAAGCACTTTTACCATCAATTTTTCCTGATGAAGATTGTGAAATTATTTCATCTATTTTTTTTAACCCTTTATCAAGTGTTCTTAAAAAAGCTTCTTCTTCTTCTTTTACTACTTTACTTACAAACTCAGCCTGGTGATACAATTCCGGAAAAACGTATTTGAACTGTAAGGCTAATTCCGGCACTAACTGATACAACAACGGGTGCTTATAATTTAAATAAGAATAATAATACCTGACTGCACGACGAAGAATCCTTCTTATTACATAACCAGCACCAGTGTTTGAGGGTAACTGTCCATCAGCAATCGTAAAACTGATTGCTCTTATATGATCAGCTATTACCCTGAAAGCAACAGCCTCCCTCCAACTCCCTCCGGTGGAGGAAGAGTTAACAACATTAGCTTCATATTTTTTACCAACTATCTTTTCTGTGGCTGCAATGGTAGCAGTAAAAACATCGGTATCATAATTACTTTGTTTGCCTTGTAGTACACGTACCAACCTTTCAAAACCCATTCCTGTATCTACATGCTTCGCAGGAAGTGGCTCCAAACTTCCGTCCTTTAACCGGTTGAATTGGATAAATACATTGTTCCATATTTCTATCACCTGGGGATGATCATTATTCACCAACGTTTTACCATCTACTAGTGTTCTTTCTTCATCTGTTCTGCAATCAACATGTATTTCGGTACAGGGTCCACAGGGACCAGAATCGCCCATTTCCCAGAAATTATCTTTTTTATTTCCAAATAATATCCTGTCTTCAGCTATGTAATTTTTCCATTCACTATAAGATTCTTCATCTTTTGGTAATCCTTCTTTTTCATCACCCGCAAAAATTGTTACATATAACTTGTTTTTATCCAGTTTATATACTTCAGTTAATAATTCCCAGCTCCAGGCGATAGCTTCTTTCTTAAAATAATCCCCAAAACTCCAGTTGCCAAGCATTTCAAACATGGTATGATGATAGGTATCTACACCTACTTCTTCCAGGTCATTATGTTTGCCGCTAACACGTAAACATTTTTGTGTATCTGCTACTCTCGGATATGCAGGTACTTTATTTCCTAAAAAATAATCTTTGAACTGGTTCATACCAGCATTGGTAAACATCAGAGTGGGATCATTTTTAACTACGATAGGAGCTGAAGGAACTACGTGGTGGCCTTTTGAATGAAAAAAATTCAGGAACTGCTTCCGTATTTCGTTTGAAGTCATTTTTATTTGATTTTGGTCAAACGGAGCTGGAATTTCTGCGTTTGTCATCATAATAGCTGCTATAATTGGGTTGATTTTTGCTGTTTATCGCCCTATATTTGTTAACCTTTCTCTCTAACTAAAAAAAGTAAGCCGCCTTTTTAAACCCGGCGGCCGATAAGCAAAGGTAAAGATCAAAGATTATTTGCACGTTTCGAAAACCAGGATAAAGGCTGGTTTACTATGAAAAAAATCAAATATTACTATAATACGAATACACTGCGCTATGAAAAGCTGGAAGTACCACTCCGGGTAAAACTTCTGCGCATCTTTGGTTTTATTGCTGCAGCAGTTGTTACTGCCGCATTGATTTCCTACTTCGCTTTTCAGTTTATAGGCTCACCCAATGAAAAATTAATGCGTTTGCAGAATGAACGGCTTCGGGACCGTTATGCCGATCTTAACGATAAGGCAAAATCACTTGACAAGCAATTGGCTGAATTGGAAAAAAGAGACAATAATGTTTACCGGGCCATCTTTGAAGCGAATCCCATACCTGACAGTGCAAGGGCCAAAGAAATTCAGGATGAAAAAGAAATCGCTACTGTTGAAGGCATGGCCAATAACCAATTGCTTTCATCTATCACTCATACACTTACTACATTAAGCAGCCGGGTAAAAGTGCAAAACAAATCATATCTGCAAATTGATGAATTGATAAAAAATAAAGCACAACTTTTATCTCATACACCTGCCATTCAACCGGTAAGTAATAAAGACCTCAACCGGATAGCGTCTGGCTTTGGTTATCGTATTGACCCCGTTTATAAAACGGTAAAAATGCATGCCGGCCTTGATTTTGCAGCGCCACAGGGCACTCCAATTTTTGCCACGGCAAACGGAACTGTAACCACTGCGGGTAATAAGGGTAATGGATATGGAAACCACGTTATCATTAATCATGGCTACGGATATGAAACATTATATGGGCATATGGTAAAAGTAAAATCAAACCCGGGCCAAAAAGTAACCAGGGGTGAAGTGATAGGGTGGGTAGGCAGCTCGGGCAAATCAACAGGGCCACACTGCCATTACGAAGTACATAAAAGCGGAAATAAGATTGATCCCGTTTATTTCTTTTATAATTATCTTACCCCCGATCAGTTTGACCGCTTGTTGAAACAAGCTGCAGCATCCAATCAAAGTTTTGATTAAGAGGGAAGCTGCAAGCCATGACATACGAGCTATGAACCCCGTGCAAAATTCAATTGACTTATTTTCTCGCTCAAAGCCCGTATCCTCAGCGGTGGATCATAGTTGTTCTCTTATTTTTACACAGTTGGTATAACCTTTGCAGTGCAGCATACAAGCATTATATCTTTGTTTTTACTGGCATGGACAAACCTTTTACACAAATCACATTTGACTTTGGAACGGTGGCAGAGGAAAAAGAAATAATTTCTCCTGTTGAACCGGCTATCGCGGAACAAGGGGAAGAACAAATACCAGAAGAAAAGATAGAATCCCCCGCAGTTGTTATAAATAAGAAACCTGTTTCTACAAGAGGCCGTCGTTCATTAAAAGAAATTGGTATCAGTGCTGACCTTATCCAGGTTCCTGAGGATGATATTCTTTTTCAGAAACAATATTATGCGATTGGCGAAGTAGCTGTAATGTTTAAAGAAAATCAGTCGCTGATACGTTATTGGGAAACTGAATTTGACATACTGCAACCCCGTAAGAACCGGAAAGGCGACCGTTTTTTCAGACCGGCCGATATAAAAAATCTTGTATTGATCTATGACCTGCTTCGCCGCAGAAAATTCACCATCGAAGGCGCAAAAGATTATTTAAAAAAGAATAAAAAAGCTGAAGAGAAGTTTGCCCTCATACAATCACTGGAAAAGATCAAGACATTCCTGCTGGAATTAAAAGCAAGTATTTGAAGCCCCATCCCTGAACTGAATTGCCGGAGATCGTTGATAAAGTAAGTCCGGTCCTGGCTGCCGGCAGACAGATAGCTAATCGTATCAGGACCGGATTGGATTATTTTTCCGGGCATCTATGCCGGCCCCGGCAAGTTCTACCTGCAACTCTTCCATCAGCTTCAATATTTCAAAATTCACCTGTTCTTTTATGGTGTTAAACTCTGCCATTGTAATAGGTCCGGTAAAATAATCTATCAGTATTACAAAGGCAGATGAAGTAATATCATTCAGTAAAACAGTGGCGCTTTCAATTTCTTTCCTGTCCGTTATTTTCCTTATGCCTGCTATCAATTGATCAAGGATTTCTGAAGGCGTTGATAAACCTGCTTCCAGCCGCAGCTCGCCTTTTCGTTGCGTACGCAATGAAAGATTGTCAAGGATACTATCTACCATTTGTTTATTTGGAACAGTAATGTATGTTTTTTGATCTGTACGGATACGGGTACTTCTTAATCCTATTTTTTCAACAGTACCCGTAAAATTTTGAATCCTGACTACATCGCCCATACTAAAAGGCTTGTCGAAAAAAATAATAAAGGATGCGATCAGGTTTTCCAGGCTTTCCCTTAGCGCCAACGCTATAGCCGCACCCACGATGCTAAGCCCGGTCAGGAGATTAGTGATGTTATATCCAAACGTAAATTTCAATATCATCATAAATCCTATAATGCATATTATTACTTTAAAGAAGTCTTTGAAAAAAACAACCAATTGATTGTCGGTAGTATCATGTGTACGATCTGCTTTTATATGCAGTATAATGGCAATAAAATCTATGATCCTGAGTAATAGCCTGATAAATGAAATGATTAATACAAGTGAAGCGATGGTATGAAAAAGCTCTTTTAAGGTTAGCCGGTATATGTCAAATTCCAACTGATGAGGATACTTCAGTTTATAAAGAGTGACAATGGAAACAAAAATAGCGAGGAACGAGCCTAATGGTTTAGATACAAGGCTGGTAAAAGATTTTTTGTCTACATCCTTCCAAACCCTTTTAATGAAATGAAAAAGAAATCCTGCAATATAATGTGCTACATATTTTTGAACCAGGACGATAAACAATATGATTCCGGTAATAATAAGATAGCTCCTTAATGTATTGTCTAACCAAACCTGGTCAAGGAATTCATTCATAGTAAAAAAACAAATTTAGCTGCGAAATTATCGAATACTGATAGCATTCAGTTAGCGAAAGCTGTAAATTTCAATACTATCCTTTTTCATTGCATACAAACGGGAAGAACTAAAGTTGAAAGACTGGCTCCAGTATAGCTCATCCGGCATGTTCCACTCATCTACCCGGAAACTTTTAATGTCGTAGCGAAACAATTTATTATTTGCAGAACCGAAAATATATTTTCCTGCTACTTTAAAATTGTGCCAGCCGGCGATCAATATCTTGTTTTTTAATGCCCCATAATAATCAAATACAAATACAGCTTTAGCAGAATCGTAGAGATACACAAACTGGTCCTGATCGAATATTTTTTGTGGTGAAGGGGCTTCCCCAAATAGTTGACGAAAATCGGGTGTTTCCAGTAAAAGCTTCCCATCCTCATCAATTTTTTTTAGCTTGTTCTCTACTTCATCATACAACCATATTTTATTGTCATAAGATTGGCCGATGGCACGTACCTCGAGAATATTCTGTTTCCTGAGATCAATGATATTGCGGACATTCAATAAACGATCCAGTACAACGATGGTAGCAAAATCACGATAATACAAAAGCACTTTCAGCGGATTGGAAACATCAATCAGGCTGGCTTGCCCGAATTTTTTTACATCGTTGAATACAGCCACCGAATCACCATTTGCATTTAATTTTTTTACCTGGTTGGTGCTGCTTAGCAGGTAAATATTATCAAGATTGTCAACGGTGAAAGCAACAATATCCCCTTTTACAACTTCTACTAATTTAAAAGAAGTATCTGTTTGTGCATTAGCTATTGAACAGAAGAAAAAAATAAACAACAGTATAACAGGCACCTTATTCATTAGTTACGAATAATTTTATTTTCATTTCCTTTAAAAGATTTAAGTATCATATCACTTCCATTAAATATAGCATAGGTATAGTAACGTATCCAATCGCCGAGGTTAATATACCGGGACCCATACCCGGAGATGGGAGATAGACGATAATCAATCGGCAAATGTCTATGGCCGAAGACAAAAAAATCAATATTTTTTTGTTGTAATACTTCTTTGCAATAACTGATAAGCCATTCTTTTTCTTCCCCCAGGAATACCTCTTCGGATGAACCAGTTTTGATCCGGCTACGGCGGCTAAGATAGTTTGCCAGCCCCATGCCCATTATAGGTGGTAATATGCCAAATATCCATTTGCATGCCGGATTGCGAAATATTTTCTTTAACCGCTTGTAACCATGATCACCCGGGCCCAGGCCATCGCCATGCCCAATCAAAAATTTCTTGCCGTTTCTTTCAAATTCCATAGCCATATAATAAACAGGGATGTTTAATTCTTTTTTAAAATAATCCTTCATCCACATATCGTGGTTGCCAACAAAAAAATGCATGGGGATGCCTGCATCAGTAAGTTCAGCAAGCTTCCCCAATAATCTAACATATCCTTTTGGAACTACCTGACGGTATTCGTACCAAAAATCAAATATATCCCCTACTATAAATATTTCGGCCGCATCGTTTTTTATTTCGTCTAAAAATTGAACAATGATCCTTTCTCTTTCCAGGCTGGCTGCATAGTTGGGTGCGCCGAGATGAAAATCGGAGATAAAGAATATTTTTTTCCCGGAAGGAATTTGCATTGAACAAATATAGGCAGAAGAAAGATTTGTAATTTATAAACTAGCCTGAGTCTTGTCAAATCAAAGTTGAAGATCATTATTCCTTATTACTTTTGATAAATACATTTGTTTATTATTTAGCTGATTGATTAACCAAATCCATCTGTTATGAAATGGCCGATCTTTTTTTTCTTTGTTGTTTTTTTTGCCTCATCAATTTTTGCTCAAAAAAGCAACACATACGAAGTATATGCTATTGAATTTGCCAAAGGATCTGATTTCTGGCCTGCAAAAGAAATAGCTATCAATCCAACCATTAATGACAGTGTAAAAGGGGTTTTTATGACCTGGTTGCTAAAGGGTAATAATGGCAGAATTATTCTTGTTGATGCCGGTTTTCACAGAGAAAGTAAATTTTTTGGTAATTGGTTACAGGATTTTGTTCGCCCGGATTCCTCTTTACAGAAGATGGCCCTGAAGCCTGAAGAAATTACCGATATCATCATTACGCATCCGCACTGGGATCATATCGATGGCGTGGATCTTTTTCCAAATGCCACCATCTGGATGCAGAAAAATGACTATAGTTATTTTGTGACTGATGTATGGCAGAAAGGGGTAACACTGTTGGATT
>Ga0184626_10000271_pt1 | contig 14893 bp, 11 predicted proteins | sample PLM3_60_b1_FD_133142 | JGI IMG/M metagenome (GOLD analysis project Ga0184626, IMG submission 133142) | Groundwater sediment microbial communities from an aquifer in East River, Colorado, USA - PLM3_60_b1 | ecosystem: Environmental > Terrestrial > Soil > Riparian zone | place: USA: East River... | reverse complement strand
TATGGGACGGATCTGCCAACATTGCGGCGCGCCATTTGCCGATTCACCGTATCGGGTTAGAAGCGAAGAGTCCGGCGTCGTCTTGCTTGATCTCATCGTTTGTCATCGTTGCCATGTGCAAGCCCAGGAACTCGGACTGCGCACAGAAGAGATTAAGGGCTCGGCCTTTCAGAGCGCCAGCCACGACACTAACGAGTCGTAAGGAACGTCAACTTCGCCCGGTTTCATCATCTCCAGCATCTGAGCGAAAGCATAATCCTTTCTCGGGTTGATCTTCCTGAAATTGTTGCTATCCAGGGTCAATTGGGCATCCTGGTGATGGCCCCTGCCTTAGTTTGGTTTCCCTCCTCCCAGGCTAACGCACCATTCACTCCAAGCGATCGTCGTAGAAAATAGCCGGTAAAGACAGGGCGAGAAAGAACTCGACCTCGAAACCATTCCAATTGACAGTCCTTGAGCTATGGTGATAATCGAGTTCAACCAAGTCTCGGTACCCGCCTGTCAATAAGAGGCAGTGACCAATGAGAGAGAAGAGGCACCGCGTTGTTCGACCCCACGATTGGGGGTCGCATTTTCAAAAGGATGCTGCATGAGAAAGTCGGATGGTTTGGCAATTCAATTAACGTAAAGGAGAATAAACTATGGTTGAGGTAAAAAATTTCTTTCAGGAAGTCGACTCCCACCCGGAGATTCGCAATTTCAAGCTATGGAAGACTGAGCTTGCAACCTTTTGGATTATCAACTCCGACCCCAAAGTCCAGGATGACATGCATTATCACGAAAACGACGATCACATGTTCATGGTGCTAGAAGGCGAAGGGCTCGTACGCACGCCGCACAAAGAGTACACAATGAAACAGTTCGACATTGTCGTGCTTACGGCAGGCCAGCCCTATCAGCTCTGCAACATCGGCGAAGGGCAGTTACTGTTGCTCGGCGCAGGGAACTCGGGTGCCAACGGCAAACCGAGAACCCGGGTGCCGAGGATAGCCAGCCACCTGCCGCTGACCGAGCCGGTGATCGCCTAGTGTCTACTTGGCCCGAAAGAAAGGAGGTAAAAGAATGCGGTCGAACGGATTAAAGGTGCGGCTTCTCGCTGATCTCGCCGGAGTCGCCGGTTGGTTGCTTCTTTCGCCGATAGCGGCATTTTCGCAAACCCCTTTTTACCAAGGAAAGACGATCACACTTCTTCAATCTACCCAGGCCGGCGATACTTCGGACACGATGACACGGGCGATCGTACCTTTCTTGAAGAAGCATATCCCCGGCGAGCCGACCATCAAGTTCGAGTTCATGCCCGGAAGTGGGGGAACGAAAGCCGCCAACCATATCTTCAGCAACGTGCGGCCGGACGGTCTTACCATCGGCCGCATCGGCGGCGGTCTGGTGGCCAACGCCGTTCTGCGAGAAGCGGGTGTTCGATACGATCTTAATAAATTTATCTATTTGGGCTCCTCCCATAGCACCTACCATTGGGTGTTTATAACCAGGGGCGACGCCGGCTTGAAGAGTATGGAAGCCTTACGTTCGGCCTCCGGCGTTAGAATCGGGGCCCAGGCGGTGGGACACTCCAACTATTTTGTCGGCCGACTGTTTGCTTATTTGACCGGGCTCAAGTCGCCGAATTTCGTGGTCGGCTATTCCGGCAGCGAGCTAGACATCGCATTGGCCAGAGGGGAATTGGATGGGCGCATCAACAACGCCGATACTTTGCTGCGACGAAACGCCGAGTCGATAGCAAAAGGGGCGATAGACCTGCATGCCATCATGGAAGTGCCCAAAGGACTCAAGCAGGCTGGATTCGAGCGGTTGCCGGAGTTTGAGGACTTTGCCAAAACCGAAAAGGAGCGCAGATTGTTGCGCATGGTGCGAGATTTTCGCCAGGTCGGGTCGCCTTACATATTCCCGCCCGGGACGCAGCCCGAACGGGTAAAAGTTCTCCACGAAGCGATGGTCAAGACGTTTAAAGATCCGGAGTTCCACAAGGAGTACAATAAACTTGTCGGGGAGGAACCGACGCCGGTGATGCCGGACGAAATGGAGAGACTCGTTAAAGAACTGCCCCGGGATCCGGAAATCGTCGAGCTGTTCAAGAAGATTAATGCGGCCGAGCCCTTGCCGCCCCGCTAGCCGCGACCGGAGCGGCTCGCTCTTAGTATCGGCTGGCTTACTCTTTCCTCTGCTCCCGCGCCTTCATGAGTTCTTTGGAGAGCTGGAAGATGGGCGTCATGTCTGCGTATTTGGGATCGGACACGTCGAAATATCTTTTTCCGGGGATCATCCGGTTGACCGGCACGAGAACATCTTTCGGGATATCGATGCGCCGGGAGTTCGGCGGATCTTCGCCGTAGAGGTCGTTATGTTTTTGCAGCGCTATCTGCCCCCTGCGCGAGAGAAACCAATTGACAAAAACCTTCGCCGCGTTTGGATTGGGCGCCCCTTTGATCAGACTCATCGACCCGCCGCCGGAAGTCAGCTGAACTCCTTCTTTCCAGTCGACGTTGTCGAGCTCGTCGACCGGCAATCCCTGGCTCTTGGCCCGCGCCGTATCCCGACAGCCGACGCAGAGCGCGTATTTTCCTTGCGCCAACCAGTCCGTGATCTGGCGCCGGTCCCGCCCGAAAGTCGGCTGCATGTCGCCGAACAGCCGCTTGATATACTCCGCGCCGAGCTCGGGATGGTAATAAAAAAATTGCAGGGAAGCGCCGAGGCCGGTGTTATTCGGCTCCTGTGAAACGTATTTCCCTTTCCATTTGGGTGTGACCAAATCCCAGTAGGACTTGAATTCTTTCGCGTTCGCGAGATTGGTGTTGTAATAAAAACCGGACGAGGAAGGATTGGCGATGTATACGACGGTATGGCGCTGCTCCGGGTCGGTGTAGCGGTGCTTGCCTTCGTACCATTTACTCTCGTCTAGCACTTCAGGGAGAATCAGCGTCGACTTGATGGAGTCCAGCGCCTTGCCTTGGTAGAGGATGTCATAATTCGTGTTCGCCCCGCCGCTGAAAAGATCGGCGACGACATTTGTGGCGCGAATTTCCGTGATGATCCTCGTTCCCAAGGTGTTGCCGGCGCCGTTTACGGTAACCAATTTAATCTCCGGAAACTCTTTGCGGAATTCATTGAGCAGCGGTTCACTGCCGTAACGGCCGACGTAAAAGTTTAGCTTTCCTTCTTTTTTCGCGGCGGCCACGGTCTTTTCCCAAGTCACTTGCCAGGAGACTTTTGTGTCAGCGCCAATCACTGAACCATTGGACGCCAAGATCAGGCCGCAAGATAACAAAATGACCTCACTGAGCGCTTTGATGTTCATTTGCCCTCACGTCCTTTCATGAATTCCTTGGCGAGCTGAAAGATCGGCGTCATGTCAGAGTATTTCGGCTCGGAAAAATCGAAATAGCGCCTGCCTTCGACAAGCCGGCTCGACGGTGGCAACATATCTTTCGGGATATCGATGCGCCGCGAGTTTGGCGGGTCTTCATCGTAAAGATCTTCATACTTTTGCAAGGCTATCTGGCCCCGGCGCGACAAGAACCAGTTGATAAAAACCTTAGCGGCGTTGGGGTGCGGTCCGCCCCTGATCAAACCGAGGGAACCGCCGCCGGAGGAAATGTGCGAGCCTTCCTTCCAATCGACCATGTCCATGTCGTCCACCGGCAGTCCCTGCTTGTTGGCCCTTTCAGCATCGCGGCAGCCTATGCAAAGCGCGAATTTTCCTTGCGCCAACCAATCGGTCATCTGGCGCCGGTCACGCGAATAGATGGGCTGCTGATCGATGAATAATTTCCGCAAAAAATCCGGCCCCAATTCCGGATGGTAAAAGAAAAACTGCAGCGACGGGCCGATACCGGTGCTGGTCGGCTCTTGGGAGACAAACTTACCCTTCCACTTAGGATTGACGAGATCCCAGAAGGATTTGAATTCTTTCGGATTGACCAACTGAGTATTGAAGTAAATGCTCGTCGACGTCGGATTGGCGATGTAAATAAACACATACTGCTGTTCTGAGTCGTTGTAGCGGTGCTTGCCGCCGTGCCACTTGGACTCGTCGAGAACCTCCGGCAGGAGCAACGCCGACTTGAGCGAATCGAGAGCTTTGCCTTTATAAAGGATCTCGAAATTGGTTACCGCCCCACCGCTGTAAAGATCCGCCAGAACCTGCCCGGCGCGCGCTTCGGATACAATGCGTGTACCCAATGAGTTCCCGGCGCCATTGGTCCCTACAATCTTGATCTCGGGAAATTCCTTGCGAAACTCGTTGAGCAACTTTTCGCTGCCGTAGCGCCCGACATAAAAATTCAACCTCCCCTCCTTCCTGGCGGCAGCAACCGTATTCTCCCAAGTTACCTCCCAAGTGGGTTTCACGTCCGCGGAGTGGCCGGATTCCACGGAAATCACAAATCCAATCAACGACATCGAAACGGTCAAGATGAGACCCCGTCCTGTTCGATACATGAATGATTTCTTTTTCACGACGCCATCCTCATATTGAGACTGTGTCGCAATACGAAAATCACACGAATGTCATTCTGAGCCGCAGGCGAAGAATCTAACGATTGCACACCGTTACAAATGCGAGATCCTTCGGCTACCGCCTCAGGATGACATTGCGACATGGTCTCATCCGGGGGGATAATTTATCACCGAAGAGGCTTCGGTCAACCTTTCCCTTGGCGTGCCCTTCGACGGAGTTTATCCTGAGCGCAACCGAAGGGCTCAGGAGATGCTTTGCGCGAGATAATTCCTAAACAGGCTGCTGAAAAACTCTGTCGGAGTCCTTCGACGGTGCTCAGGACGAACGGATGGGCTTTGATATCATTAAGCAGTTTCCGTTCATGCTGAGGTTCTCGAAGCATTCCGAACCTATTTTCAGGAACTTGCTACTTGGCGTCCGCTACTTGTTTCCCGCCAAGATTTCATCCAGTAACTTCATCGCCGGATTAAGGTCTTTGGTGTCGGGATCGTCGGTGTCGAAATAACTCATCTTGTCGCGGCGCTGTTCGTCGGCTGGAATATGGTCCTTCGGAACGTCCACGCGGCGCGAATTGCGCGGATCGCCTGGCACTGAAATAACTTTTTGAAACAGCGTCTGACCTTCCCGCGATAACAGCCAGTTGATAAAAACTTTGGCCGCGTTCGGATGGGGCGCGCGATTCATCACCGCAAGTGAACCGAATGCCGACGACAAATTGACGCCTTCCTTGAAGTGGTAAGGACTGAACTCATCCACCGGCAAACCTTGGTTTTTTGCTTTATAGACCGTTCCACCTTGTATCGGCATACCCACGGCGAATTTCCCCGTGCCTAGCCAGTCTACGGCTTGACGAAGATCGGCGGTTAAAGTGACGTCCATCTCGCCGAACAGGCGGCGGAGATATTTGGGACCCAGGTCGGAGGAGTAATAAAGAAACTGCCAGGGAATACCTGCGCCGCGCACCTTGCGAATATCGGTCGAAAGAATCTTTCCCTTAAGTTTGGGATTGAGCAAATCCCAATAGCTCTTGTACTCACGCGGATCAAGCAATTGGCTGTTGTAAGCCGCGCCCGCGCCGGCCGACACGTTGCCCTCGTAGACGAAAATATATTGACCTTCTTTGTCCGCGTACTTCTGTTTGCCCTCCCACCATTTCGTAGCGTCGGTAACCTCCGGTAGGATCAACGCTGACTTGATCGGGTCCAGCATTTTTCCCTGATAGAGAACCTGAAACAGCGAGTTGCCGCCGCCGTTGTAAACGTCGACAAGATATTTGCCGGCCCGCCGCTCGGCGGAAATGCGCTGCGTGAGGTCGGTTCCGGCACCAGTAATGTGAGTTATCTTGATCTTGGGATATGACTTTTGAAACGCCCCGGAATCGATAATTGCGCCGTATCCGCCAATAGAGACCGTGACCTGTCCTTCCTGCTCAGCCGCACGTACCGTACTGTCCCATTCGGCCTGCCAATTCGGTTTTGCTTCCCCTGCACCAAGGGAGCGTGCAAATCCGATGACCTGACAAACCTGTAGGATCAGCAGTGCCTTTATCAATCGGCGCATTGTCATTTCCTCAGTGGCGCTTTGCGGGCACGGCGTGCCGTGCCCTTACACTTTGCGTTCCTTGTGACCTAGTTCTTTCCATTTAATGCCCAATAAATTTTTTCTGCGCTCAGTGGCAGCTCGAATAGCCGCACACCGCAGGCGTCCGCGATGGCATTTGCTATCGCCGCCGCCGTCGGCACGTTGGGATTCTCCGCGATCGCTTTGCCACCGTACGGCGTCGGTCCGGTGGGGCTCTCGACTAATACAGTCTTCAAGGGCGGCACGTCGGCGATGCACGGCAACTTGGACTCACCTAAAGTTAAGGTCGCGATCTTGCCGTCAATCATCGGATTTTCTTCCATTAATGCGAAACCGAATCCGGTGATCACTCCGCCCTCGATCTGGCCGGTTAAGGTCAGATGATTGAGCACCGTGCCAGTATCGTGCGCCGTGGTCAAATTTAAAACCCTCACGCCGCCGGTAGTCGGATCGACTTCCACCTCAGCCACTTGCGCGGCGAAGCCGGTTACCTTCGGCATGTCCTTGGGGACAAAATTGGTCAGGTGAAAGACGGGGCCACCGTTTTCTTTCACAGCCAGCTCGATCATCTTTTGCGTCGTCGTCGACTTTTTGTTGGGCGCCGTGAGCTTGCCGCCTTGCTGTTGAATCTCCTCGGGTAAACAGCCCAATTCCCGAGCCGCCAAGTTGACTAGCTTCTCGCGCACCTCATGGGCCGATTGGTTGACCGCGTGACCGGAAGTATTCGTCTGTTTGCTGCCGCCCGTGCCGGGATCGAAAGGCAAGCTATCGGTGTCTTTGAAAACCACGCCAACTTTCTCCGGCGGCAGCCCGAGCGTTTCACAGACCATCTGCTGGCTGACGGTATAGTATCCGGGACCGACATCGGGCACGCCGGTGAGGATGTTGACCTTGCCATCGGACTCCAGCGTTAATGCCGAGCTCGCTTTCCCCTCCGGCGTGCCGCGATCATAGAGCGCCATGCCCCAGCCGTGGTTTTTCTTCGTTCCGCCCTTCTTCCAGCCGGAAGTTTTGACCACGCGTTCCAGCACTTCGCCCATGAGAATATCGCTCCACTTTTCACCCATGGGATTGGCATCGCCGTCGTGCAGAATATTTCTTCGGCGCAATTCGAGAGCATCGATGCCCATCTCTTTGGCGATGATATCAACCTGCGACTCGAACGCGAACACGACCTGCGGACTCCCCGGCGTGCGCGTTTGGGTGCAAGGAACCTGATTGGTATACGAGCAATAAGTCTCGCAGCTGATCGCCGGCACTCTATACATGCTCGCCAGTCGCCGCCCGCCGAGCACGGTGACTTGCGGGTTCGCTTTCTGCGAGCCGTAGGCGCCGCCGCTGAAATATATATCCGCTTTGATAGCGGTAAACGTCCCGTCCGCCGCGACGCCGGTTTTAAGTGAAAGCACCGCCGGATGACGGTGACCGCCGGCGAGAAGTTCATCGGTGTAGTCGAAGACCAGTTTTACCGGCCGCTTTGTCGCCTTGGACAAATAATAAGCGACCGGCACATCGATCAGAGATGCCTTGGCGCCGAAATCGCCGCCGACGTGGACGATGTGCACCTTAATCTTTTCCTTGGGCACGCCGAAGTCCTCGGCCATCTGGTCGCGCAAACCCCAAGGACCTTTGTTTGATGGCCACACTTCGACGCTCCCGTCGTCGTGGACGTGCACCGTGCAGGCACAAGGCTCGATATAGCCGTGATGGGAAAGAGGCGTGCGGAAGGTGTGCTCGAAGACTCGCACGGCTCTTTGAAATCCGGCTTCGATATCGCCGTTCTTCCACAACACGTGAGACTGAAGGTTGTGACCCGACATGCCTTCCGGCAGTTTAGGCGCGTTCTTGTACTTGTTTCGATCTTCGTGGATCAGCGGCGCCGCCGGCTTCAACGCCTCCACCGGATCGTCGACGTAGGGCAGCTCCTCATATTCAACATCAATAAGCCCAATGGCCTCATCGGCGATTGCTTCGCTGTCCGCGGCCACCGCCGCGACCGCATCGCCGCACATGCGCACTTTGTCATAAGCCAACACAGGCTGGTCTTTAACCCGGGTGCCGACGAAGATGTCTTTCACATCGGCCCCGGTGAGAACAGCGCGGACACCCTTCAACGCCTTGGCCTTCGAGGTATCGACTTTAACGATGCGCGCGTGCGGCACCGAAGCGCGCAGCACCTTAGCCCACAGTAGATCTTCGAACGGCAAGTCCGCCGCGTATTTAGTTTGACCGGTGACTTTCCCTTCGCCCTCGATGCGGGGCAGCGCCTTTCCTATGGTGCGAAATGCCATGATGAGTCTCCTCCTAAATGACAGATCAAAATCTCACATAAAACATCACATATCCTCAAGTGTCACAGTAACCCAGGACCAAACTCCTTCCCCCTTGACAGGGGAAGGCCGGGATAGGGGTGCGTTTCAAACAGAACCATGCACCCCCTCTTTCATTCTCCCCCGTCAAGGGGGAGAAAAGATATTTCGAACAGCCAGCGATCGAGGTTAAGTCCACTCCTCTTCTGATCTTATTTAGTTGGGTTTTCAAGCTCCCGTGTGGCTCACCGCGAAGGCGCTGCGGCTCTGCGGTGAATATTCCTTCACAGTAAACCCGTAAGAACCAAAAACAATTGGTTCACTTGATAACTTGATTCGCCCGCGCGAGAAAGTCCGGCGAAAGGGTCAGTCCGATCTGTTTCGCTGCCTTCAAGTTGATCACAAACTCAAACTTCGTTGCCTGCTGCACCGGCAAATCAGCCGGTTTGGCGCCTTTCAAGATCTTGTCCACGTAAACAGCCGCGCGCCGATAGAGGTCATCGTAGTCCGCCCCGTAGGACATGAGGCCGCCCTCATCGACAAACTCCTTCTGTGGGTAAATAGCCGGCAACTGGTGTTTACCGGCAAGCTCGACGATCCGCTTTCTTTCGGCGAAAAACGGGCGAGTGGGGATCGTCATAATCGCGCCCATCTGCTTCTGCTTTGCGGTTTGAAAGGCGCTCTCTAAACCTTTGGGGTCGGCTTGGGTCTCGATCTCCTCCAATTTTAGCTTTAGTGCCAGAGCCGCGGGCCTGAGCTCTTTCAGTTGCAGGTCTAATGCTATGCCACCTCCCCCACCTCCCGACGACCGCAGAAGTCCAACTCGGGCGAGCTTGGGGACTGCGTCCTTGAGTATCTCAAGTCTTTTCGTATTTAGCTCAACTGATTGAGCCGTAAAACCTGTGACATTACCACCCGGCCGCGCCAGACTCGCAACAAGGCCCCCACCCACGGGGTTCGCAGCGCTCGTCATCACGATGGGAATGGTAGTGGTGGCGCTCTTGGCTGCTGACGCCGATGATGCGCCTGTGACCACAATCAAATCAACCTTAAGCTGAACCAGTTCCGCCGCAAGCTCAGGCACACGCTCTGGCTTTTGCTCGGCAAATCGGTACTCGATGGCGATATTCTTTCCCTCGACCCAGCCGAGATTGCTCAGCTCCTTGCGAAATGCATCGACAAGCACCGCCATTCCAGAAGCAGTGCTTTGATCCAGGAAACCTATGCGGGAGACTTTCCCTGTCTGATGCGCGTCGGCTCTCGCCCCGCACACCGTGAGCGCGACGACGATTGCAAAAAGCCCCGCCCATTTTAGATTTTGGATCCTTCGGCAGAGCTCAGGACAGGTTTTAGATTGCCGATTGTCGGACTGAAAACCAAGAAATCGAACGACAGATTTTTGCTTCATGGGTTTTCCCTCACTCAACCAATAATCTTTCCTTCCCAGAGATCGCGCAAAAAAACCCGCCACGGCAAGATTCTGATATGCTCATGAATCCTTTCGACCCGTTCGTTGCAGACGACTAGGGTTTGACGCGGCGCATATTCATCCCTGAACGCTATCAACGGGCGCAAATCATTGCGTTCAACCCGATTGGTCCCCTTTACTTCGATGGCCACTTGACCGTCTCCCAAAACGAAATCGGCTTCCAGGCCGGATTTTGTTCTCCAGAAATTGATCGCGTAGCTCAACTCTCTGAGCGATCTGTGCGCTCTGATTTCCATGAAGATGAAATGCTCAAAGGCCTTGCCAAACAATTCGCCCCGCTCTCCCGTCAGATGGCGGCTGGTCAGGGCGCCGGCAACGCCGACATCGAAGAGATAAAACTTTGGCGCCTGGCTGATGACTTGCCGGCTTTGTCGCCTTTTGAAAGGCGCAATCATGGCTCCTAACAGCGTGTCTTCCAAAATCTGGTAGTACTCCTTTACTGTTTTGGAATCCACGCCACACTCCCGCGCAATATTGGAAAAATTCGTTAGCTCGCCGTGAGAGTATCCCATGGCCTCAAAGAAACGGGAAAAGGCCGGAATATTTCGGGTCAGTCCTTCGGCAAAAACTTCTTCCTTCAAATAATCAGTCGTATAGGCTTTCAGCGATTTTTGGTATTGATCCTCCAGGTAGTGGTTAGGAATCATCCCATGATTCAACGCCCTCAGTAGATCGATGGTCTTGAGCTCGGCGCTCACCAGCGGAAACATTTCAAATCGCCAGGCTCTGCCGCCCAGCAGGTTTGCCTGTCCCCGTTTCAACTTCCGAGCGCTTGATCCACATAGTATGAATTGCAGCCTCTTGTTCTCGATCAGCCAGTGAACCTCATCGAGAATATGCGGCACCTTCTGCACTTCATCCAAAATGATCGGATGCCTTAGGACGGTGGCATCCTGCGCCAATAACTGATCCCGCAAGAGCGCGGGCCGCTTGGAAAACTCCAAGACTAGATCGGTATCGAGAAAATCGAATACCAGGCTTTGCGGAAACCGCTCTTTTAAATAGGTCGATTTTCCGGTTTTTCTTGCACCCCAAAGAAACGCCGACTGTCTAGGGGGAAGAGCCATTTTGAGCATTCTCTTGATCGGTTCCATATTTGGACACTACTACGAAAGAGTTGAACTAATCCGGATTCTATTCCGAATAAGTCCGACTCTCAAGAGAGCGTCTCCAAAGCTCGCAACGCTCCGAGTCCTCCTTTCGGGTCACGTGCGCTTCGCTTTCTCAACTTCCGCCAGTTCCCGGGTCTTCTTGAAAAGCCCCACTCATTTTCGATTTTGGATCTTCGATTGTCGGAACAAGCATCGGAAACAGCGTGACTCCCGCAAAGCATGTCCTGAGTAACGCCGAAGGGACACAGGCGCCAAAGATCTCAATGGAATTTCCAGAGTAAGAAACTTAAATTATTTAATTACTTGATTCGCCCGCGCGAGAAAGTCGGGCGAAAGTGTCAAGCCAATCTGTTTTGCCGCCTTGAGGTTAATGATGAACTCAAACTTCGTTGCCAGCTGCACCGGCAAATCAGCCGGGTTGGCACCTTTCAAGATCTTGTCCACGTAAACAGCCGCGCGCCGAAAGAGGTCAGTGCCGTCCGGCCCGTAGGACATGAGGCCACCCTCATCGACAAACTCCCTCGTGAAGTAAATAGCAGGCAACCGGTATTTGCCGGCAAGCTCGACGATCCGCTTTCGCTCGGCAAAAAAAGAGCGAGTGGCGAACGTCATAATCGCGTTGACCTGCTTCTGCTTTGCGGTTTGAAAGGCGCTCTCCAAATCTTTGGCGTCCAGTTTAGTTTCGATCTCTTCCAATTTCAGCTTCAGTGCCACAGCCGCAAGCCTGAGCTCTTTCAGTTGGGATGATGCGCTGGCTTCCGGCGTCCGCAGAAGCCCAACTCGGGCAAGCTTGGGGATCGCGTCCTTGAGTACCTCTAGCCTTTTGGTATTTAGCTCGGTCGCTAAACTCGAGAACCCGGTGACATTGCCTCCCGGCCGCGCCAGACTGGTAACCAGACCTTGACCCACAGGATCGTTGGCAATCGTCATCACGATGGGGATGGTAGTGGTCGCTTTCTTTGCCGCCAACGCCGGCGGTACCCCTGGGACCACGATGAGATCGACCTTAAGACGAACCAGGTCCGCCGCAAGCTCAGGCAGGCGCTCATTCTTTTGCTCGGCAAACCGGTACTCGATGGTGATAGTTTTCCCTTCGATCCAGCCAAGCCTGCTCATCTCCTGACGGAACGCGTCCAAGAGGACCGCGCTGCCAGAAGCAGTGCTTGGATCCAGGTAACCTATGCGGAAGATTTTCCCTGTCTGCTGCGCGTCGGCCACGGCCCCGCAAGCTGCCAGAGTTACAAGGATTACAAGTAGTCCGATGATGTGTTTCATACCCCCGCCTATTTTAGATTTTCGATTTTAGATTGCCGCTTGTCGGATTGAGAACTAAGAAATCTAGCAAGAGATTCTTGCTTCATGGGTTTTCCCTCACTCTGACCTCGGCTACGCGCCAACGCGGCTCGACGGTGCAATTGGCCAAGCTAAGCCTCCTAATGTTTCTGACAAATCATCAACGAATGACTACAACGAACAATTATCGCGGTTATTGTGAACAGTTCTTTGCTGTCATCCTGAGCCAAAGGCGAAGGATCTGCTTTTAGTCAGCGGAGCAAAGCAGATGCATCGCAGGATCGCCATCGAAAATGCAAAACAGATGCTTCGTCGTACGGCTCCTCAGAATGACATCCAGCCACAAACCAATCTTCGGGCCGCTTATTAGCTCAAGTTATATAGCCGCGCGCAGTTGTCCCAGAGGATTTTCTTGCGGCTCTCGTCCGACACTCCATCCATCTCTAAGAATTCCTCCACCGCATGAGGAAAATCCGAATCGCCATGAGGATAGTCGGTCGAGAAAACGATCTTGTCATCTCCGACGAGATCGATAATCATCGGCAGCTCCTTCTCATGTTCGGTAGATATCCAGCCCTGCCGCTGAAAATATTCACTTGGCCTTAACTTGCCCGCGGTCGGGAATCTGCCTTTCTCCATCGCGTTATCCATACGATGCAAGAGAAACGATACCCACCCGCAGTAACATTCCAGAAAAGCTACTTTCAGTTTGGGATGGCGCTCCAAGACACCGCCCCCGATAATGTCGACCATTGCCAGCATGTTTTCCAGCGGATGCGAGACCACATGGCGGAGCAAGAGATTGTCGCCGAAGCGGTCGCCGATCTGCGGCACCTCTCCGGCAGCTGCCGCTGAATGAAACCCGAGCGGAACTCCCAGTTCCTCCAAGGCCGACCAAACCGTATCGAAATAGCGCGCGTGCCACGGCATATCGCGCAGCGGCTCCGGCCGGGCGAACACTCCGACAAACTCCAACTTGCCAACGGCGCGCTGCGCTTCCTTAACGGCTTCATTGGGATCTTGGAGCGGGATCATCCCGACGCCCTTCAAACGTTTCGGGTCAGTCTGGCAGAAATCATAGAGCCAGTTGTTATAGGCGCGCGCAATCGCCGCGGCAAGCTTGGGGTCCATATCGTCGCGCATCATAATGCCCAAGCCGATGGAGGGATAAAGCGCCGCCACGTCTAAGCCCTCGCGATCCATCGCCTGCAACTGCGTCTTGGCGTCGAAGCCCTGAGCGCGATAATCGGCGATCTCTTTATCAATTCGAGTAGCATCAAAAATCCCGCCGCGATAGGTCGGTTGGTAGCCTCGGAGAATTTTCCCTTCGATCATCACCATCGCCGAGCTGCGCGCCGTGGAACTGAGAACGCTCGGCGCATGATCGCGCCACTCCGGCTCCATATATTTTTCCCAGAGATCTGCCGGCTCGCGGAGATGCATGTCCGAGTCCATGATCTTGAATCCAGATTTCATTCCGTTGCGCTCCGTTTGTTGTTAGATGATCTCGCGTGGCGATACGCGAGCTTGTACGTTGGACGGGAGTATTGCTATTCAGGCTTTCTATGTCAACCGAGGGCGGTTTCACCCTCACCCTTCCCCCGCCTCAATCCACCCAAAATCTCCCCTTCCCCTCTTTTCCAAAGAGGGGTTAAAGTCCTACTGAGAAAATTCCCATTTGGAAAAAGGGGATTTTTTTGGTGATGTGAAACTGTCGGCGACTCCGAAAATTCCCCTTGGCACCTCTTTTCCAAAGAGGGGAAATCCTGATCTTCCCAGCGGCGTAGGGAGAGGACTAGAATCAGGGCAGAGGGAGAACAAAATGAAATGTAACACGTGTTCTAACGTAACTCTTGCTGCGCTGATTCGGTTTGAGGAAACGTTGGCGGGTTACATCAATTCCCGGATCAAGGATTGCGCGGTCTCCGACGGAACGCCCAGAGGGCGGTGGGCAAGCGGGCCGCCTTCGTCAAGAATCGGCTCTAGTTGATCCAGCGAGGGAAGATCTTCTCGCTTCCAGAAAAGGCCGATGGGAATCTCATCCCCCCACTCGTAACTCTTCTGTATAGCCGCAGCGAAGTCGGTCGGATCATGCCACATATCTTCCAATTTTTTTGTCCGGTGTTTGAAAAACTCGTGGGTGTTGTCGAGATTGAATGTCACGCACGGACTGAAGGCATCGATGAGCGCAAATCCCTTGTGTTGAATGCCGCCTTTGATGAGATCGACGAGATGTTTTACCTGTCCGGTATATCCCCGCGCCACATAAGTCGCTCCCGCAGCAATGGCGAGCGAAACGGGAAAAATAGGATTCTCCACGCTGCCGATAGGCGTGCTCTTGGTTTTCATCCCTTTAGTGCTGGTCGGAGAGATCTGCCCGGTTGTAAGCCCATAAATCTGATTGTTCATCACAATGTAGGTTAGATCGACGTTGCGTCGCATGGAATGAACAAAATGGTTGCCCCCGATACCGTAGCCGTCGCCGTCGCCCCCGGTAACGATGATCTTGAGATCGTGATTGGCAAGCTGGGCGCCGGTCGCCACTGCCAAAGCGCGTCCATGCAGCGTGTGCATACCGTAGGTACTAACATACCCAGGCAGGTTGGAAGAACAGCCGATGCCGCTGATGGTCATC
>Ga0184626_10000269_pt1 | contig 14904 bp, 8 predicted proteins | sample PLM3_60_b1_FD_133142 | JGI IMG/M metagenome (GOLD analysis project Ga0184626, IMG submission 133142) | Groundwater sediment microbial communities from an aquifer in East River, Colorado, USA - PLM3_60_b1 | ecosystem: Environmental > Terrestrial > Soil > Riparian zone | place: USA: East River... | reverse complement strand
GCCATTGGTTATCCTCTGTACGGTACCGTTATTTTTCTCTGTAACTAAAATGTCATCTGGACCCAAAAATGCCATGCTAGCAGGAAGATCAAGTCCTTCAAAAACTGTCTTTACTTCTAGTTTCTTATCATTAACAGTTGGCAATCCTTCGATTACCATTGGCTTATACACAATATTGTCGATTCCTTCTGCATAGATTGATAAAGGCTGGAACAGAGAGGTAAAAAGTATGATTAAAGTTATCAATATAGGTAATCCTGTAGGAAACCCTGGTTTCAATTTTCCTTACAAAATGGCATATCTCTCTTTATTAATCTTGTCGTGCTTTATTCTATATGTCTTAGAAACAGATACTTCTTTCGTGTTTTTTTAGGTCAATAACGGACAAATTTGCGTATATAGAATTAGAAGAAATGAAAAGTGTAAAGAAAGATTGCAAAGATTATTGAGTAATAGAAATGAATAGCGCACAGGAAGCACTTAATCTAACGAATTAAAAGATACATGTAGCAATTAGTTGTTCTTAACATAACCATGATTTATCCAGCTATACGATTTTCATTAGACAATGAGTATTGATATCTTTATTGAGTATTTTTTCAGTAAAAAATAAGTAAACATTTGAGTCGCTTCTCTGTGTCTTAAGATCCCCGGAAAATTTGGGTTCGGTGGAAATTGCAATACCTAGAAGCGCTCTTTCACGTGTATTCACAACGGATGTGATGTCCAATATAGGATGTTCCGGGATATCATTTCCAAGGACTCTTCGTACTTTGCCCTCCTTTTCTAAAACCAAAATGTCGTCCTTGGCCAGGAACGTCATGCTCGTTGGAGATATTAAGTCCTCGACCACTAATCGCACCTTCAGATTTGGATCTTTTACCGAAATGTCGTGATAAACGAGTGTATAATTATGAACAGAGGATATTATTGAAACAGTTACTATTGTGTATAATTTCGCCTTGTGAGAGCATCCCAACATCAAATTATAATTCGGTTGCGTTAGAAATCTAATTTATTAGGATAGAAATAAGATAGGTTAAAAATTGGGTTTATTGTAAGGATGTACCAAATTTGTATGGCCAATTGTTATTATTGATTAAAATATATTATACCTAGCAATTCATGATTTAGTATGCGAAAGGCAATACATCTTGGTTCATTTTCATGGCCAACTATTACTACGGTCTGTATGGCTTTTTTTGTGTTTATTCTGTTGAGTGGTACTATGGCATACTCGACTAAAGAGTCTCCGGAAATTTCTCAACTTAACGAATCATATTGGACTATTGGCAAAAATATGTCAACCGATAGGAATGAACTTACAGCAGTTATACTAAATGACAGGATCTATGCTATGGGAGGTGAGGATATAGCAGCTGGAGGAGATCAAAAAGATACTGTAGAAGTATACGACATTGCCAAGGATAAATGGATGGATGGGTATGTGGCGCGTATGCCGTTACCTTTGGACCATACAGCATCTGCCGTCTATGGTGGTAAGATATATGTAGTCGGTGGGTTTCTCAAAAGTAAAGTTCCTACTGATAAAGTATTCATCTATGATCCAGCAAAAGATGAATGGCAAGAAGGTAGATCGTTACCATCCCCAATAGGAGGTGCACTTAATGCACAGTTTATTAATGGCATATTATATGTAGTGGGAGGTCTAAACTCTTCACACATTCCAGTAAATACTAATTATGCGTATGACCCTAAAACAAATAATTGGACCACAAAGGCACCAATGCCTACTGCAAGACATCACCTTCAAACTGCTGTAATTGATGGAAAGTTATTTGCGATAGGGGGAAGAATATTAGGCGATGGTGTTCAATCCGAGGATATGAGTGAAGCCCTATCTAATTTTGACAGAAATGAAATGTATGATCCTCAAACTGATTCCTGGACTATTCGTCAACATATGCTGACCAAGAGAAGCGGATTTACAGCCTCTGCATCACCTGATGGAAATATTTATGCATTTGGTGGCGAAGGTCCACAAAAAGATCTTGACAGTGTAGAGAAATATGATCCAAAAGCCGATAAATGGACGTATGACAAGCCAATGCCTACACGACGATTTGGATTAGAATCAGTAAGTTTTGATGATAAAATCTATGTCCTCGGAGGTCAACTCCGTACTCATCCTGGACTGATTCCATTAAATGTGAATGAAGTTTTTCACATTGGCAAGAAAATGGAGTGATACTACATAGGTGTTTGATACGTTAAAAGAACTTATGTTGAATTAAAGTTATTAGGATTGCAATTTATGTCTGGAATATGAATAGAAGGTACATGTAGCTTCCCACAACTATATTTTCTAATATTGTCAGCTTGAAATTGAAACTAATTAGTATTTCATATGATACTTCAAATCGATTTCTTTCTGTGTGAGATAAGAAATCGTGAATGTGATAACAATTACAGGAATCGTAAAAATGTGTTAACCTCTTAGAATTTAATTTGTAGCAATTAGAGCTTGAATGTAATTTGTAAGTCTGTACGTAGTAGAAAGGCATTTAAAATAATAATTACAGAACACATTTATATGTATAAAATGAATGGATTTACTTTTTCCTTTATCATATTGACCGGAATACTGTTCACTGGGATCGCTATCATGGTAAAGCCTACTTCTTTTATCTCCCCATCGATTCCATATCAACTGTCTCCTCCAGATCAACCGTTGGTTGGCAGAATTGTTCCAAGAGAAATTATAATGTTAGGTTCTGCCTTAACGATTTTGGGTTTAGTGGGACTTTCCGTATTGGGATTTAGAATATTTAAAGAATTTGACCGTGAGGAAACTAGATCCTATTAAGATAATACTGTTTGTAATAGAAACCTGATCAGAACTCGACACCTTATTTGAATTGATACTGTGATGTATCTCAAATGCAAAACTTTAGGATCTGCAAACACAAAAGGCGAAATAATATCCACTGATCGATAACTGAAGTGATTTTGTATTATTGACGAAAATAATCAAAAAAGTTAAATAGTTCTTGGGAATTAAAGAAATGTATTTTGCTAACTAATTTATGTTTTTTGATAATGCCTCTACTACTCTTACTATCCTCATCAGCACTTGGTATGACGTACTCACTTGATATCGATGTTAAGTGTACTGTATATCAGGGTAGTGATGATGAGAACGGTGATAACGTAGATGTTCGGACTTTTGTTATGGGCCTGAAAGGTAATAGTGACTATACCGCCGAAGCAATACCTGATCATAACCCATCTACGACCGTTACAACAAAAACTGATTCTGAAGGTATATTTTGGATAGTTGCCAAAGTCCCTAATGGTGAAAAGAGTTTATTGTTTAAGGTGAATGTCTACGAGGGAAATGGAACAGATGAGAACATAGTCGCGTCGGGAGATGATGATGCACCATGTTATCAAATTTCCCAGCAGAAGAAATAGTTAATCAAGGAAGACCGACAGCGAAACGGATAAACCAAGCAAATAGACTTTTATATGTATAGGGATAGTTAAGTAAAAAAATTCTTTGCGTCCTGAAAAGAGGCTAATAATACGCATCGAGGATGGTCGACCACTTGCTTTTTAAATTAGTAGCAGTATTTATTTCCTGACTATCACCTAATAAAAAATTAGTGAATGTTAAAATTCATATATCGTTAAGTTGTATTACTGCAATTATTAGTTTAGTTGTATCAATAGTAGCAGCTTCTAAAAAATAAAAATCCCGTATGATTCGCTATCGGTGCCTTTTGTTTATACTTAACTTGCAATAATCACGAAAAATACTATAACAGGGAACAGAAATCGGATAAACAGTAATATAACCATTCTCAATGCAGGTATGCAGGCAAATATTTACATTTAAAATTGAAGGATGGCTGTAATAGTATTGATTCCTAATACAATCTGCATATAGGATCCTATTAATAGTAACTTTATTGCAACTATTGTTAGTTAGTCTGACAAATCTGGACTATCAAATAAGTTACTCTGAGGAAAATGTGATAGAATTTTCTTCTCTCAATACTACATCATCTCATAGTTCTACAACCGTCAACAAAAAATACCAAATTGCTAGTACAGGTTTTCAGATGTTCCTTCCTGAAGGATGGAACGGAGTCGATAACCAGAATATTGCAATGGTGTCACCGGCTGGGATGAATCTGAAAACTGGTGCTCTTGAACATAATGGAGATAAAGTAATGATGGTAATACAAGGAGTAAATACTTCTGATTTTCTAGGAGGCTTGGAAGAATATAGAGTATGATACGAAGGAAGTGGCTGCAAGATTTTATCTGATAAAATTGTCAAGATAAATGAGATAAATAGCGAAGAGCTGTTCAAGCAAAGCGGATCTCGGGATGCAGAAAAGGTAATAAATTATATTTTTGGATCAGAAAACACAATAATTTTTGTGAGTCTTAAAGGGTCTGGCATAGCTTTCGATAATAATTTGGACGAATTTAGGGATTCTATTAATACTAGTAAGATTAATAATCCAATAGACATAAGGCAACTTATAGGGTTTAATTCTCATCCATAAACTTTTCAAAATATGATTTACTAACTTCAGAATATATTAAAATAATTGGAGATAGCAAAAGATGTATGCTTTTCAAGTAACTAGAACCTTATGTAATTTGGAGCATAGATTAGTAGTATTAGTAGTCATTTCATAAACGAAGGAGAGGCAAACTTTAAAGTAGAAGAAAAAATTGTATATTCCTACGACTATACAATTCCCAAGTTTACAATTTAGAAGTAAAACATCTATTATTTATCTCTTAATCCCATTGACATTATCTGCTTTTACCCATCTTTGGAATCCTACAGGTTTTCCAGCTTTCGAACAAGATGAGGGACATTATATGCGCAGGTCTATGGAGGTCATACAAGGTCTTGGTCCACAAGAATCAAAAGGCACTTTTTTTTATGAATACGACCATCCATACTTTGGCCAAATATTTCTGGCCGCTGCTTTATCCCTTGTTAATTATCCTAATTCGCTAAATCCTTCTATCAATTCACATTCTATCGAGATGCTTTACCTTGTACCCAGAGTCTTGATGGGGATACTCGCAGTAGTTGATACCTTTCTTGTTTACAAAATAGCAGAGACAAGTTACAATAGAAAAGTTGCATTTATATCAGCCACTTTATTTGCTGTGATGTCTTCCACTTGGTTTCTCAGAAGAATTTATCTGGATTCAATTGCATTACCATTTATTCTATTATCGATATTATTTGCTGTATATTATGCAAAAAAATCTGAAAGTGAGTATGACCGTAACATTGGTAACAATAAGAATATTATCCTGATCTTACTCTCAGGTATATTCCTAGGATTGGCTATCTTTACGAAGTTACCGGTATTTACAATGATACCCTTAATAGTATATATCATATTAAAAGGGAGCAACAGAGACACTGATGGTAAAAAAGACACTGATGGCAAAAATAAAAACGCCAGGACTAGTAGCAAACTCAAGACTTTAGGAATATGGTTTATACCCATAGCTTTAATTCCCATGATTTGGCCCGCATATGCAATATCAATGGGCCAACTTGATGAGTGGTTAGATGGAGTTTTCTGGCAGGCAACCAGGGCTGATAGACCACTCGCAGAAGCATTAAAGAGCGTATTCTTTAGAATGGATCCAGTTCTGCTAGGACTTGGTGCCATAGGGTTAATTTACTCTGTAATAAAAAAGGATTATTTTATTTTATTGTGGGCTTTTCCCTATCTGATCTTTATGTACTTTATAGATTGGGTCTTCTTCTTTCATCTAATTCCAGTGTATGCTCCTTTTTGTATCATAGGAACTATATTACTATTAGATATACTAAAAAAGATCTCCAACAAACAGCTGTGCAAGGTACTCGAATTTATCGCTTTTGGTTCAATCATAGTTTTTGGTTTTATTAATTCCACCTTGTTAATAACCCAAAATCTTAACTACTCTAATTTTAGACTTGTATCCTTTGTTACCAAATCCTTACCTGATAAGAATAATGGCGTTGATAACAATTCTGAGGAAGTAACATTGATAGGACCTAACGGAGCATTTAGCTTTTACTGGATAGTAAGTCAAGTATTTAACAGGAACACTGAATTCAAATGGTTTGAAGGGAGATTAGATTATCTCGGAGGACCTATAAAAACTGAAAAATTCCTAATTGTAGTTGATAAAGAGATGCGTAACCTATTTTCAAGCAATAGCAGTAGGCAGCATATCAAATATGTATCCCAACTATATGATAAATCAAATTTATTTGGTGTTTTTGATCTTAATATCTCACTTCCTGATTTTAAAAAATATCCATACACAAACATACTTGATGATGTATATAAAGAACACACAAACAGGCGTGGAGTAGACTGGGCTGACAATATTGAAGTTAGGGGCAACTATTGATCTATATGGCCCTCTAATAATAGTTAATCAAGGTTGATAGTTATGATTCATATTAGTCGTTATTTTGAGAAGAGACATAATTTATCTATCATCTTCTTGATTATTCCATTAGCATTATCTGCTTTTACTCATATTTGGAATCCTATAGGATTTCCTGCCTTTCATGTCGATGAAGGACATTATATGCGGAGGGCCATGCAGGTCATACAAGGTCTTGGTCCACAAGAATCAAAAGATACCTATGATTATGGATACGACCATCCATACTTTGGCCAAATATTTCTGGCCGCCGCTCTATCCCTTGTTAACTATCCCTATTCGCTAAATCCTTCTATCAATTCACATTCTATCGAGATGCTTTACCTTGTACCCAGAGTCTTGATGGGAATACTTGCAGTTGTTGATACCTTTCTTGTTTACAAGATATCAGAAACAAGATACAACAGAAAAGTAGCATTTATATCAGCCACATTATTTGCTGTAATGCCTTTAAGCTGGTTTTTAAGGGGGATATTTCTAGATTCTATCCAATTACCATTTCTTCTATTATCAATATTATTTGCAGTTTATTATGCAAAGTCTGAAAGTCACTATAGTCATATCAATGGCAACAATAAAAATATTCTACTGATCCTACTTTCAGGTATATTTCTAGGACTTGCCATCTTTACAAAGATACCTGTGTTTACAATGATTCCATTAATAGCATTTATTATACTAAAAAAGGAGAACAAAAGCAGCAGCAACAACAGAAGCAACAGTAGTGGTAGCAACATCAAGACTAGTAGCCGCCTCAAAGCTTTAGGAATATGGTTTGTGCCCGTTGTATTAATTCCCATCATATGGCCAGCATATGCTATATCGCTTGGCCAATTTGATGATTGGTTAGATGGATTGATAAATCAGACTATAAGAGAAAGTCAAAGAGAGCTACGATATTCAATAATTGATGTATTTCAAATGGATGCACTTGTCCTGGTACTTGGCGGTGCGGGCTTAATTTATGCTGTTATAAAAAAAGACTACTTCATTTTATTATGGGCTTTCCCGTATTTGATCTTTCTGTATTTCATTGGATGGGTCATGGATTTTAACTGGATTGTTCTTTTACCTTTACTTTCAATTGCAGTAGGTACTCTAATTGAAAGTTTGATAAAGACGTTGGGGTCGAAGAAATTCATAGGTTTATTGCCATACATGATGATATCATTAGTGGTAATATTTGGATTTGTAAGCACCGGGATGCTCGTGACGTCAAATCTCAACACTTCATATACTGATTTATATTTGTTCATTACGCGAGAATTAGAACACGGTGATGCAGACTTACATCCCAAGGATGACAATGAGGGCACGACCGTAATAGGAAGTCATCGCACGCGTGCATTGATGTGGATACCAAAATACGTATTCGGTGATGATGTTATTTTCAGAGATACTGATATTCCAAATGATAACTTCTCAAAGTCAGTACAAACCAAGAAATTCCTCATAGTGGCCGATTCACATTTACTGCCCAGACTTAATAGTGCGGTACAAGATGAGGCAGACAGACGAATCACTAAGTTATATTATAATTCTTCTCAAACAATAGCAACTTTTATTGATAAAGAAAGCAGTAGATATAATTTTATGCAAATAGGTTTAAATTTTGGATTCGGACCTTTTATTGAGGTGAGCGCAAATTACTGACCCATCCGAGTTTTATACTTTTTTAGTTCATCTCCCCAATAACAGTAAGGATTAGCTTTACCACAATTGGACTAGGATCATATTATTCTATTATACTTTATACATGATATTTTTGACAACATATTGTCTAGTTATTGTATATTTTAATAGGTCAAAATATGTTAGTTATTTCCTATTGTTTCTTTACAGAATAATATCTAGCCTTTCTGACTTTCATATTATAGTATAGCCACAATGAAGTAAAATTTTTATTGTTGGTCATTAGTCTGAATCTACTTTTAATTTTGTCAACGTGCTAAACCTCTTCGAATTCAACTATAAATTACTAGCTCTAGGAACAATTAATATAATTTATTGGCCTCGGTTTTTCTATTTACATGAATTCTAATAGAATAGAACCAACTTATGAAAATAATTACTACGTGTAAAACATCGTACTCTAATAATTATCTTTTAATTAATATCAATATATGCGAATCCTTCTAACTAACCAAGCTGCAACTATAGTTATGGCAGTTAATGAGATAAGGAGAATAATATTGGTTGAAGAACTTAATATATCAATCAAAGGAATAACTAATCCTTCTTTCTTTGCACGGTATGAAATGTCTCCAGGTAGCTTGAACCCTTCTTTATCTTCCTTTGTTTCACCGTCGATGACGATTGACTTAAGATAAGTAATGTCTTGGTTTTTAATTCCATTAGGGGAACGTTCATTGAAATGATCTACAGAATCAAATTTTGCTTTTAGATTGCCAGAGATATATAATGGTGTGCGGGCCATTTCAGGATTTCCATAAAAAGTTCCATCAAAACTTACATCACCATTCAATTGAATTTCAGGATCCTTAATAAATACAGGAACAGAATTTAAGAAAGGAAGATTGGATCTTATATTATAAAATATAATTTTTGATTCATTATTTGCTTTAATAGTATTGATTTGTGTTCCATTTATGGTAGCAATTGCAATTTGATTATTTTTGCTGTCCAAAGGATTAAGTGTCATATTAAATTCATTTGGTATTAGCATCTTCATATAATCCAATTCTGATTCATTAGATAGTAACGATAAAATTCCTTTTGCATTAATTAATAATCCATACCGTCCAAATACTTTCATATCTATTATTGAAACGTTTTTAAATTGGCGCTGCAAAGTTCCATCCTTGTGCAAAACAGAGATAGTCCCAACATTCATAGTGGAAGAATTTGTAGGGCCATTAATTATTGAGAATGAAGAACCATTAATTGCTGTCGTACCAAACATTTCCACATTTCCAAAAAATGCTTTAATTCCTTTTTCCATACCATTGGGAATTGTCGATATGCCAGTGTTAACCTGGAAGAGATTTGAAAAATTACTAAGCGATAAGAAATATTTTTTTGGATTTTGGTTTATTGCGTCAAAATATGCATTATTATTAATGAATATAATTCTACCGTTACTATCAAAAGTCTTTTCAATCGCAAAAGGTGCAATTAGTTTATTGTCCTTATCCATGTAAGATGCTATTACATTCACATCGGATGAAGGTTTTAACTCAACATTTCTGACCATCCCAGAAACATTGAGAAAAACATGTTGATTGTCCTGTCTTATACTAGTAAATTTAGTTTTGTTACTACTAGGTTCTATTGAAAAAAATTTGCTAAAGCTGCCGTTGAAATTACCATCAGAATTCATTACAACTAACGTTCCACCTGACATTGCATGGTGTAAATAGTCTTTGAATTTGCTATCAGTCCAATCCAGAGGATCAAATGGTAATATGATGGTCTTTTTAGAGAATACCGAATAATCATCATCTGTAAACACATCATATCCACCCCTTGACAAAGCAAGTGCGCTAAGTGGATAGTCATAACTATATTTATTCTTGTTATCATGTATTTTTTTTGAGTCTACACCTTTCGCTATTTGTACAGGTTCAAAGTCAACAGAATTATTGACAGAATTAATTCCTATTTTAGTGATACCTCCAGCATTTTTTTCCAATGTGATTCTCGGCACTTTAATTTTTAGCACATCGTCAAGATAGACATTAGTTGAATTTTCAAGATTAGCAACTTTTATTAAAAACCAAGTCCAATCATTCTTTTTTATGTCAGTATTTTTAGATAACAAGAATGTTTTATTATCATTTTTCGACTGATCTCTTAATTCTAATCCTGTACTTGAAAGATAAACAGCATAAACTTTCTCTCCTTCAGTCCATTTTAACCCAACCATATCTCTCCCAGTTTTATTTTCATCATGTATTCTAAATCTTGCTTCAAGGTAATTTATGCCCTCTTCATTATCAAAGTCTTTTGACCAAAGTGTTTTTCCACCATCCTTCTTATGACCATATAAAGTAATCTTTTCAATTTGATTTTCCTTTTTTAAATTCATAAATTTCATAGTATCATTTTTGAAATCAAATGTAGCGTTGTTAAATTGTAAAACTGTCTTATCAGAACCATACGGCAGTAACGATTTATCTTTTTTATAAATTATCGCTATATCGTTATTAGCGGATTGTGATGGTCCGCGGAAATGAGGAACTTTGAGAACCTGGTAATTAGCATCATCATAAATACGTTGAAAATTATCTAATGCAATTCGTGTAGGTCCTGAGAGCATTTCGTCGTTTTTACTCATGTGTGGTATTATTATGTACTTGGTATTACTATTTTCTAAAAGATTATATGATGCATCTAATGTAGATGCATTTAATATCAAAGGAGTTTGACTAATCCTAGGATAAGGCAGACCTGAAAAAGCATGGAGCTTAGTTATAATACCTCCTTCGTGAGTATTATATTCATATGGAAGGGCTGCGATATTAGACGTATTTGAGCCTACCTGGATTTGAGAACGCATTAACTCCAACATCTTCATTTCTCCCATAGAAGGAAAGTTTCTGCGTCCCAGCGCGTAAGTATAATCGTGACTTTGAATTATTAATTCATTGTAGCCAACGAACATTAATGTAGAAAGACTTGCAAATACAACTATCAATCCTATGATAATTCCATTAATAATTGGCTCTCTATTATTTACAAAAGTCAATAATTTGATAATTAATAACGATGCGAATCCTATCATACCAACCATTACATATTTAGTAAATCTCTGTTCGTCATAGAATGGGCCTGTGAAAAAAGCAATAATTATTATTATCCCAAAAACAAATACTTCCTTTTCAAATCTTCTGTAAAGATATGAAAGAATAGATGCCACACCAAACAAACCTATTAGTCCTAATCTCATTGGGTAAAAATACCACGGGGTGGTAGATCCATCCCTTTGAACATCGATATAATTTATTGGAAGCTGAGTCCAAACAAGAAAACTTAAAGCGATTAAATAAACAACGGCCCAAACAGGAATAACTTTTATTATGAAATTGATGGGGGCTTTTGTAAGTCTTCGTCTAATTGCAAATGTAGAGATGGGAATAGAGTAAAAAGGTTTAGGTAAATTTTGTTGTATTATGTATAATGCCCATGTTATTAAGACAAATAATATGCCAATATTGATTAGTGGTATTTCTAAAATTGTATTTGAAGTAAAATATTTTACAGGAAGCATTCCATCTATCGTATATACAAATGCGAAAGCAAAAAGAAATGCTAAGTAAACACAATTTCTATTTTTTATGTTGAAGGTTACAGGTAGGATACAAGAAACTATGATAAATAAATAAAATTCATCCTGAGACAAGATTCCCAAAATTGTAATTATTGAAATTATTGCAGTATAGCTAAAATTATTGGCAAATTTAAAACGGATTAATCCTAAAAGAACGAAGCCTGCTGGGAGAACAATATATATTAGAGCGGTACTAAAGTCAGGAAACGCTGAAATGATAAAATTAGGAGCATAAATTAGATCAGAAGATCTTATCTGTTGTAGAAAAAAAGTGGTAATTTGAGAAATCTGGGAGTTTTGTAGATTTGAGAATGTGGATGTGATTATATAGCTCCAGTCAAATCCTGACGCTAATAAAAAAAGTGAAGATGCAAATAATGCGGCTCTTTTCATATTTGAAGGAAACCATGATAAGGTGAAGTAGTAAAATGCAAACACGGCTGTCATATTCAGAAACGCGATGGAAGCAAATGCATTTACTAGGGGAATACCAGAAAGAATACTCAGACCTGCAAGTAAAGCTGATTGGAATGGTGGATATGTGAAATCTCCATCAGACAGTACTGATTCCTTGAAATGACCAGACATAAATAGAAGTGCACGATTCTGATGGTACCATTGATCGCCTATTGTTATCCCAGCGTACACATAATAGGTATATATAACTAGTAATCCAAAAAGTCCTCCAAAGACAAGTAATTCAGAGAAGTGTACATTTAGTATTTTCCATACGTCATTACCTTTCTTAGTAAAATAAGATAATCCATCGAGATTATTGAAATTATAGGTATGACCTGAAAATATAATTTTATAAGTGCGGTAACGAGCAACAAATACTGCCAGAATTACAAGATAAATACTAATCAGTAAAATCTTGTTTTCAGAAGCATCAGGATGTATATAAATTGCCGAAATGTACACCGTTAAACCAGTAATTAACATGCTACTTAGGTAGGCTAGTAGAACTTTTAGAACAGGGTTTATTCTGTGTTTTTTAGTTAGAATAAGCACCAATGCATAACCGGGTATAAAGAAAGAAAGTAGTATTCCACTGCCTAATGCAATTATATCTGATATACTAGTAAAATTCCAACTTGTATAAATGGTATCCAAATTCGGATTTGAAAAGAAAGTGCAGATTAGAATGAAAATTAAATAAAGAAAAACAAAAATGATATTTGACATATGTCGTTCGATATTGTTTTGATCTCTGTTTAAGATGCTATTTTTTGAACTTTTTCTTGAATCGTATATTTCATCTGCAGAAGATGCAAAGACATTATCTTTGTATGACATGGTATAATACCTTGTCAATCCAAAGGAAACTAAAGACATTATTATGGATATTGAGAAAGTAGTTGTTGTAGATAGGAGAAAATGCAAAAGGACAAACGATATAGATATGCCAGTAATCAATGCAGCTAAAATCGATGCGATGATAGAATGTTTTTGCAGTCGCTTCAAGGCTCTTCTTCAACTACAGTCTAGCTAAGACCGGCCATACATCTAATCACACTGCAAGTAGACTATATATTATTTTTGAAAAGGCAATTATTCTAAAAGTCAACTGACACATTTCAAAGTTAGCTCGTACTTGCAAGGTACAATGAATCACTCGTTGGAAGGTGAGAGTTATTATTTGGTGAAGGATGGGCAGCTCCCGGATATTCTCGAACCTATAATAAGACATGGTTTGACATTGTTATCGGAACTTGCTTCTCTGTACTTGTTTTCCTTCTCGTCGAACTGTCCCAATTCCACTCCGCAATTATAGTGGCAGATTCTCGATTTCATCTTACCCAGTATAGTATGTGTCACGTATATGAAGTATATGTTGCGGATACCATAAATAGTGAGTATGTATAAATATTCAGCATGGAAATACAAAGTAACATGTCCAGAACTACAATCGTTGTAGATACCAGCATAAGGGACAAATTGAAACAGTACGGCGTTAAGGGCGAGACCTACGAGGACATCATTGTAAAGTTAATGAAGTTCTACGACGCCAGCGGCAAAAGAAGATCTAAGTAAGAGAAGATAAGATAAGATATGACCACCGAAAAGAAAAAGAAAAAGACTGGGAAAAAAGAATAGTATCGTTGTAATGTTTATATGCCTCCGTAGTCAATGGCTTCAAGTTGTATACTCTTAGTGAATGGTTTATGTATTCACAAAAGAACCGCGTTTTTCTTATATGCGCTATAGTTGTAGTAGTTATGATTTCTTTTGCATTAATAGAGCATCAAAATGTGTTTGCACAAGTCAAACCTACATTTAAGGAATTCCCCGTTGAAAAGGGCTCACACCCACATGATGTTGCGCCAGATCCTGCAAAGGACGGACCAGTCTGGTATACCGCAGAATTTTCTGGAGAATTGGGAAAATTAGACCCAACTACTGGTAAGGTCCATCTCATTCCATTAGGTAAGAAGAGTTTTCCACATGGTGTTATCTTAGGACCGGATGGCGCACCCTGGATTACAGACGCGGGCTTGAATGCCATGGTACGCGTTGATCCAAAGACTGAAGAGGTCAAAGTGTTCCCTTTACCTAAAAATATTACCAAGATATACAAGGAATCTTTGTTAAATACCCCTACCATTGATAAAAATGGGATGGTGTGGTTTACCGGCAGGGCTGGGTTTTATGGCAAACTGAACCCAGAGACAGGAAAATATGATATCTTTCTTGCACCTCGGGGACAAGGACCGTATGGTATTACTACAAGTCCTGACGGCATTGTTTATTTTAACTCATGGACTGGTAACTATACAGGCCGAGTTGATCCAAAGACCGGTAATCTAACTATACTTGAGCCTCCTACTAAGGACCAGATGGTACGGCGTGTCTGGTCTGATTCTCAAGGAAATATTTGGGTGAGTGAATGGCGCACGAAAAATTTGGCTGCATATTACCCTTCTACCAATACGTGGAAGGAATGGCGAGTACCGGGAGATACCCCAGTACCATATGGTGTTTTTGTTGACGAGAAAGATAAGGTATGGTTAACTGATTGGGATGAGACAAATGGCACACAAACCCTATTCCGTTTTGACCCAACGAAAGAAAAATTTGAAGCCTTCCCCTTACCGAGTGATCATTCGGATATACATCAAATGAACGGACGGCCCGGTGAGGTATGGGCAGCAGAGCCTGGTGTC
>Ga0184626_10000267_pt1 | contig 14917 bp, 18 predicted proteins | sample PLM3_60_b1_FD_133142 | JGI IMG/M metagenome (GOLD analysis project Ga0184626, IMG submission 133142) | Groundwater sediment microbial communities from an aquifer in East River, Colorado, USA - PLM3_60_b1 | ecosystem: Environmental > Terrestrial > Soil > Riparian zone | place: USA: East River... | reverse complement strand
TGTTCACTCATGAAGCCTGCTGCCCAGGTGGCCTCTTCGGAAGACGCTCGCTAACCTGCTGTTGTAGTTGGTGCCGAAGCGGGGACTCGAACCCCGACACCCTTGCGGGCACTAGACCCTGAAACGCCTCGGCGGGTGAGCGAGATCAGGTACTTGGCCGTAACTGCCTGATCTCGCTCAAGCCCGTCGGCTCCTGGACAGACCCACGTCTCGCACACTACCACGTCATCTCGCACTTCTGGGCCACAAGGACGGCGCAAGGAGACTGGAGAGGTTAGACCTTCGAGGTGTTCGGATCTCCCGACACCGAGCCCTCTAGTTTCTGGGCGTCGGCTCGTTCCCGCGCTCGACCGCTCTGGAAAATGTCGAAGGCTCCGGCCCACGCTTCGATTGTTTTCGGTATGCGTTCGCGGCGAGCCGCCAGGTGAGTCTCCAGCTCGCGTCGAAACGGCAGCGCTTCTTTCCCGTCGGCGTGTCGCTTGAAGAACAGGTCGAGACTCGCGTGAGCGGCGACCTCCCATGGCTTCATCCGTCGATACTCCGGGGCCCCACCGTACAGGTACTCCATCGGCACCTCCAGCCACGCGGCGAGACGGACGGCATCCTGGGGCTTCGGGCCTTCCGGACGCGTCGTCCTCTGGAGCCAGAAGCGACTGAACCCGCGCTTGAGGTACTCGTCCATCGTCCAGCCCTTCGCTTTGAAGAGCGCGACGACCCGCCGAGGCTGGAACGCTGGAACCACGCGGCCATTATGAGGGCCCCACAAATCTGTGGGAACTTCCCACAATTTTCTTGACTACAGGTTGGGGCCTCTATATCGTGCCGCACTAGATGGTGGGGGCATTCAGAGCGGAATTCCACTTGACCTACGATGGGCAGGGGTTTCTACTGGCCATCCGCGATCTAGGAGAGAATGAAATGAGGCACCCGACGTGTGAAGCCGGGTGCCCCAAGGGTGGTGCGCCTGGCGGGAATCGAACCCGCGACCCCTGGTTTAGCAATCCAGTGCTCTGTCGGGGAGGAACCTTGAGAGGATCTCCGCCAGTCCACTGAGCTACAGGCGCGTCAAGCAGCGCCCCGTCGGGAAACCGGCGGGGCGTTGTCGTCTAAACCAACCTCCTCCTGTCACCGGCTGCGGTCAATGAAAGACCTTCTCCGCTTACTATATCTTGTGGTGTGGGCGAATCTAACACGCTCAATCTAGCGTTCGTCAAGGAAAAAGGCTTCCACCGCGCGTCCACCGTCTGTCCACCGCTCGCGCCCGCAAGCTCTTCAGGGCCCTCGCACGCTGCGTGGTATTCTCTTGTGCCCTATGGCGCCTTCTCGAAGGAGTGCATCGCGATCGCGCTCGACGCCCAGCCGATCCAGCCAGCGCTGTGCGACTATGCCGCGCCGCGCCATGTGGGTTGACGTCGCGCGTGTTGTCGCCGTAGAGTAGATGCACATAGCGATCAAGAGCGGCGCCGAGGGTTCGGGCCCGATGACGCGCCCGGCAACCGACTGAACGCCAGCACGGTGCCAACGCCAGCCCGGAAACGGGACCGATCAGGCCGCGCGGGCAGCAGTACGGCGTTGCACCCCTCCCTTCTGGAGGGGCGTTTTGTTTCAGCCTTCTGCCGGGCAGTCATCCGTCCGAACCCGACGCTCCGCTCACTCGCGGGAATAGGGTAGCTCCCGACAAAGCCGCTCCCTGACGGCCTTTCCCGCGAGCTTACAAACTCAGGGCACTCGGTAGGGGGAGAACAGAAGTGACGGACGCAGGATTCGGCAAGTCGGGCTCAAGCCCGCCGCGCATCACGTTCGCCGAGTACAGCAAGAAAACGCCACCGTTCTGCATCGAGTGCGCGCGAGATCTCTCGCCGCACGAACCTACCTGCCGTCGCTGTCTCAAGAATCCACCCCGGCCGAAGAGCGCGAGCGTCGAGAACTACTCAAGCTGATCACTGCGCGGAAGCACCAGGCCGAAATGAAGGACCGCGCGATCCTGCGTGGGGCGATGCTTACGGAGATCGTTCGAGCGGCCGTGAACGGCGACCGCCGTGACGTCGTGTCCGCCATCGCATCGAAGAAAGACGCGGACGAGCGGGCCGCCCTCGCGATCCTCTCAGAGCGCGCCGCCGCGATCTGGGCGAAGTACGAAGAGCGGCTGCTCGCGATCTTCCGGCGCTCGAAGGCCGGGCAGAAGGTCGGCGTGACCGAGAAACAGGGCCACGCCTGGGTCGTCAACGAGTGCCTCGACGAGCACCAGGAGACCGGGGCCATCCGCAAGCAGGCTGGAGGCCGACACCTCGGGATCGACCCGACGACGTTCGTCGAGCGCGTGCGGGCGGCCGAGTACAAGCTCCGGCCGGACGGGAACCTCGGGCTCGCGCGCGCGGTCCTCAACGAGGCACGCCAGCGGGTCGACATCTTCCCGCTCCTGGGCTGGAAGTACGACGAGATGGTCGGCCCGTGGAACCGGAAGGGCGGACGCAGTGTCGCTCCACGCAAGTGGGCGGGCGACGTCGAGCTACTTGAGGGATGAGCAGATTCAACGAGTTATGGCAAGACCCCCCCAAAACACCCCCGAATCCCCAGGAGGGGAGGGAGGAAACACAATGAAGCGAAAGAAGACGACCGAACCGCTGCCGCCGCTGACCGCTCGGCAGGTCAGCCAGGCCCTGGGGCTCAAGTACAACGTCGCGGGCGTGCTCCAGCCGACGGGTGTGCTGGACCGGACGGCCGTGCAGGTGAATGGCACGACGATGTACACGACCTATGCCCTGCCCGTGCTGGCGCTGCTGAACGACATCGCGGACGCGGTCGAGCGCGGGCAGATGGACGTCAACGAGGCCGGGCGCGCGCTCGGTGCCCTGACCCCGGCCGCGTTCCGGGAGTGGGACGCTGTCCTGGCCGAGCAGCAGGCCTATCCGCTGACATACCACCGCGCCGGTCGGTCTCTTGTGTTCGACGGGATGAAGCGCGCGGCAGTCGCACTGCGGAAGATCCGATCGGCAGTACGCTCGAAGCCCGCTCGCTGAAGCAAGATCCAACGACGACCCCAGGAAGGACAAAGACACTCGTATGTCACCGCAAATCATCCTGTCGCCCCTCACGCTGGCCGCGATGGAGCACCTGCGCGCGACCCTGAAGGCGAAGCAGCGCCGTCGTCGCGCGAAGCGCGCCAAGCGGGCGCAGAAGCGAACGCCGCGATGAACGCCGAGCACACGTTCCTCGTGATTCACCCCGACGACGTGCAGTACCTCGTCGAGCAGGGCTTCACCTTCGAGCAGCGTGACGGCGAGTGGGGCTTCTATCTCTTCGAGCCAGCCGCGCGTGAAGCACTGAAGGAGCGGGGCTCGCGACAGAACCGCCGGAAGACGCCATGAGCGCCATGAAAACGTACCTCGAAGGCGTGGCGCGCCTGAAGTCGGCGTACGGGCCCGTGGGCGGTCCGATGATGGTCCGCATGCTGGAGGGGTACCCCGAGACCGAGCGGCCCCAGGCGCTGGAGAAGATGCTCGCGGAGGCGCCGACGGCGCCGCCCGAGATCGAGCTACCGCCAGGGTGGGCGCCGACACCGGCACTGCCGCCGATGCCGACGCCAGCAGAGGCCCCGGCATGGCGTCCTGCCGAGGCGCCAGAGGTAGAGGCACCAGAGGCGCCGACAGCAGACCAGGCGAAGGGGCGACCGCCACGGTTCTGGATGCCGGACGCGATGTTCGACCAGGGACTCGACCCGCACGAGTTCATCGTCTGCGCGTTCCTCTGCCGCACGGCGGGGAAGTCCCGGCGGTGCTGGCCCGCGCTGGCGACGATCGCGAAGGCCTGTCGCATGAAGCGCATCAGCGTCATCCGGGCGGTAGCTCGGCTCGAGGAGCGCGGGATGGTGACGCGCCAGAAGCGGGGCTTTCGCGGGACGAACGCCTACACGCTGACGCCGCCCGAGCAGTGGCGCGCGCAGCCATCACAATAGGTCCCTTTGGGGTACCTGTTGACAGCGTCCCAATCGGTGCCTCGTTTGTCTCCAATCGGTGCCCCTTTTGGCTCCAATAGGTCCCTTTGGGGCACCAGAGAAGGAATGTCCTGAAGGACAGTCCCGAAGGACTGTCCGTTCGAGAGCGCGGACCCCTGCGCGCCTTGTGGGCGGCGCGCTCGGTCAGGCGCGAGTCGCGCACTACAAGATCTACCTGGCGGATCTAGAACTACCTGGACCTGGCTGATAAACCTGTGCGGGCGCTCACATTTCTCAGGAAGGAGAGGACGCACTCATGAGCAACGAAGTGGCAACTTCCTTACCATCAACAGGGCCCTTGAAGGCCCAAAAGACGGCGCCGCCTGATGTGGTGGCATCGCCTGACGCAGCGCGTCGACAGTGCGAGGCGCCTCGTGCGCGTGGTGGACGGTGTACCTCATTCGCAATGTTAGGTGCTCCTAACTGTCGTGCGCACTCGACAGACCCCGCAGTGATCGCGGCATCACGCGCAAGCTCGCGGCGCGGTGGGCTTCTGCGCGTGCGCCAGAGCATCGAGGCGAAGCTCGCCGCGATGAGCGCAGCAGTTCCCGCCAAGGTCGAGGGCGTTGGTCCCGCGCCCAACTTCGCGACCGCCGACGGCGTGCGCAAGTACGTCGAGCACACCGTCGCCCGCGTCCAGCGCGCCGAGCTTGCTGCTGCGTCCGCTGAGGCCATCGCGAAGCTCGCGATGGTGGCGCTCAAGCTCGTGGAGTTGCAGAACGAGCGGGACCTGATCGACCTGGAGATCGAGCGCGCGCGTGGTGGGTCGAAGGGTGGCCCTGTCACGAACGTACGCGTGAAGGAGGCGAAGCGATGAAACGCAGCGAGCGACTGAGACGCCTGGCTGAGAGCCGACAGCCAGACGTGACCATCACGGTCGTGCTCAAGGACATGAGTCCAGCGGCTCGAGGCCCCGTCGTGAAGCCAAAGCCCGAGCCCACGCCCGTTGGTGATCCAGCGAAGACGATCGCCGCTCGTCGAGTCCACCAGGCGATGCAGGAGCCAGCACCGACAGGGACGCGGATGGCCAGATGCGCAAAGTGCCACATGTGGAACGAGATCCCTGCTGGCGAAGGCGGTGGGGTCTGCGCTGTCTGCAATCGTGGTGGGCTATGAGCGCGCCGAGTGACCGGATCGAGTCCGGCTCGACGCTGCCCGTGTTCCTCACGGTCGCTGATGTCGCCGCGCTGTTGCAGATCTCGCCGAAGAGCGTGTCGCGGTGGGCGTTGCAGGACTCCTCGATGCCAGCGCTACGTCGCGGTCGCGTGCTCCGCTTCGAGCGTCAGAGCCTGCTCGATTGGCTGCGCGCGCAGACGCAAGGACGGCGCAAGAGCCTGCACGTGTCGCGTAACTAGCTGACCTTCCAGCACCAGGCACGTGATCTCAGATCAGGTGCGGTCGGCATCGTGGACCAGGCGCGCGGGTGACGTGCGCTGCTTGTCGTTCGGGAGATCGCGTCATGCAGCGGCGCTGCGGCCCGTACCGCGCGGCCGTGGAGATCGAACTCCGCGCTGGTGGGATTTTGAAATGAGAGGCCACCCCACGCCCAAATTTCCAGCGAATGCTGTGAGGGCGCGGAGCTAGTCACTGGCGACTCCACCTTTTCCAGGACCGCCCAAAGCGCGGAGGAGAGAACCCATGAACGTGACCTGTAACCGATGCAGCGAGCCCCGGTGGCCCTTCGGGCCCGTCGTCGAGCCCTACACCTGCCAGCGGTGCCGGGAGGTGCTGGCCGGTGGCAACGCGATCGACCCGTGCCCGAGCGCCGCCCAGGCCGCCGCGCGCACCGCTGCGGGGGAGCGCCTACGGGCCTTTCGCACCGCACCCGTGTCTGAAGGCTCGCGGTGAGCCCAGGACAGCGCCGTAGCCAAGAATCCCCAGAGCAGGACGCCCTCTGAGCCGGAGGCACCCCAGTGATCACCCGACTGACGTTCGAGCAGGCCCTGGACCTGGCTCCGCACCGGCGTGTACCCCGACACCCGAGCCCGCGAGATGCTCGCCGCCGGTAAGCGGGTCCGCATCGCCAAGATCAAAGCAGCGAACCAGCACCAGCCCGTCGCTGACGCGGCGGCCAACAAGGGGACCGACCATGTCTGAGAAGGAACCTGTGAAACTCACCGCTCGCCTCGAAGTGATCGAGGAGCCGAAGGCGGTGCTCGACCCCGTGCGCGAGCCGGAGGTTGAGATGACCGCCGAGGAGATCGCGGTAGCTGAGCGCGAGAAGGCGCAGTTGCTCGCCGAGCTACTGGCGAAGGCCGCCGCGAAGCGGACGGAGCGCCCGCCCGCCGAGCCAGTGTCCGTGAGCGAGCCGATCTTCATTCCGCCGACGCCCGAGCTTCAGGCCATGGCCGCCGACGTCAACGAGATCGACGCGGAGATCGAGGCACTGGAGCAGCAGAACGCGGCCATGGTGAAGGCGCGCGCTGAGGCGGTGGCTGCGGACGAGGCCACGCACAAGGCGCGAGTCGCCGCGTTGAACGAGAAGCGGAACGCCGCCGCAGCCGAGGCCAAGCGCCTGCGCGAGATCGCGGCGGGCGCCGAGTTGGCGGCTCGTGCAGAGCAGGCGAAGGCGTTGGCCGCGCGTGAGTACGAGCGCGAGCAGGGCAGCATCGCAGAGAAGACGGCCGCGCTCGTCGAGCGCATGCGGCCGGTGGTGGACCGTGCCCGTGCTGTCGAGGCCGAGTTGAAGCAGATCGCGGAGCAGCACAAGCCGACGCTGTCGATGCTGGCGATGCAGACGTGGCGGGACATCCCGGCCGAATGGGTCGGTCCGCTCTGGGCCGAGTACAGCGACAAGGTCATCGGTGCTGCCGACAAGCGCCTGCGCGAGCTTCGCACGATGTTGGACGGGCTGAAGCTGAACATCGCCGTGGCCGAGAAGCTCATGGCTCGCGGCTGGTCCGACGATCAGTCGCAGCGGCAGGACGTCAACGAGGTGCTGCGAGATCTCGGGTACTGCGTCGATTACGTCCGCGCCGTGCGTGAAGGGCTCACCGAGTTGAACGACCGGTTGTCGTCCATCCACGAGCGTGGCGAGCACATCGCGCCGCAAGCACAACGACCGGAAGTCAAGATCCTTATCACGGCCGAGGAGCGCGAGCAGGTGATGTTCGACATGCAGATGAAAGCGCAGATGCGCGGGCAGCAGTCGCGCGCCAACGTCTAACCTAAAACCGACAAGGAGATACGAACATGGCTGAAGAGAACGCGAACGTAGCACCCGAAGGCGTCGAAGGCGGTGGCGGCGAAGCGACGGTGACGCTGCCCCAGATCCGCGACGTCAACGGCCAGTTGCGCGAAATGAACGCGACCGAGATCGCACTGGCGCACAAGTACGGCTGGTTCGCGAAGAAGCCAGCCGCGGCGAAGAAGGCCACCGAGGGCGGCGAGGAGAAGCAGGAAGACGAGACGCAGGACGCGCCGGAGCGCGAGGAGCCCGACGAGCAACCGGACGAGGAGACCGCGAGCGGACTGGAGGTGCCCTTCGGCGTCCCAGAGAAGTTCCTGGAGGAAACGACGGCCAACGTCGAGGCGGTCGGCAAGCTCGGCAAGGAGCTTGGTGTCGCGCAGGACACCGTGCAGACGCTCGCGGACTACGCTGTCGAACTGGCGAACATGGACGAGAGCGGCGTGGATCTCTCGAAGCCGGACGCGTGCCTCGTCACGCTGATGTCGCGCTACGGCAACGAGGAGGGCGCGAAGGTCGTCAAGGACGCGCGGGCGGCCGTGCTGCGCCTCGGCCCGAAGGCGGCAGCGTTTCTCGACGAGAGCCAGTTGGGCAACAGCCCCGCCGTGCTGATGGCGCTCGCGGCGTACCAGCGCGGGGAGTTCCACCTCTCGCCCGAGGCGGCGCAGGCGGAACTGGACAAGCTCACGAAGGGCGAGGATCTGCGCTCGAAGCCGTACTTCAACTCGGACCACAAGGACCACAAGCTCGTTCGCGACCGCGCGTCGTTGCTGTACGCGCGCGTCTCGAAGGGGAAGGACATCGAGGCGAAGCCGAAGGCCGAGGCCGCGAAGAAGGACGCGGTGTCCGCAAGCATGGCGAAGCTCGACGAGGAGATCCGGCTCGCCATCCTCGACCCGGCCTACCGGGACGCGAACCACCCGAAGCACCGCGACGCGGTCGACCGCGCGACGGCGCTGTACGAGCGGCGCTACCGGGACTAGCCGAACGCCGGCTGTGGTTCCGTAACTCTGGCTCGGACGGCTGGGTGGAAGCTTCCCGGGGGCAGTAAACCCGGTTTACCTAGCCTCCTGGAGCTCCATGGTGTGGGGAGCGGCATATGTGGCAAAGTGGTACATAATTTGGGCCTTATGTGTACATTTTGCCCGTAAAATGCGCCGTAAGCTCATTCGTAAGTCACTATAATCACATATATACATATAACACGTCCAAGGCACACGTATTGCTAATAATACTGAAGGCCGTGGCAAGTATTAAAACGAACCAATGCCCACTATCGCCAGTTGACATAAGTGGGGAAGTAGTTTAAATAGCTATATGGTGTCTTGGTCTTACGTAGGCATCAAAGCGGATGAAGGAGCGAAAGATGCCAACAATTGAGTTGCAGGACATGTCGTTCAGGAAGATCAGTGAGGGTGCGCTAGACAGCAAAAAGCGTTTGGCGTTGACCAAGGTCTTGGTCGCTCTGCGTGGACTGTTCGGAGACGTAGAGGCCGAACGCCTGTGCTTCACCATTCACTGCAACAGCACGGGGGAGATCTTGCTGGTGCCCGAGATCACGATCCCACTCCGCGAAGCGTGGCTGCACCGGAACCCGGCGGCGCTGAAGAGCGTACTGACGGGAATCGAGCAGGCCGGAAAGGGCGAGCTGATCGACCGTGGCTCGTTCGCGGAGTACGCGAACGAGGACATCGAGTAGTTCAGCATCGAACCTCAGTTTCGGCTCCTTTTCACGCCGGAAGCTGAGCAGCAGCTCAAGGAGTTAGAGGGAGACTCTAGCCTCGTCAAGCGCCTGAAGGCTGTCCGAAAGGCGCTTGGATTGCTACAGACGAACCGTAAGCACCCGAGTCTCCACACCCACAAGTACGAAAGTCTGAAAGGCAAGAACGGCGAGGAAGTATTCGAGGCTTACGCCGAGAACAAGACGCCCGCCGCATACAGGATTTTCTGGCATTACGGCCCTGGTCAAGGCGTGATGACCATCCTAGCGATTACGCCGCATCCCTAACATATGCCGCATTCTGCTACGGAACAGATCGAGCGAGCACTTCACGGCTAAGCGCCCGAGTGACGTCTATCGAGGCTTCGCAAGGCCTCGATGGCATAGGGCCCCAGATCCGGCGTATCGACGAGCTGGTCGAGAAGCCGCACTGTCTGCCGATTGCCGACGACGCCCAGCCATCGGATCAGGCTAGCTAGCTCCGTATTTTTCTCTAAATGCATCCACCCCATGATCCCCGTTAGACCCGCGCGATTCACCAGGCCGAATTCCAAGACCTGGCGCACTCCATCGGGAAAGATTGAACAGAGCTCGTCGAGCGTCGGGCGGCGTTCCCGGCCGCTCCTATAGTTCGCCCGCCCCAACTGGAGCAGCAGGCCGACGGCCTGGAGTGGCCACTTCGAGTGAATGAGCTGCCACCATTGCGCCGCTGCTGATTGCCGCTCGGCAACGGCGAGACCCGGTTTGTAGAGCCAGAAGATTATCGCGCCGCAGGCGTGCCACGCCTCATCAGCCTCGGCATCAAGCGCCTTCGGGGCCGGGGGCTGATCGAGATATTGCGAACAGCCTCTCATCCCGAGGACGTACCGCGCCCACGCCTCTTGATTGAAACCACTCTTTGTCTCGATGGTCGTCGCCCAGCGAAGGAAGGCGGGCAGAGACCGAGCATCTGCATACTCCAGAAGCTCTCCGAGAATCCAGTCAGTAGAGAAGCCGTAACTTGGCGCACCCAGCGCAGCCATGGTCAAGAGCCGCATTCGGTCCTCGCGGTGGAGCTGGCTGATCGCCTCCCAGAAGACGCCCTGGTATACGTCCTCGAAGATGTTGCTCACGGCGGAGTACGCCCGTTCCTGCATGGCGGCGTCTTCGGGCGAGCCCCCAAGAATTGCGGCGAGATCCTCAGCCGCATCCGCGGCCGCAATGAGTGGCTGCAACATGCCGAAGGCCCCGAGAGTCTCGACGAGGGCGGTGCTCAGGAAGATATCACTAGGATGCAGCGCGCTGAGGAATGACTCGACCTCCTCACGCGCTCCGCCCGCTCCGCCCGACAGTTTAGTAGCATGCCATTGCGCCATCTGCAGCGCGTCGAGCCGGAGGTGGTAGATCCCAGTTCGCCAACAAGTCCGAAGCAGTCGCGGCACGATGGCATGGAGCAGCTCAGGCGTTGCGAACCGTAGCATTTCGCAGAAGAGGAGCAGCTCCCCTGGTAAGCGTTCCTCCAGCGACTCCGCTAGTCGGGAAAGAACCCGCCAGACTGCCGCTCCATCGGAGTTCCGTGGCGGGCAGAAGCGGGACGAATGATAAATGGTAGATGCCGGGAGACAGGACGTCGCGTCACCGCGCGTGAATACATAGAGTCCCGCAAACAGCGACATGACATCAGCCCGCGCGAGAGTCCCACCGATTTCGGATTCTGTGAGAACTGCCCGGCATCTTTCCTCGGTGCGGGCTATGAGTCGGAAGACTTCGTCGAGAAGCAAACCCTCGGCCAACATTTTGCCGACGGCCTGCATTAGCGCGCGGTCGTACGACGACCACACAGGGCCTTCGGTAACGTCCAGCGATTTCCAGCTCTCGTTACCAGTTAGTTGCACGACGGTGTGCGCCAAGGCCTGCTCTGCCGCTTCGATCACGCGTGCGCTCTCCCGCGCCGCCACGTCTCTTGCCACCTCACCGCATCGGCCGCGCAAGCAGTCAAGAAGGATCGTCGGATCGGCCAACGCCTCTAGGTACCTTCGGACCGCCTCGGGGTTAGCCTCCATTGCGACCACGAACTCGGCGACGGGCCTGTTACGCGGCATCATCAGAGCGAGCCCCACGTCTGCGCTAGACCCATGTTTCTGGACGAGGGCCTCAGCCTGAAGAGACCGTTCAAGCAGCTCGTGTCGGAAGGAACAGCGTCCTTGGCGCATTTCTAGCAGGCCGCAACTCAGCGCCTCAGTGAGCAGCTGGGTGCGAGCGTTCTCGTCGCTCAACACCTTCGCTGTCAGCTGTCGCACCTCACCCGCCGGTAGGCCGCTCACCAGTCGCTGGTGCATCCGGGCAGCGACCGCGCACAGCACACGGCGAACGACCGCGCTGTTGGTCGTCGTCTCGCAGCGACGCTGAATATAGGCGTCGAACAGGGCCGCCCGCGAGGCCAAGCAAGCGGCGTCCTCCAGACAGCCGGCGGCCAAGCTGACCTCATACGGTGTTTGGAAAGGCTCTACCAGGACCTCGGCATCTGTCGGCAGGTGGTCCTCAGCGTAGGCGCGAAGGACGGCAAGCTTGTGCTTCCGATTGAGCGGCGCGAATGCCAACGTCCTGCCCTTGAGCTCGGAGGCAGGCACTCGCTCCTGCGCCGTGATAAGAATCGGGGTAGGCGAGCGCAGGGAGAATGCGTGCAGATCCTTAATGAGATTCTCCTGCAACCTTAGCGGGCACTCGTTGAAGCCATCGAGGATCAGGACTACGGGACAGCCGACCCGCTCGGCAACACGCATCAACTGGAGCGCAGTGTCAGGGTAGAGGTGGGCTGCGCTGCGGTCCATCAGAACTGATAGCTTTCCGTCGTACTCGCGGGCATGCGCCACGATCGCAAGTCGCCCACGACGTACCGCCGTGAGAGCCATGTGCTTGGCCAGGAGAGACTTCCCGCAACCCGACGGCCCGATCAGTTGCAGGTGCTCTCCAGCTATGAGCGCATCGAGGAGTGTGTCCGATGCGAAAATCCCGTCATTCCCCTCCATAGGAGTCGGTACGTTCGCCGGCAGGTCTCGCTCGTAGAAGGCCTCGAAGCGCCTCGCGTAGTCTGCGACAGCTTGCTGCGCTGCGCGAGTCTCTGGCGGCGTGCGATCAGCAGAGTCCTGGGCGCGGACCAATCCCAGATGCATGGCGAAGGCTACCCAGTGGTCCATAGTCCAGCCGGGGTTCGTTTGCCGGGTTGCGAGAAGGGTCAAGAAATCTCGGTAGCCCAAGACGCGGACTTTGTGGTCCTCGTAGACGGAGGACCCGGGAAGCAGCTCGGGGAAGATACAGACCACACTCTCTAAGTGGCTATAGAACTTTTTCCCCCCGGCCAGGCTGGGGACCGACGGGTCATTGCTCGCGAAGGCGTGCATCTGGTCGCTGATGGCGTACTTCCCATCTAGCGCCTGACGGTAAGGGTTTTTCGCGTCAAGGGAGCGGCGAGAACCGTCCGGCATCTGGAGCTGCCAGGGCCCATTGGCGCCGCCCACGACTGGCGCGGTGAGCTTCTTCAGCTCGACGTGGCACACGCACCGGAGCGTCACAACAAGAAAGTCGATCTGAAGCGGGTTCTGGGGCGGGAGGAAATTAGCGAGGATCAGCGCTGGAGCATTCAGAGCGAGCAGGTCCGCGCTGAGCCTCTCCAGGAAGATCCGCTCCGACTCTACGCCGATCGGATCGCCGCAGTAGACGTCGATAGTAGGTTTCATACTCTGCCACAGAGGTGGCGCTAGGGAACCAGCCTCCTATCGACGCACGCAGTTTAGTGGAACAGGGCCAGAGTGTCAAGATGGCGCTCACGCCGCCTTGTGTCGCAGGAACATATCGAAGTACTATAGAAAGGATATCGCATCCAGAGCGGAGCGTGTAGGACGCGCTTCCGGCAACCGGACCTGACGCCAGGGCACGGTGCCAGCCCCGTGAGAGCGGGGGATGCGGCTCGACGGAGAGCAACAGAAGAGGGCGCGCCGCTCGCCTGAGCGGCGTTTTCGTCTCTACTCCTCCCCGAGCCCGCTGCGCGTCCTTCTCGCCCGCCAACGGGGAGGACGCTATGCGCGTTGACTTCGAGCTATCTGGCGGCGGAACGGTCTACCTGCTTCGACCCGTCACCCGAGCGGCGCACAACTGGGTCGAGGAGCACCTGCCCACTGACGCGACCTGGTGGTGCGGAGCCGTCGTCGTCGAGCACCGCTACATCGGGCCGATCATCGGCGATGCCATCGGCGACGGGCTGGCGGTGCGGTGATGGTGCTCCACAAGGTCGTCAAGAGCAGGAAGAAGCAACACGCGTCCTACTGCCAGTCCTGTTGTTGGGCCACGCATCCGGCGATGCTCACCGGCTACTGCCTGGGATTCTTCCCCTGCGACCGCTGCGGACGCGTGGCTGCGCTCGCGATGGTGCGGCTGGAACCGAAGGGAGGCAGTAAGTGACGAACGCGGAGCAGTACGAGTACGAGTCCGACTTCTGCGAGTTCTGCCTGGAGTTCCACGGCGACATCGCGTGCGAGCCGTACCTCGCGGTCCAGGGGCACGATGTCTTCATGGTCGGAGAGGACGAGGCCGACGGCTGGCTTCGGCGGCAGTTGTCCTCGCTCGGGTCGCGATGATGTGGGGCCAAGTGCCGCTCCATCATCACCAGTGCTCGTTCTGTGGCGGGCCGGTCGAGTGCCGGATGTTGGGGGAGTGCTTCTTCCAGCACCGGCTCATCTGCGGCGAGTGCGTCGAGAAGTACGTGAAGCGCGCGCAGTGAACCATCACCAACAGGAGGGACGCTGACATGGTGAACGTCTCACGAGGCAAGATCGTCAAGCGCACGTGGCGCTGGCAGGGCCACAAGCGCACCGCGTACATCTTCGACGTGATGGTCGACGGCCAGCGCACGCGCAAGCAGTACCCGACGAAGCCGGAGGCGCAGGAGGCGCTCGACGCATTCCGGGACGAGGCGAAGCAGCCGCCGGTGCCCGCGACGGCTCCGAGCATCACGTTCGCGCAGGCCGTCGAGGAGTACGTCAAGGCGAAGGCGCGGAAGAAGTCGCTCGCGCACGACAAGCTCTACCTGGGCGAGCTTCAGGCGGCGCTCGGCGCGGACACGCCGCTCAGCGAGATCACGGCCGCGAGCATCAACCGCTGGAAGAACGACAAGCTCGCCGCGAAGTGTGCGCGCACGGGGCGCGAGTACTCGGCGGCGGCGATCAATCGCCCACTGGCCGCGCTCCGGCACCTGCTCCAGCTTGCTCACGAGCAGCAGTGGGCCGCGCTGCCGACGGTGCCGAAGATCCGGCTGGAGGCCGAGCCCGAGGGCCGCATCCGGTGGCTGGAGCCCGACGAGGAGGCGCGGCTGCTCGCCGCGTGTCAGAAGTCGAGGAGCCGCGAGTTGACGGCCGTGGTCACTGTCGCCCTGGAAACCGGCCTACGTCGCGGCGAGCTACTCGGACTGACTTGGGACCGCGTGGACCTGAGCCGTGGCGTTCTGCGGCTTGAAGTGACGAAGTCAGGGAAGCGCCGCGAGGTTCCCATGCGGCAGGTCGTGTACGATGTCCTGGCGGCGCTGCCGGAGCCGCGCGAGGGCCAGGTGTTCCGCACGCGCAGCATCCGAACGGCCTTCGAGTCGGCGGTCGCGGCGGCGAAGATCGACAGCTTCCACTTCCACGACTGCCGCCACCACTTCGCGTCCTGGTTCGTCATGCGTGGTGGCACGCTACCGGCGCTCCAGAAGCTCCTCGGGCACGCGGACCTGAAGATGACCCTTCGGTACGCGCACCTTGCGCCGCACTTCCTCCGGGACGAGATCGCGAAGACGGAGCGGCCGTCCGTCGTCGAGCAGCAGGCCGTTCATGGCGCAAGAGCGGCACATGAGCCGGTCGAGTCGCAGGTCGTCGCGGAAGGTGCTCGCTAACCTGCTGTTGTAGTTGGTGCCGAAGCGGGGACTCGAACCCCGACACCCTTGCGGGCACTAGACCCTGAATCTAGCGCGTCTGCCAATTCCGCCACTTCGGCCCGAAAAGCGTGA
>Ga0184626_10000265_pt1 | contig 14953 bp, 13 predicted proteins | sample PLM3_60_b1_FD_133142 | JGI IMG/M metagenome (GOLD analysis project Ga0184626, IMG submission 133142) | Groundwater sediment microbial communities from an aquifer in East River, Colorado, USA - PLM3_60_b1 | ecosystem: Environmental > Terrestrial > Soil > Riparian zone | place: USA: East River... | reverse complement strand
GGATCCGCCTGGTGGTTGAGAAGGAATTCGCTCGCCTGACCCGCGGTACCAGCCGCCAACGAGATTGCCTTCTTCGAAGTAGAGATACCGGTGCTTCACGATCGCCGCGCTTTCCCAGTCTTCGAAAATCCATTCCTCGCGTCGGATCCCGTCCTTGGTGTGACTGACGTTGATTGTATTGGGCGATCCCCAGGCCTGCAGAACCTGTTCGCGAGTCATCCCGACCATCACCCGCTGGCTCTGGATGTGTTTTTCGAACGTCGGGTCCAGTAGCTGGGGAACGAACCGCCAGGCCAACATCCAGACGAAGAACAGCGCGAAGCAGGCGTAGATCGTGAGGCGAACCGGCCGACGACATAGGAACGGCTTTGGCTCGAGGCGGGATAATTCCGTAGGAGACGCTGTGGGACTGTGTAGAGGGGCCACTGGTGTCATAAACTTGTGTACGGAGTCTAAACAATCGTTGAGCAGGTAGTCAAGAAAGCCGAGGACCATGTTTATCGAAGTTGATAGTAACCCCAATTGCGAAAGCTCGCTATTCGCGCGATTCAAAGAGGCCGGGCCGGCCAGGAAGGTCGTGCAGGTCAGAAGCTTCGAGCGACGCGCCGAAGGGGAATGGTGCTGGGTGACGGGGTGGAGCGACGACCCAGCGCAGCCCTGCTGTCCTGCCTATGGGCAAATGGTCGAGGACTCCGGCGCCGGACTCACAAATCTGATATTCGGCGGGATCTGGGGTGTTCGATTGAAGCCCGTGTCGTTGCTAGAAGACTGGAGTCTTGAAAGCACGAACCAATGGGGCGAGCCGTATCTGTCGCTGGCGGACTCGAACGACATTCGTTATGAAGACACTGGGCATCGCTGATGGCGCGCCTAATCGGCGTACTTCGGAACGGGGATCTTCTTGGTGGGTGGCGGCGCGGGCGCTGGTTGCTGAGCGAATTCCTTGGAAAAGGGGTTCAGGATCGGTTCGTGCGTCAGCCGCTGACGTTCTTTGACCATTTGGATGCTCTGTGCGCTGACTTCCATCCGGTCTATTCGAGACTGGAGGGTCAGGAACTCCGGAAGCCCTTGGAGCGCGAACATCTGATAGGCTAACGACCAATCGAGCCGCTCTTTGCCCTGCTCTCGCACAATGAAGCGAGCCTCGGGGCTAGGAGGTCCTTTGAACAGGAGCACCCAGATATTGGAGCGAAACGAAGGTGTGGTGGGTTCGGCTGGCGGCCGGAATTCAGGAACCAGGGCCGGTATCCGTTCGATCGGGATGGATGGCGAAAACTCGATGTCCACCAGCTTCACGTACAGAGTGGGAGCGTCTGAGTTGTCCTTCAGATCGGGGACATAGCTGAACGAGTAGCGTGCCTCAATCCCCTCGCGGGTGTACTTATAGACATCCTCGCCATTTTGCGGCGAAATAAGTTTCCTGTAATAATTCTCCCAGTCGCTGAACGAGTAGTAGTTGAACACGCGCAGCGCGGCTTTTCGGTCCCGGACCGCGTGCGGCGGGCCGAGCTTCTCGCGCAGTTCCGATTGCGTGAGACCAAGGTAGCCGTCTTCGAAGTAGGGACCAGCGAGAGCGACGTTCTGAAGCAGAAAGGGGAGGAGTGCGGAGGACAGGAGTGTGAGCCGCGCGACACTCAGCGCTGCAGCGAGTATGCGTGGGATCAAAGCCATCCCTGACAAGTGAGCGCATACTAACGGTGAGCCTGCTTAAAGTCAATACAAGGGGCGTGTTCGACTTGCTTGGTTTAGGGTGATCCAGTATCATGACCAAACCAGTAGTTTCCACGAAATACCAAAGGGAACGGAGCAGGACGGGGCTTGGATTTGCGTTGGCCATCTAACAGCTTCGTAGTAGGAACGGAGAACCTCGGAACGTGACAGAATTAGAAAACCTTTTGCAACGCCGCATCGTCATCCTCGATGGCGCGATGGGCACCATGATTCAGTCGTATCAGCTCGATGAATCAGGGTACCGTGGGCGGCAGCTTGCCTCCCATCCTTATGACCTCAAGGGGTGTAATGACTTGCTCTGCCTCACCCAACCGGAAATCGTCGAGACGATTCATCGTCAGTACCTGGAAGCTGGGGCAGACATTATCGAAACCAACACGTTCAATTCCACCTCGATCTCGATGGCCGATTACCATCTGGAGCATCTGGTCTATGACCTGAATCTGGCCGGAGCCAGGGTGGCGCGCAAAGCCGTTGAGGCGGTGAAGGCGAAGCACCCGGACCGTCCGGGATTCGTGGCTGGGGCCATTGGGCCAACCAATCGCACGGCGTCGATGTCGCCGGATGTCAACAATCCCGCGTTCCGGTCTGTTACGTTTGATCAACTGGTCGCCGCCTACACCGAACAAGTGCGTGGGTTGATGGATGGCGGGGTCGATCTGCTCTTGGCAGAAACGGTCTTTGACACCCTGAACCTGAAGGCAGCCCTCTTTGCGATCGATCAGTATTTCGAGAAGCAGGGGCGCCGTGTGCCTATGATGGTCTCGGTGACCATTACGGATCGAAGCGGGCGGACACTCTCAGGGCAGACCGTGGAAGCGTTTTGGAACTCCATTTCGCACATGCCGCTGTTGAGCGTGGGGATCAACTGCGCCTTGGGCGCCAAGCAGATGCGTCCATACATCGAGGAGCTTTCGCAGATCGCTCCGGTGCCTATCAGTTGTTATCCTAACGCCGGATTGCCGAATGCCTTCGGCGGTTTTGACGAAACACCGGACATCATGGCGACTGATCTTGGGGAGTTTGCCTCCAACGGCTGGCTCAATATCGTTGGTGGCTGTTGCGGGACCACGCAGGCCCATATCAAGGCCATTGCGGATGCGGTGCATGGATTGCTTCCGCGCCGGCTCGTCACTCCAGAGCCCTATACCCGCTTGAGCGGTCTGGAGCCGTTGACGATTCGCCCCGAGACCAATTTCGTCAACATCGGGGAACGCACCAATGTGACCGGTTCACCCGCGTTCGCCAAACTGATCTTGAACGGCGATTATGAGGCAGCCCTGTCCGTCGCGCGTCAACAGGTTCAAGGGGGCGCCCAGCTCATTGATGTGAACATGGACGAGGGCATGCTTGATTCGCGCGAGGCGATGGCGACCTTTCTGAAGCTGATCGCTTCCGAGCCGGACATCTCCCGTGTGCCGACCATGATTGATAGCTCCAAGTGGTCAGTGATCGAAGCGGGGCTGCAATGCGTGCAAGGCAAACCGGTCGTCAATTCCATCAGTCTGAAGGAAGGGGAGGAGGCGTTCAGGCAGTGTGCTAGGCTGATCAAACGCTACGGGGCTGCGGTGGTAGTCATGGCCTTTGATGAAAAGGGCCAGGCCGATACCTTCGATCGCAAGATCGAGATATGCACCCGCGTGTGTCGGATCTTGACCGAGGACATCGGTCTTCCACCGCAAGACATCATCTTCGATCCCAATATCCTGACGGTCGCCACCGGAATTGAGGAGCACAACAACTACGCGCTCAATTTCATTGAGGCGACTCGGTGGATCAAAGCCAACCTGCCGCACTGCAAAGTCAGCGGAGGAATCAGCAACATTTCGTTCTCATTCCGCGGCAATAACGTCGTGCGCGAGGCGATGCACACGGCCTTTCTGTACCATGCCATCAAAGCCGGTCTGGACATGGGGATCGTCAACGCCGGGCAGTTGGGGGTATACGAGGAGATTCCGAAAGACCTCCTCGAGCTGGTGGAGGACGTGTTGCTGAACAGACGGCCTGACGCGACCGAACGGCTTGTCGCTTTTGCCGAGACGGTCAAACAGAAGGACAAGGTCGGCGCTCAGGAGCACGCTTGGCGACGAGGAACCGTCGAGGAGCGGCTCTCCCACGCCTTGGTCAAAGGCATTGTCGAGTACATCGAAGAAGATGTGGAAGAGGCCCGGCAGCAATACAGCAAACCGCTTCAGGTCATCGAGGGGCCGCTGATGGCGGGTATGAACGTGGTCGGCGATCTCTTTGGCGCTGGGAAGATGTTCTTGCCGCAGGTGGTCAAAAGCGCTCGCGTCATGAAGAAGGCGGTGGCTTACCTCTTGCCATTTATGGAGGCCGACAAGGAGGCGTCGGGAGGTAGGAAGGCTCAGGGGAAGGTTCTCCTGGCCACGGTAAAAGGCGACGTGCACGACATCGGTAAAAACATCGTCGGGGTTGTCCTCGGTTGCAACAATTACGAGATCATTGATCTCGGCGTCATGGTCCACTGTGACACAATCTTGAAGACTGCCCGGCAACGACAAGTGGATCTGGTCGGGCTTAGCGGTCTGATTACCCCGTCACTGGATGAAATGGCGCACGTGGCCCGCGAGATGACTCGAGACAGATTCCAGATTCCGCTGCTGATCGGAGGCGCCACGACCAGCAAGGCCCATACGGCCGTGAAGATCGCTCCGGCCTACGACCAGCCGGTTGTCCACGTGCTTGATGCGTCTCGGGCGGTTGGGGTGGTGGGCAGTCTCATGAATCCTGCTCAAAAGACGGCTTTTGCCGAGGGCAATCGGCTCGATCAGGAACGGGTACGCCAGGCCCACCAGGATCGCGGCCCGAAACCGCTGCTGACCTTGGCGCAGGCGCGCGGGCGAAAGACTCCCATTGATTGGCGAACCACGGAGATCCCGACACCGTCGTTCGTCGGTATCAGAGTGTTGGATGGGTTCCCACTCGATGGGATTCTGCCCTTTATTGATTGGTCACCGTTCTTCCATACTTGGGAGTTACGTGGGCGATACCCTCGCATCCTGGATGATCCCCGGGCCAAAGAACTGTTCGACGATGCCCAGCACTTGCTGAACGAGATCATCGCGCACAAACTGCTGACCGCGAGGGCAGTTTACGGATTTTTCCAGGCCAATAGCGTCAGCGACGACATTGAAGTCTACACGGATGACTTGCGGTCGGCAGTGCTCGCGACTTTTCATACCCTTCGTCAGCAAATGCCGAAACCTGATGGACAGTTTAACCAGGCGCTCGCCGACTTTATCGCCCCCAAGTCAACCGGACTGCCTGATTATCTCGGCGCCTTTGCCGTGACGACCGGCATCGGCCTCGAGGCCCTGTGCGCCAGATTTGAAAAGGAGCATGATGACTACAACTCGATCATGGCCAAGGCCCTGGCGGATCGGCTCGCCGAAGGGTTTGCGGAACTCTTGCACAAGCGGGCTCGGGGCGACTGGGGATATGGGGCAGGGGAACAGCTCAACTATGACGATCTAATCCGGGAGAGGTATCGTGGCATTCGCCCAGCGCCTGGGTATCCGGCCTGCCCGGACCATAGTGAAAAACGAGCGTTGTTTGATCTCTTGCAGGTCGAGAAACATGTGGGGATCCACCTCACCGAGACGTTTGCCATGTACCCGGCAAGCTCAGTCAGTGGGCTCTATTTTGCTCATCCAGCCGCGACATACTTTGCGGTCGGCAAGCTCGGCCGCGATCAGGTCATTGATTATCATTTGCGCAAGCAGATGGAGCTGCAGACCGTGGAGCGGTGGCTGGGTCCGAATCTCAATTACACTCCCTCAGTAAATCAGCAAGGCTGAGAACGAGGTTACGGGTGAGTCGATGCTTCTCTTAACCTTAGTCGAAGCCTCAACCTTCAGAGGCTAACGGCAAGCTGCTCTACCTGCCTCATCCGAACCACCGCGACTTCGAGCGCCTCCTTAATCCACCGGTAACGCTCCTCCGCCCAAGCATTGAACGCGCCTCCATCGGCGAACACGAGGTTCCAGGCCTGTGCGGCATCCAGCAACAGCAATTGATGCGGTCGGTTGTCGCCGGGGAAATAGACGACCAGCACTGCCGAGTTGCCGGTGAGGCTGATATCGGTGAAGATGTGGATCATCGAGGAAGCGGGCAGATCAACCGTCCGCCCTGCTGCCTCCACAATCGGGCTGTACACCCGCTGGAGCAACTGCGAAGTCGCTTCGTACGGGGCTTTGGTCTCGTGCAGTCGGACGTTAGGCGCCTCCCCGAACAGATTATCCGTCAGATAGGCAGTTGCTTCCCACGTGGGCATGGCGCCGGATGCGACGAGCGATTCGCAGAGGTATCCAATCCAGTTACGAGCTGTGATAGGCGTTGTCATGACACATTCCTCCCTTTTTTGTCTAGCGAGAACGAATGAACGCTGGATCAGTGACAGACCGGATTCAGTACCTGGCAGGAAAACCCTGAGGACTCACCGGCATGACTGCGCGTCAGTATAGCGGCGGGCAGGCAGGTTGTCAATCAATCACGAAGAGAACTACCCGGCTTGGTCAGGAGAAACTGTCGGTATACTGATCCCGAATCATCAGCACGTCGTCCATTGAATCGAAGAAGACATCGAGGAGAGCCGGGTCGAAGTGGGTGCCTCGGTGCTCACGCATGATGTCCACAGCATGGTCCAATGAGAAGGCCGGCTTATACACCCGCTTGCTCGTCAGGGCGTCAAAGGCGTCAGCAATGGCCGCGATCCGTCCCTCCAGCGGAATGCCTTCGCCTACGAGGCCTCGAGGATAGCCGCTGCCGTCGAACCACTCATGGTGAGTCCAGGCAATGATGGCGGCTGTTTTGAGCAATTCCGCCTCAGAGCCGCTGAGGATGTGGTACCCGATCTCGGCGTGCTGGCAAATCACCTTGAATTCATCCGGTGTGAAGCTGCCTGGTTTGAGCAGCACGTGGTCCGGGGTCCCGATTTTGCCGATGTCGTGCATCGGGCTGGCCGTGCGGATCAGCTCGCAGTGCTCCGGGTCTAACCCATACCGCCGAGCGAGCAGGCCGCAGTAATGGCTCATCCGCTGGATATGCCTGGCTGTTGAGCTGTCCCGGAACTCAGCCGCAATGGCAAGCCGTTGGATGGTTTCCTCACGGGACATCCGGAGCTCCTTTTCCGTCCGCTCCAACCATTCGAACGCCTGTTGCAGGGCCGCCGTGCGCGTGCGGATCGTCTGCTCGAGATTCTCCCGGTAGGCCCGGTTCTCAATCTCGAGCCGACGGCGGCGCAGCGCATTGGCTATGTCGATCAGCACCTCATTGGATTGGAACGGCTTGAGGATGTAGCCATAGGCGCCGATCTCCAACGCGGCGTGGGCGATGTGTGGATCGTCGAGGCCGGTCACCATGATCACCGCAGTGTTGGGGTATTGAGCCAGCACATGTTTCACAAGGTCCAGTCCTGACTCGTCCGGCATGTTCACGTCGCAGAGGATCAAGGTGAATTCCTTGTCTTGTAACTGTAATCGAGCTTCGCGCGCATCGGCAGCCAACGTGCAGGCATATCCATACTGCTCGAGCAGACGGCCCAACAGGCGGCGGACTGGCGCCTCATCGTCAACAATGAGGGTGTCCGGCGGCTTGCCGAGAGCTGTCGTGGTGTCAGGTTCTAGTAGCAGCGCCATATTGGGTTTCTATAGGCTTGTTTTCAGGAGTCTGAGGAACATGGTCGAGGATGATTAGCGTCCTTGCTTGTTCCTGCACAATAAGTGGGCAAAAAGTGCGCATTCGCTTGGCTTTATCGATGCACCTTCTATGCCAACGGGTTCGGCTCAAAAGCGCTTGAAGAGCGGCTTTTCCCCTGGTGGTGTAAGATGCTCTCGCCAAGGGCTACAGCACTCCCGTTGCTAATCGTGCCGCAAAACGGTACTCTCCGCGTGTGCCCTATCTGTTCCCCTATGAGGATCTATTTGTGTACACAATTAGTCTCCTCATCGTTGGTCTCTTGTACATGCGTGTACGCTATGCGCGCAAGCGTCGTCGGGACTCCTCGCAATCGGATCTCTGATCGCCAGCCCTTCATTTGATCTTTGATCCTCGCTACTTTATAATCCGATCCACTTGATTGGAGAGAAGATTTCGATGAATCATGGCATGAGCCTGCTGCGCCAGGATGGGCGTATGGAGGGCCAGATCCGACCGGTAAAAATCAGTCGGGATTTCATCAAGTATGCTGAAGGGTCCGTGTTGATCGAGATGGGTGGGACCAAGGTGATTTGCACGGCCTCGGTTGAAGAGAAAGTCCCCCCCTTTCTCAAGGACAAAGGACGCGGATGGGTGACTGCGGAGTACGCCATGCTTCCGCGCGCCACTCAGGACCGGACCCAGCGGGAAGCGGTCAAGGGGAGGCAGGGAGGCCGGACTCTGGAGATTCAGAGATTGGTCGGACGGTCCTTGCGTGCGGTGACTGACATGGCGGAGATGGGCGAGCGGACGGTGTGGATTGACTGCGACGTGATCCAAGCCGACGGGGGGACTAGGACCGCCTCGATCACCGGCGCGTTTATTGCGTTGGCCGATGCCTTTGCAGTCCTCAAGCGAAAGAATCTGATCAAAAAGCGTCCTCTCACGGACTATCTGGCGGCCATCAGCATCGGGAAGGTAGGCGGCCAGATCATGGTGGACTTGGCTTATGAAGAGGACTCGCTGGCCGAGGTGGATATGAATCTGGTGATGACGGGGCGGGGCCGCTACGTGGAGCTCCAAGGCACTGCCGAGCGGGCTCCCTTCGAGAAAAAGGATCTCGACGAATTTGTGGCGGTCGGTTGGAGGGCCATCCAGGATCTGGTCGCGCTACAAAAGGAATTGGTCGGGAGTCTTTGATCAACGAACTTGTATTGGCGACCCGAAATCCCCATAAAAGTGCGGAGCTCGTCGCACTGCTGAGGGATCTAGGGATCAGGATCCGAACCCTGGCTGAGTTCCCGGATGCGCCGGAGGTGGCGGAAGACGGACAGACCTGCGAGGCCAACGCGGTCAAGAAGGCTCAAGCGATCATGCAGCACACAGGTCGCACGGCGGTGGCCGATGACACAGGGTTAGAAGTGGACGCTCTGGGCGGACGCCCTGGCGTGCACGCCGCCCGATATGCAGGGCCGAACGCAACCTACGAGGACAATTGGCGCAAGCTGCTTCGTGAGCTTGAGGGGGTTCCTCGTGAACGCCGCCGCGCGCGTTTCATCACAGTGGCGGCGATTGCCAGACCGTCCGCTAAGGTAGAAGTTGTAGATGGAGTGCTGGAAGGGTTGATCGCCGAGGAACCGGCCGGGACACAAGGGTTTGGGTATGATCCCGTTTTTTTTGTCCCTGAGACGGGCAAGACCCTGGCGGAGCTCACCGCGGACGAAAAAAACCGGATCAGCCACCGAGCGAGCGCGCTCGCTAAGGTACGAAATATGTTGGGAAAGTTGAAGGATGACTGATTGGCAAGGGTAGCATATGACGGCGATTCCCACATTCCGCAATCAGCATTTATCATTCAGCATTGAGAACAGTCGGGGCGTAGCGCAGCCTGGTAGCGCACCTGCTTTGGGAGCAGGGTGTCGGAGGTTCAAATCCTCTCGCCCCGACCATATCCTGGTAATGTCCAATGGTTAATGGTCAATGGAAGATGAGGGAAAAGGTCTAAGCCATCAGATCGTGGCCATGTTCTCGACCATTAGCCAATGGCCATTGACCATTCCTTCATTCTGTCTGCGCCCGTAGCTCAGTTGGATAGAGTCCCAGCCTTCTAAGCTGGTTGTCGCAGGTTCGACTCCTGCCGGGCGCACCAAGCCTCCTTGCAGTTTGCCGCTGGCGAGCGAGGATTGATGAGCTTCAGGCAGATCCTCAGACGGTGCATGGCGCCCGCCGATTTTTGTGGTTGATTTGACCTGGCCAGCGGCGTATGTTTGAGGTCGCTTCACTAGGGCTCCACCACCAACCGAACAGCAATTTTCAGGTTTGCCCTCTGGAAGGCGGAGGTGCAGGATGGGACCAACGAAAGTCATCGTGAAGGGGGATGCGCTCTATGATGCGAAGACCGGCAAGTTGATCAAAGATGGACTCCCCACCGCGCAAGCAATCCACGACTATGCGGTGCGCCACTATGTGGTCTTGCCGGAGGTTGATAAGGCCGGGAAACTATGGACGCTGGATGGCAAGCCGGTGTATTGCCTCCGAGGTGCGCGATACGAATCGTTGGACGAGGATCCTTTGCACTTAGCTCGTTGTCCGGATTGCGGGGGGATGGGAATCCGGATAGATGAGATGACCATCGAATCGGATTGCATTCGCTGTATCCAGTGCGGGCACGAGTTCGACACCAGGCTGGAGATGATGGAAACCTGACATGACCATGACGCGGTGACCCACTGCTAGGTGGATGTCCCCATGAAGGGGCCTCTCTGACTCCAAGAGGGGCCCCTTTTTCTATCTCCAAACTTGACTGCTTGATTCCTTCCCCAATCGCACGACTGCGCGACCGCTTCTTGTCCTATTTATCGAAGAAACGTGCGCCAGGAATCCAATGTAGGGTTTCACGATAAGCCTTGCCCTGCTATCCATTTGAATAGTTTGACATACTTTAGACTTCTGCGTCATTTTGTTTTGAGGCACAAAGTTTGCTTGAGTAGGAATAATAGGGGGTATCAGACCGTAAGGGAGTTCCGATGTTGCAGCAGGCGTCCAGGGGTCGTCAACTCAGTCACGATGAAACGAAAGCTGCGGAAGCGGCCTTCCAGGGACGAGCGTTTAATGAGGCCTGGTCCCAAACGGCGCGGGTGGTCTATGACGGCATTGTGGCAGCACTGCAAAGGCGAAAATCGTCGTCTGACAAAGAGTGCTCTGATCATCTATTTCATGAGCTAGACGAAACGAAGGTTCCGGTGGGTGCCCTGGCGTGCCCGGGGGATGAGGAGTAAGGCGATGACCCTCCAGGAAAGCACAAACAGCCGCTGGTCCCTCCGCCGTCTCTTCGTGTCCGTCTGGATTGTCTTGCCCTTGAGTCTAGTGGTTATGCTGACAGAGGCGAAGGCGCAAGATCATAGGGAGCAGATCATTCAGATCTTAGGTGTCACCCTGGGGCATGGCATGGAGCCAACCGGGATGGTGGCCAATCTTCTCATATACTTTGAAGAGAGAAACGATCACGGAGGGCTCGCGGTGCTCTTCCGGTCAACACCAGGCCGCTTTTCACCGCTTGCCCAAACTGCAGTTCAGCAGGCCATCTATCGCACGGCCAGGGCCGCTGGACTCTCCCCAGATAGCTGGACCGTCGTGCTGTCCGTGCCGGATCCAGGCCTGACGGTCCACGGGGACAGTCTCTCCGCGATGGTGGGGTTGAGCGTGGTCGCGCTTGCCAAGGGGGAATTCATCCCTCCTGATCGAGTCATCACCGGCACCGTGACCCCTGATGGTTATATCGCCCGAGTAGGCTCTGTCCCGCTCAAGGTGGATGCGGCCAACCAAGCACACATTCGCCGAGTCCTGGTCCCAGAGGAGCAGGATGTCGGCGACCGTGACTGGGAGACCCCCTTCCTCATGCAGGTCTCACCGGTCGGCTCAGTTAGCCAAGCTTACCGGGCCCTTACCGATCATCCTCTGCGCCGATAGTTGAGAAACTCATCCTCTCTCCATTCCCGCCTTTGAAGGAACCTATCCGTATCTGATCTGCTTTCGAACGGCCGGTCGCTATAGCCGGCCTTCATCCAGCTCGATGATATCAACCCATGTGGTGGGACGGGGGAGCACCTGGATGTGAACCCCACGTTTCGCGGCGACTTCAGCCAGCCTGGTCTGGAAGCGCTGGTGGGCGGCCTCGTCCTTGGGCGTGGCCTTAAGGATGCGGGCATTCCATTGCCGGATATCTTCAGGCGAGAGGGGGCGGCTGTTTGCCTGAACCCATGCCAGCAGGCCTTCGTCGGTTCCTCCATGAAGCACACGTTGTTCAAGCTCTTCCCCTCTGATCTGCAGGAAGTCCAGCAAATACTTGTCGAACCCGACCGTGATGTAGTTGTAATCTTGGATATGGCCAGCGTGCCGCAGGCGGATCTTATCAATGAATCGCGCCAAGTGGACCATACCACCCAACAAGACTTTGGGACTGCGTGGATAGAGCTGCGTGGTCACAGGTGGCCTCTCCTTTGCTGGGCGAGTGTAGCATTACGAATGCCTCTGAACAATCCGAGATTGATCAGCGGTGCTGTACTGCCTCTGTGTATCTCTGTAGAGGACAAAGGCCGCGGACGGCTCGTTGCGGCCCTTGTCGCTTATTCCTGCTACTGCGACGGTGAAGAACTCGTTTCAGAGTCCCTGCTGACGACCTGGTCAACCTTGTCAGACACAGCGTCGGCATGCTCTGAGGTCTCCAGGTGCTCCTCTTCCTTCGTTGCGGGGACTGGGGCTGGTTGCGGTTTCTGCGCTACTCCCTTGACCAGTTCCAGGTGAACGCGCCTGTTGCGCTGCCGGCATTCCTTGCTGTCCTCCTCACAGATAGGCCCCTCTTTGCCCAAACTCATGACCTTGATCGAAGTGTCGGGGAGGCCAAGCTCGACCAAATATTGCTTGACGGCTTCCGCTCTCCTAAGCCCCAAGGCCTTGTTATATTCCGCCGGCCCTCGCTGATCGGTGTAGCCCTGCAGCAGGAGCGCCCAGTTACTCTGGTTCTTCAGGATCTCGACCTGTTCTTGAAGGATCGTGTTGGCCTCATGGCTCAGTCGGCTCCGACCAAAGTCGAAATAGACATCGGCGTGAAGGGCCTCGGTCTTGGGCAGCGCCGGTGGTTGGTCAGGAGTTGCTGAAACCGGCACGGCTACACTGGACATTGAGGTTGTTGCTGAAACTGCGTTTTCTGACAGTCCGTTCCCGATGCCAGTCCTGCTTTGCTCCGAATAGAAACAGTATCCGGCGATCGCTGTGGCCAACATGGCCACTATTGCAGCCAGGATTTTTACTTCTTTGTTGTCATGAGTCAGCTTTGTGACCACTGGTTTCGTACCGTTGGATGAACCGACAGTGGTTTGAGTTGGATGCGGTGCGTTCGTCATGGGCCCTCCTCTGTTTTCATGAAGTTGTTGAAGTCTCTAGTCAGACAACATGTTTGCGTCCACCGGCGAGAACGGCCGCACGGTAATTTTCCTTTTTCTTCACCTCCTTTCCAGCCAAGTGCCTGCCGTCTCCTCCCGGCTGGTTATAGAGCAATGCAACTGCCACTCGATCATGACGCGAGCACTCTGTAGATTTCCGAATGAATCCCGTAGGTTTGGAGGTCAGGATGCTGGCGAGCTGGAAGGAGAGGGGCTTGAAGCCCGTAGCCAGTGCGGGGATATCCCCGCATAAGGACTTATCCCCGCACGAACTTGAAGGGTCTGTCTATGAAGGTGAGCTGTTAGGAAGGATTGGCGCTAGCCGATCGGTCGAAATGTCGTCGAACTAAGCTCTCTACCGAACGGAAGTGACGGTCTGGAAGGTTTTTAAACCGCTTCTTACAGGCAGCGATCGCCTCCTCAACGGAACGATATCCCTGAATCGTCTTCACGAGATGGTCGTAATAGTCCAGGAGCTTCAGCTCCACAGCCCTGGTCAGAGTGGGATCGCCGGCCAGCGCCAGGGCTGCTTTCTGCTGGTCGCCTCCCGATTCCACAAGCGCGCGAAAGCCCATCCCCTTGAGACGCTGGGTGACGGTACTGCGGTCCCACCCTAGTACGCGTGCGGTCGCCTGCATGTCGAACTGTTGTTGGCGAAGGCAGGCGAGGACAGCCTGGTCATCGGTCATCTCGGTGGCCGGGGCGGGGGAGATCTGCCCGACGCGGGGGCCAGGCTGCTCTCGAGAAACCAATCGCAAGTCATCTTTCGTAATCAAAGTTCCTTCGGCCAGCGCGACTGCCTGCTCGAGACACTGTTGGAGCTCCCGGATGTTGCCTTTCCATACCTGTGCTTCCACGACAGCCAAGGCTTCCCTGGACAAAGCCAAGCCATCCCGCCCGAGCTGCGCGGCGGCGTCACGAACGAACCGTTCCGCCAGAAGCGCGAGATCTTGTCGGCGTTCACGGAGCGGCGGCAGCCCGAGCGCAATGCCCTTCAAGCGAAAGTACAGGTCCTCCCGGAACCATCCCTCGGAGACACCGCGCTGGAGATCCTTATTGGTCGCTGTCACCACGCGGACGTCAACCGTGGTCGGTCTGGTGGCCCCAACGCGATAGAAGGACTTCTCCTGCAGGACTCGAAGCAATTTGCCCTGGTGCTCCAAACGGAGATCGCCGATTTCGTCGAGGAAAATTGTCCCCTGATGGGCCAGCTCAAAGTATCCTTTTCGATCTCCCGTGGCACCGGTGAAGCTCCCTTTGACGTGACCAAATAGCTCGCTTTCAAAAAGCGCTGGTGCGACAGCCGCCATATTGACGGGAATGAAGGGATGGCCGGCACGAGGGCTCAGCCGGTGCGCCGCTCGCGCGAACAGCTCTTTGCCCGTGCCCGGTTCTCCCAGGATGAGGACTGAGAGCAGCGAGCGAGCCCCTTTCTTCAGATCGTGGAACACCGCCAGCACAGCGGGGTCTCTGGTGATGATGCCCACCTGCTCACACTCGTTCCTGAGACGTTCTTGCTCTGTATTCCCAAGGTGGCCTGTCCTGAACGTCGCGGCTCGAAGGCCGGAGAGCTCACTCTCCAACTCTTGGAGCCTGCTTCGAGTGGCCTTTTCCCGCGTTTGCGCGTCGGCTAACTGCTCCTGCATGGCATCAGTGGACCGTATGAGTTTTTGAGCTACCTCCAAGTCTTCTTCCAACCCTTCCACATTGGATTCCTGACGGATCAAGGCCTCCCGCGCCGCGGCCAGTTCCTGTTGCACTCTTACGATATTCCCTTCGAGACTTTGGATTCGGTGGCCGGAACCGAGATGCATCCACAGAATGGCGCCGCCGGAAGCCAGGGCCATGGCACAGAGCGGCATAAATACGGGCAACACCAAACTGCCAAGCGACAAGGAAGCCAGGGTCATGCCCGTGTGTCCGAGAATCAGTGTCATCGCGCCTGCCACTCCCTTCCATCCCCCCACGGCAAGCAGCAGCCAAGCTGCGAGCACCGAGAGGGTCAGAGCGTACATGACCTGTACGGGCAGAGGAGTGTCTTTCACCCAGTTTCTCGCAAGGCGAGTATTGAGAAAATTGGCCTGGCTGACGCGGTGCGGGGCGCTCCGCTCCAAGGGCGTGCGCTG
>Ga0184626_10000263_pt1 | contig 14995 bp, 17 predicted proteins | sample PLM3_60_b1_FD_133142 | JGI IMG/M metagenome (GOLD analysis project Ga0184626, IMG submission 133142) | Groundwater sediment microbial communities from an aquifer in East River, Colorado, USA - PLM3_60_b1 | ecosystem: Environmental > Terrestrial > Soil > Riparian zone | place: USA: East River... | reverse complement strand
GCGTTGTTCGGGAGGTAGTACGTCTGGTAGAAGGCGCGGATCTCCGCAGGCGTGATCCGCTTGATGTCCTCCATCCAGCCGATGATCGGATAGCCATAGGGGTGCGCCTTGAAGGCGATCGAGCTGACCTCCTCGCCGAGGAACCCGCCCGGGTCGTCCTCGGTGCGGGTCCGCCGCTCCTCGATGACGACCTCGCGCTCCGAGGCGATCTGCTTGGCGTCGAGCAGCAGGTTCCGCATCCGGTCCGCTTCGAGCTCGATCACGAGGTCGAGCTTGTCGGCCGCGATGTCGACGAAGTACGAGGTCACGTCCTGCGAGGTGAACGCGTTGTCCTGGCCGCCGTTCTCCTCGACGAGCCGCGCGAACTGTTTCGGACCGCGGGTCGGCGTGCCCTTGAACATCATGTGCTCGAGGAAATGGGCGATGCCGGTCGCGCCCCGATGTTCGTTGCGCGAGCCGACCCGGTACCACACCTGGAAGGACACGATCGGGCTGCGGTGATCCTCGAGCAGGAGGACACGAAGCCCGTTGTCGAGCGTGGCGGCGACGACGCGATCGGCGGCGGGCGCCCCGGACGGCGCCAGAAGGGAGACGACCAACAGGAAGACGACGACCGTGCGCACCGGCCGATTATACCGCCCGCGGCGCAGCCGACCGTTGTATCATCCCCGTTGATGCGCGTGCTCGCCCTGCTCCTCGTGATCGCGATCCCGCAGCTCGCCCTCGCCCAGCCCTGTACCGAGTCGCTCGCGACGCTCTTCGAGCGTGTGTCGCCGACGGTCGTGTCGATCCAGGCGCTCAAGATCAACAAGGCGAAGCCTCAGCGCCGGTTCGAGACCGTGGTCGGGTCGGGCGTCGTCATCGAGCGCGACGGCCAGGTGCTCACCAACGCCCACGTCATCGACGGGGCGGCGTCCCTTTCGGTCACGCTCGACTCGGGGACGAAGACGCCGGCCCGCGTGCTCGGCATGGACACGGTCACCGACCTCGCCCTGCTGCGGCTCGACGCCACGTCGCCGCTCCCCGCCGCTCGGCTCGGGGATTCGTCGGCGCTGCACGTGGGCGACGAGGTCGTCGCGATCGGCAACCCGATGGGCCTCGAGCAAACGATGACCCGCGGCATCGTGAGCGGGCTCAACCGCATCCTGCCGGGCCTTGCCGAGCAGCCGATGATCCAGACCGATGCGCCGATCAACCCGGGGAACTCGGGCGGCCCGCTGGTCGACCGGTGCGGCGCCGTCGTGGGCATCAATACCTTCATCTCGGAGGAGGCGAACTCGATCGGCTTCGCGCTGCCGATCAACGCCGCCAAAGCGGTCCTTCGCGACCTGCGCGAGACGGGCCGGGTCGCGCGCCCATGGCTCGGGCTTCACGGCCGCGAGATCGACACCCACGTCTCGTCGCTCTTCCGAATGCCGCTCGCTCCGGGCTACCTCATCGAGATCGTGTACGACGGCAGCCCCGCCGAGCGCGCGGGCGTCCGCGGCGGCACCCTGTCGGTCGTCGTGCAGGGCGAGGAGTACCTCGTCGGGGGCGATATCCTGACCGCGATCGAGGGCACGTCCGTCCGGACGCACCAGGACTATCTCGCGAAGGTGAAGACGCTACGACCCGGCCAGCGCGTCCGTCTCGCGATCCTCCGCGACGGTCAGCGGCGCGAGCTCACGCTTACCGTCGCCGAGCGTCCCCGCCTGCCGACCGATCTCGTTGACTGAGGCACGGGGACTCTAGCGTCTGTCGTCTCTGTCGTCCCGCAGCAGGCGGCGCGCCGTCAGGAAGATCGCCCGCAGCATCGGCCGAGTCAGCTTGCCCGTGAAGGTGTTCTGCTGGCTCGGATGATACGAGGCGATCAGCGTCACCCCATCGTCAAATCTCACCAGCGCGCCGTGCCCGAACTTCGGCGCCGGCCGCCGCGCAGGCGCCCCGAGCGCGCGGCGCGCTTTCAGGTAGGCCTGCCAGCCGATGCGCCCGAGGCCGACGACGACGCGCACACGGGTGAGGAGCCGGAGCTCGGCAAGCAGGTAGGGCTCGCAACAGGCGATCTCCGCCGGCGTCGGCTTGTTCGCAGGCGGCGCGCAGCGGATCGCGGCCGTGATGTACGCGTCCCACAGCTTGAGACCGTCCCCGCGGCGCTCCGATCTCGCCTGGCTGGCAAACCCCGCGTGGTGAAGGGCGTCGAAGAGCCAGTCGCCACTCCTGTCCCCCGTGAACATCCGTCCCGTGCGGTTGCCACCGTGGGCCGCCGGGGCCAGGCCCACCAGCAGGAGCCGCGGGCGCGGATCGCCGAAGCCGGGCAGCGGCCGGGCCCAGTAGCGCTGATCAAGATAGCGTCGTGGTGGCTCGGCCGCGACCGCCTCGCGATGTGTGACGAGGCGGGGACATCGCTGACAGCTGACGATGGCGGCGTTCAGGCGCGAGAGCGACCGAGGGTCTTGCAATCCGTCGGGATTGTGACACGGTGGAGGTCCGATCGTCGTTGGAGAAGTACAAGTGCGCGGGATCGTTCGCCTCACTGCTGCATAAGATTGCCGGGCGAGCGAGCTACAGAACTAGGTGCAGTGCGCGGGGCCTTCCTCAGCCTAGCCACTCGCGGTGTGAAATCCCCGCTTGGCGCAGGATCTCACTCAACAAAGACACGCCGATCGTAGTCGAGCCGTGGGGATTTGGAATGCGGACAGTCCGCTGGCTCTTTCGCATGAACCGATGTTTACCTCCAGAGAGGGGACCTTCCCAGCCTAGCGCCCGGAAACGCCGAACGAGTTCCTCCAACGATGTCTGTCTCGGCAGCGACACCGTGCGCTCATCGCCCGCTAATAGCGTCGGGAGACGGCCGTGAGATCAATCTCGTCGATGATGGGAAGATCGGCGTCGCCGTTCACGACTTTGATCACGAGCCATTCTTTCAGAACCTCTGCCAGCGTATCGAGGCAGCCCTTGAGCGACTCACCGTCAGCCCACACGCCGGCGAAGTTTTCGAGCGCGCAATACCATTCACCTGTCGGCAACTGCTTCGGCGACGCAGGTCGTAGGGCCACGTCAACGTAGCGATTCAGCATTTCCTCTGGGAACGCGATCACTGGAGAAGGTTCCTGCCAAAGCATTGGTGCCGTCTGGAGCGCCCGCGCGTTCGAGCTCGCGTCTCTCTCGATGAGTGCTTGTGTCATTTCTGGCCCTCTCCACGCTTTAGATGATCAGGAGCGTTTACCACGACCACGTTCGTGGAGTTCAGGATATAGACTGGATTCCCTTGCGGGTCGTAGATACCTTCCACGCGCATGACCTCGGTGGCCACGGGCTTCAGCTTCACGATCGAGCCGTCGTCGAGGAGGTACTCGTTCCAATGCTCCCGGACGTTTTGAAACGTCAGTTCGGTAGCATCGTATTCCTTACCATCTGGACCTTTGATCTTGCGTGTTCGCGCCATTACGTTTCCGTAAATCCCTGTTTTTATTGTACAGGATCCGTGGGGTCACGCGAAAGGACCCAAGGCCCGCACTCCCCCTGTGAGGTGCGTACCTTGGCTGAGTCCTGGAGGACTGTCAAGGAGACTGTACAAGCCCCATTCTATTGAGGCTTTTGGGCGCGTGCTCCACTTCATGTCAGCGCGGCCCAGCCTCGCGCGTCACGATGGTGGCCGTACAGCAGGGACAACACCACTCACGCGCTGACAACCACGACCACCCACTCACCGGCGTGGCTCCGGGGCCGCTATGTCGGTCGCGCGACGACAGGCATCGTGCAGGCGATCGCCGGGCCACGTCGCGAGCCGTGGACGACCGCACACGAGACACTTCAGCGTGCGAGGAAATCCCGGGTGCCGGATCAGCGAACGACGCGGGAACCCCGGCAGACGGCGCTCGCTCACTGGCGCCGTCACTCGATCGGCGCGAACGTCAACGGTTCATCCGCGCGGGCCAGGCGCGCATTCTTTTTCCCAATCAAAAACTCTGCGTGCCCGCGCGGCACCTCGATGACCGTTCCGGTTTCCGTCGACCAGCTCGTGCCCGCCTCACCGCGGAGCACGCGAATCCGCGTCGGAGGGCCGGAGAATCGCTCTACCGCCGTCCCCTCTTCTTTCGCCGGCGGTGGCGGGGTCGCGCTGCGAGTGATTCTCATGCTCCCCGGTTTGTACGTGCCCGTTCGCAAATGTTCGGTCACGGTGACGATCGTCCAGGGATAGGGGTTCATGTGGTCCATTTCATTGCCTCCATGAAGAAATTATCTTGGCAGCGTCTGATGCGGGCGGCCTCGCCACCCCGCCGACAAGCAAAGCGGGGCGGCGCCCCGGGACCCACATCAGTTCCGCAGGTGTCGCTGCCGCCACCCAAAGGCCTGCCCGGGCCAGTTTGATTCATCTCGTCCGCGCGTACGCCGAGACTTCCTCCGCGATCTGCTCCACCGCGAGCTCTCGCCGCCGCATCGCCACGCTCGGCCGGTACGCCCCACGGCGCGCAGCGGATCGAATCGAGAGATGCTCCTCGCCGTCCCGATAGTCACAACCAAAACGCAGCTCACGATCGGGATATTCACGCGCCAGCCTGAGCACTCGCGCGGCTACGCGGTCGGCGAGCGCCCGATCGCTCCGCGACTCCGCTGCTGCCCCCGTCTCGCGGCGACACGCCGCGAATTCCGTCGCCGGATACGCGGGGGTGGTCGTCAGCGTCACATCGGTGAACGTCATGGACTGAATCAAACGAACCGGGGTGGAGCCTTCGACCCACCACTCGTCGCGATCACACCGAAATCCAAAACTGCCGCCACGCAGATCGCCGCGGCGCCACGCGTGCAACGCGTCGGTTGCGTAGCTCACGTGAGGATCGATCTCGGCCGTGGCGTACACGCCCTTTCCCGGCACCGACCGGAGGCTGAGGGTTCTGTTGCGAATTCGGCCGAACGGTTTCGATGTGTCGTGGTTGATGTACGCAAACACGTCGGCCGAGCCGTCCGCGATGGCCCGCAGCGTGGGCGCCGGCGCACTCTCCGCAACCATCTCGACGAAGCCCGCGTTCCCGAGTGGCAAGCTGCGCGAGCGGTAGACGATCGGAAACCAGCGAATGTAGTCAGCCACGAGGGGTCAGTCCTTTCCGTTCTCGTCGGCGTCGTTTCTTCGGCCGTGGTCCTCGAGTCTCGGCCGCGCGCTCACGCATCCGCTGCGCCGTCGCCTCGGTCGCCGCCGTACGGAAAAATCCGAATTCCGAGCCGGGCGGACGCGTCGCGGCCGAACTCATGTGGGCACCCCGCAGTAATCGCAGCGGGCGAGGTACAGTGGCTGCGGGCCGCCTCCGCAGCTCCAACACATCTTTCCGTCTCGATTCAGCGAGGGGGCGGGGCCTAGCGGCGCATCTGGGGCGAGTTCGGCGCGGCCAGCCCTGATATGGGCTTCTGCCTCCGCCGACGTGAGGTCGGCGACCTGGCCGGGGTCAACGGTTTCGTCCACGCCAGCGATGCCCACGAGGAACCGCACGCGCACTTTCTTTCCGAACATGGTCACCGCCCGCCCTTCGGGTTCACGTTGCTTGGCTTTTGACTTGGCGGCGCTCCGTGGGCCTTCGCAGGGTGCTGCGGGCTCGTGTTTTTCATCGGGAGTTTGTCCTGAGCCATTGGTGTCATCCTTTCGGGTTGCTGGTATGTGAGAGCAGCAGGCCCACGGCGGCGAGCACGAGCCCGCCGACGATCAGCGCGGCAGGCGGATAGACGAGCCAAGCGCCAGCCACGATCGCGACGGCGCCGAGCACGATCAACGTATCGCTCCAGTCGAATGTCATAGCGCCAGCACGCCCCTGCCCTCGTATACACTTCGGAACGGCGGCGGCGCCACACCAGCGCGCACCAAGGCGACGACCAGCGCAGCGATGCCGTCGATCCGTCCACCCGATCGCGCTTTACTGGGTCGCACATTCCCGTTGGTGTCGACGACCGCGACGGTGTTCGCTGCGTTCCAGGATAAGATCGGATGGTTGCCGTGGCGGATCTTGCGCGTCTTGACCAGGCGCTCCATGGTGGCCGCGGCGGGGGCGATGTTCGCCAACGTCGGCGCCACTTCCACGACGTTGAACCCGTCCTCGAGGAGCCAACGTTCGAGCTGCTTCGCGCGCCAGCGATCCACGCACACTTCGCGGATGTCGTGACTGGCGCCGTAGCTCTTGATCATGTCGCGCACATGCTCAAACGTCACGGCATCGCCAGGGACCAGCGTCAGGAGACCATCGCGAGCCCACTGGCGATACGGGGCGCGATCATGTGCTGCCCGTGCATCAAGTCCGTCCTCAGCGGCGAAGTAGAAGGGTTGCACGATGTAGCCGTTGTCCTCGTCACCGAACAATGCGACGACCGATGTCATGTCGCCGGATTCGCCGAGATCCACGCCGAGGATGCAGGGTGCGCCTGTCAGCGTTGCTACATCGATCGGGTCGGTGCCGCACGCCGTCCACTGATCGGCGGGCAACCAGCGCACGCTGGCGCTGGTCCACAGGCTGAAATTCAGTCGCATCACGATCGACTGCTTCGACGGACGATCTCGCGCCTCCAGTACCGCTTGGCGCAAATACTCGCGAGGCAATACGGTATCTAGGGACGGATTCGGCTTCTCCCACACCGTCTCATCGGTCCACTGGTCGCAATCGGGGCATTCTTCATTCGGTTGCCAGTGACCAGCGGCGCGACAGCGTTCGCAGGGATCAAGCGAGAAGATGAGCGGGAGCCATGCGTCTTGCCGAGAGCCCTCATCGAGAATGCGACGGGCGAAGGTGTGGAGATGATCGGCGACCGTCTCCGATCCGTAGCCCGCATTTGCGGTGATGCAGATGATCGGTTGGGGACGGTTTTTCACGCCGGCCATCATCTTGTCGAGGACGTCGGGCGAACCATGTTCCTGCAGTTCATCGATCAAGGCGACGCTGACCCGTTTCCCGTCCAGCGCCTTGCCTTCGCTGCTGATCGGGCGCAGGAACGATCCGGTTGACGGTCTGGTGATGTTGAAATCTAGGATCTCCAATTCCTTCGCCAGCGCGGCGCTCTTGGCCATCCGCGCGCAGTCGCGATACTGGACCATGCTTTGTTCTTTCGTCGTGGCGGCGCAGTAGAGCTCGGCGGATGGCTCGTCATCGAGGAACCACGCAGCCAAGGCGATGCCGGACACCAACGGACTCTTGCCCGCGCCCTTCGCGGTCGAGAGGTAGAGGTATTTAAACCTACGGGTCGTGCCCGTCTTCCAGCCGAACAATTGCCCCACGGTGAAGATCTCCCACGGCAGGGGCACGAACGCGGAGCCGTCAGGATGGCGCAGGAACGTCTCGAAGAACGAGATCCCGCGGGTGGCGGCGACGATATCGAAGACCAGGTCACCACGTCGCAGATCATCGAGATGACGCTGCGACGCCTTGTGGATGTAGGAGCCGGCGAGGATACGCCCCTTGAGCACGTCCTGGGCGTACCGGGTCACCGGGTGGTGAAGCTGCTCGCGCGTCGGCGTCTTAGGCATGCTTCGCCTTGAACGCCGCCAGATCGTCGCGCTCCGGAGCCGCTGGGCGCATTCGTCCACGTTCGCGAGGATCGCCGACACCTAACGCGGTCCATGTGCGATCGGCCAGGGCGTGGCAGGTTGCGGCGAGCCGGATCAGCTCGCCACGGCGCTTCGGCACCACGGTATGGACTTCGGCCAGGAGTTGGCGTCCCAGCGCTTCCCAGGTGCACGCCCTGGCCGCACGACCGGTGTCGACGATCGTGAGCACGCCCGCCTTCGCGAGCTCGGGAATCGCTTCGTTCCATATCCTCAGGGCGTCGCCAGTGAGGCTGGAGGGCGGTGAGACGCTGGCGGCTGGTAATGTCGGCTCGCCAGGGCTCAGCGGCTCCCTAGAGCCCCTAAGAAGTTTCATCGCGTTGCTTAGTGGCTTCCTACCCCTCAATCGTGGCCTCCTAAACTGGCCGCCGGCGTCCGTTTTCCGTCCCCCAATTCCCCGCACGCTCACGCGAGGGGCGCCGAGGGCCAGGAGTCGAGGGCGTTCCAGGGATTGGAAGCCCCCCGGCCTTTCGCCCGTAGTTGCAGTGCGCATGGGCGGCCCGAAGGTTTGAGTCGCTGTCGTCGCCACCTCGAGCACGAGGGATGACGTGGTCGACCGTGTCCGCGCCTGGCTGGTGGCAGAGCCAGCACACGAAGCCGTCACGTCGAAGGATGAGCTCTCGCTTGCGCTGATAGGACCAGCCCAGTCCTCGCTCCGTCGTCGTGCCCCGCGCCGCGTCCCGCGTGCGCTGGCAGGACGGGCAGCGCGTGGCCGGCGAGGCGATGAGCACCACGTGGCAGCCTGGACACGGACGCGAAAGCCAGGGCATCAGCGGGCTATCTCCTCGCGCGCGCGCGCGTAAGCCCCCGTGGGGTGAACATCTTCGCGCGCTCTCTCTCTTCTTTTAGTAGTAGTAGTAGATAGTTATACGAAGATGAGCAGGGTGGACATCTTCGGAGCATCTTCGACACCTTCGCGAAGATGCTGAAGATGAGCACGTATTGGGGCCTGAGCATCTTGGTCATCTTCGGAGGATCCACTCCCACGGCCCGTTGAACGTGCGCTTGGCGACGTCGACAACTCGCTCCCTGGCCCGGCGTAGCGTGCTCGGCGTGAACCCGGCGTCCTTCGCAGCCTTCTCGGCGTCTTTCGCAGGTTGTGGCCCATCGGCCAGGAACGCGCGGAGCCACTCCTCGCATGCTCTGCGCGTGCTCCGGTCCTCTGCGTCCTCGCGCACCGGATCGAGCACGTCGGCGATGTTGGCGTCGACCGGGTTAGGCTCCCACTCGATCCAGGGGACGCCCGCCGGGCCATCGGCGACGATCCGATAGGCGAGGGTAGGGACCGCACCGTACAGGTTGCCCTTGATCTTCATGAGCAGCCGCCGCGGGTTGGCGCTCTCGTCATTCGGATCCTTCGCCACGCCGAGCGCCACGCGCGGAACCGCCGTGAATGCCACCGTCCCACCGGCGTAATAGGCCAGATTGGCGATGGTCTTCGGCGGATGCATGACGCTCAAGCCGGCGACGTTCGCCCGGTCGAGGAGCGCGACGAATGGGCCGAGTACACGGCGCACATCGGCATCGTTGTGCGTCTTTGCGTCACCGAGGTAGCCGGCGATGCCATCGACGATGGCCAGGGCGTAGCGTTTCACCTCGAGCGCGGCGCCCAGCACATCAAGGTCGTAGGCGAGCGTGAGAAACGACGTCTGGCCGTCCGCGTTGCGGACCATCTGGACGAAGTCCACGAGCTCCAGGTCGACCCCGGCCTTGATGAGCCGCGGAACGAGGGTTCGGCTGAGTGAGTCCTCTTGCGTCAAGATCAGTACGCGTTGGGGGGCCAGGCCCCGATGCCGTGGGGTCGGAGGCATGGGAGAGCCGATCGTCAGTCGCGCGGTGATATCGGTGTAGACCAGGGACTTCCCTTCATCCGGCAAGCCGACGCAATTGGTGAGCGCCCCGACCGCGAGTCGTCCCGGCCAGAGCCACTCGATCTCTTCCGGCGTGATCGTGGACGCCCCGATCACGACGGCTTCGCGCCTCGGTGCGACTACGCCATCAGTGTGCTGATCCGTAGCGGCCTCGTAAAATGTCGTTCTCACGCGGGCCGCCGATCTGGCAGGCGCTCAGCGTGTCGCGCGATCTTCACGACGTCGATGTCGGGCGGCACCGGGATGCATCGGCAGTGGCTCACGGCAAGTAGCGCGTGTTCTAGGGCTTGTCCGCTGAGCCCATGGCGCACGAAGCCCCGCGCGATCCGGAAGAGCTTGTCGTTCCGCTGGCCGGCCGGGATCGGCGTCTTGTCTCGCCCTGGAGCGATCGAGGTCTCCGATCCGAGCGGGTGAACATGCTGCGCCAAGAGCGTCACGAGCCGTTGCCGCTCAGCGAGCGGACGAACCGGCTCGAGAGCGGTGCCCGTGAGATATGCAAACCGGCCCACGCTGTAGGCTTCGACCTTCTGCTCGGGGTCGCCGTCCAGATAATTCGCGAGACCTGGCCCGGGCAGCCGGCCATGGACGAAGATGTGAAGGCCCGTACCCGAGACGCTGATCTCCGTCCACGAGTCGAACGTGTCGACCATCCGGATCGCCCACGGCTCGATCTCGCCGGTGTCCGGATCGCGCACCTCGTCAAGGTCGATGAACGTGAGGTTTGCCGCTGCGACGAGCACAACGCCGAACCCGTCGAAGAGCTCGGGCGACATGATCTGCACCTCGCGGACGTCGCCTTCGTTGCGCCAGTGCATCGGGTCGGCATTGGACGCCGGCCAGCGCGGCTCGCCGATCTGGTAGGGAGTCTTCTTCCAGTGCCCGTCGTCGCGGAGCTCCGCGCGCCAACCGATCCAGGGCAGCACGCGCAGAGCCGCGGGTACGCTGTCGATGGTGAGGGGGAGCCAGGATGTCATTTGCCGCTACCTGAATCGGTGCGGAACCGTCGGCCTGTGCGCTGCTGCCAGCGGAGGAGATCGCCACCGAGTCGCAGCATGAGATCGGCCGCGCACTCGCAGTGCGTCCAGATCTGACCTGTCGCGCCGGCCCACGTCCACGCGGGCTCCCTGGTGATTCGGGTAGCGCAGAGGAAGCACGTGTGCCCGATCCCGACCGGCATCACGCTGCCCTTATCGGGCGACCAGAAGTCTGGGCCAGTGAGGCTCACCCGTGAGCCGCTTCCTTGCCGTTCTGATCGTCGGCATGGCGATACGCCGCGACCAACGCGGCGGCGATCGCGTCCGTGAGCCGCTCGAACGTCTCGGCGGGCCACCCGGCGGGGGGTTCGTGGCGCCGAGGCTCAAGCGCGCTCGGGCTCACGGTCTCCAACCTGGAGCACGCGCGTCGCGCGCTCGCGAATACTCAGGCGCACGAAATCTGCCTGAGTGATCTCCTCGCGACTCGCAGCCAAAAACAGCAACTCCCGATCGCGGCGCGCCAGCCGGATATTCCAGATCCGCGCCGCAGGCTTCGTCACTCGACGCTCCATGGTGCTCATCGTGTGGGCTTACCGTAACGGCACGGCGCTTGACACGTCAAATACTTTGGTCTATGTCTATTGCAGGGAGAACAGGCAATGGCTATAGCACTCGGAGGCTTGGGGCGGACGGCGGAGGCTCGCGTGAAGTGGGCCCTGAAGTTCCGCTCGCTCGATCTGAACGGGCTATCCGAGCGGGATCGTCACCGGGCGTGGGCGATGCTCCGAAGCTGGCAAGGCGGGGAGCCCACACAAGAGACGCGACCGCAGCAGGACGGCGTGCTCGAGGCTCAGCAAGCGCTCCGGGAGTGCGTGGAGGCCCTCGCGAACGGGGAGCCTGACATGATCTATGTGCAGGAGAGGGAGGCCAAGTGGGTGGTACGGCCAGCCCTGCGGCGGCGTCCAGGCTCCCGGCGCAGTGGCCGGGTCACCATCACGCTCCTCGTAGGCCAGCGGACGTCACACCCCGTCTCGCCTTCCGCGGTGGTGTTCGCCTTCGTCAACGACCTGAATGCCATCGAGGCCGATCGGCTCCGCGCCTGTCCGCTCAAGACCGACGAGACGCCCTGCGGCATGATCTTCCTGGCCGCCCGGCGACAACTCTTCTGCTCACCTCGGCATGCGCAGGCAGCCGCGTGGCAACGATACCAACCGAAACGCAAGGCCAAGGAGCATCGCTCATGACAGCGTGTGCGATCTACGCCCGCAAGAGCACCGAGCAGAACGACGTTGCCGACGAAGCCAAGTCGATCACGCGCCAGATCGAGTCCGCGCGGGCCTACGCGGCACGCAAGGGCTGGACGGTTGACGACACGCACGTGTACTCGGACGATGGGATCAGCGGCGCGCTATTCGGCTCCAAGCGCCCCGGCCTGGCCCGTCTACTCCTCGCGCTACGGCCGCGCCCGCCGTTCCAGGTCGTCGTCATGTCCGAGGAGTCACGCCTCGGCCGCGAGTCGATCGAGACGGGATGGACGCTGAAGCAAATTACCGACGCCGGCGTCCGCGTGTTCTTCTATCTCGAGGATCGTGAGCGGACACTCGCCACCGCGATGGATAAGGTCATGCTCTCGCTCACCAACTTCGCCTCCGAGATGGAGCGGGAGAAGGCCCGCCAGCGGACCCACGATGCGCTGCTCCGCAAGGCGCGCCAGGGCCATGTCCCGGGCGGCGCGTGTTTCGGGTACACAAACGAGCCCGTCTTCGACGGAGAGCGCCGCGCCCACGTCAAGCGCGTGATCGAGCCAAGACAAGCCGCAGTGGTGACCCGGATCTTCGAGATGGCCGCCGCCGGGACCGGAGTCAAGCGGATCGCCGCAGCGCTCAACGAGGAGCGGGTGCTCGCGCCGGCGCCCCGCCGCTCTGCGCGCCCACACACATGGGCGTCGAGTACGGTACGAGATGTCCTTCACCGCGAGCTCTATCGAGGGCGGCTCGTCTGGAATCGGCGGCTGCGGGACCGCGGAGCCAAGCATGTGCAGCTTCACCCGAAGGACGAGTGGGTAACCGGCGAGGCGCCAGAGTTGCGCATCATCCCCGAGGCGCTCTGGCTGGCGGTGCACGAGCGGCTCGCGGCCAGTCGTGCGGTCTACCTCCAGAGGACCGGGGGCCACGCCTATGGTCGGCCCGTGAACGCGCTCGAGTCCCCTTACCTCCTCACCGGGCTGCTTTCCTGCGGTGCGTGCGGCGGCTCAATGTTCATGCACAAACACGACCACGGGCGGGCCTCGTCCAGCCGGCGACCGTTCTACGCCTGTGTGGTGTACCACCAGCGCGGCCGGGCGGTCTGCAAGAACAACCTCGAGGTCCGGATGGAGTCGGCTGACCAGGCGGTGCTCAAGGCCGTCGAGCGCGACGTGCTCCGCATCGAGGTCCTCGAGACGTCGCTCGCGAAGGCGCTCGACGCGCTCCGGCCTTACCCCGACGTTCTCGATGGGCAAGCCCAGGCGTTGCGGGATGATCTGGCGCGCCTCGACGCTGAGGTTGGCCGGCTCGTCAATGCGATCGCGGCGGGCGGCGAACTGGCTGCGCTGATGGCGGCCCTACACGATCGGGAGCGCCGTCGCGCGCAGCTGCGGATGGAGCTCGCCACGCTCGACCGGGCCTCGAAGCGTGACGATGGCGTCGGGCCGGGCCTCCTCGACCAGCTTCGGGAGCAACTCGCCGACTGGCAGGGCATGCTTCGACAGGAAATGGGCCCGGCGCGCCAGGCGCTCAAGAGCCTCCTGGCGGGCCGGCTGATCTTCACCCCGCATGAACGCGACGGTGAGCGCTACTATGCGTTCGAGGGCCCTGGGACCGTGAGCCGGATAATCGCTGGGTTAACGCACCCCCAATGGGTAGCGGGACACGGTGGAGACCATGCCGCCACCCGCTGACCGCGCCCCGGCGACGCGCGTGCCCACGATCATGCCCGTCGCCATCATGTCTCCCGCGCTCGGCGAGCCGCGGACGCCGTTCTGAGAAGCATGCTCGGGCCGGCCGAGATCGAGGCCGCGCGGCAGCGGCTCAAGGGCGCGATCTACGAGACGCCCTGCCCCTACTCACAGACGCTCTCCGAGATCAGCGGCGTACGCTGCTTCGTCAAGCTCGAGAACCTCCAGATGACCGGCTCGTTCAAGGAGCGCGGCGCCGCCAACCTGCTCCTGCAGCTCGACCCCGTCGAGCGGGCGAGGGGCGTCGCAGCCGCCAGCGCCGGTAACCACGGCCTCGCGGTCGCGTTCCACGCGGCGCGGCTCGGGATCGGCGCTGTCATCGTGATGCCGGAATGGGCGCCGCTCATCAAGGTGACGTCCTCCCGGCGACACGGCGCCGAGGTCATCCTCGCGGGCGCCAACTACGACGAAGCGTACGGCCGGGCCCGGGAGATCGCGACCGAGCGCGGGCTCACGTTCGTGCACCCCTTCGACGACGAGCGGGTCGTCGCGGGTCAAGGCACGCTCGGCCTCGAGCTCCTCGAGCAGCGCCCCGACATGGACGCCGTCGTGATTCCGATCGGCGGCGGCGGGCTCATCGCCGGCGCTGCGCTCGCGATCAAGTCCGTCCGTCCGCAGGTGCGCGTGATCGGCGTCCAGGCCGAGGCGCTGCCATCGATGCAGCAAGCCCTCGCGGCCAGAACACGCGTCACGCTCCCGCCGGCGTCGACGATCGCCGACGGCATCGCGGTCCGCCAGGTCGGCGAGCTCACGCACGCGCTGGCCTCGCGGTACGTCGACGACGTGGTGACCGCGACGGAAGAGGAGCTGGCCAACGCGATCCTGCTCCTGCTCGAGATCGAGAAAACCGTCGTCGAGGGCGCCGGCGCGGCCCCGCTCGCTGCGCTCCTGAACCGGAAGCTCGGGCTCGACGGCCGCACCGTCGTGCTCGTGCTCTCCGGCGGGAACATCGACGTCACGATGATCTCGCGGATCATCGAGCACGGCCTCGTCAAGGACGGACGCCTCGTGCGCCTCGGCGTGATCCTGCGCGACCAGCCGGGCGCGCTCGCGCGGCTCACGGCGCTCATCGCCGCGGCGCGCGCGAACATCCTCCACATCGAGCACGACCGCGCGTTCTCTCGCACCGCCATCGGCGAAAGCAAGGTCGAGCTGACGCTCGAAACCGCGGGCCGTGAGCAGATCGACGCCGTGAAGCAGCGCCTCGTCGAGTCGGGGTATGGCGTCGAGGAGCGCCGCGCGTGACGCTATCGCCCGGCCGCCGCGGGATCGCCCAGCGCGCCGACGATGACGGCGCGGGCGCGGTCGGCCAGCTCGCCGGCCGCCCGCCGGGGATCGAGGGACGGGTCGGGCTCGAGGACCGGGTGATAGCTGATCGTGATCCGTCCCGGGCGCGGGAAGACCCGCCCGGGCGGCCACGACGCGTGTCCGCCCGCGATCGTCACCGGCAGCACCGGCACCCGGAGCGAGGCCGCGAGGCGGAAGGCGCCGGGCTTGAAACGCTCGACTCTCCCGGTGTGGGTCCGTTCGCCCTCGGGAAAGATCATGACGACGTGGCCTGCCTGGAGCAGGCGGACGGCCTCGCGCGTGGACGACG
>Ga0184626_10000262_pt1 | contig 15012 bp, 12 predicted proteins | sample PLM3_60_b1_FD_133142 | JGI IMG/M metagenome (GOLD analysis project Ga0184626, IMG submission 133142) | Groundwater sediment microbial communities from an aquifer in East River, Colorado, USA - PLM3_60_b1 | ecosystem: Environmental > Terrestrial > Soil > Riparian zone | place: USA: East River... | reverse complement strand
CCGCCCTGGATGAAGCCCATCAGCAGATGGGGCTCGGCCTCGGCGCGAGCCTGTGCGTCGGTCTCGGCGACGTGGACGTGGCGCGCCAGGAAGGCGCGCGGCGTGGGACCGGGATGCGCGTACTGCTTCCAAAGCCTCCGGTAGGTGGCGAACTTCTCGGCGATCACCGCGTCAACGTCGATGTTCTGCGCGATGTGATAGTTGTGCTTGGCCGCGTAGTCGAACGAGGCCGCGCTGTGGGCGGCGACCCAGACGGGCGGGTGGGGCGCCTGGTAGGGCCTGGGGGTCGGCATCGCCTCGTCGAGTTGCCAGTACTTGCCCTGGTACGTCAGCGTGTCCGACGTCCAGGCTCTGACGATGATGTCCAGCGCTTCCGCGCTCATCTCGTGCCGGCTCTCGAAGGGAAGGTTCCAGCGGATGAATTCGTGCATCAGGACGCCCGTGCCCGCGCCGAATTCCAGCCGGCCGCGGGACAGCTGGTCCAGCGTCGCCAGGTCCTGGGCGAGCCGGACGGGGTGGTGGAAGGGCAGCTGGTAGATCATGAGGCCGAACCGGAGGACGCTCGTCCGGCACGCCAGCGCGGTCAGGTAGATGTTGGGCGCGGTCACCGAGCAGACCGGAGAGTTCTGGTGCTCGATGAAGAAATAGTATCGATAACCGAGCTGTTCGGCCTCCTGCGCCTCCCGCATGTGCGCCTCGTACACTTCAAGCACCGTCGGAAACTCCTTCATCTCGAACGGGCCGAAGGAGTCGAAGAGCCCGAACTCGAGCTTATTCGTCATCGAGGAACTCCTGGACGCGCGCCATCGCCTCGTCCTTGGGGTAGAGGGCGCCCAGCGCGCGGGCGCGGGTCAGGGGATCGCTGGCGAAGAAGCGTTCGTAGAGCACCTGCCGGCTGCCGAAGGCGCTGCCGGCGATGTCCCAGGCCAGACGGAAGAGCTTGACGCGCTCGCGGGCGGTGGCGGTGTCGGTGGCCAGGTATTGCTCGATCTCCGGCGCCAGCGGACCGCTGAAGTCCGCCTCGCTCGGAGTGATCATGAAGCTGCTGGACCCGAGGAGCTGCAGGATCTCCACCATTCGGGGATACGCGGTCATGAAGAGGTTGCGGGTGCTCTCCGCCGGCAACGCGGCCGGACACATGACGCCCCATTCGTCGAGCTGCGCATCGGCCTCGGCGGCGCGCATACAGGCCTTCATGAGCTCGGTGTAGAGCATGAGCTCGCCCAGGCGCTCCTCGGAGTGGGGCAGGTGGCCGTTTCCCAGCGTCTTCGTAATGAGGAGCGCCACCCCGAGGACGAACTCGCACTTGGCGATGTTCTTGGCTGCGCCCTGGTGCGCCGTGTGCGTCATCGAGTGGGTGGCTGTGGCCGTGCCGTTGAGCAGATCGACGTCGCCCAGCAGGAACACCCGCTCCCACGGCACCAGCACGTCGTCGAAGAAGACGACGCAGTCCATCTCCTCGAAGCGCGAGCCGAGGGGATGCTCGAAGTGCGACCGCCCGAGGTCGAAGCTCTCCCGGCACAGGAACTTCAGCCCCGGCGTCCCACAGGAGATGGCGAAGTTGAGCGCGAACGGGCTGTGAGTCTCGGTGTGTCGCGCGACGCGCGGCGAGTAGACGGCGATCTCGTCCGCCAGGGGGCCGAGTGTCGCCAGGATGCGCGCCCCGTGCACCACGATGCCGGCGTCGGTCTCGCGCACCACCTGGAGCGCCGTCCCCGCTTCCAGGTTGAACATGCCGGAGACGGTGCGGCTGCGCTGCAGGTTGATCAGCGAGTGGGTCAGAGTCAGGTCGTGCTCGCTGATGTATTCGTAGTAGCGCCGCATGTTCTGGCCGAACTGGGGCCGGCCCCGCGCGAAATAGTCGCCCGCCGCGGCCCAGGCCGCGAAGGTGACGTTCATGAAGTCGGGCGAACGGCCCATCATGCCGCACGTCGTGCGTGCCCAGCGCAGCATCATCGCGCCCCGCCGTTCGAGCTCCTGCTTGGTGCGCGGAATCACGAAGGACAGGCCGACGCGCTCGCGGCTGGTGGGCGACACGTACGTCATCTCGTCGCGCAGCGCGGGGTCCTGCTGCAGGTCGTACAGCGACGCGATGGCCCGTACCCCGTTGGCGAGGCCGGGGTGCGTCGTCACGTCCTTGATGCGCTCGCCCCGAAGCCAGATCTCGCGTTCCTGGTCCTGCAGCCCCTTGATGTACTCGGCGCCTGTACGCGCTGGCATGGTGACTCCTTACGCGACCGGGTGGCGAATCAAGAAACCTGCAGGGGGGTCGGGTGACAGGCGGGTGCACGCTCGTGGGCAGGTGTTGCCGACTCCGGGAACGCCATGCTGACCGGCGAATTGGCTTCGAAGGGGCTCCAGAGCCCGAGCTCTTTGCCAATCTCCCGGAGCGCGGGCAGCACTTCCTCACCGAGGAGGCGAATACACGTCTTCGTGTCCGCGCTCGAGACGAACCCATCCGCCGCCCAGAATCCGAGGATGGAAGGCCTCGTCTCCTCGAGCAGGCGCCGGAGCTTCGGGATCACCGTCTTCGGCGTCCCCGCGACGATCATCTGGCTCTTGATCTGGTCCTCGAAGGCCGAGCCGCGGGGATTGGACCGGCGCCCGACCGCGTACTCGACGAACGCCGACCGAATCGAGGGCGAGAAGTAGCCGGACGGGGTCGACCAGACCGGGTGCGCGAGGCCCGTGAACTCGCCCTGCATCCACATGAACTGGCGGGCGTTCTCCATGGCCTGCTCCTCGGTCTCGGCGACGTGGCAGCGCTGGAGGTAGCCGCGGTACTCGGGCCCCCCCGCGTAGCCTGTCTCGGCCGCCACCTGGTCGTATTGCTCCCAGATCTTCTTGGTCGCCTCGATCGCCGTGCTCAGCGCGATGTAGGGGTAGCGCTTCTTCGCCGCCCACACGATCGTCTCCTTGCTGAGCACGCCCGGGATCCAGACCCGCGGGTGCGGCTTCTGCAGCGGCACCGCCCACGGGTTCACCACGCGATGCTGGTAGTGCGTGCCCTCCCACCGGAACGGCCCCGGCTGCGTCCACGCCTTGACGATCAGCTCGTGCGCCTCCTCGAAGCGCTCGCGGTTGAACGCGGGGTTGACGCCGGTGGCGAGCTGCTCCTGGCCGCCGCCGCGCACGAACCCAGACACCAGACGCCCGCGCGAGACCATGTCGATCATCGCCAGCTCCTCGGCGAGCCGCACCGGGTTCTCGGCGAGCGGGAGCGGGTTCCCGAGCAGCACGATCTTCACGCGCTTCGTCGTGGCCGCGAGGATCGACGCGAAGATGTTGCACTTGGCCTGCATGCAGAACGGCGCGTTGTGGTGCTCGTTCAGCATGATGCCGTCGAAGCCCACGGCCTCCGCGAGCCGATAGTGTTCGAGGTACTCGTTGTAGAGACGGCTGCCGGCGGCCGGATCGAAGTACCGATTGGAAAACATGAGCGCGGTGGCCCCGAACGCGCGACCCTCGTCCTCGGGGTAGGCCGACATCGGTTGCTCGGTGAAATACATGAGATGCATCAGGCCTCTCCTTGACTCACGAAGTCGGTGACGAGCTGCGCGAGCTCGTCGGGCTTCTCCATTTCGACGAAATGCCCGGCGCCCTCGACGACCTCGAGACGCGCCCTCGGGAGCGCTTTGGCGAAGCGCTCGCCGCATTCGAGGGGGACAATGCGATCGTCGCGGCCCCAGACGACCACGGTGGGTGTGGCGACACCACCGAGAAGGTGCGGTAGCGTCGGATTGTACATGTACGGTTTCCAGGCGATGCGAAACGTCATCTCGCGATTGAGGTCCCAGTGCTCCAGCTGGCTGGTCGCCGGCTCGGCGCCGAAGAGGCGGTCGAAGGCGCGCTGGTCCGCGAACCCCAACCGCACGTAGTCGATGTACGACACGAGTGCCTGGTCGGCGATCTCGCCGCGGTCGGGCTTGAACCCCATCGCGCCGACCAGCACGAGACGCCGGAACGCGCGCGGCGCCTGCGTGGCCATCTCCGCCGCGATCCAGCCGCCGAAGCCGAGTCCGACCACCGACACCGCGCCGGCGTCGCGGGTGACCGCGATCTCGCCGAGCAGCCATTGGTGCACGGCGGCGACGTCCCGCACGTTGCGCATCCAGTCGGGCCGCTGGGACCCGTCGTAACCGGGGTGCGACGGCACCAGGACGGTGAAGCGTCGCGCGAGGGCCTCGTAGAAGGGCAGGCGCTCGAGCGTCCCGATGTCATGGTGCAGCACCAGGAGGGGCGGACCCACTCCGGCCCGCGTCACGCGCACCGCGACCCCTGCGATCGGAATGGTCTCGGAGACCCAGCTGCCGGCGATCGTGCTCACGGTGGCGATGGCTCCTTCCGTCATTCGGGTTCGTGACCGCGAACGACGTCTGACCAGACTACCCGCTTCCCGCGGGGGCTGGCAAGGAGGAAGCCGCTAGGCGAAGACGATGCTGCCCCGAGGCCTGGTCGAGGTGACCGCCGTCATCCGTCCAGGCCCGACGCCGGCGGCCATGGCGCCGGAGGCGTCGCTCCGGGATTCCCCCCAGCCGATCGGTTCCGCACCACCGTGATCGTGATTCCCTGGGAGAGGAGCCACTCTTGAACCGACGCCCACCGGTGCGGGTCGTCCCGTTCCCACCGCGCGATCGCGTCCGATTCGATCGCGATCGCACTGCGGTGGCGCCACAGAGCGCTCACGACGAGCTTTCTCAGATCGGTCGGGCTCGCCTCGAGGTCACGCAGCAGTGCCTCGGTCACGTGATCCATGGTACGAGACTAGCCTACCCGTCGTGTCAATGGCACGACGTTACGAGTTCGCGACAGGCGCGCCTTGACAACGTGAAACGCTGCGGAATACCGTCGCTCCACGTCGTGCCCGACGCCGCGCGAGGAGGATTCGATGGCCAGCGCGACGTCCGGGTTCGGCGGGCGATGGCGCTCGCCACCAACTGGAAAGAGATCCTCGAGGGCCTTGCCTCTAATTTAGTTACGGCCTTTCCACGGTCCGGTGATCAACCGGGCGCCACGCTGCCACGAGACGTAGGCCCAGGCCCACTCGAACAGTACGAGAAAGCGATTGCGGAAGCCGATCAGGGACACGATGTGCACGAGGAGCCAGGCGAGCCACGCGATCAGGCCAGAGAGCTCGAACCGCCCCACGACCGCGACGGCCGCGGCGCGTCCGATCGTCGCCATGCTCCCCCGGTCGCGATACCTAAACGACTGGGTGGGCTGGCCGGTCAGCCGCCGCATCACGTTGTCGGCCACGAGGCGCCCCTGCTGGATGGCCACCGGCGCCACGCCGGGCAGCGCCGCTCCGGTCTGGTGCCGGAACACGCACATGTCACCGATGGCGAAAGCCTCGGGATGACCGGGGATCGAGAGATCCGGCTCGACGAGGACACGCCCGGACCGGTCGAGCGGCACGCCGAGAGTCCGGGTGAGCGGCGCCGCGGCCACACCCGCGGCCCACAGCACGGTGCGCGCGCGGATCTGCTCGCCGCCCAGCCACACCGCGTCCGCGGTCACGCGCGTGACGATCGCGCTGGTGCGCACCTCCACGCCGATGCGCCGGAGCGCGTCCTCCGCGCTGCGCGACAGTGATTCGGGGAAGGCGCTGAGAAGGCGCGCGCCGCCTTCGAGGAGGACGATGCGCGCCTTGGTGGGGTCGATGAGCCGGAAGTCGCGAGCGATGGTCTGGCGCGAGATCTCGCCAAGAGCGCCCGCCAGCTCGACGCCGGTGGGCCCGCCGCCGATGACGACGAACGTCAGGAGCGCCTTCTGCTCGGCGCCGTCCCGCTCGCGCTCGGCGGCCTCGTAGGCGAGCAGCACACGGCGGCGGATCTCCAGCGCGTCCTCGAGAGTCTTGAGGCCGGGGGCGAACACTTCCCACTCCTCGTGACCGAAGTACGAATGGCTGGCGCCCGCGGCGAGAACGAGCGCGTCGTAGCCGATCTCACCCCGATCGAGCACCAGGCGGTGGGCGGCGAGGTCCACGCGTTCGACCGGCGCGAGGAGGACCGTGACATTGTCGGCTTTGCGCAGGACGGACCGGAGCGGCGCGGCGATGTCGGAAGCGTTCAGCGCGGCGGTCGCCACCTGGTAGAGCAGAGGCTGGAAGAGATGGTGGTTACGCCGGTCGAGCAGGGTGACCCGCACGCGCCGGCTAGCCAGCGCACGGGCGGTATACAGCCCGCCAAAGCCGCCCCCCACGACCACGACGTGCGGGAGGTCCGTCACGCGTCAGGGACCGCGTCGGGCGTGGAGGAAGAGCGGCCCGAGCCCCGCGGCCCGGGCCGTCTCCTGGCGCACCGCTACGCCCGGGTGTTCTGGCGAACGAACGCCTGCACGCGCTTCCAGGCGTCGGTCGAGGCCTCCGCGAACTCCGTCTGCTTTCGGTCGAAGAAGCTATGTGGCGCTCCGGGGTAGACGGTCGAGTCGTGCTTGATGCCTGCCTTGCGGCACGCGGCATCGAACTCTTCCACGGCGGTCTGCGGAATCCCCTGATCGGCGCCGCCGAAGAGCGAGAGCACGGAGCACTTGTAGCGCGGGACTGCGTCGATGGGCTTCGGCCGATCCGGCCACCGGCTGAGGCCGAGCGGCCAGCCGTAGAACCCGATCACACCCGAGTACCCGAGTCCGCTCGCCGCCTGGAGGTACGAGAGGGCCCCGCCGAAGCAGAAGCCCACCGAGAAGACCGAGCGAACCTCCCCGCCGTCCTTGCCACGCAGGTAGGTTACCGCGGCAGCGATATCGGCCTGGAGGGCGTCGGGCTTCGTCTGCGGGACGTGAGACATGAAGTCGAAGCTTTCCCCGCGATCCTCGGAGGGCGCCGTCCGCGCAAAGAAATCGACGGCCACCGCATCGACACCTATTTCGGCGAAGCGGTCGGCAAGCTCCTTGTAGTACGGGTGCAACCCGCGCACGTCGGGAATGACGACCATTCCGGCGCCGGTCGGCTTGCTCGCGCGGGCCGCGTGCGCCATGAATCGCGTGCCGTCCGCCGCGGTGAGGCTGAGGTCGCGGGAGCCGGCCGAGCCGCCGGCGATCGGGGGAATCGGAGGACGAGAGTCGTTATCTACGCACATATGGCCTCCTTGTTCGGACGCGGCACGCTATATCAGACAAGGCGTGTGTCCGTCAACTCGGGCGCGTTCGACGCGCCCCCCCGGGCGAATTCGATTCGCCCCCCGGGCGGTGTTCGACGCGCCCCCGGGCGAGGTTCGACTGGAGAGCTTGACTCTCCCCTCGGGCACGATATAGTCGCGCCAGACATGGTCACGCCGGGGAGGATGTCATGAAAGACGGACTTCGGTTTGTCGACTCTGACATGCACATCATGGAGCCGGTCGACCTCTTCGACCGCTATCTGGATCCGCGGTTCAAGGACCGGATCAGCCTCACGGTGGGAGCCGACGGCCGACCGCGGCGTGGCACGATCGTCATCGACGGATTGCCCACGACGATGGACGCCGAGCTGCAGCAATACCGGAAGCGGAACCGCCCGGGCGTCACGCACAGCACGCAGCCGCTCTCGGGGTCCCGCCTCGCCGACACCGGCCGGCTGGACTTCGCGATCGAGCGCAAGTACAACGCCGAGGCCCAGGTGATGGGCATGGCGATCGAGGGAGTCGACATCGCGGTGCTCTATCCGACCACAGGCCTCTCCCTCATCGCCCGCGACAATCTCGATCCTCGACTGTCGCTGGCCCTGTGCCAGGCGTACAACAACTGGATCCACGAGTTCTGCCAGTACAGCCCGGAGCGCTTGAAGTTCGTGGCGATGCTGCCCGTGCACGACGTGCACCTGGCCTGCCGCGAGCTGGTGCGCTGCGTGAAGGAGCTCGGCGCGGTCGGATCCTTCATCCGGCCGAATCTCGTCAACGGCCACTACTGGCACTCGAACTACTGGGATCCCCTCTATACCGTCCACGAGGAGCTCGACGTGACCTGGGGCTTTCACGAGGGCACGGGCGCCTGGTACTCGTACTTCAACGAGCTCTACGGCGAGAACCGGTTCTATCGCCACGTGGCCAGCCACTGGATCGAGATGCAGCAGGCGCTGATCGCGATGATCATCGGCGGGGTGTTCGAGTTCCATCCAAAGCTGCGCGTCGGCTTCCTCGAAGCCCAGAACTCCTGGGCGCCGGGCCTGCTGTCCCGCATCGAGTGGGACTATCCGCAGTATCGCGACTCGCACGCTCCGTATCTCTCGCTGATGCCGCGGGAGTACTTCCGGCGCAACTGCTGGGCCGCGGTGGAGGGGAGCGAGCCGGAGATCGAGGCGACGGCCGGTCTCATCGGCGCCGACCGGATGTGCATCTCGACCGACTATCCGCACTTCGACTCCAACTTCCCGTACGTCTCGACGAATCTCCTGAAGAACGTCCCTCGTGAGATCGCGGCCCAGATCTTCATGGGCGGCGCGCACCTCTACGCCTTCACCGAGAGCGATTTCCGGAAGGCCGACCAGGCGGCGGCGAAGCTCGGCGCGGTGCCCACCGGCAGCTGACCATCGCGCCCGCCGGCGGTTGAAGCACCCCCGAACGCGTGGACGCCGGCATGCTCCTTGTCGCGCGAGGAAGCCGGAAGGGCGGGGGACCGAGGGACGCCGGTGGGAGGCTCGGTCGCCGTCGAGCCCGCCGAGTAAGCGGATAGCGCGGCGTCAGGAGCCAGCCGCCGCGATCAGGCGAGCAGGCCGGCGAGGATGCCTGTCAGGAAGACCCCGTCGAACGTCCCCGCGCCCCCGATCGAGACGACAGGTGCGCCGAGGCGGGCGATCTGCCCCAGGTTGAGGAGGTCTGCGCCGATCAGCGTGCCCATCGATCCCGATACGTAGGCGAGCGGGGGCGCCCGGCGGAAGGAGAGGAGCACGGCGACGCCCGCCGCGACGAGCGGCGGCACGATCATGGGCACCGCGATGCCGACGCCGGGAACGACCTCCGCGAGGCCGTGGACGACCGCCCCAACCAGCGCCACGCCGATCAGCATCCGCCCGTACATCCGCGTGCGAGCCAGCAGGTACAGCGAGACGAGAATCGGGATCAGGGCGCCGCCCACGTTCAACGCCACGACCGTCGGGCCGTGCGCGGGTTCGACGGGCCGGGTCGAGACCGCGAAGAGTGGAATGTTCACCTGGCTCCCGAGGAGCGACAGCAGCATCACCGCGAACGCGTAGCGCGGGTGGACGCCGACCTTGCGATACGCGTAGGTCAGGACGCGCACTTCGACCAGGAGGACCAGCAGTAGCAGGAGGGCCAGGAGCACCAGCATCAGCGGGGTGACGGAAGACGAGTAGATCAGGGCCGCGTCTCGTGCTTGGCGGGAAGGGGGTCGTCGTCGGGCGACGCCTGGCTACATGCCGCCGCCACCACCCTGACACGCCCAGTCCAACGGGAGCACCTGCACACGGGCGCCCGCGAGCAAGAGCGCGGCCGTCAGCCCCGTGATGGCACGTCGCAACCCGGTCAACATAGAGTGACGCAGGTGACGGGAGGCAACCCCTTGACGAGGATTTCCCAGCGCTCGCCGGCGTCGAGGGAGCGGAACACGCGGCCGTCCTCGGTACCGAAAACGACGACCGGCCCGGCCGCGGCCAGGCAACCGGTGTCGACGTTGTCGCCGAGCCAGGACGGCAGGCCGTCACGGCAGCGCTCGAACGGCGCTCCGTCGTCGAGGCGCGTCCGATAGAGCGCGGCCCGGCGGCCGCCCGGACCCGTCGAAGCCGATATCAGGACCGTGTCGCCGGACACCGCCACCGCGCGCAGGTAGTGCGCGTGCAAGCCGGCGGTGATGAATTGCCAGGAGCCGCCGCCGTCGCGACTCAGGCCGAAGCCGGCGGCCGCGGCGGCCAGCACGACGTCGGCGCGCGTGGGGTGCGCCAGGACCTGGTGCACGTCACTCTCGATATCGACCGTCGGCGCCCACGACCGGCCGGCGTCGCGCGAGCGCGCGACACCGCCGACGTGGACGTTGACGTGTAGCGTGCCGTCGACCGCCACCGCGATCGACCGGACGTCGGCGGGATCGCCCCATGGCGTGTACCACGCGTCGCGCCCGTCGATCGCGTCGAACGATTCGACCGGCGTGAGGCCATCGGCGGTCAGCCGGAGGAGATGCGCCTGCTCGGTCCCGATCAACGGTCCGGTGGGCGTCGGCGCGACGCACGTCGCGGCCGACCCCTCGATCGTCGCGCGCTCCTTCCAGGTGGAGCCGACGCATTCCCACAGCGTTCGGCCGTCCACGATCGCCCAGGCGCGCACGCCGTCGACCGCGAGCGCCGTCAGGGATTTCCCGGTCAGCGCCTCTACGGGAGACATCTGATCTCCGTCGAGCTCCCAGAGCCCGCCACCGGTGCCGACGCGGATCCTCGACGTCATGCTCGGAATGATACTCGCTCGCGTCTCGGGATGCGAGGTCTCGAAGAGACGTGAAGCTTCGAGAAGCGCCGAAGAGCTGAGTCGATGAACCGGCGACCGACTATGCAGGAGCTCGCGTGAGCTAGAATCGCTCGCGTGGCAGCGACGCCCGACGGTGACCCGAGCGGGGCGACGATCATGGAGCTTCAGTCGGCCATGCAAGACGGCCGGCTGACCTCGGCTCGTCTGACCGAAATGTTTCTTCAGCGCGTCGAGGCCTACGACCGTAGCGGCCCGCGGCTCAATGCCGTGCTCGAGGTGAATCCCCAGGCGCACGAGATTGCGGAAGCGCTCGACCGGGAGCGCACCTCGGGCGGCACCCGCGGGCCGCTGCACGGAATCCCCGTCTTCCTCAAGGACAACATCGCCACCGCGGACCGCCTGCACACGAGCGCGGGCTCGCTCGCCCTTCGAGACTGCATCGCCCTGCACGACGCCTTCCTCGTGACGCGGCTGCGCGAGGCGGGCGCCGTGATCCTCGGCAAGGCGAACATGACGGAGTGGGCGAACTTCATGACGACCGGCATGCCCGCCGGCTACAGCTCGCGCGGCGGCCAGGTGAAGAACCCGTACGGGGATAGCCTCAGCCCCGGCGGATCCAGCAGCGGCTCGGCGGTCGCCGTCGCCGCCGACCTCTGCACGGTGGCGGTCGGGACCGAGACCTCGGGCTCGATCTTGAGCCCGGCCAACCAGAACTCGGTCGTCGGCATCAAGCCGACGCTCGGTCTCATCTCTCGATCGGGAATCGTCCCGATCGCCGGTAGTCAGGACACGGCCGGGCCGTTCGCCCGCACGGTGGCCGACGCGGCCATTCTCCTGGGCGCGATGACGGGCGCCGACGCGGCTGACCGTGCCACGCGCGCGAGCCGTCGTCACGCGCGCCGCGACTATACGGAGTTTCTGGCGACGCGGGGGCTCGAGGGCGCCCGGCTGGGCGTGCCGCGTGCGGCGTTCTTCGATCGCCTCGGCGCCGCCGAGGCGCCGGTGATCGAGGCCGCTCTCCAGGCACTCGGCGGCCTCGGCGCGAGCCTCGTCGATCCCGCCGACATCGCCACGGCCCGCGAGGTGGCGGACTTCCGCTCCGACGTCATGCTCTACGAGTTCAAGCGCGATCTGAACCGATACCTCGGAGGGCTCGGAGAAGCCTCACCGATCCGATCGCTCCGAGATCTGATCCGCTTCAACGAGACCCGGCCGCGCGAGATGCTGCGCTTCGGGCAGGTCCTCCTCCTCGCCGCCCAGGCGACGACCGGGCTCGGGACCGCGACGTACCGCCTGAGCCGCGCCGAGGACATCCGGATCTCGAGAACCGAGGGTGTCGACCAGGTGATGGCGCGCGAGCGCCTCGATGCCCTGGTGTTTCCCGGGTGGACCGGCGCCGCGATCGGCGCCAAGGCCGGCTACCCGAGCGTCATCGTGCCGGCCGGCTACACCGCCGAGGGGGCGCCCGTCGGGCTCACGCTTCTCGGCCGCGCGTGGAGCGAGCCGACCCTGCTCCGTCTGGCCCACGCGTTCGAGTGCGCCACCCGTCATCGGCGCCAGCCGGCGAGCGTGGCGCCGGACCCCGCCGCGCCCCACGCCGGCGCTTCGCTATAATCCGAGCCGGCCGATTCTCACCGGGGGAGAGAGCACCATGACGACCGAGCAATGGTTCGATTCGCTCACGGCGGACTTGCTCGCGCAGAATCCGTTCAGGCGCTCGGAATACTTCAAGCGCTTCGCCTCCGGCTCGCTGACCCGCGAGCAGGTCTGGGGACACATCGCCCAGCATTACCTGCTGATCGCCTGGTTTCCCCGGATCTTCAGCGGCATCCACACCCGCTGCGACGACTTCGAGGTTCGCAAGGACTGCGCGCGCCACCTGCTGGTCGAGGATCTCGGCTATTTGAGCGGTCGAGTGGGCGCCACACCGGATCACGACGAGCTCTTCCGGCGGATCGGCGACGACCTCGGCTATCCTCGCGACGCCTACGACCGCATCGTCGCCGTTCCCGAGATGGCGGCGATCGTGACGTTCTTTCGACAGCTGGCCCACGAGCGACCATGGAGCGCCGCCCTCTGCGCGACCGCGCTGTTGGAAGAGGAGGTGGTCGAGATCGCCCGGACCGTGGGTCGCGCCCTCGTCCAGCACTACGGGGTGCGTCCGGAGTGGGGCGGCCAGAACTACACGGTGCACGAGGCGGTCGAGCAGGAGGAATCGGGCGAGACGAAGAAGACCATCCTCAAGCACCTGCGCACACCCGACGATCGCCGCGCCGCCGAAGACGCGATGCGCGAGATGCATCGCCTGCTCCAGGAATACGCCGAGGGTCTCGCCCGCCGACATCTGTCCTGATCACGTCTCGTTGCGCGACCGGCAGTCTGGAGAGAGCATAGAAGGGAATAGCCGAAGCCACCGCTCAGAAAGGAAGAACCCATGAGCCTGCAATCGGTCAATCCGGCGACTGGGGAAGTTCTGGAGACGTTCACCCCGACTTCGAGCCGCGAGCTCGAGGGTATCCTCGCGACGAGCCACGCGGCATTTCTCGAGTGGCGAACCGTGCCCTTCAAGGCGCGAGCCGAGCGGATGCGCCAGGCGGCGCAGACGCTCCGGCGCCGCCGGGCCGAATATGCCCGCACGATGGCCCTCGAGATGGGCAAGCCGATCGCGCAGGGTGAGGCCGAGGCCGACAAGTGCGCCTGGGTGTGCGAGTACTACGCGGACTCGGCCGAAGGCTTTCTCGCCCAGCAGCCCCGCGAGACCGACGCGGCGAAGAGCTACGTGCGCTTCGATCCGCTGGGCGTCGTGCTCGCGGTGATGCCCTGGAACTTCCCCTTCTGGCAGGTGTTCCGCTTCGCCGCGCCCGCCCTCATGGCCGGCAACGCGGGTGTCCTCAAGCACGCCTCGAACGTCCCGCGCTGTGCCCTCGAGATCGAGGAAGTGTTCCGCGAAGCGGGCTTCCCGCGCGGGCTCTTCTCCACGGCGCTGATCGAGTCCTCCGCGGTGGCCGGTCTCATCGACGATCCCCGCATCGTCGCCGTCACGCTCACGGGCAGCGAGCTCGCCGGGAGCAAGGTCGCCGAGCGGGCAGGGAAGGCGCTGAAGAAGACGGTACTCGAGCTCGGCGGGAGCGACCCGTTCATCGTCATGGAGGACGCGGATCTCGATGCCGCCGCCAACACCGCGACCGACGCGCGCCTGGTCAACAGCGGCCAGAGCTGTATCGCCGCCAAGCGGTTCATCGTCGTCGAGACGGTGGCCGAGAAGTTCGTCTCGAAGTTCGTCGACCAGCTTCGGTCGCGCCGCATGGGCGATCCGCTGGCCCGCGAGACCCAGGTCGGTCCCCAGGCGCGCCTGGATCTTCGCGACGAGCTCCATCGCCAGGTCGAGGAGTCGATCAAGCGAGGGGCCAGGCGCCTGCTGGGCGGCGAGATCCCGCCGGGCCCGGGCGCCTTCTATCCGCCCACCCTGCTGACGGCGGTCGACAAGGGCATGCCGGCCTTCGACGAGGAGACGTTCGGGCCGGTGGCCGCCGTGATCCGCGCGAAGGACGAGGCGGACGCGGTACGGCTGGCGAACGACTCGGCCTTCGGTCTGGGCGCGGCGGTCTGGACCCGCGACCGGGCGCGCGCCGAGCGCATGGCGGCCGAGATCGAGGCGGGTGCTGTGTTCGTCAACGGCTTGGTGAAATCGGATCCGCGGCTGCCGTTCGGCGGCGTCAAGCGCTCGGGATACGGGCGGGAGCTCTCGGAGTACGGTATCCGCGAGTTCGTCAACATCAAGTCCGTCTGGATCGCGTAGCGCGGACGCCCGACGCGGGGATGGTATGAAAGCGTCCGACCTGATCGTCCAGTGTCTCGAGCACGAGGAGGTTCGCTACGTGTTCGGCCTGCCGGGCGAGGAAATCCTGGACATCCTGGACTCCCTCCTGGACTCGCGAATCACCTTCATCCCCACGCGGCACGAGCAGGGGGCCGCCTTCATGGCCGACGCCTACGGGCGCCTGACCGGTCGCGCGGGTGTCTGCCTCTCGACGCTCGGACCCGGCGCGACGAACCTCGCGACCGGCGTCGCCGACGCCAACCTCGACCGCGCGCCCCTCGTCGCGATCACGGGGCAGGCGGGCCGCGATCGCATCCACAAGGAGTCCCACCAGCGCGTGGACATCGTCGAGCACCTGCGGCCGCTCACCAAGTGGAATACCCGCGCCGAGACCGCCGCGGTCATCCCGGAGGTCATCCGCAAGGCGTTCAAGCTGGCCGAGTCGGAAAAGCCCGGAGCCTGCCACGTCGAGGTGCCCGAGGACGTGGCGCGTGAAGCGACCGACGGCGCGCCGCTGTCGACCGAGCGGGCCCGGCGTCCGTCGCCGGATCGCCAGGCGCTCGAGACGGCGGCCCGTCTGATCGAGGCCGCGTCCTTGCCGCTGATCTTCGCCGGTAACGGCGTGATCCGCGGGCGGGCGTCCGCGGAGCTTCGCGCGTTCGCCCGGGCCCACGGGATCCCGGTCGCGCACACGTTCATGGCGAAAGGCTCGATGCCGTACGACGACGACCTCTGCCTGCTGTCGGTCGGGCTCCAGGCGCGGGACTACATCTCGTGCGGGTTCGACAAGGCCGATCTGATCAT